>VOFD01002679.1_pt1 | contig 49428 bp, 52 predicted proteins | sample 5384101 | NCBI WGS metagenome assembly VOFD01 (sample SAMN12384723, study PRJNA508395) | human gut metagenome | isolation source: healthy gut C | host: Homo sapiens
TCAGTAGCACGTTCGGTTACGTATTGCTGCGACTGGATAGACCGCCAGAGGTGGAGACCGGCGATGAAGCGGCAGAAGATGAATGAATCGAAAAACGTTCTTAATCAATAATTACATACTAAAGCATATAGCCTATGAAACTGTCTCAATTTAAATTCAAGCTTCCGGAGGTTATGGCCACGAAGTTCAGGGACGAGTGCCGGTTGATGGTGCTCCACAAAAGACCGGTGAGATTGAGCACCCGTATGTTCAAGGACATTCTGGAATATTTTTGACGATAAAGACGTGTTTATTTTCAACGATACGAAGGTGTTCCCCGCCCGGCTGTATGGCAACAAAGGGAGAAGACTGGCGCACGCATTGAAGTGTTCCTGCTGCGCGAACTGAACGCCGACATGCACCTGTGGGACGTGCTGGTGGAACCGGCCCGCAAGATACGCATCGGCAACAAACTGTACTTCGGCGAAGACACGTTTCAAAAGCAATTTGGCCGAGGTGATGAATGACAAGTTAGCCGCCATATTGCAGGAATGTGATGCGCTGAAAGCGCGTCTTTCCGGAGCGCGTCCCCTGCCGGCCGAGGCCCTGAAAAAGATAGAGGACGCATTGGCCATCGAATACACTTACGAAAGTAACCGCATCGAGGGCAACACGCTTACTTTGCAGGAAACCGAGCTTGTCGTGAATGAGGGCGTGACAATCTCGGGCAAGTCCATGCGCGAACACCTGGAAGCCATAAACCACGCCGAAGCAATAGGCTACATCCGGGACTTTGCAAAATGTGGCATCGGGATAAGCGAGCGTACAATCAAGGAAATACACGCGCTTGTGCTTCACGGCATCAACCGCGAGAATGCCGGGCGCTACCGTTCCGTTCCCGTGATGATTTCGGGAAGCCGGCATATACCGCCACAGCCATACCTGATTGAAAAGCAGATGGAAGACTTCATGTTGCACTTGCAGGAGATGGAAGCGCAAAAGGTGCATCCCATATTGGTGGCTGCTTATTCTCACGCTGAGTTGGTACGCATCCATCCGTTCATTGACGGCAACGGGCGCACCTCACGCCTTTTGATGAACCTGTATTTGCTCCGTTGCGGTTACACTATTGTGAACCTCAAAGGCACAGATGATGCAAAATTGGCCTATTATACGGCATTGGAAGCCTCACACATAGACAAGCGTCCCGAAGCGTTCCAATGGCTTGTGGCGGATGCGGAAAAGGCATCCTTGGAGCGTTATTTATCCATCTTGGGGATGGGTGGTGATTGAGGCGCAACAAGATTTGTTTCGGGTTGCAGGTAATGGAAAAACAGATTGCAGGTCCGGGCATGCCGGTTGTGCAATCTGTTTTTTCGTTGCGGACCCTTCATCGGGTGTTGGATGAAGGCTTTTTCTGCGTTTCCGCATGCGGCAGTGTGTGGCCCTTCCGGTTTCAGTAGTGTGCAGGGGATTGCGCCGCGGCGCGCGTCTGGTGCAGAAAACGGCGGAGGAACAAGGCTCCGGCCAGCGTCAGGGCTACGGGGTAGGACATCCAGATGCCCGCAGGGCCGCCCCCGAAGGTGAAGCCCAGCAGGTAGCTGAGCGGGAGGGATACCACCACATAGCAGAGGAAGGCATAGCGCATGAGCGGCCGCACGTCGGCAATGCCGCGCAAGGCGTTGCCGAAGTTGATTTGCAGCCCGTCGCCCAGTTGGTATAAGACGAAGGGCAAGGCCAGGCTGGCCACGATGCGTCGTATTTCGGCGTCGTCGGTGAAGAGCGAGCAAATCTCATGGATGGAGGTGCTGATAAGCAGGGCCAGGACGATTCCCACGGAGAGAATCATGCCGTAGCCGGTGAAGGCCGTGCGGCGCAGGTTGGCCGTGTCGCCCAGTCCGTGGAAGTGGCTCACGCGGATGGCCACGGCCGCTCCTATGCCATAGTAAATCATGAAGCACGTGGAGCCGATGTTCGTCATCACTTGGTGGGCGGCCAGCGGACCGGCTCCCAGCCAGCCCTGCATCACCGCGCAAAGAGAGAATGAGGCCGTCTCCATGCCCATCTGCAGGCCGAGCGGGCGCCCCAGACGGTGCATCTGGTTGCGCAGTCCGGACAGCCCGTCGCGGGTGGAGAAGCCTTCGTGGTACTTGCGGTAAGCCGGGTTGGCCACGAAAATCCCGTAGATGACGGCCAGCATGAGGACGCGCGACAGCGTGGTGGAGATGCCGGCTCCCAGCAATCCCAGTTGAGGGAAAGGCCCCACGCCGTAGATGAGCAGCCAGTTGCCCACGATGTTGAACACGTTGGCTCCAATCATGATCCACATGGGAGCGCGCGTGTGGCCGATGCCGTCGAAGAACTGCTTGAAGGCATTGAACAGCGACTGCACGGGGAGCGACACGAGCACCACAAGGTAGTAGGGGCGGATTTCGGGCAACAGTTCCGCGGGCTGTCCCATGCGGTCGAGGAAGAAGTAGAGTGTGCCCATGAGCAGGAACAGCGCCGCGCCCAGCAGGCCGTTGGCTTGTAGGCCGGCTTTCAGCGCCTTGCCGGCTTCGGCGAACTCTTCGCGGGCGTGCATCGGGCCCACCACAGGAGTGATGGCATAGGAGTAGCCCAAGGCGAAAATCAGCACCAGCGTCATGATGTTGTTCACGAAGCCGGCCGCCGCCAAGGAATGCGCACTGAAGTGGCCCACCATGATGGTGTCGGCCAGGCCTTGTATGATGGTGCCCAGCTGTCCGATGATAATGGGGATGCCTAATGTGGCCAAGGCATGGACATGCCTGCCGTATGAAATGGTTTGTCGTGAAGTTTGCATAATATGGGTTTGTTTCAGAAGGGTTTGCGACGGAAAATGTTCCGGGGGGCAAACAGATGGTTGGCCAGCGAATATGCGTGCCAGACGTGAAGGCGCAGCTCGTACCACCAGAATGAGAGCAGGTAGGAGCGTTCGCCCAAGGCCCGCGCGGAGCGGTTGAACCACACGGACTTCAGGGCGCAGAGCAACAGGGTGAGGACGGCCACGACGCCGACGGCAATCCATTGCCTGTGCCAGGCGCCCCATCCTGTGGCTGCCGCCGCGGCAAGGTAGAACAATGGCACGACGCATTGCTTCAGGTTGAAACACAGCCGGTAGCGGAAGGTGCCCTTGAAGTGACGCCTCGTTTCCATATAGTAAGTGCGCTTGAGCCTCCATTGCTTGGCCGACACGGGGAGGGCGCATTCGATTTTGGCTTCGGGCGAGAGCGCCACGGCCGTGTTCGTGTTCGTGCTGTGGCGGTTGACGAGCAGTTCGGTGGCGCCTTCCAGCAGGCTTACGTCGCTGGCGAACCCTTTGGTGCGACATGAAGAGGCTCTTTGCGGTAGGCCAAGTTGTCCGGCGAGCAGCGGTATGCCTTGTGGCGCATGGCCCATGGCAAGTACTGCATCTGGTGGAAAAGGTTGAAGAACACGGCCTTGCGCGACAATCCGCGTTTATCCCGTCCGTAGTTGGCATATCCCAGCACCATCTGGATGTCCGGCCCGAAATGGCGGGACATTGAGCGAAGCCAATACGGCGTGAGCGGACGGCAGTCTGCCTCGGTGAGCAGCAGCCATTCGTGGCATGCGGATTTGATGCCGAGGGTCAGCGACAAGCGCTTGTGGCTGACGTAGCGGGCGTCGGCAGGCGTGAACGTGTGGCGCAAGTGTGGATAAGCCAACTCCAGTTGTGTCAGCACGTCCTCCGTGTCGTCGGTCGATGCGTCGTTGACCACCACCACTTCAAATTCGTCGTATTCCTGTTCCAGGATGGCGGGCAGGTTGCGGCGCAATGCCTCGGCTTGGTTGTGCGCCGTGAGAATGACGGAGATGGGTTCTTCCGTTGCTGTTTCCGTAGCCTTTCCATCGGCCTGGGCTTGCCGCACGAGGCGAGCCACGCGCCTGTAGGAAAGGGCCGTGCAGAAATGCACCGCCCACACCATTAGGAAACAGGCGTAGGCGGCGTATTCATATAATAAGGTGCAACACCGGATGCATCATGCGAAGTCTTCAGTGGTGTATCCCGCAGGAAGTTCGCGGCAATTGTACCACGAGGCCATGATTTCGCCGTAAGCTCCTGCCGAGCGGATGGCCAGCAGGTCGCCGCGATGGCAACGGTTCAGGTCGAAGGCCTTGACGAACACGTCGCTCGACTCGCAGATGGGGCCCACCACGTCGTAGGTCTCCTTGCGCTCGCTGCTGCTCAGGTTCTCGATGGAATGGAAAGCCTGGTAGAGCGCCGGGCGGATAAGGTCCGTCATGCCGGCGTCCACGATGGCGAATTGCTTGTAGGTGGCCTGCTTGACGTAGAGCACTTGTGTGATAAGGCTGCCGCACTGTCCCACGACGGAGCGGCCCAGCTCGAAATGGAGCTGCTGGTCGGGGCGCAGGTTCAGGTGCTTGCGATACGTCCGGAAGTAGTCGCCGAAGTTAGGCACGGCGGCTTCGTCGGGATGATGGTAGTCGATGCCCAAGCCTCCTCCCACGTTGATGTGGCGCACATTGATGTGCCGGCGTTCCAGTCGGGCTTGAAGCTCGTTGACGCGGTTGCAGAGGGCTACGAAGTCGCCCATTTCAAGGATTTGCGAACCGATGTGGAAGTGCAGCCCCACGAACTCCACGTGTTTCAGCGTGGCGGCAATGTCGATGACCTTTTCCATGTCGGCCATGGCGATTCCGAACTTGTTCTCGGCCAGCCCCGTGGTGATGTTGGCATGGGTGTGTGCTCCCACGTCGGGATTGATGCGGAACGACACGCGTGCCACCTTGTCCTTTTCACCCGCCAACTGGTCGATGACCTCCAGCTCTGGGATGCTTTCCACATTGAAGTAGGCTATCCCCGCATCCAGCGCCAGGTTGATTTCCCAGTCGCTTTTCCCCACTCCGGCGAACACAATCTTTCCCGCCGGGAAACCGACTTCGAGACTTGCCTTGATTTCGCCGCCGCTCACGCAGTCGGCCCCGAAGCCTGCCGCACTGATGATGCGCAGCAGCTTGCGGTTGGCGTTGGCCTTCACGGCGTAGTGCACGTGGTAGTTCTCCAGTTTCCCTGTTTCGGCCTTGATGGCGTCCAAGGTCTGGCGGAGAAGGGCGGTATCGTAGTAATAGAACGGCGTTCGGACCGTTCTGAATTTCTCTAAAGGAAAGGAACCTTTCATCGTTTTAATCTTGAGAGTTGAACAAGGTGTCGCTCAAAGCCTGCAGGGCGCGCTTCTTGTCGTCCTCCTTCACCAGGAAGGAGATGTTGTGGCAGCTGCCGCCGTAAGAAATCATTTGCACGGGGATTTCTTTCAAGGCTTGCGCGGCCTGGCTGGCGAATCCGATGCTCTCTTGCGACAGGTCGCCCACCACGCAGATGATGCACATGTCTTCCATGACGGTCACCGTGCCATATTTCATCAAGTCGGCCACGATGTCTTTCAGGTACGACTGGTTGTCGATGGTGACCGAAACGCCCACTTCCGACGTGCTCACCATGTCGATGCTCGTCTTGTAGCTTTCGAAGATTTCAAACACTTTGCGCAGGAAACCGTAGGCCAGCAACATGCGGCTGGACGTGAATCTGGATGGATGTGATGTGGTCTTTGGCGGCCACGGCCTTGATTGCGTCCCTTCTGGAGCTCGTTGTTGATGATGGTGCCCGGTGCGGTGGGGTCCATCGTGTTGAGCAGCCGGACGGGCACGCCCGCAAACTTGGCCGGTTGGATGCAAGTGGGATGCAGGATTTTCGCGCCGAAGTAGGCCAGTTCTGCCGCCTCCTCGAAGTGCAGCAGGCGCACCGGCTTGGTGTGCTCCACCACGCGCGGGTCGTTGTTGTGCATCCCGTCGATGTCGGTCCATATCTGGATTTCCTCGCTCTTGATGGCGGCACCGATGAGGCAGGCCGTATAGTCGGAACCTCCGCGCAAAAGGTTGTCCACTTCGCCGTAAGCGTTGCGGCAAATGAAGCCTTGCGTGATATAGATTTGGTATCCCGGGTTGGCGTCCAGCAGTTCGTTGATTTTCTCTTTGATGTAGTTAAAGTCCGGTTCCGAGTTCTTGTCCGTGCGCATGAAGTCGAGAGCGGAGAAGAGGATGGTTTTCACGCCACATTCCTTCAGATAGTTCGTCACCATGTTGGTGCTGATGATTTCGCCTTGTGCGAGGATGACTTTCTCTTCGAACGAGGTGAACAGTATTTTGGTGAAGCTTCTCAGATAGTCGAACTCTTCTTTCAGGAATTCCAGCGTTTTTTGTTTGTATTCCTCTGTGGCGTAGAGCTCGTTGGCGTGTTCGATGTATTTGCGTTCCAGTTGGTTGATGACGTTATTGGCGCCCTCCGGGTTCTTTTTTGTAGAGGTAGTCGGAGATTTCCACCAACGTGTTGGTCGTGCCGGACATGGCGGAGAGCACCACCATGTTGGCCACGCCGTCTTGGGTGATGAGGCGGCAAACATCTTTCATCCTTTGTGCGGAACCTACTGACGTTCCGCCGAATTTCATGACTTTCATATCCAGTATTGCGTTTTAGTTGTTATCATTCACATTTTCTTCTATGCTTTTCGACTCGATGTCCGGCGAGAGCATGATGCCGTATTCGTCCGTGCATTCCCGCAAGTGTCCTTCCGCGCAGCGGTACACCACGCCGGGGAATTCCGAAATCAGTTCCTCGTCGTGAGTGCTCATGATGACGGTGGTGCCGTTTTTGCTGATGTCGTACAGGATGGAGGCTGCGCGCCGTCCGTTTTCCTTGTCCAGGTTGCCCGTGGCTTCGTCGGCCAGAATGATGTCCGGCCGGTTCAGGATAGCTCTGGCGATGCATACGCATTGCTGTTCGCCGCCCGAGAGCTGGTAGGGCATTTTCCCCGCTTTTTCAGTCATTCCCACTTGGCGGTGCACTTCCTCGATGCGTGCGTTCCGCTCTTTCTTCTTTCTCCACCCCGTGGCCTTGAGCACGAAATCCAGATTGGCGTGCACGTCCCGGTCGTTCAGCAACTGGAAGTCTTGGAACACGATGCCGAGTCGTTTGCGCAGGGCGGGGATGCGGCGGCGTTTGATGCGGGCCATGTCCCAGTCCAGCACGCGGGCAACTCCTGTGTGCACGTCCAGCTCCCCGTAGAAAGTCTTCAGCAAGGAACTTTTCCCCGTGCCTACTTTCCCGGTGAGGAACACGAATTCTCCCGAATCGGCCCGGAAGTTCACGTCCTTCAATATGGTGTGTTCTTCCTGAACGATGTCCACATGTTGGTATTCAATGCGCATGGCTGTTCTTTTTTTGAGGGTGAGTGTCAGTGCTTCTTCCATCCGGGCTTGTGCCGGGACTGCAACTCGTCGGCCAGTTGTTCTATGCGCAATCCCTTGGAGGTCAGCAGCACTATGAGGTGGTAGAGCATGTCCGAGCCTTCGTAGATGAGACGCTCGTCGGTGCCATTGACAGCTTCGATGACGGCTTCCAATGCTTCTTCTCCCACTTTCTGCGCCATGCGGTTGATGCCGTCCTTGAACAGGCTGGTGGTGTAAGAACCTTCGGGCATTTCCTTGTGGCGCGTCTCGATGAAGTCCTGCAGTTCGCTCAAGAAGACCAGCGGGTTGGCTTTGTTAGTTTCCCCCCAGCAAGTGTCTGCACCGGTGTGGCAGACCGGGCCTTCGGGATGCACCTGGATGAGCAGCGTGTCGTTGTCGCAGTCGTTCTTGACGGAAACCACATGCAGGAAGTTGCCGCTCGTTTCCCCTTTGGTCCAAAGGCGTTTCTTGGTGCGGCTGTAGAAGGTCACCTTTCCGGTTTCTATGGTCTTGTCGTAGGCTTCACGGTTCATGAAGCCCAGCATCAAGACATTCTTTGTATCGGCGTCTTGGATGACGGCCGGGACGAGGCCGTCCATTTTGTCGAAGTCTATTTCCATATCATTATAAGATGTTTGATTTGTCTTGTTGGTTGTGTTCACAGTCTCACGTTGATGCCTTCCGCCTTGAGCCAGGCCTTCAGTTCCGGGATGGAGATTTCGCCAAAGTGGAACACGCTGGCGGCCAGTGCGGCATCGCTTTTTCCCACGACGAAGGTGTCGCGGAAATGTTCCTTGCGTCCCGCGCCGCCCGAGGCGATGACCGGGATGGTCAGTTCATCGGCGAGGCGGGCCAGTGCCTGGTTGGCAAATCCTTGCTTCACCCCGTCGTGGTTCATTGACGTGAAGAGGATTTCCCCGGCTCCGCGGTCGCATGCCTCTTTGGCCCAGTCGAAGAGCGTGCGTTCCGTTCGGATGCGCCCCCCGTTCAGGTAGCAGAACCATCCCTCTTCTGTTTCCTTTGCGTCGATGGCCACCACGCAGACTTGCGAGCCGAAATGGCCCGTGATGTCGTCAATGAGTTGCGGGCGGCGCAGGGCGGCCGAGTTGACGCTCACCTTGTCGGCCCCGGCATTCAGCAGCCGTTCCACATCGGCCAGTTCGTTGATGCCCCCGCCCACGGTGAAGGGGATGGAGATTTCCGCCGCCACGCGTTGCACCATGTCGGTAAAGGTCTTGCGCCCTTCGTGGCTGGCCGTGATGTCCAGGTAGACCAGTTCGTCGGCTCCTTGCTCGCTGTAGAGTTGTCCCAGTTCCACGGGGTCGCCTGCCTGGCGCAGATTCACGAAATTCGTGCCCTTCACGGTTTGTCCGTTTTTCACGTCCAGGCAGGGGATGATTCGTTTTGCCAGTGCCATGTCCTTATTGTTTGTTTCCGGCCCATTCGGCCAATTCTTCCAATGATATCTTGCCTTCGTAGATGGCTTTCCCGAAGACCACGGCCGGGATGCCGGCCTTGTCGAGTTCAACGATGTCCTGCATGCTGCCGACTCCCCCGCTGGCAATGAGGTCGCATTCGGGGAATTCTGCCATGATTTTCCGGTAAAGCGGCGTGGCAGGGCCTTGCAGCATGCCGTCTTTGCTGATGTCGGTGCACAGCACGTGGCGCACGCCTTCCTGCATGAACCGGGAGAGGAAGGGAATCAGCTCCTGTGTGCTTTCCTCCTTCCAACCGTTGATGGAGATGAGCCCGTTCTTTACGTCGGCGCCCAAAATGAGGCGTTGCGGCCCGTATTGGCGGAGCCATTCGCAGAACAGGTCGGGATGGGTGGCGGCCACGCTTCCCACGGTGACCATCGCGGCGCCGCTGTCGAAGGCGATGCGCAGGTCGTCGGCGCTCTTGATGCCGCCGCCGAAGTCGATTACCAGCATTGGGGGCTGCCGCCGCCATGCGTTCCAGCACCTTGTGGTTGACGATATGTTTGGAGCGTGCCCCGTCGAGGTCCACCACGTGCAGCCGTCTGAAGCCGTGGCTCTCGAATTCACGGGCCACCGCCACGGGGTCTTCGTTGTACACTTTCTTCGTGGCGTAGTCCCCCTTGGTCAGCCGCACGCATTTGCCGTCGATGAGGTCTATGGCCGGGATAAGTTCTATCATAATGCCAAGTCTAAAAAGTTCTTCAGTATGCGTTCGCCCACGCTGCCGCTCTTTTCGGGATGGAATTGCGTGGCGTAGAAATTGTCCTTGTGCAGGGCGGCGCTGAACGGCGTGATGTATTCGGTGACGGCCGCGGTGCATGGGTTGACGGGCACGTAGTAGCTGTGGACGAAATAGACGAAATCGCCCGGCTCCAGTCCTTTGAACAGCGGTCCCTGCATTGCGGAAAGCGTGTTCCATCCCATGTGCGGCACTTTGTCCTCGTGGCGGTCGGGCCTGAACTTCAGCACGTCGGTGTCGAAGATGCCGAGGCAGTCCGTGTCGCCTTCTTCCGAATGGCGGCACAAGAGCTGTTGCCCGATGCAGATGCCCAGCACCGGTTGTTTCAGGTCGCGTATCAGCCGGTCGAGCCCGCGCTGGCGCAGGTAGGCCATGGTGCTCCCTGCTTCCCCTTGTCCGGGAAAGAGCACGCGGTCGGCTTTCGCCAGCTTTTTCGGCGTCGTCGGTCAGTTCCGGTGTCACTCCTAAACGCTTCAGGGCGTGGACCACGGAATAGATGTTTCCGGCGTTGTATTTTACGATTGCTACGTTCATCTTTGGAAAACCCGTTTTTTTGTTGCCTGCAAATATACTAATTTTTGCGCTATCGCAAGGATAAAATAACGTGAAATAACGCTTTTTGCTTACATTCCGTTGCGTTTTCGCGAAAAAGAGTGTGCTACTTGTTCTTCTTTAGGAAGATGTGGTTCGTGATGATGTCGGGCAGTTCTTCCGCATAATGCGTCACCATGACCATCGTCTTGTTCCGCCGTTGGCAGAAGGCCGAGATGATTTCGCGCGTCAGTTGCCGGTTGCGGTCGTCCAGTCCGTGGAGCGGTTCGTCGAGTATCAGCAGCTCGGGGTCTTTCACGAAAGCCCGTGCCAGCAGGCAGAGCCGTTGTTCGCCACTGGACATTTTCAGGAAGGTGCGGTCTTTGAGGTGGGCGATGCCGAAGATGTCCATCCACCACTCGCAGATGGCCCGTTGTTCGGGTTTGGGACGCACGTAGAGGCCCACCGAGTCGTTGAGCCCGCTGGCCACGATGTCGATGGCCGGCAAGTCTTTCAGGTAGGCGCGGTGCATCTCAGGGCTGACGTAGCCGATGTGGCGTTTGATTTCCCAGATGCTCTCGCCCGAGCCCCGCTTTCTGCCAAACAGCTCTATGTCACAGGCATAGCTTTGCGGGTTGTCGGCGCAGACCAGGCTCAGCAGGGTGGACTTTCCGGCCCCGTTTTCTCCGCTCAAGGCCCACTTCTCGTTCTGTTTCACGGTCCAGTCCAAGTCTTTCAGGATGGTGCGTTGCCCATAGCGGATGCTCACGTGGTTGAATTTCAGCATGCAGCCTTCGGGGTCGGTGGTGGCCATGAGGTTGTCTTTTTCCGGCAGGTTCAGGATGCGTTCCCTTTTCGTTTCGGACAATACGGGGGCGCTGTAGGCGTGGCGTTGTGCCAAGTAGTCGGCCCGCGTCATTTTGGGCCGTATGTCCAGCTCCTCCACGGGTATCACGTGGGTGATGAAGTCCGGTATGTCGTCGGTTTTCGAGAGCACGAGCACCACCTGCAGGTCTGTTTCCCGGATGAGCACGCGCAACAGGTCGGCCAGCTGGTCGCGCGTCTGCGCGTCCAGTCCGATGAAGGGGTTGTCCATGATGAGCATCCGCGGGCCGGAGAGCAACGTCTTTGTCAGCTGGAACTTGCGCAGTTCCCCGCTGGAGAGCAGTATGATATACTTGTCCAGCAAGGCGGAGAGGTGGAACATCTCGTAGAGTTTCTCTTTCAGCAGCGCCCGCCGCTCGTGCGACAGCCGTTTCTCTTCGTCGGTCATGCCGTAGCCCGTGCCGTTTTCGGCGGCGGCGAAGGCCTCGTCGAGCATGCTTCCCACGGTGGGCGTGTTCTCGTCGATGTCGTGCTGGTTCCAGCGTTGCTGGTAGTAGTAGCTGCTGTCGTTGTCGCCGTATGAGTCGCGGAACGTGATGTATTTGATATTGTCGCTCACCAGTTTCATGGGCGAGGGCGAGAAGTCGTAGCGCACTTCGTTCATCAGCAGGGGGTATCTGCCCGTGATGATGTCCACCAAGCGCGATTTCCCGCTGCCGTTGCGGCCCACGATGGCCACCTGTTCGCCTGCGGCGATGGTCAGGTTGACGGGATGCTTCATGCGGTAAAGGGGATGGCGCGTCACGCCGTCCCTGATTTCAACAATGTTCTGCATACCTTATTATATAATGTGTTTGTTTATCCTTTCACCCTTCCCGGATTTTTTCGGATGAAGTCCTTCCATCCATGGTAGGGATGCGTGGCGGCCGGCCGTCCCATCTGCAGGAAGTGGCAGTAGGCGGCGGCCAGGGCGTCGGTGGCGTCCATGTAGGGCAGCATGTCCTTCTCGTCGATGTGCAGCATGCGCGTCAGCATGCCGGCCACCTGCTCTTTGCTGGCCTGCCCGTTGCCGGTGATGGCCATTTTTATCTTCAGCGGGGCATATTCGGCGATGGGAATGTCGCGGTGGATGGCAGCGGCGATGGCCACTCCCTGCGCGCGCCCCAACTTCAGCATGCTCTGCACGTTTTTGCCGAAGAAGGGGGCTTCGATGGCCATTTCATCGGGCAGGTAAGCCTCGATGATGCCCGTCACGCGCTCGAAAATGCGCCCCAGCTTCAGGTAGGGGGTGGCATATTTGCGCAGGTCGATGACGCCCATGGTCACCATTGCGGCCTTGTTGCCGGTGGCGCGCAGCACCCCGTAGCCCATGATGTTCGTGCCGGGGTCGATGCCCAGGATGATTTTTTCGGTTTCTGCCGTTCCTTGCATTGCGTCAGTCCCCTTCGATGACTTCCATGAGCGTGCTGAATCCGGCCACCTTGTCCTTGAACACTTTCTGCAGTTCGCCGTTCAAGGCTTCGCCTTTCTTCACGTACCATTCGTGGAGCTTGGCGGAGTCTTTCACTTCGAATTGCAGCGAGAAGCATTCGGAATCTTCGTCGTGATGGGACAGTATCCTGCACAGTCGGGGGCGGGAGAGCAGCCCCGAGTCCAGCGCTTCGGGAATGTAGGCTTGATGAATCCAGATGACGAAGTTGCGCGCGTCATCGAAGCCGACGTGGTAAGTAGTATTGTAAATCAACATGCTTTATTTCATTTCTCAACGTGCAAAGTTAGATAAAAAACGTGATTATTCTGCCAGAGTGATAAGAAAAAGTCAAGGCCGCACCGTCTTTGGGGCATGCAAGGGCCCGGCGGGGCGTATTGAACCGGTGACAGACAAAAATGGTTTGCGGATGGCTCCTTTGCGCGACGCGCTTTCGTGCCCTTTTCCGCCCGTCCCGTCGCGCAAGGCGGGCAAGCGCCTTGCGCAGCGCGGAATCGTACTTTCCGCAGAGTACTCAAGTATTCTCCGCAAAGTACGCTGACGGACTCCGCACGTCCCGACGGCGCATCGGACAAAGGCAGAGGCCGACGGGTGGCCGTCGGGCACATGCCTGCCGGACGGCCGGGAATGGCCGTGAGGGCGCCGGCTGCTTGCGGCTGCGGGCGCAGAAACCGGGGATACCCGCGGGCCGTCTGGGAAGAAAGTTGTTGAAAAAAGCGGCAGATGTGCTAATAAATCCTATTTTTTATACATTTTGTTCCATTCTTTTGGAGAAAGGGGCTATTTTTGCGGTAGTTTATAAATCGAGAAAGAAATGAAAAAGCTTATGCTGATGTCTCTGCTGTGCCTGTTCGGCCTGGGGCAAATGTCGGCCCAACAGGCAGAGACGGAGAAGAAAGACGTGAAGGAAGCCAACATCGTGTTCGACAAGACGACGATGGACGTGGGCACCTTCTCGGCGGACGAACCTGTCGTGAAAACCACTTTCACCTTTACCAACCAAGGGGATGCGCCTTTGGTCATCCACCAGGCTATTGCTTCGTGTGGCTGCACCGTGCCCACTTATCCGCGGATGCCGGTGAAACCGGGCGAGAAAGGCCAGATAGAGGTAACCTACAACGGAAGCGGGCGCAATCCGGGGCGCTTCAAGAAGAGCATCACCGTGCGCACCAATGCCCAGAAACCGATGGTGAGACTCTACATCACGGGCGTCATGGAGGCTTCCGCGAAGGACAAGGAGTGAGGCAATGGGGCACGTTAAAATTGTCTTTTTCGACATAGACGGGACGTTGGTGTCGTTCAAGACCCATCGCATTCCGCAATCTACACTTGATGCCGTGGCCGCCCTGCGCAGCCATGGCATCAAAGTATATATAGCCACAGGGCGTCCGGTGCAGTTTATTGACAATCTGGGCGAACTGGAGTACGACGGATGGTGACCGTCACCGGGGCGCATTGTTTCACCCGGCAGGGGAAGGTGATTTACCATCATCCGGTTTCGCAGCAGACCGTAGACCGGGTGGTGGCCCATCTGGAGGGCGGCCGCGACGCCTATCCGCTGATTTGCGTGTGCGAGGACGAGCTGTTCGTCACGGACATTAATGCCGACGTGGCCGAGGTGGCCCGCTTGCTGGACATCCGGATGCCCGCCGTGCGCCCTGCTTCATACGCGAAGGGACGGAATGTGTTGCAGCTCATTTCCTTCTTCAAGGCCGACCGCGAGAAGGATTTCATGCCTTCGCTCATGCCCGATTGCGTTTCCATGCGCTGGCATCCGCTGTTCACCGACGTCATTGCCGCAGGCGTGAGCAAGAGCGTGGGCATCGACCGGGTGTTGGACTATGAGGGAATCCCGCTGGAGTGCGCCATGGCCATCGGCGACGGCGGCAACGACATCGCCATGGTGGAACATGTGCCTTGCGGGGTGGCAATGGGGAATGCCTGCGACGCCCTGAAGCAAGTGGCATCCTACGTGACGGACTCCGTGGACGAGGACGGCGTGGCAAAGGCTTTGCGCCACTTCGGGCTTATACCATGATGGGCGGACGGAAGTAGATTTGCAAATAATGAACGCATAATGAAAAAGATGAAAGGATGCAAGTCCGTCGTCCGCAGGGCTTTCTGCTGGGCGCTTTGCGCGTGCCTGTCTGTGACGGCAGCGCAGGGGCGTGACGCGGATTCCACGGGTGGCGACACGCCGCGCGAGGTGGCCGCGTGGCTCGGATTGGGATGGAATCTGGGCAACCAGTTCGACGCCCATGCCGACGGGGTGGCCGCCGAAACGGCATGGGGACAGCCGCCCGCCACGCCGGAGTTGTTCTGGAAAGTGGCCGAAGCCGGCTTCACCTCCGTGCGCATTCCCGTGACGTGGCTGGGGCACATCGGTCCGGCGCCCGACTACCGTCTGGATTCCCTTTGGCTCGACCGGGTGGAAGAGGTGGTGGACGATGCCGCGCAAGCTGGATTGCGCGTGATGTTGAACATCCACCACGACGGGGCCGACAGCCGCTATTGGCTGGACATCAAGAGAGCGGCCACGGACGGGAGCGTCAACGAGGCCGTCAAGGCGCAGTTGCGGGCCGTGTGGACACAGATTGCCGGGCGTTTCAAGGACAAGGGCGATTTCCTGATTTTCGAGTCAATGAACGAGATTCACGACGGAGGTTGGGGATGGGGAGCCAACCGGACTGACAACGGACGGCAGTATGCGGTGCTCAACGAGTGGAACCAGGTGTTTGTGGATGCCGTGCGCTCTACCGGCGGGAACAATGCCACGCGCTATTTGGGCGTGCCCGGCTATTGTGCCAACCCTGAACTGACCGTCGAACACTTCGTCATGCCCAAGGACGAGGTGAAGGGAAGGCTGATGGTGGCGATACATTTCTACGACCCCGTGGATTACACGTTGGAAGCCAAATGCCCCGAATGGGGGCACACGGCCCGGCCCGGGAAAGCACCGGAGTGGGGAGGCGAGGACAACGTGGTGAGGGTGTTCAGCCGGGTGAAGGAGCGGTTCATCGACCGTGGCATCCCTGTCTATATCGGTGAAATGGGCTGTGTTCGCCGCGGAGACGAGAGGGGCGAGGCCTTCCGCCGTTATTATCTGGAGTATGTATGCAAGGCCGCGCGTACATACGGCATGGCACCTTTCGTGTGGGACAATGGATTGGACAGTGTGGGAAGGGAGTGTTCCGGACTGTTCGACCGGAAAAATGGGGCTTTTTTCACGCACTCAGAGGATGTGGTGCGCGCCATGGTGAAGGCCGTGTTCTCCGACGATGCCTCTTACACGCTGGATACCGTCTACCAGACTGCTCCATAAGGGAAAAGATTAAAGTGCCGGTTTCATCGGCCGACAAGTCGAAGACGCCCGTCCGGGACTGGGGAAAAGCCAGCCCCGGACGGGCGTCGAGCGTATGGATATGCTTCAGGCACAGGAAAAAAGTGCGGATTAATCGGGGACGCCGCGCGCCGTGCGCAAGGCTGCTTTCCGCAAGACGGGCCCACGTTTTGGCCGCATGCCCGTTTCAACGCCGTGGGTCGTGGGCGTGACGGGCCACACTCATAAAAGTCCGATTTCTTCGGCCATGGAGCGGTAAAAGGCAGCTTTGGTCTCCAGTTTCAGCGGATAAGCGCGCGAAGACGACGGCATGCGGTAGAGGCGCAGGGTGCGGCCTTCCGCCTCGAAGGGGCTATAGTGCCCGATGGCGGGTGGTTCGGCATGAAAGGTGTCACAAAGTGTGTCCGTTGCTTTCTGGCCGGTGGTGACGATGGCCCGGCATTGCGGTAAAGCGCGGAGCAAGGCGTGGAGGTCGGTGGGGCGCACGACTTGCAGGAAGTTGTCGGACGCATTGTTTTTCAGCCGCACCACTTCCTCGGCCGTGTCGTAGAGCGCGATGCCCTTTTCGAGGCAGAAGGCTTCTATTTTCCCTTGGTCGAACCGCTTTTCGCTGTGGACGACGAAGTGGTTCTTGTCGCCTTCGGCTATCTGCCCCCAAATGCGCCACATGTCGTTGCCCCAGTTGGGGTAGAAAAAGTCCATGCACCACCGTTTGCGGGGTGGCGGGAAGCTGCCCAGCATCAGCAGTTTTGCGTTTCCCGGCAGGAACGGGCGCAGCGGGTGCTTTTCCGCCTGCAGGCCGGCGATAGGGGTTGGATTCTGTTCCGTGTTCATCTGTATGCTTTGCGTTTGTGGAAATTTAGTCCGACGTAGAAGTTCAATGTCCCGAACGTGTTGTTGACCGACAGTCGGTTGTGACGGTAATTGTAGTTGTGCAGGATGAGCGAAAGGCCGCCGAAGTATTTGGTGTTGTTCCACACTAGTCCTATGCGTCCCGTCACGTCGAAGTTGAAGTTGTCCAAGGTGAAGAAGGAAGACCAGAACGGGGTTTCCTCTTCGTCCTCGGTCTCTATGGGGAGCACGTTGCTGCGCGTTCTTTTGTAGCCGATGGCCGGAGCCAGCGACACGCACAGCAGCCAGTTGCGTTTGAATACCCAGTTATAGGCATATCCGCAACTGATGCTATAGTCGTCGTATTTCAGTTTGTCGATGCGGAAGTCCTGGCTTAGTTCGTGTCCGGGATTCTGTGTGAGTGCGTGCGGGAGGGCGTCGTAGTTGAAATCCAGTTCGTGACGGGTGTAGGAAAATCCGGCTTTCCACGAACCGCAACTTTTCCGCTGCACGGTGCTTTGCGCGAAAGCGGCAGGATAGGAAAAACGCTTGTGGTTGAAGATGTAATAAGCATTGATGCCCGTCACCTTCACGTTGATGCCGTGGCAGTTTTCTCCCTCTACGTCCTTGGCCGCCTCGCCCAGTCCCTTGGCTTTGCGAAGCCTGAAGTCGTCCCCCGTTCGGCGGTAGATGAGGTCGCATCCCAGCATGGCGCTGTAGAGACTCAGCTCCAGCTCCGTTTTCCGGGATTCGTGTCCTTTTCCCAGAGAGGACACTTCGAAGGTGTAGCCCAGGAAAATCCATCGCCATCCCAGGTAGGGGCCGATTTTTACGGCCGGCTTGGGTGAAAAGGACAGCTTCTGGCCCAGTTCGCGGCTGTGCAGGGCGTAGGTCTCAAAACTGTTTGTGTTTTGCAGCATGAAGGCCCAGTTGTAGCGGTTGGGACTGATGTAGGTGGTGTCCATGGCGTTGAAAGCCTTGAAAAACTTACTGAAGATGTTCCCCTTTTCCGGCTTGGGCATTTCCGTTGATGCGGCGGCATTTCCCATGGCGGGAGGCACGCCCATGTCCGCTCCGTCCTGGCCCCGGCACGGTTGTGTCGCGGCGAAGAGCAGGAGCAGGCCCGCCCATGCGTGTCTCAGGGGTGCGGGAGGCGTTTTCAAAGTTTTCCCAAGATTTTGTCCATCACCCAGTTCACCGGCGTGGCGCTCACGCTGTCGCAGGTGCAGGTGGATTGCTTTTGCAGGTGTTCCACGATGTTGTGTATCAGCGGGAGCTGCACGTGCGGCGGGTTGGGGACGACGATTTCCTCCCGTCCCCGTTCGGTGTGCAGGGCAATGGGCTCGTAGGTGAACACGGAGAAGCTGATCTGGCCTTTGTCGCCGACGATTTCGATGCGGTCCATCTTGGCCGATTCGTGGGCCACGAAGCACCACGAGCCCGAGCCGGGCGTGCCGTCGGGAAACTGGAAGCAGGCGCTCACGTTGTCTTCCGTGGAATAGAGCCCCTCCTTGTTCGTGCAATAGCCGTGCGCACTGATGATGGGGCCGAAAAATTCTTGGAGCAAATCCAGCTGGTGTGGGGCGAGGTCGTAGAAATAGCCACCACCGGCGATGTCGCGCTGCACGCGCCAAGGAAGTTCCTTGCTGTTGTAGTCCAGGTCGCGGGGCGGCACGGCAAAACGGATTTGCACGTTGAGCACCCGTCCGATGGTGCCGTCGTGGATGAGCTCTTTCACTTTCATGAAATAGGGCAGGTAGCGGCGGTAGTAGGCCACGAAGCAGGGCACGCCCGTCTGTTGCGACACGCGGTTGATGCGCCCGCACTCTTCGTAATTGGCCGCCAAGGGTTTCTCCACGTACACCGGCTTGCCGGCTTTCATGGCCATGATGGCAAAGGTGGCGTGCGACGAGGGTGGGGTGGCGATGTAGACGGCATTCACGTCCGGGTCGTCCACCAGTTCTTGTGCGTCGGTGTACCATTTCGGGATGCCGTGCCGCTCGGCATACGAGCGCGCCCGCTCCTTGTTGCGGCTCATGACCGCCTCTATTTTAGAACCGGGGACGAGGTTGAAGGCCGGTCCGCTCTTCTTCTCCGTCACTTCCCCACAGCCGATGAATCCCCACTTGATGGTGATGTCCGTATCCATATTCCGATGATGAAATTTGTTTCTTGCACAAAAGTACGAAAAAAGTGCCATATCGGTCGCTTGGGCGGGAAGGTTTTTCGGAGAAACGCGGGTGGCAGGCCGGCCATGCCGCACCGGCGGCCGGAAGGCAGGCGGAGGGAAGGGGGTTGCCTGTCGGAAGGAGCGGGCGGCGATGCCGGCAGTGTATAAAAAATGTTATTGCCTCGTGATTGTTGGAAATTTGTGGTATTTTTGTTTCCAATTATTTATTCATCGTGAAATGGAAGAAAAGAAAGATTTGGATGAGGGGCTGTTCAAGAGCCGTAGTTATTTAAGCTGCCTGGACAAGGGGTTAGTTGCCCACGCGCCACATCCTGCCGTTGTTGAAGTTTTCGTGGCCGTCGTTGTTGGCGTGCGCGCTGACGGCCGGTTTGTGCGGGGCTTGTTTCAACCAGTTTTCGGTGGCTTTTGCCCAATGGTTGGCCGCCACGGAGCCTGTCGTGCTTTCGTTGCCGGTGCTCACCTTTATTCTATTGGGCTTGTTGTCGATGGGTGCGCTCAGTTTTTATGTGGGCAATGTGGTGGTCGCCATATCGCGTTTCGCGGAATCCGGTTCGTGGCCGGTGCTGAAGTTCGGGGCTTCCCGGGGCGCCATTCTGCAGTCGTCCCTGCGGGCTTTCGTGTTCATTCTGGTCGGTGTTGCGGTCTTGGGGCTTTGCCTTGCGCCCTGCGTCCTTTGGCTGGGAGCGGCGAACGCTTGGACGATGGTTGTTTTCGGCGTGTTGCTGTTGGCCTTGGCCGTTCCTTACAGCATGGTCGGCTTGGACTATCTGTTGGGCGAGGAGCACGATTATGTCCGCAGTCTGGCGAGGATGAAGGACGGCTATTTGAATTGGGGGCCGCTGTTCATCGTGTTGTTTTGCGGCGGTCTCATCCTGCTGGTGTTGTCGGTGGTGAGCTGGCTTCCGGCCGGCATCCTGGCCTATGCGGGGCACGAGTCGATGATGGGCGTGCTGGCGGGCGACCCCACCGATTTGCCGTCCAGCGTGCCGGCCCTCATCGTGTGCTTTTTCATGCTGGCGGCCTTGATAACGAGCATGTTCGGTTGGCTCACGCTCTTCCCGTTGTCTTATCTGTATGGCTCCGTCAGGACGCGCAAGAAAGAGAAAATGGCTTTCGAAGAGGAGGAACGCCGTCTGACCGGCATGCAGTAAACGCCGCTGTTTTTTGATTCAGGAATATTGCAGCCCGATGCCGGAATAAAGGCATGGAGACTGTAGGCAGGCCGTCCCGTTGCGTAAAGCCGCGGACGGCCTGCCGCAGTATCGGACAGTACTTTGCGGAGAGTACTCGAGTACTTGCCGCAAAGTACGCTGACGTTTTCCGCAAGGAAATTCGGGCACGAGTGGAAGCCGGCATCGCGCATGGCGCTTTTCAAAGCCTTGCACGGCGTCCGGCTACTTTTTTCTGTGCGCATAAAATTACCCTAATCGACATTATGTTTAATAGCATCGTGCGGAATTCCCTGCCCGCCCATCAGCATAAAAAAAGCAGCACATATCCCTGCGGATGCGTGCTGCCTACCTTATTATATAATAATGTGTCGTTGTCAGAGTATGTCCAGCGCCTTGAACACTTTCGTGAGTTTCTCAATGGCTTCGTCCACTTGGGCGTGCGTGTGATTGGCCATCAGCGCGAATCTCACCAGCGTGTCCTGGGGGGCGCATGCCGGCGGGATGACGGGATTGATGAACACACCTTCGTCGAAAGCCATCTTCGTCACGCGGAATGTCTTTTCCGTGTCGCGCACATAAAGCGGAATGATGGGCGACTCGGTGGCGCCGATTTCAAATCCGGCTTCGCGGAAGTGCTTCAGGGCATAGTTCGTCACGTCCCACAAGGCCTCCAGGCGCTGCAGCTCGTTCTGGATGATGTGCAAGGCTTCCAATGCGCAAGCCGTGGCGGCCGGCGTGGCCGAGGCGCTGAAGATGTAGGTGCGCGCATTGTGCTTCAGCCAGTTGATGACGCACTTGTCCGAAGCTATGAATCCGCCGATGGAAGCCAGCGACTTGCTGAACGTGCCCATAATCAGGTCGATTTCATCGGTGAGGCCGAAATGGTCGCAGACGCCCCTGCCCTGCCGTCCGAACACGCCGAGGCCGTGCGCCTCGTCCACCATGATGGTAGCGTTGTATTTGTGCTTCAGCCTGACGATTTCAGGAAGGTTGGCCAAGTCTCCTTCCATGGAGAACACGCCGTCCACGACAATCAGCTTGATGGCTTCCGGATTGCACTTCTGCAGTTGCTTCTCCAGGTCGGCCATGTCGTTGTGCTTGTATTTCAGGTTTTGGGCAAAGGATAGCCGTTTGCCGTCCACGATGGATGCGTGGTCGCGGTCGTCGCAGATGATATAGTCTCCCCTACCGACGAGGCAAGGAATCACGCCCGAGTTGACCGTGAACCCGGTGGAGAAGCACAAGGCCTGGTCTTTCCCCACGAATGCAGCCAGTTCTTTTTCGAGCTGCACGTGCAAGTCCAGCGTTCCGTTCAAAAAGCGCGACCCGGCACAGCCTGAACCATATTTCCTCATGGCCTCGACGCCGGCTTCTATGACCCTGTCGTCGCCCGTCAGCCCCGTATAAGCATTGGAACCGAACATCAGCACGCGGTGTCCGCCCATGCGCACTTCCGTGCCTTGTTTGCCTTCTATTTCCCGGAAATAAGGATATATGCCGGCCGACATGTACTTCTGCGGCTCGTCATATCTCGCTAATTTGTCTTGTAGTAAGCCCATTTTGATAAGTTCGTTATTTAAAAACCCTGCAAAGGTAATAAAAACATTCTTTCCTTCTCCCCGCAAGCATGAAAAAGTTTCTAAATGTTCCTATAAGCATGGCCCCGCGGCGGCGTTTCTCATTTTTTATCCTTATCTTTGTCTCCGAATTCAGACACGACATGGCGAAGAAGAGCATTGCATTTATTGTGAACCCCATATCGGGAACGCAAGACAAGGAGAGCATTCTGGAGCTGATACGCAAGCATTTGGATGCTGAGAAGTTTGACTACCAAGTGGCACGGACGCAATACGCCGGCCACGCTTCCTCGCTGGCCAAGGCTTTCGTGGAAGAGGGGCGCGACGCCGTCGTGGCCATCGGCGGCGACGGGACGGTGAACGAGATAGCCCGGGCGCTGGTGCACACGCCGGTGGCTTTGGGCGTCATTCCCTGCGGGTCCGGCAACGGGCTGGCCCGCCACTTGCGCATTCCGATGGAGCCCGTGGGAGCCATCAAGGTGCTGAACCGCTTCGACGTGGAGTGCCTCGATTATGGGAAGATTAACGACGTGCCTTTCTTTTGCACCTGCGGGGTGGGCTTCGACGCCTTCGTGAGCTATAAGTTCGCACATTCCGAGAAACGCGGCATGTTGACATACGTGGAAAACGCCCTCTTGGAGGGCTTGAAATACAAGCCGGACACGTATGAAATAGAGATTGAGGGAGAAACGGTGAAATACAAGGCTTTCCTGATTGCCTGCGCCAATGCGTCGCAGTATGGGAACAACGCCTACATCGCGCCCCGCGCGTCCATGTCCGACGGGCTCATGGACGTGACCATCATGGAGCCATTCACGGTGCTCGAAGCCCCGCAAATCGCCATACAATTGTTTAATCGGACGTTGTCGCAGAATGATAAAATCAAAACATTCCGCTGCAAGAACATACACATCCACCGCAACCATCCCGGTGTGGTGCATTTCGACGGTGATCCCATGACGGCCGGTACCGACATTCATGTGCAACTGATACAAAAAGGGACTGAATATGCTGGTCAACACGCAACAAGGTACGGAAACGGCTTTCGGGCGCATGGTTTTCGGAGCTCTACGAAGAGCTGGTGAACCTCAGCATTGCCGTGCGCAACAGACACATCCGAAGACTTGACAATTTTAACAAGGAGGTCCGGCGGCGGCTGAAGCTTTGATTAAAAGTGCAGGTAATACTCCCCCGTCAGGCTTTTGTATTCCTCCGTGTAGTTTCCGGCGTCATCCCGGATGATAATCCGTTCGGTGGCGGGATAGGTCGCGCCGCCTTTCCTGAAGCTCAGCAAGCTTCTTTTGGCAGGTGTCTCCGGGCGGCTGTACACTTGGCACCGCCGGTGCAAGTCCAGCCCATGTTCCCATGCCGCCTGTACAAAAGCATCGGCACCGGCGGCCGGTAACACGACACAAAAAACGCCTCCTTCGCGAAGCCATCGCGCGGCATTCGCGGCCAGCCGCTCCAAGGGCAGTGCCTGGCTGTGGCGGGCGTTGTTCCGCCTGGCTTCCGGGCATTGCAGGTCTTCCGTGTAGAACGGAGGATTGCTCACTATCAGGTCGAATTCCTTTTCCGGAGCGAACAAAAGCGCGTCCTGCTGCTCGAAGCGCAACCGTTCTGCCCAAGGACTTTTTGCTCCGTTTTCCTTGGCTTGTGCCACGGCTTCCGCGTCAATGTCGATTCCCAATATGTCCGCTCCGCATTTTTGGGCCATCATGATGGCAATCAGCCCCGACCCCGTGCCGATGTCCAGTATGCTGCGCACTTCGTTGCCGGCGGGCGCCCATGCTCCCAGCAACACACCGTCCGTCCCCACTTTCATGGCGCATTTGTCGTGCCAGATGGTAAACTGTTTGAAGTCGAAATGAGTCTTGGCCATAGTCGTCCTGAATAGTTTTACATATAACATTCATTGTTTCGGCTGCAAAAGTAGCAAATATTTGTTATTTCGGCTGTGCAACTTACGGCGCATACACTCTTTTTTTGTATCTTTGCCACGTTTTGTGAAAAATGTTTTGTTCACCAAATCATTAAGATTTTTAATATGCATATTGACGATAATCAGAATCCATTTTCATTGGTTGCGGATTTCGAAGGAGATGAATCGAGCGTTTTCGATGTGGAAATGGAGGATACGCTGCCAATCTTGCCGCTTCGCAACATGGTGCTGTTTCCCGGAGTCGTGCTGCCCGTAGCGGTGGGCAGGAGAACTTCATTGCGCTTGGCGAAGGCTGCCGACCGGCAGAAATCAAACATAGGCGTAGTTTGCCAATTGAATCCGGAAACGGAGAACCCGAATTTTGACGACTTATATCACGTGGGGACGATGGCCAAGATTGTACGTATCTTGGAGCTCCCCGACCATTCAACGACCGTCATCCTGCAAGGCATGAGCCGTTTCGAACTGAAATCCATCGTGTCGGAAAGGCCCTACCTTAAAGGAACCGTGGAACAGCTCACCGATACGCTGCCGGCAAAAGGCGACAAGGAGTTTGAAATGTTGGTGGAGGCATGCCGCGAGCGCACGGCACAATACATCCAGATGAACGACCAACTGCCCAAGGAATCCATGTTCGCGGTGAAAAACGTGAGCAACAACATGTTCCTGGTCAACTTCGTGTGCGCCAACTTCCCCTTCCCCATCGCCCGAAAGATGGAGCTCTTGCAGGAAGGAGCATTGGCCCTGCGCACCGTCAATCTGCTCAAACTGTTGGACAAGGAAATACAATATTCGGAACTTCGTGCCGAAATCCAACGCAAGACGCGCGAAGAACTGGACACGCAACAGCGCGAGTATTTCCTGCAGCAGCAGATAAAAAACATTCAGGATGAGTTAGGCGGAACGCCGCAAGACCAAGACCTGCACGACCTGCGCAAGGAGGCAGAAAATAAAAAATGGCCGGAAGACGTGGCTAAGACATTCAGTCGCGAAGTGGACAAACTGGAGCGGCTCAACCCTCAGAGTCCGGATTACAACGCAGTTGAACTATCTGCAGACGATGTTGAGCCTGCCATGGCAGACCTACACCGAGGAAACCTGAACCTGAAGAACGCCGAGCGGGTGCTGAACAAGGACCATTACGGATTGGAGAAGGTGAAGGAACGCATTCTGGAGCATTTGGCCGTCTTGCAGTTGCGCGGCGACCAGAAGTCGCCCATCATTTGCCTCTACGGCCCTCCGGGAGTCGGTAAGACTTCATTGGGCAAGAGCATCGCGTCTGCGCTGAAGCGGAAATACATCCGCATGTCTTTGGGCGGACTGCACGACGAAGCGGAAATCCGCGGGCATCGCCGCACGTACATCGGGGCTATGCCCGGCCGCATCATCAAGAACATGATTAAGGCCGGCTCGTCCAATCCGGTGTTCATCTTGGATGAGATAGACAAAATCACACAGAACACCGTCAACGGCGACCCGTCCTCGGCACTGCTCGAGGTGCTCGACCCGGAGCAGAATTTTGCTTTCCACGACAATTACCTCGATGTGGACTTCGACCTCTCCAAGGTGCTGTTCATCGCCACGGCCAATAACCTGAACACCATCCCCCGCCCCTTGCTCGACCGCATGGAACTCATCGAGGTAAGCGGGTATATTACGGAAGAGAAGGTGGAAATCGCCAAGCGGCATCTCGTTCCGAAGGAGAAAGAAAACAACGGCTTGGCCAGTCGGCCGGAGATTAAGATCAGCCGGCCCGCCTTGGAATATATCATAGAGAACTATACCCGTGAGTCGGGTGTGCGCGGCTTGGAGAAACAAATCAATAAGGTGTTCCGCAAGATGGCGCTCGAATATGCGCGCAATGGTTACTTTTCGTGTACCGATGTGAAAGTGGCCGACGTGGAACGCTTGTTGGGCAAACCTCTTTTCACTCGCGACAAATACCAAGGCAACGGCTATGCCGGCGTGGTGACGGGCTTGGCCTGGACGTCTGTGGGCGGAGAAATATTATTCATAGAAACCAGCGTGAGCAAGGGAAAAGGGAGCAAGCTGACGCTCACGGGAAACTTGGGCGACGTGATGAAGGAATCCGCCGTGCTCGCCTTGGAATACATCAAAGCGCATGCCGAACAACTGCACATCGACCCGAGGATTTTCGAGCAGTGGAACATCCACGTGCATGTGCCGGAAGGTGCCGTTCCCAAGGACGGTCCGTCGGCCGGCATCACCATGGCCACCTCCATCGCTTCGGCACTGACCCAACGGAAGGTGCGCCCGAATCTGGCCATGACCGGCGAGATTACGTTGCGCGGCAAAGTGCTTCCCGTGGGCGGCATCAAAGAGAAAATCCTGGCTGCCAAGCGTGCCGGCATCAAAGATATTATAATGTGCGAGGAGAACCGGAAGAACATAGAGGAAATCCCCGAGATGTATCTTAAGGGGCTGACGTTCCATTATGTGAACGATGTGTCCGAAGTGCTGGATTTCGCATTGCTCGACGAGAAGGTGAAGAACGCTATCACGTTCACTTTTGACGAACCGCAAAAAGAAGAGAAATGACCTTTGAACTCCAGCATACCGACAGCCTGACTTCCGCACGTGCAGGGCGGATCACCACCGCACACGGCGTAATAGAGACTCCCGTTTTCATGCCTGTTGGCACCGTGGGGTCCGTTAAAGCCGTCCAACTGAAGGATTTGAAAGACGACATCCAGGCGCAAATCATTTTAGGCAATACCTATCATCTGTATTTGCGTCCCGGCACGGACGTTTTGGAGAAAGCCGGAGGACTGCACAAGTTTAACGGTTTCGACCGTCCGATGCTGACCGACAGTGGCGGTTTCCAAGTGTTTTCGCTGACGGGCATCCGCAAGTTGCGCGAAGAGGGATGCGAATTCCGCTCCCACATCGACGGTTCCAAGCACATCTTCACTCCGGAGAAGGTGATGGACATCGAGCGTTCCATCGGAGCGGACATCATTATGGCATTCGATGAATGTCCGCCGGGCACGTCGGACTACGAATACGCGAAAAAGAGCTTGGGGCTGACCCACCGCTGGCTGGACCGCTGCATCTGGCGTTTCAACGAGACGGAGCCTAAGTATGGTTATGAGCAATCGCTTTTTCCCATTGTACAAGGATGCACTTTCAAGGACCTGCGCATACAGTCGGCCGAGTTCGTTGCCTCGAAAGGGGCGGACGGAAATGCCATTGGCGGGCTGGCCGTGGGCGAACCGGCGGAGGTGATGTATGAGATGATTGAAGTGGTCAACGGCATTCTGCCCTAAGACAAGCCCCGCTACCTGATGGGCGTCGGCACCCCGGTGAATATCCTCGAAGGCATAGAACGCGGGGTGGACATGTTCGACTGCGTGATGCCCACCCGCAACGGCCGCAATGCCATGCTGTTCACGCGAAACGGCATTATGAACATGCGGAACAAGAAGTGGGAGGACGATTTCTCTCCGGTGGATCCAGAGGGCACCTCTTACGTGGACACAGCCTACAGCAAAGCTTACCTGCATCATTTGTTCAAGGCACAAGAACTCCTGGCCTTGCAGATCGCGTCCATTCACAACCTGGCGTTCTACCTGTGGCTCACCCGCGAAGCACGCCGCCACATTCTGGAAGGAGACTTCGCCCAATGGAAGGCGATTATGGTGAAGCGTGTGGCCGAACGTCTGTAATCCTAAAGCATAAACGGATATGAAATGGAATAAGCGCCTTGTTTCGCGGTTGGATATGTACCTCATCAAGAAGTTCTTGGGGACGTATTTCTTTTCCATCGCGTTAATTATATCCATCGCAGTGGTCTTCGATTTCAACGAGAACATTGATAAGCTCACGACGAACCATGCGCCTTGGAAAGGCATCATCTTCGAATATTACGCCAACTTTATCCCCTATTTTTCCAACCTGTTCAGCCCTCTGTTTGTCTTCATCTCGGTGATTTTCTTCACGTCCAAGCTGGCCGAGAATTCCGAAATCATCGCCATGATGGCAGCCGGCATGAGTTTCAAGCGCCTGATGCGCCCTTACATGATTTCCGCGGCCATCATTGCGCTGATGACCTTCTTGCTGGGGGCTTATGTCATACCCAAGGGAAGCGTCACACGGCTGAACTTCGAAAACACTTACAAGAAGAAGAAAACGACACAGTTCGCGCAGAATGTGCAGTTGCAGGTAGACACGGGAGTCATCGCCTTCATCGAGCATTTCGACGGGCGGACGAAGACCGGCTACCACTTCTCGCTGGACAAGTTCGTGAACAAGAAACTCGTGTCGCACCTCACCGCCACGTCGGTGACCTACGACACGCTGTCGGACGAACGATACCATTGGCGCATCAACAATTACACGCTCCGCGAGATGAAAGGCATGCGCGAATACATCTCCCACGGCTCGCGCATAGACTCCATCATTGCCATGGAGCCGTCGGACTTCCTCTTGTCGCGCAAGCAGCAAGAGACATTGACCACTCCGGAACTGAAAGACTACATTGTCAAGCAGAAGGCCCGTGGCTCGGGCAACGTGAAGCCTTTCGAGGTGGAATACCACAAGCGGTTCGCCACCCCCTTTGCCTCGTTCATCCTGACCATCATCGGCCTTTCGCTTTCCGCGCGCAAGCGGAAGGGCGGCATGGGACTCTACTTGGGCATCGGGCTTGCGCTCAGTGCTTCCTACATCTTGTTCCAGACCGTCTCCTCCACCTTTGCCGTCAATGCAGACTGGCCTCCCATTCTGGCGGCCTGGATTCCCAACATATTATTCGCGTTCATAGCATTCTTCTTATACAAGAAAGCCCCGCAATAAAGAAAACATTCTATTTAAACACAATATAGGACAGTGGATTTTTACGATTTGGATTTAAACGACCAAGTGCTCGACGCCTTGGACGATATGAACTTTACAGAGTGTACCCCGATTCAGGAGCATGCCATTCCGGTCATCCTGGAGGGGCGTGATTTGATAGGTGTGGCACAAACCGGTACAGGAAAGACGGCAGCATTCCTCCTTCCCATCCTGAGCAAGCTGAGCGACGGGGGCTATCCCGAAGATTCCATCAATTGTGTCATCATGTCTCCCACCCGCGAATTGGCGCAGCAGATAGACCAGGCCATGGAGGGATTTTCCTATTACATGTCCGTGTCGAGCGTTGCCGTCTATGGCGGCAACGACGGCATCCGTTACGAACAAGAGAAGAAAGGACTGGCCAAAGGGGCGGACGTGATCATTGCCACCCCGGGACGGCTCATCAGCCACCTGAACTTGGGGAACGTGGACCTGTCCAAGGTTTCTTTCTTCGTGCTGGACGAAGCCGACCGCATGCTCGACATGGGATTCAGCGACGACATCATGACGATTGTGAAGCACCTGCCCAAGGAGCGGCAGACAATCATGTTTTCGGCCACGATGCCCCGGAAGATCCAAGACCTGGCTCGCACAATCCTGCGCGACCCGGTAGAGGTGAAGCTGGCTGTTTCGCGGCCGGCAGACAAAATCGTGCAATCGGCTTACATCTGCTACGACGCACAGAAAATTGAACTGGTCAAGAAGATTTTTGCGGCACAGCCCCCGCAGCGTGTCATCATCTTCTTCCAAACAGAAGGTGAAGGACATGGCTATCGTGCTGAAGCGTGCCGGATTCAACGTCGGCGCCATGCACTCCGACTTGGACCAGCACGAACGCGACGAGGTGATGTATCAGTTCAAGGCACAGCAAATCAACGTGCTGGTGGCCACCGACATCGTGGCGCGAGGCATAGACATCGACGACATACAGCTCGTCATCAATTTCGACGTGCCTCACGATGCAGAGGACTACGTGCACCGCATCGGACGCACGGCCCGTGCCAACAACGACGGTGAGGCCATCACTCTCGTGGGCGAAAAAGACCGCCAGAAGTTTGCGGCCATCGAGCGATTCCTGAAAATCAGCATCGAGAAGCGACCCTTGCCCGACGGCTTCCGCGAGGCGCCCGCCTATCGTTCCAAGGAACAGGGCGGGAAGAACCGCGGCAAGCGGAACGGCCGCGGAAACGAGAACCGTGTGGCCAATCCGGAGGCGAAGGCGCAACGTCGCAAGCACCACTCGCGCAAGCATTTCAATCCGCAGAAGCGTCCGGCCAACACGGCTCCCAACAAGGGCGACAAGGGAGGCCAGCAGCACGACGAGGCGAAAGGATAAGACATGCAGCAAGAAGGTGTGTCAAAAAGCGCACCTTCTTTTTTTTATGCACAAAGCCCCGACTTTCACAAGCCGAGGCTTTGCTATTACCTAAAGATTTTGTATCTTTAAGCATAATAACAATAATAATCTTATGACAAAGATACATTTTCGTCCTTACATTCCCAACCAAACAGTGCTGTTTCCTCAAAGAATCGATGAGAATATTGCAAAGAACGATCCGGTGCGCATGGTTGACGCTCTTGTTGAGAGCCTGAATCTGGAAGGTTTCAGGAAGTTATATAAGGAATGCGGCCGCAGCCCCTTACCATCCCCGCATGATGCTCAAGGTTATCCTGTACGCCTATATGAACAACATCTACTCCTGCCGCAAGATAGAAAAAAAACTCCTCCACCGCGACATCCATTATATATGGCTGGCCGGGTACGAGAAACCGGACTTCATTACCATCAACCGCTTCCGCAACCGTGTGAAGAAGGAAATTAACGAAGTGTTCACCCAAATCGTCCTTCTGCTTTCCGCCAAAGGGTTCATCAGCCTGAACGTGGAATATATTGACGGAACGAAGATTGAATCCAAGGCCAACAAGTATACTTTCGTTTGGAGAAAGACCGTCGAGCGGAACCGTGAGCGCCTGATGAAGAAAATCCATGTCCTGTTGGGCCAGATAGACGATGCCATCGCCCAGGAGAAATCATCGGAAAACAATGAGGAAGTTGAGTTTACCCCGGCCATGCTGACCGAAATGGCGGGCGAACTGCGTAATGCGCTTGAACAGGTTCCCAAGCCTTCCACGAAAGAGGAGAAGGCCGCACAAAGAAAGAAACGCAGGCAGCTGAAAGAACTGGAAGCGCACAGGGACAAGCTGCAGGAATACGACCATCATCTGGACACGCTGCAGGAGCGCAACTCCTATTCCAAGACGGACAAGGACGCCACTTTCATGAGGATGAAGGAGGATGCCATGCGTAACGGACAGACCAAACCCGGTTACAACCTCCAGATTGCCACCGAGAACCAGTTCATTACCGACTTCGCTCTTTTCCCCAACCCTACGGACACGCTGACCATGATACCTTTCCTGCAATCCTTCTCAAGCAGATACGGCAGGTTGGCTCATACAGTAGTGGCTGATTCGGGCTACGGCTCCGAGGAAAATTACCGCTTCATGGCAGAAAACGGCATGGAAGCTTACGTCAAATACAATTACTTCCACATGGAGCAACGGCCGAGATTCAGACCCAACCCGTTCAAGGCTGAAAACTTCTACTACAATGAAGAACATGACTATTGCATATGCCCCATGGGACAAAAGATGCGGAGGATAGGAAACAGGCATGTGAAAACCGCATCCGGATATGTGAGCGAAAGTGCCAGATACAGGGCCGTCAGGTGCGAAGGCTGCCCGCTAAAGTGTCTATGTTTTAAAGCAAAAGGGGACAGGACGATAGAACTGAATCATAGGCTCAGGAAATACAAGCAAAAAGCCAAAGAGTTGCTCTGCTCCGAGGAAGGGCTGAAACATAGGGGACGAAGATGCATAGAACCGGAAGCCGTGTTCGGGCAGATAAAATATAACATGAACTACAAACGTTTCCGCCATTTTGGAAAGGACAAGGTCTTTATGGATTTCTCCTTCCTTGCCATTGCCTTCAATATAAAAAAGTTATGTGCCAAGATGAGAAAAGAAGGCATAGACTGGCTGATTAAACTGTTTTGTGAGCTTACAGCCGCTTTCTTCAGATGCAGGAAACACATAAATCAAAGAAATCTTCAAAATATCGCTGCTTGAAGATATCGAACTTTTCTTTTGTAATTGACGAAAAAAAAAGGTGCAAGACACACCTCCTTGCTGCATGTCCGTGTGCCGGCCCCCTTCGGTAACTTTCCGCCAACGTGTCGAGCGCGTCCAGTATCCTTTCCGCGTTGTCTGGATTCAGGTTCTTGATGTCCAGCCACATCCGCCCTCCGGTTTCACCCATGTGGGCGAAGTAGTCGTCCAACTGCTGTCCGAAGCTCACGCCCACGTCGTGGGTGACGTCGAACGTGTTGTCTTCCCTGAACACCAAATCCACCTCCACGTTCGGATACCTGTGTTCCTTCTCGTAGAGTTTCTCCATCGAGTTGCAGCGGTGAAGCCAGATTTTGTCCTTGTGGCGTCCCACCTCGCGGAAGGCCACGGCCAGGTTGCACACGGCCAGTCCCACCACGATGCCCGCCACGGTTTTCCATACCACACCGCGCCTCCTCGTCTTTCTTCGTGTTTCGCGATTTTCCATCGTATGCCAAATTTCTTTTTAGCGGCAAGTACTATTTTAATACCGCAAATATACGGGTTAATTTCTGGGAAATGCGAATTTCTTGTCACTTATGGTGGAGTTACGGCGGGCTTCACCTCATTGTGCAGGAAGAGGTCTTGACAAGCGTTCATTGAAAAGCTCGTCACGCCGATGGCCGGATAAGCGCTCCTTCTTGTAAAGCCGCTCGCAGGCTCTCCACGCCGCATAATAGTTGCCGTAGGGCTTGTGCAGCAAATAGAGATCAATGTAATCGAGCCCGAGCAGCTTCAATGACAGGTCAAAAGCACGTAGCGTGTCTTCATACTCGTAGTCCTGCACCCACAGTTTGGTTGTGATGAAAAATTCCTCGCGCTTGATGGCGCTGTGCCGGATGGCATTGCCCACTTGTTCCTCGTTGAAATAAGAAGCTGCCGTGTCGAACATCCGATAACCCACTTCGATGGCATCGCTTACGGCATGTTCCGTTTCCTTTTCCGGAATCTGATAAACGCCGAACCCGATGGCCGGCATCATCACGCCATTGTTCAATCTTACTTCTTTCTTTATCTTTATAAATGGTTTTCGTTCCTGATGCAAAATTACGGCGTACCTGTTGTTCCATTGTTACATAATTCTGGGGCAATGTTTTCACTATTCGTGGTTTTTTTGTGTATTTTTGCGGGCGGGCAGATTCGGATTATTGGATAATGGGCGATACGAAATTTGACGGCATTGTGTTTGTCGACACTTGGCAGGAACTTAACACCTTGCGGTATGCGGGCAGGGTGATTCATATCCTTTGTGGAAGGGCAATATGGGATTTACTTTCCAAGACACGCATTATAACATTTCTTCCGGCGATTATGTCATTCTGCCCAATGCCGCACTTGCTTATGGCTTCTCGGCGTCGGATGATTTCCAAGGTGTCTTGATGAACCTTTCGGAAGCATTCGTCACCTCGATTGCCATCCGCAGCAACTACGGCATCATAGGGCATCTGTCGCTCTTGCGGAATCCTGTCATGAAACTGTCCGGACGGGACTTCCGGATCTGTGAGGCAGCCTTGCAATATCTGCGTATGCGCATGGAAGATGAGAAGCATTTTTTCCGCGAAGAATTATTGGGCAGCCTACTCACCGCGCATATTCTTGATTTGTATGACATTCACGCGCGTAGTAATAAGGAGTTGCAAGTGTCGGAGCGTGTTACCTCCCTGCTGCGGAAATTCATAGAATTGCTGTATGGCGGTGGATATGTCCGAAACAGAGACCTTGAATTTTACGCGTCGCGCCTTTGCGTCACGCCGCACTATCTGTCGGAAATATGTAAGAAGGTAAGCGGAAAACCAGCTTCTTACTGGATAGACCGCTTCACCATGCAGGAAATCACCCGTCTGCTCCGGCAGAAAGAACTTTCTCTGACCGAGATTGCGGAACGGATGAACTTCTCTTCCGTGTCTTATTTCTGCCGGTATGTACAAAAGCGAATCAATCTGTCGCCATCGGAATATAGGAAAGACTGTTGACGGCATCTGTGGCGCTTCCTTTCGGGATATTCGGCAAAACCGGCCGCCGTGGAATTTCAATGGCATACAGGCAACATTCGACCTCTTCAACAAAAAGGAATCAGGCCACCGTGCCCGAAAACTTCACTTTGGGGGTTAATATTCCAGCAGTTCCATGCCGGCTTTGCCTTTGTCGTCCACCAGAATGCCCACCATGTAGCAGCTGGCATCGTCGGGTATGCACACCGTAGCACGGAAGTGGAACCCGTCGGCAGCGGCCTTGTCGAATTCCATGTTCGAAAGAATGGCCTGGTTCAGGAATCCGGCAGGCACAAGTCCCGTGAAACTCTTCTTGTTGTAGTCGCGCGAGAAGAGACAGTCGCGGCCTTTGTAGACACAGACGTGGATGACATTGTCGTAGTAGACATTCTCCACGGCGATGCCTTCGTCCGTATAGCTGGTCTTGTGTACTTTCAGGGTCGACGGGTTGACATAGACGTAGCAATGGTAGCGCTCCCCTCCGCGGTAGACTACGGTGTCTTTTTTCACCACCTCGTTGTAGGTGAGCGTGGCTGGCTGTTTGTGCATGAAGTAGAGCGTGTCGGCCGGGTTGTCAGAGCGCACCAGCTCAATGATTTCGCCAGTCGAGGAATGGAAGTTGAAGGAATGCAGCCCCCCGTTTGTCTATGGGATAGGCGGTGGTGGTAGCTCCCGCCATGTAGAGGGTGTCCTGCCGGACGAAGAAACGGACGGGGACGTTGGCTGTGTCTGGATAGAAGATGCTGTCGCCCTTCACCCGGAACGACACGGTTTCGGTCTCTTTGTCCACCCAGATGCCCTGCAAGGCCTGTTTGGCTTCGAGGTCTTCTTCCATCCGGTTTTCCGGGATGCCCGGACCGGTGCTGCCTTCCCGGCAACCGGCTACTCCCAAGAACACGGGCAGCAAGCCGGCACACATTATAATATAATGCTTCATGCTATGACTCCAATACATCTATACTCGTCTCCGGCATGCAGGGCCTGCGGGGCAAAGCATGGCCGGAGCGCCTTTGGGCCAGACACGGGCCGCGGCCTGCGGGGCGAAGCCCTAAACCGCCGCGTCCGGATGCCCGACTGCAATTGGCGCGACAAAAGTAATGAAAAATACTCCTATCGACAATAAGGGATGAAATATTTGATAACTTTTTCTCCTAAAATTGGCGGCGTACGGGGAAAAACCGTAAATTTGTAGTGTGAAAGAGCTGGTAAAACATATCGAAATACTATTGTTGGAACACGACTGTGTGGTGGTTCCGCAAATCGGGGGCTTTGTAACGTGCAACGCCCCAGCCAAATATATTGAGGACGAGAACTTGTTCCTGCCGCCCATCCGTACGGTGGGCTTCAACGAGCGCCTGAAGGCGGACGACGGACTGCTGATGCGTTCCTATGTGTCGGCTTACCATTGCACGGAGGCCGAGGCAAAAAAAATGCTGGGCGAGCAAATCCGCGACCTGCAACAGGAATTGTGGGAAAACGGGACGTATGACTTGGGGAGCATCGGAGTGCTGACGCAGGACGCGCAGGGCAACGTGCAATTTTCTCCTTGTCAGGCCGGAACGGTGTGCCCTGCCTATTACGGGCTCGACGCGCTGTTTTTTGAACCGTTGCAGGAACTGGCAGCCGGAAGCGGACAAGAGGCGGCCGAAATGTCGGCGGTGGAAGAAACCGTTACCGTTGATACGGTTGCCACGCCAGCGACGGAGCAGAAACGAGGTGAAATCACCATCCGGGTGAAGACGTCGTGGCTGCAGAACGTGGCTGCCGTGGCCGCGGTCGTGCTGCTCTTCTTCCTGGTCACTCCCGACGTGAAGAACACCGACATGGCTTCAGCCTGCCAGGCCGAATTCACCCGGTTGATGTGGATGCCGGCCGCACAGGAAACCGTGCCCGAACCCATCGTGAAGGAAGGGGAAAAGGGACGGAAGTTTCCGTTGCGGCATCTGCGGAAAAGAAAGAAGCCGGAACGGAAAGCAAGGCAGCAGCCCAGGCGGCGAAAGGGCAAGAGAGCGTGGAAAGCGGATATTGCGTGGTCGTGGCCAGTGCTATCTCGGAAAGGAACGCACGCCACTACGTGGAACGGCTCCACGAGGCGGGATACGACGAAGCCCGGGTCTATAAGAAAGGGAAAATGGTGCGCGTGGTTTTCCCGGGATATGAGACCGAATCGCAAGCATACGCCAAGATGAACGCGCTCAGCGACCGGTCGGAAGAGTTTGCTTCCGCCTGGGTCTACCGAATCAAGTAAGCTATACCCCAACAGAATATGAAACGAGTGAGATGCCCGAAATGTGACCGCTATATCACTTTCGACGAGACACAATACGGGGACGGGCAATCGCTCGTCTTTGAATGCCCCGAGTGCAGAAAGCAGTTTGCCATACGCATCGGGAAATCCAAACTCAAGGCGTCCCAAAAGGAAGAGCAGCCCGAAGAGGACGAAGGCGCGTACGGCAGCATCGTGGTGGTGGAAAACGTGTTCCACTACAAACAGGTGTTGCCCCTGAAACTGGGCGACAATGTCATCGGGCGCTACGTGAAGGGAACTTCCGTCTCCATGCCCATCGAGACCAACGACCCGAGCATGGACACGAAACACTGCATCATCAACGTGAAGCGCGACAAGGCCGGACGCCTGTCGTACACCCTGCGCGACGCGCCGAGCAACACGGGGACCTTCTACATGAACGACATACTTTCCAATTACGACCGCGTCCGGCTGGAGGACGGCAGCATCATTACCATCGGGGCCACCACGCTTATCCTGCGTGCTGCTCCCGAAGAACCCCAACAGACTTCATCAGACACATGCAAGCGGAACTAAGCAAAAGGGTGGCCACTGCCCTTTCCATCGCGGAAAAGCAGGTGGCACGCACATTGGAACTGCTCGAAGGGGGAGCTACCATCCCTTTCATCAGCCGCTACCGGAAGGAAGCCACCGGAGGGCTCGACGAGGTGCAGATTGAAAACATCAGGAATGCTTATGACAAGTTGGTTGAGACGGTGAAACGCAGAGACACCATCCTCTCCGCCATCGAGGCGCAAGGCAAACTCACCGACGGTCTGAAGCAGAGAATTGCTGATTGCTGGGACACCACCGAACTGGAGGACATCTACTTGCCTTATAAACCCAAACGGCGTACTCGGGCCGAAATAGCCCGCCAGAAGGGACTGGAACCGCTGGCCACCCTGATAGCCTTGCAGCGCGAAACGGGCATACGCGACATCGCGCGAAGATACGTGACCGGACAGGTGAAGGACGTGGACGAGGCTTTGGCTGGTGCGGCGGATATCTTAGCCGAACAGTTCAACGAAAGCGAACGCTGCCGCAACAGCGTCCGGCAACACTTTCGCCGCGAGGCGGTCATCACGTCCAAGGTGGTGAAAGGAAAGGAAGAGGAAGGAGCAAAATATCGCGACTATTTCGACTTCAGCGAGCCGCTGAGGCGCTGCTCCTCGCATCGCTTGTTGGCCCTGCGTCGGGGAGAGGCCGAGGGCATCCTGAGGGTGGGCATCTCGCCCGACGACGAGGCCTGCGTCGAAAGCCTGAGCCGCTTCACGGTCAAGGGAAAAAACGAAAGCAGCAAGATTGTAGGGCAAGCATTGTCTGACAGTTATAAACGATTGATTAAACCTTCAATCGAAACGGAATTCGCTTCGGCTTCCAAGCAGAAAGCCGACGACGAGGCCATCCGTGTATTTGCGCAGAACCTCCATCAACTGCTTTTGGCGCCGCCCTTGGGGCAGAAGCGGGTGATGGGCATCGACCCCGGATACCGCACGGGATGCAAGGTGGTCTGCCTCGACGCGCAAGGCAACCTGCTGCACAATGAAACCATCTACCCCCACCCGCCCCGCAACGAGTATGCCCAGGCACAACGCAAATTGCAGAAACTGGTGGAGCAATACGACGTGCAGGCCATTGCCATAGGCAACGGTACGGCCAGCCGCGAAACGGAAAGTTTCGTGCAGTCGGTCCGTTTCGACCGCTCCGTGCAGGCCTTTGTGGTCAGCGAAGACGGGGCATCCATCTATTCCGCTTCAAAAATCGCCCGCGAGGAATTTCCCGACTACGACGTGACGGTGCGCGGGGCGGTCTCCATCGCGCGGCGCCTCATGGACCCGTTGGCCGAATTGGTCAAAATCGACCCCAAGTCGATAGGCGTCGGGCAATATCAGCACGATGTGGACCAGACGAAATTGAAGGAGTCGCTGAACCGCACCGTGGAGTCGTGCGTGAATGCCGTGGGAGTGAACTTGAACACGGCCAGTCGGCAGTTGCTCACCTACGTGTCGGGACTGGGTCCGCAATTGGCACAGAACATTGTGGACTACCGCCGGGAGAACGGGCCGTTCCACACGCGCCGCGACCTGATGGGCGTACACCGCATGGGAGCCAAGGCCTTTGAGCAGTGTGCCGGATTCCTCCGTATTCCGGGCGGAGCCCATCCCCTCGACAACACGGCCGTGCACCCCGAACGCTATGCGCTGGTGGAGCGCATGGCGCGCGACGCCGGCGCCTCCGTGGAAGAACTCATCCGCGACAAGGAACTGCGCCGGGCCATTCCCTTGGACCGATATGTGACGGACGACTGCGGCCTCCCTACCCTGCACGACATCATGGACGAGCTGGACAAGCCGGGCCGCGACCCGCGCGATACGATAAAGGCGTTTGCCTTCGACCCGGATGTGCGCACGATGGACGACCTGAAGGAAGGCATGGTGCTGCCGGGCATCGTCTCCAATATCACGAACTTTGGCTGTTTCGTGGACATCGGAGTGCACGAAAAAGGATTGGTGCACATTTCGCAACTGGCTGACCGTTACGTGGCCGATCCAAACGACGTGGTTTCGCTCCACCAGCAGGTGACGGTGAAAGTGCTTCAGGTGGACAAGGAACGCAAACGCATCGCACTGACTTTGAAAATTTGACAACGACATGAAATACAAACTTCTGGTTTTGGACTTGGACGGTACGCTGACCAACAAGAAAAAGGAAATCACACCGCACACCCGCGACACGCTCATTAAGGCGCAGGAACAGGGCGTGAAAATCGTGTTGGCCTCGGGCCGCCCCACTTACGGCATCGCTCCGCTGGCCGAGGAACTGCGCCTCGCTGATTTCGAAGGATACATCCTTTCGTACAACGGCGGACAAATCATAGACTGGGCGACAAAAGAACTGATGTATGAAAACGAGCTTGATCCGCAAGTATATCCCTACTTGCATGGTTGCGCACGGGAGAACGGGTTCACCATCCTCAGCTATAAAGATGAATATATCGTGTCGGAAGACGCGGGCGACCCTTATGTGCAGCACGAAGCCTTCTTGAACAAAATGCCGAGCATCACCGTGCAGAACTTTCTGGACGTCATCAATTTCCCCGTTCCCAAATGCTTGATTGTGGGCAATCCGGAACCATTGGCTGTCCTGGAACAAAAGATGAAACGTGACTTGGAGGGACGGATGAACGTGTTCCGTTCGGAGCCGTTTTTTCTGGAACTTGTGCCCAACGGAATCGACAAGGCACGCAGTCTTGCCGTGTTGCTGGAAAAAACTGGGCATGGGACGGAAGAGATGGTTGCCGTGGGCGACGGTTTCAACGACTTGTCCATGATTCAGTTCGCAGGCTTGGGCGTGGCCATGGCAAACGCACAGGAGGTCGTGAAGCAGCATGCCGATTTCATCACCTTGTCGAACGAAGAAGACGGTGTGGCCGCCGTCGTGGACCGCTTTTTCCTCGATTCTTTTTGACCGGGGGTAAGGAAAGAATCTGCGGGTTGTCTCCTATAACCGGACAGCAGGGGCATTCATGTCCTGACGATTACGACACAAGGGGCGTGGTGCAAACACTGAAAATTTGCGCCACGCCCCTTGTGCTGGATGGGACTCTCCCACTCCGTTTCCTTATTGTCCTGTTCCGGCTTAGTAGAAATCCAATGGGGACAGTCGTATCCTTTGCCTGTTTCGGTGTCGCCGGCCGTCTCCTGCCGCGAAAGTGCCAAAAGGCCAGCGGACAGTAACAAGTTCCCCAGATGACATTTTGTCAAAACGTCAAGACAGCCCCTGCGAGAATCGTGCAAACGGGCACGGGACGGGAACAGAACGGAAATGCGCGAACCTCGCGCGTCCAAGGGAATGCAGGATGAAAGCCGAAAGCCGGTTACGGCGACATTTTGCCGCCCGCTACGTAACGCCGTGCGGCCGGAATCCGGTCCCCGCGTCAGCCCTGCAAGGGAATGGCTTGCAAAAGGACAAACGGGGTTTGCACGCGGGCGGACTCCATCCAGATCGGGAAAAAGCCTTCCAAAGCCCAGTTCTTCCCTTCTTCCTGCGCCCGCAGGAACTGCCTTGCGGCAAAAAAGTTTCGTCTTTGCGGAAGGCGGCTCATTTCTTTGCGGAAAGCGATTCTGTTTCTTCCGCGAAAAAACACCCGCCGGGACGGAGATATGCTCCATACAAACAGTTTCTTTACCCGCGTTTTAACAGTCCGGCTCCTGCTTGCGGCCGACCGCCTTGTCATTGAAACATGGAAACGAAAGGAATGCCTTTCTTTCTGGCAGGAAATTCCGTGCTTGGGTGACAATCCGACACGGGCGTTGTTGCAGGTCCCCGTTGAATTCCTACTGAACCTCCATTCCCCCACCCTTGATGGGAGAACGGTCAGTAGGTCTAAGCGTCTCTTCTTAACAGCAGAACAACATTCTCCACATGTTGCGTGTGGGGAAACATGTCTACGGGCCGGACAGCGGCCACTCTGTACTCCTCGTCCATCAGTGCCAAGTCGCGGGCCTGCGTGGCCGGATTGCAACTCACGTAGACAATGCGTCGGGGCGCTGCCGCCAGGATGGTGTCCACCACGTCCTTGTGCATGCCGGCTCTTGGGGGGTCGGTAATGATTACATCCGGCTGGCCGTGAGCGGAAATGAAGTCTTTGTTCAAGATGTCCTTCATGTCTCCCGCGAAGAAGAGGGTGTTGTGAATGCCGTTGATTTGCGAATTGACCTTCGCGTCCTCGATGGCTTCGGGCACGTATTCGATGCCGATGACCTTGCGCGCTCGTGCGGCCACGAAGTTGGCAATCGTGCCGGTTCCGGTGTAAAGGTCGTAGACGAGTTCTTCTCCTGTCAGTCCGGCAAACTCGCGCGCCACCTTATATAATTCAAAAGCCTGTTCCGTGTTGGTCTGATAGAAGCTCTTTGGCCCGACCTTGAATTTCAGGTTCTCCATCTGCAGGAAGATGTGGTCTTCGCCCTTGAAAGTCACTACGTCCAAATCGCCAATTGTGTCATTGAACTTCTGATTGTTCACATATAACAAAGAGGTGATTTCGGGAAAGTCTCACCCAAATGCGACATCAGTTGCTCGGCTTGCCGCTGTTCCTCGGCATTGGTGATGCAGAATTGCATAAGCAGCATGAGGCCGCCCGTATTGGAGGTGCGTATCATCATGTTGCGCAGCAGCCCCGCATGTTCCCGCTGGTCGTGGAAAGCGAGCTGGTGGGCATGGGCATAGTCGCGGATGTCATTGCGGATACGGTTGTTCACATCGTCCATCAGGCGGCATTGTTCGATGGGCAATATCTTGTCGAACGAGCCGGACGTGTGGAATCCCACGGCTCCGGTCTGCGCATAAGTGTCGCCTGCCGCGATTTCTTCGGGCGTGAGCCATCGTTTGTTCGAGAAGCCGAACTCCAGCTTGTTCCTGTATTCCTCAGTCTTTTTTGACCCCAAGATGGGTAAAACCCCGTCGAGCTGCACCTTGCCAATTCTGGTCAAAGTGTCCAACACCTGCTTTTGCTTGTATTTGAGTTGCTCTTCATAAGGCAGGCATTGCCATTTGCATCCTCCACATACGCCGAAATGAGGACAGAAAGGCGCGGAGCGCAAGGGGGAATACTCGTGGAATTTCACCGCCACAGCTTCGCAATAGCTGTGCTTCTTCTTCAGAACTTTCAAGTCCACCACGTCGCCCGGCACCACAAAGGGCACAAACACGACCATGTCGTCCACTCGCGCCAAAGCCTTGCCTTCGGCAGCCACATCTGTTATGGTAATATTCTCTAAAATAGGGCATTCTTTTCTCTTGCGGGCCATATCCAGTGTCTTATTTTGCAATTCAATTTTAATATCCGCGGCAAAAGTAGCACTTTTTTTGCATTTTTTTGCTCTTTTCCTTTTGCAACCCATTTTTTTTGCGTAGTTTTGCACAAATTCATTTTGTTAACTAACTAAAAGGTAACTTTGAAAAATGAGTGAAAAAAGAGTTTATACTTTTTGGAAACGGGCAGGCCGAAGGCAATGCCCAGATGAGAGAGAAATTGGGTGGCAAAGGCGCCAATCTCGCAGAGATGAACCTTATAGGCATTCCCGTGCCTCCGGGCTTTACCATCGCTACGGACGTATGTAACGAATACTATGAGGTGGGCCAAGAGAAAATCACGGAGCTCTTGCAGGATGAGGTTAACGCGGCTGTGGCTCACATCGAGACGCTGATGAACAGCAAGTTCGGAAGCGTGGAGAACCCGCTCTTGGTGTCTGTCCGCTCGGGAGCCCGCGCTTCCATGCCGGGCATGATGGACACAATCCTCAACTTGGGCCTGAATGATGAAGTGGCCGAGGGTATGGTGAAGAAGACCGGCAATCCGCATTTCGTGTACGACTCCTATCGCCGTTTCGTGCAAATGTACGGCGACGTGGTGCTGGGCATGAAACCGGTGAACAAGGAAGATATCGACCCGTTCGAAGCTATTATAGAAGAAGTGAAAGCCATCCGTGGTATTAAACTGGACAAGGATTTGTCGGTGGAAGAACTGAAGGATTTGGTAGAACGCTTCAAGAAAGCCATCAAAGAACAGACGGGCAAGGACTTCCCCACCGATCCGATGGAACAATTGTGGGGAGCCATCTGCGCCGTTTTCCGCAGCTGGATGAACGAACGCGCCATTCTCTACCGCAAGATGGAAGGCATACCCGACGAATGGGGAACGGCTGTGTCTGTCATGGCCATGGTGTTTGGAAACATGGGTGACACTTCTGCCACCGGTGTTTGCTTCAGCCGCGATGCCGCTACGGGCGAAAACATCTTCAATGGTGAATACTTGGTGAACGCACAGGGCGAAGACGTGGTGGCCGGTATACGCACTCCGCAACAGATCACGAAAGAAGGTTCTCGCCGTTGGGCCGCCTTGCAGGGAATTTCCGAAGAAGAGCGCGCCAGCAAATATCCTTCCATGGAGGAAGCCATGCCTGAAATCTATAAAGAACTGGATGCGATCCAAACTAAATTGGAGAATCACTACCACGACATGCAGGACATGGAGTTCACGGTGCAGGAAGGTAAATTGTGGTTCTTGCAGACCCGTAACGGAAAGCGCACGGGAACGGCCATGGTTAAGATTGCCATGGATTTGTTGCGCGAAGGATTGATCGACGAAAAGACAGCCTTGTTGCGCTGCGAACCTCAGAAACTGGACGAACTGCTCCATCCCGTATTCGACAAAGACGCTTTGAAGAAGGCCAAAGTCATCACGCAAGGTTTGCCCGCTTCTCCGGGTGCGGCTTGCGGACAAATCGTGTTCCATGCCGATGACGCGCAGAAATGGCGTGAAGACGGCCACCGTGTAGTCATGGTGCGTATCGAAACCTCACCCGAAGACCTCGCCGGTATGTCTGCCGCAGAAGGCATTCTCACGGCTCGTGGCGGTATGACTTCTCATGCGGCTGTGGTTGCCCGCGGTATGGGAAAATGTTGTGTATCTGGTGCCGGAGCCATCAACGTAAGTTATAAGAACAAGACGGTTGAAATCGAAGGCGTAGTATATAAGGAAGGCGACTTCATTTCTCTGAATGGTTCCACCGGGCAAGTGTATGCCGGGGAAATTCCGACTAAGGCAGCAGAACTTTCTGGAGATTTCAAGGCCCTGATGGACTTGTGCGACAAGTACACTAAGCTTCAGGTGCGTACAAATGCCGACACTCCGCACGACGCTCAGGTGGCACGCGCTTTCGGTGCCAAAGGTATTGGTCTGACCCGTACGGAGCACATGTTCTTCGAAGACCAGAAGATTGTGGCCATGCGAGAGATGATCTTGGCCAATACGGTGGAGGGCCGCAAAAAGGCTTTGGAGAAATTGCTGCCCTACCAGAAGAGCGACTTCAAGGGTATCTTGGAGGCAATGGACGGCTGTCCGGTGAACATCCGCTTGCTCGACCCGCCACTCCACGAGTTCGTTCCGCATGATTTGCAAGGACAACAAAAGATGGCAGAAGAAATGGGCGTCAGCGTGAGCGAAATTCAAAAACGCGTGGAAAGCCTGGCGGAGAACAATCCGATGCTGGGACATCGCGGTTGCCGTTTGGGCATCACTTTCCCAGAAATCACGGCCATGCAAACGCGCGCCATCTTGAGCGCGGCTTGCGAGCTGAAGAAGGAGGGCAAGAACCCGATGCCGGAAATCATGGTGCCCCTCGTTGGCATCTTGTATGAGCTCAAACAGCAGAAAGAAGTGATTTTGGCTACGGCCAAGGAAGTCTTTGCGGAAGAAGGCATCGAAGTGCCGTTTGAAATCGGTACAATGATTGAAACTCCGCGCGCAGCTTTGACCGCCGACCGTATTGCTTCAGAAGCAGAATATTTCTCCTTCGGCACAAACGACCTGACCCAGATGACGTTTGGTTACTCCCGCGATGACATCGCCAGCTTCTTGCCGGTTTACCTCGAGAAGAAGATTTTTGAAGGTGGATCCGTTCGATAAGTGGGCCAAATGACCGTATTTGCTTACGTCTCCATCCGAAACTCGGCGTGTTTTTTCGTTCGGTTTAAAATCTGAACTTTGCTCAAAAAAAGACATGTTCAATTTGAATGAGAACAACCGCTTCGTGATGAGTCGTAATCCTATGGATTTACGCAAGGGAGTGGATAGCCTGTGCGGCGCTATCCGTTCCTGCCATTTGGGCCCGTTGAATGGTGACGTGTATGTGTTTTCCAACCGCAGCCGCACAGTGCTGAAACTTCTCCATTGGGAGCGTGGCGGTTACACGTTATACTATAAGCGCCCGAAGATTTTTGCGCGACGGCGTGGTGTGGAAAGACGACCAACATACGAAAAGAACCAGGCAGGCCCTGAAAAAAGTCCGTCGCATGGCCGAGCGCTTTATTGCCTACGACTTCCAGGCCCAAACGCCGAGCGCATTGCCTACCTTGAACGCCTGCTTTGGGGCGGCAAGCGCGACAGGCGTGTCGCCCAGGGGCCGACCTTGTTCGATGCGTTCTTCGACGAGGCGGCCGAATCCAAGGAAGCCGCCATTGCCTCCACGGTGCGGGAAATCCGGAAAGAGGCGGAGAAACGCCGCGCCGGTTCCGGCAAGAAGCCGGCGCGGCCCGAACGCTACCTGTATGCGGGCCTCCCGGAAGAGTGGCGGACGGAATACCCCCAAGGCGTAAACTTTGCCGAATACGACATCATCGGCAAGGAGGTGACGCGTATCCTGCACCGCAGCCCCGCCCGTGTATGGGTGGAATGCGTGGAACGTCCCGTCCTGAGGAAGAAAGGCGAAAAGGACATTCCCTCCCCGTCCATCCTGCAGGCGCCCGCCCCCGTCCCGGTGCTTGGCGGGGGGCATGTGGCCGCCGACTTCCTTGCCGGGGTGCTCGCCGACAAGTTCGTTTACCACATCCCCGAATACCGCCAGGTGAAGATGTACGCGGATGCGGGGGTGAAGCTTTCCACCTCCACCCTCAATGACTAGGTGCACAGGGCGGCCGACAAGCTTTACCCGCTTTATGAGACCCTCATTGATGACATCCTGCAAAGTGATTACCTGCAGGTGGACGAGGTCCCGTGGCGCATAGCGGACCGTCCCGGACAAAGCTGCCGCCATGGCTATGCCTGGCAGTTCCGGGACGCCCGCCCCCAAAGCCACGGCACCTACTTCTATTATCTTAAGGGAAGCCGGGCAGGGGAAATCCCGCGGGCGCAGCTGAGGCACTTCAAAGGGGCGGTGCAGACGGACGGCTACAAGGTGTACGACTACTTCGAAAAGGTTCCGGGAGTCATACCGCTGTCCTGCATGGCACATATCCGGCGCAAGTTCATCGAAGCCCAAAGGAGCCACCCCGGACTTGCCGCAAAGGCGCTGGAATACATCGACACATTATATATGCTGGAAGAAAACCTCAGAAGCCGCGGGGCTTCCGAGGAGGAAATCCGTGTGCAAAGACGCGCGAAGGCGCTCCCGGTCATGGACGCCATGGACGCGTGGATGGAAAGCGCGCAGCACAAGTGCACGCCCGACGACCTGTTGGGCAGGGCGCTGGAGTACGCCTACAAGCTATGGCCAAGGGTTAGAAGGTATGCCGATGACGGGAGGTACCAGTTGGACAACAACCCGGTGGAACGGGGACAAAGGCCGACCGTCATGGGACGGAAGAACTACCTCTTCAGCAAGACCAATGAAGGGGCTGTGGACAATGCAGTCATATATTCACTCTTGGGAAGCTGCGAAATCGCCAATGTCAATCCGTTCAAATGGATGGAACACGCACTTGACAACTTATACCCGGGCATCTCTGAGGACGAACTCACAAAGTTACTGCCTTACAACTTTACTTGAAACACGCCGAGTTTCGGATGGAGACAAAACAATCACAACTATCAAGATAAGATTGCCGGAAAATGAATCGGTATTCACAAAAACATTGTTCCTTACCGAAAAGCATCGTGCAATCAAGCCCCTTTTCAACCTGCCAGCTGGTAATCTCTAATTGGGGTGACGCCTTGACAAAGTTAGGTGAGTACATGATACAACTTTTCGGACTGACCCTCTTTTCTTTTGTCCTTAATTTAAAGGTGTTCAAAATTCCAAGTTAAAGGTTCATCTTTTTTAATGATACGATGAAACAAGTGCCAAGACCGGAATCCGGATTAAGCAGCCGGCCACGTTTCCCGTATGCCTTGTTCGCGATGTTCGAGCCGCACTTCTATGCCATACTTCTCATGCAGATGCAGGGCCAGATGTTGGGCGGAATACACGCTGCGGTGCTGTCCGCCGGTGCAACCGAATGCAAACATCAGGTCGGTGAATCCACGTTCCATATATCGCTCCACATGTGTGTCGGCCAGATGGTATACACTCTCCAAGAAACGAAGAATCTCCCCGTCTTCTTCCAGGAAACGGATTACCGGTTCGTCCAAACCGGTCAACGTCTTATATTGTTCGTAACGTCCGGGATTGTGTGTGGCGCGACAGTCGAACACATATCCTCCACCGTTCCCGCTTTCATCTTCCGGTATTCCCTTCCGATAAGAGAAACTAAACACACGCACCACTAACGGAGATTTTCCTATTTCGGGTGTTGCCTTGCATTCGTCAACAGCTTTTCCGTAGTTTTTTTTCTTCACCGGTCGAAGGCATTTCCATGCTCTCCGCAAGACGAGGCAATGCAACTAATTCTTTTAACAAAGCATGAAGATAAGGGTAAGGGCAAACTTCGTCGTTCTCCAACAAACACCGCAAATTGGCGATGGCAGGCGGGATGCTATCCAAGAAATAAGGTTTCCGTTCAAAGTAGCCCCTGAAGCCATAAGCGCCCAACACTTGCAACGTGCGGAACAACACGAAGCGTTTCAGCCTTGATTGGAATGCTTCGTCACTTATACGTCTGTATGGGCGGGATGCTTTCAAGTAGGCATCCACCAATTCTTGCCGCAACGCTAGGGAATAGTGCGCCGATGCCTGCCATAAAAAAGCTGGCCACATCATATTCCGCAGCTCCTTTGCGTCCACCTTGGAAATCTATGAAATAGGGCCTTCCTTCATCGTCCAGCATCACATTTCGCGCCTGGAAATCGCGGTAAAGGAAGGTGTTCTCGCTTGGCCGTACCGCCAAGTCTGCTGCCATTGCGCGGAAGTCCTTCTCCAGCCGTCCTTCGTGGAAGTCCAGTCCAGAAGGCTTCAGGAAGCAATATTTGAAATAGTTCAAGTCGAAAGCAACGGCCTGCGCGTCCATCTCCGGCAGGGGATAACAGCAACCGAAATCCAAACCTTCCGCTCCTTCATATTGAATCCGCGGCAAGGCTTCAATGGTTCGCCGCAACAGTTCCTTTTCTTTTTCAGAATAAGCCCCTCCCCTTTTGCGCCCTTCGGCCAGGGCATCGTATAAGCTGCGGTGTCCCAAGTCTGTTTGCAGATAACACATGCTGTCTGCCGAAACTGCCAAGATGTGGGGAACAGGCAGCTGCTTGGATGCGAAATGGCGAGCCAGGCCGACGAAAGCCTCGTTTTCCTCGCGCGACGTCCCCCGACACCAATCACCGTCTCTCCCCTGTCGTCCGTGAGCCTATAATATTTCCGGTTGCTTCCAGCGCCGGGCAGTTGCTCCGCAGTTCGCGGCATGCAACCTTTCCATTCCTTATATAATTGTAGAACTCGTTCCATTTCACCTTATCCTTTATGTTTCCAAATGGCCAACACTTTGGCATGGATGGCGCACACGTTCAGGACGCTCACCAGCAGGCACAGCACAATGCCCAAGGCCAAGGCAGGCCACATTCCGGCATCCTCCATCTGAGGGAACAGCACCGAAATGGTGTCTATATAGAAGCCCCTCAGGAGCGACAGGAAGCCCAAAGCCAACATTAATACCAATAAATTCATCCCCACCGTCAGGGCTTGGTAAGGCATCCCCACCCTCCACGGACTATATCCTATAAGCAAAAGGTTCTCCAGCTTTGTCGTGTTCTTCTGTACCAAGAGGTAAATGCTCAGCATCAGGATGTAGAAAAGACAACGCACTGATGAGGAGCCCGACACACAGCATGACGCCCGAAACGACTTTCAGAAAATAGGTTGTGCGTCCGGCATCCAGTTTGTCACTGTCTGTCTCATAGCCTTTTTCTTGCAAGAACCGTGCGATGGCGTCATCTGTGGGATTGTCCACTTCAACTATCAGCCTCGTGGGGGCGGTATCCGCTTCCGGCGCGAACGTCCGGTTGCTCCACTCCATGAAGCTCTCGGGCACCAATATGGTGTTCAGCCGGTTGCTGAAGCCTATGACCCGCCCTTTCATGATCTCTTCGTGCCCGTTCCCGCGCAAGTGTATGGCCAAATCCACCATGCCGATTACGCCTTCCGACAATTTTGGGAGGGAGCGGCTTTGTGCGAAACCAAAGTTATAGATGGCCAGATAACTGCGCGGCAAGATGATGGGCACGGTGCGGTCGGCCGACGGGTCGAAGTGCCAGCCGTCGCGGTCGGTATCCACGAAACGGTCGGGCACGGATTCAAAAGAACATTTCCGTGCTCATATATCCCATGCCTTCGGCCCCCATGCTTGCTCCCACCTCGTAGTGGCTCGAGGTGAATGCCCCCACGCTTCTACAGAATTTCTGGTTTCGTATTTCATCAATGTCCGACGGCGAAAAGCTGTTGCTCCGTCCGCCAAAGCTGCCCACCATGCTGATGCGCTTGGACACAATCAGATAATCTTTTTTGATGAAGCCGTCTCCCTGCGTGAATACGGGGAGCACGTCATAATAAAATTGCACGCCCAGCAATACGATGAGCATGCCCAGCAAATTGGCAAAGAAAAAGCCTGCGAACTGCGGCAAGCTGATATGCTGGCGAAGTAACTTCCAAACCAAACTCATAACTTGAATGTCTTTTCGTAGTCCAACCCTATATGTTTCCCGATGCTGGTCACGATGACTCCCGCACCTTGCGCACGGGCCTCTTCCATCATGATTTCCCCCATCACGCGCCCGTTCTCGTCATCAAGATGGCTGACCGGCTCGTCGGCCAGCAGGAAGTCGAAAGGCTGCACCAGCGCCCGCATCATGGCCACACGCTGTTGTTGTCCGAAACTCATTCTTCCTACCTTCTCGTGCATTTTGTCGCCAATTCCAAGAGCGCCGAACCACGCCTCTATTTGTTTCTTCTTCTTGAATCCCGTCAGGTTGTTCTTGATGGCCACGTTCTCGTAGGCCGTCAGTTCCGAAACAGCCGCAGTTCCTGGAACAGCATGCTCAACGAGCGTTTGC
>VOFD01003031.1_pt1 | contig 49290 bp, 60 predicted proteins | sample 5384101 | NCBI WGS metagenome assembly VOFD01 (sample SAMN12384723, study PRJNA508395) | human gut metagenome | isolation source: healthy gut C | host: Homo sapiens
TAGCAACGGTGCAAGCATCTTATGTATAGCAGAACTGATGAAATTACATGGCAAAGTGAGGGTGGTGGGAAGACTTGAATGATTTGATCTGTTCTGGGGCGCGAGTATAAAGCGACAGCTGATGTGACAACTGTATACATATATTTATATTGTATTTGTTCGATTGGTTTGCTGCGGCCATGCGATGTTCTGCTTAATGGCGGCTTTTTTGTTTTTGGAATTACCCATACGATTTGAGTAGTAAAAATTTGCATGTGGCCTCAGCATTGCTGTGGTGGCTGTTGTGTGATGATGCGGTGAGGCGACCGTGTGGGGAGAGTGTAGTTCGGCATTAGGAGATCTTATGTCTTATTTACGTTTGATCTTGTCGCCGCGTGGTGGGTGTGATAAGAATGATTTGTGCCGGAAGCGTGGTTATATAAATTTTGTGTCTATGGCAGTGATACCGTTATAGCGGAATTGCGGAATCGGGTGAACCGATGGGATTTGTGTTCGCTTTTTGCTCGGTGTATGGCGTGACTCGTTGCGTGCGGCCAAGTTCCTTACGGAACAGGATATTGGCCTCAAGCCCCACGTCAGAGGCTCTGGAGCAGGTTGAACGATTGTTTGTTGTAGATGACGGCGGTCGTGCGGCCGGTTTCATGGGTGTCGACGGCCGCAAGATCGAGATGCTATTTCTTTGCTCCCGGGATTACATGGGACACGGTAATTTCTGGCAGGCGGTTGGTAAGGGGATTGGCCGATGCGGCTTGTGATGCCGTCTATGTGGATGTAAACGAGCAGAACCCGCGTTAACGTGAATTTCTATCGGCGCATGAGGTTCGCACGGTTCCGTCGCAATGGACGATTTCGAAATCCATGTCCCGTGGCTTGCGTATGATGCGCCGCCGAGGCCGCACATGGAGACTGCGTCTTGTTCTCCGTCCGTGGCATGAGGGGAGGATGCGCGCACGTTTAAATATGCGGAAGCGATCCGCATAGAGGGCCCGTAGCCGGATGGGCACCACATACGTCGGAGGAGCGTAAGTCTGGAGCGATACGTACGATGATTTGGGCCCCGATGCCGTATGGGTTGCGTGATACGGGTAGGCCTGTCGGGCATAAGTTGATGTTCTCCGTCACGGCGTGTGATGGAGATCAATTGCTGGATCGGCGTTCCATCATACCGGAGACCGGAAGGCTGTCGCGGCTGTTGGGCGTTGTTGCGTATCTGGGAGCATGGTGCGGACACTATGACGGCAATGACGGTCGATGAGTGGCGTTCCATCATACCGGACGGTAGAGATGCCGCTGGGGACGGTACGGCACAGGCTGACCGCCGTTGTCGGCATACGGCAGGACGGTCGGCACAGGGGGCTGTCGTACTGTGTAGTATGACACTCTTGTCGATTGCTGTTTTTAGTGCGTAAAAGTGTATGAAAAAGATTAGAATTTTGTAACTTTGCGGCAATTCGGAATTTCGTTTTCCGCAGACAGATTGGAATTCACACGAAAATTCATGTGTTCCACGTATCGGCCCGTGCGCTGGCCGCACAGTCGCTTTCGATCTTCGGCGACCATCAGGATGTTATGGCTACGCGCCAGACTGGTTTTGCCATGCTGGCCACCTCGTCTGTTCAGGAGGTGATGGATCTGGCGGGCGTTGCCCACATCGTGGCACTGAAGTCCCGTGTTCCGTTCATGCATTTCTTCGACGGCTTCCGCACCTCGCACGAGATCCAGAAGATCGAGGTGATCGACGAGCAGGCACTCTCGTCGCTCTTCGACATGGATGCACTGAAGGCTTTCCGTGCCCGTGCGTTGAATCCCGAGCACCCTGTTACGCGCGCGGTACGGCCCAGAACCCCCGATATATATTTCCAGACGCGTGAGGCTTCGAACCGTTTCTACAACGCCGTTCCCGACATGGTTGCCGAGGCTATGGCTGCGATCTCGAAGATCACGGGCCCGACTTACAAAGCCCTTCACCTACTACGGTGCTCCTGATGCCGAGAAACGTGATCGTGGCAATGGGTTCGGTCAACGAGACCATCAAGGAGTGCATCGACTATCTTGCTACTCAGGGCCGCAAGGTGGGTCTTATCACCGTACACCTCTATCGTCCCTTCTCAGAGAAATATTTCTTCGATGCGGTTCCCGCAAGCGTAAACGTATCTGCGTACTCGACCGTACGAAGGAGCCCGGAGCAAACGGCGATCCCCTCTACCTCGATGTCAAGGATATGTTCTACGGCAAGGCTCAGCAGCCCCTTATCATCGGCGGCCGCTACGGTCTTTCGTCGAAAGGATACCACGCCGGCACAGATTCTGGCCGTTGTCGAGAACCTCTTCTCGGCCGAGCCGAAGGACCACTTCACTGTCGGCATCAACGATGATGTGACCTTCCGTTCGCTGCCTATCGGCGAGGAGATTTCGCTGGCGAAGCCCGGTACGTTCGAGGCCCTCTTCTTCGGTCTGGGTTCGGACGGTACGGTCGGTGCAAACAAGAACTCGATCAAGATCATAGGCGGTTCGACCGACAAGTATTGTCAGGCATACTTCTCGTACGACTCGAAGAAGTCGGGTGGCTACACCTCGTCGCACCTGCGTTTCGGCGACAACCCGATCCGCTCGCCCTATCTGGTTACGACGCCCGATTTCGTGGCCTGCCACGTTCCGTCGTATGTCGACAAGTATGATGTGCTGAAGGGTCTGAAGAAGGGCGGTTCGTTCCTTCTGAACTCGGTACACGATGCGGCTACCACGTGCGCTACGCTGCCCGACCACATGAAGGTCTACATGGCCAAGAACAATATCAACTTCTATATCATCAACGCTACGAAGATCGCAGCCGAGCTGGGTCTGGGATCGCGTACCAACACCATCATGCAGTCGGCATTCTTCAAGATCGCCAATGTGATACCGTTCGAGAAGGCTGTCGAGGAGATGAAGCACGCCATCCTGAAGTCTTACGGCAAGAAGGGCGAGGATATCGTGAACATGAACTATGCTGCGGTTGATGCCGGCGGCAATGCCGTAGAGAAGGTGGAGGTTCCTGCCGAGTGGGCCAATATCGAGGTTAAGGATGCGTCGCACGGCGTCGACATGTCGCGTCCGGAGTTCGTCCGCAAGGTTGTTGATCCGATCAACGCCCTGAAGGGAGACGATTTGCCGGTATCGGCTTTCACGGGCCGAGAGGACGGTACGTGGGAGAATGGCACGGCCGCCTACGAAAAACGCGGTATCGCCGTGAACGTTCCCGAGTGGATCGTAGACAACTGTATTCAGTGCAACCAATGCTCGTACGTATGCCCGCATGCCGCCATCCGTCCGTTCCTCGCAACGGAGGAGGAGGCCGCAGCTACGGGCCTGCCGTGGAAGCAGGGTCTGGGCGAGACCAAGGCCTACAAGTTCCGCGTACAGGTGTCGCCGCTGGATTGTACGGGTTGCGGCAACTGTGTCGATGTCTGCCCCGCCAAGAACAAGGCTCTGGTTATGAAGCCTCTTGAGAGCCAGATGCAGCAGGCTGAGAATTGGCAGAAGATCACCTCGACGATAGGTTACAAGCAGGGTGTTGTCGATACTACCAAGACTGTTAAGAACTCGCAGTTCTCGCAGCCTCTGTTCGAGTTCTCGGGTGCCTGCGCAGGTTGCGGCGAGACTCCCTATATCAAGGCCATTACGCAGCTCTTCGGCGACAAGATGATGGTTGCCAACGCGACGGGATGTACTTCGATATACAGCGGTTCTGCGCCCTCGACGCCCTATTGCACCAACGCCAAGGGTCAGGGCCCGGCATGGGCTAACTCTCTGTTCGAGGATAACGCTGAGTTCGGTTTGGGTATGCACGTCGGTGTGGAGAAGCTCCGCGACCGCATCCAGAAGTATATGGAGCAGGCTATCGCCGAGTGTCAGCAGTGCTCCGACGAGCTGAAAGGCGTGATGAAGGAGTGGATCGAGAACCGCGGTTCGTCGGCCAAGTCGGCCGAGGTTACGGCGCGCCTGATTCCTCTGATGGAGGCTTGCGGCTGCGACGCCTGCAAGAAAGATCCTCGAGATGAAGGATTGGCTGGTGAAGAAGTCGCAGTGGATCATCGGTGGTGACGGCTGGGGTTACGATATCGGCTACGGCGGTGTAGACCACGTTCTGGCGTCGGGTGCCGATGTGAATATTCTGGTAGTTGATACCGAGGTATATTCGAACACCGGAGGCCAGTCGTCGAAGGCTACTCCTATCGGTGCCGTTGCCAAGTTCGCTTCGAGCGGCAAGCGTATCCGCAAGAAGGACCTCGGCGCAATGGCCATGACCTACGGTTATGTCTATGTGGCCCAGGTTTCGATCGGCGGATCGCAGAACCAGTTGCTCAACGTGCTGAAGGAGGCCGAGGCATATCCCGGACCGTCGCTTGTCATTGCCTACGCTCCGTGTATCAACCACGGTATCAAGGGTGGTATGACGCGTACGCAGACTGTCGGCAAGGAGGCTGTCGCATGCGGTTACTGGCATCTGTGGCACTACAACCCCGAGCTCGAGCAGCAGGGCAAGAATCCTTTCGTGCTCGATTCGAAGGAGCCCGACTGGTCGAAGTTCCAAGAGTTCCTGATGAAGGAGGTTCGTTATACGTCTCTTAAGAAGGCGTTCCCTGCCGAGGCTGACGAGTTGTTCCGTGCCGCCGAGGAGAATGCAAAGTGGCGTTACAACAACTACAAGCGTCTCTCTATGATGGAGTACTAATAGACCTTGTGTCGAACGATAGCATGCGGGCCGTCCAAACAGGACGGCCCGCATTTTTTGTACGCATAGCTTGAAGAGCGGCTGTGCGGCTGAGGATGGAAGTGAGCAGGATGAATTATTTTTGTAATAGCCGAATGTTCCGGAGTCGGGTTTTCTCCGCATGGAGGGGATGTGTAAGTGTCGCCATGCCATAGATATGGATATATTCGTGGGTAGACATTGGCGGCCGGCCGCTGCTGCCGACGGGGGTGTAGATTGTCCGTCGCGGGGAAATATGTTGCAGGTTAATTTGATTTGATGTTTTTTTCGTATATTTGATGTTGTAACCCAATCCCAAAACTAAAAACTATGAAAAAATTGTTGATCTTGGCCGTGGCGGTTCTGTGTGCTGTTGCGGCGTCGGCGCAGGATGCCGGCAGGTGGGCAGTGGGTCCTCGTATGAGCATCTACACCAACACGAGCACTGTGGTCGGCCTCGGAGCAGTCGGTCGCTACAGCTTTACCGATCATTGGCGTATCGAACCGTCACTCATGGGACTGCTTCATGATCATTGCTCTATAGAGTTGAGTTGCAATGCTCAGTATGTGTTCCACATGGGAGGCGGCTGGTCGCTCTATCCCGAGGCCGGTCTTGTAGCCAACGACATCGGCCGCTGGGCTGCGGGTCTGAATCTGGGAGGTGGCTTCGATGTGCAGATCGCTCCTAATTGGGATCTGTCGGCAGGGCTCAAGTGGCAGCCCATGTTCGACGATGCGCGCAAGAATCCCGTCGTGATAAGCGTCGGTGCCTTCTTCAAGTTCTGAGACGGATGGAAAGATTCGGGGGATCCTCCTTTGGAGTGATCCCCGTTTTTGTTTCCCGGACGTTTGGATATATACTTATATGTCTCTTACTTTGCCGATCTGCCTTGCATGTAAAAAATCTTGGCGCGACGGCTACGTAATCGCTGTGACATGTATATCTCGCAGAGGCTCGGAGAGTATGATTCTGTGTGGATGACCTTACTCTACATAGAGAACCAGTCCCTTGAGATATTCGCCTTCGGGGTGGTAGATGTTTATCGGGTGGTCGGCCGGTTGCGTCAGCTGGTGGAGTATGCGCACGTTGCGGCGGGCGATGGCTGCAGCCGAGAATACGGTCGTGCGGAACAACTCCTTGAGACGGCCTGCGAGCAGGAGAATGTGAAGAGTATACCGCCGCTGCGTATCTGCGACAGGGCGCGTGCGTTTATGCGTTTATACCCTTGCAGGGCATTGCCGAGCACCTTGTGGTGTTTGGCGAATGCCGGCGGGTCGAGTATGATCAGATCGTAGCGGTCGCCTATCTGTTTGAGATACTCGACGGCATCGGCGGCGATGGCCTGATGTCGGACGGCATCGCCGAAGTTGAGTTTCATGTTCTCGTCGGCGAGTTGTACGGCCCTCTCCGACGAATCGACGGAGCATACCTCTACGGCTCCTCCAGCCATGGCTCCGACCGAGAACCCTCCCGTATAGCAGAAAGTGTTGAGTACGTTGCGGCCCGCGGCGTAGCGGCGCAGCAGGGCGCGGTTCTCACGCTGGTCGAGGAAGAATCCGTCTTCTGTCCCTCCTCCCAGTTGACCTTGAACTTGAGTCCGTTTTCGGTTACGACGTGCGACTTGGAGTCCGAGTGTCCGAACAGATATCCGTCGACGGCATTCAGGCCGGCCTTGAATGGGACGGTCTGCGAACTCTTGTCATAGATGGCCGTAAGGCGGTCGGCGAATGCCGTACGCAAGGCCTCGGCTATGGCCATGCGCGAGCGGTACATGCCCACCGAGTGGCACTGTATGACGGCTACCGAACCGTATATGTCGACTACGAGTCCGGGCAGCGAGTCTCCCTCGCCGTGTACCAGACGGTAGCAGTCGGTATCGGGTGCCGTCGAGAGTCCGAGCGAACGCCGGACGTCGCAAGCGACGGCTATGCGGCGGTTCCACCATGCCTGATCTATGGGCTCGCGCTCGAACGTGAGGACACGCACGGCGATGGAGCCTATCTGGTAGTGTCCGCGCGCGATGAACTCTCCCGCCTGTGTATATACGTCGACCACTTCGCCCTCTTCGATCTGGGGCTTGTCGGAGCGTACGGAGGCGATGGCGCCGGAGAATATCCACGGATGGCGTCGCAGCAGCGACTCCTCTTTTCCGCGACGAAGAAATATCTGTGTAGTCATTGCGGCGGGTATTTGGGTTTATATGGCTTCGGCCGATGAGGGTGTGGCCGTTGGGCGTCGCGAGCAGTTTCTCGTATATGGCTATGCAGACCCACGCGTCGGTTGCGGCGTACATCTGTTGTTGCGGTGTGAGGGCTGCGGCCTCCCAGTTGCTCAGCCGCTGGGCCTTCGAGACGCGCTGCCCGAGCACTATGGCCGAAAGCTTGCGCAGGCTCTTCTCTTCGATGCCCCAGTCGGATATGATACGCTGCAGGTCCGTAAATCCACGCTCGCGGAAGTGCCGCAGCACGTGCAGGGCGCGTATGTCACCCTCGACGTCGGCGCCGATCTTGATGATGTCGGGATTGCTGAGTATCGAGAGCAGGGCGTTGTGGGCTTTATGCGGCATAGACGTATGAGGTAGCAGCGCCGGTGTGTGGATAGTTGCAGCAGGGCCACCTTGTTCATCTGTCCGGCCTTGAACGAGGGGCGGGTTTCGGTATCGAAGCCTATGATGCGTTGTGCGGCGAGATCCTTGCAGACGCTTTCGATCTGCTCGTCGTTGTCGACGATGACAATCTCGCCGTCGAAATGCGCTGCGGGCAGTTGTGCCGCCTCTTCGTTTGATATGGTAGATCGAAAAATCATTCTTGACGGATTGAATCGCGACTGCAAATTTACTCAATTAATACGAGTTTCCCGCTTGCCGTGGTGGAAATTTTGCCCTCGGCGAGCAGAGCCTCTATAACCGCGGCCACGCGTGCGGGGTCGGTATTTATGTTGCGGCAGAGCTCCTTGCCTGTTGCCGACGTCTGCTTCAGCGCTTCGATAATGGTGCGGCGCAGGGCTGTATCAGCATCCGTATCTTGTGCGGCTGATCCCGCGGCGGCCGCACGGGCTCGGCGGCGTCTGTCGAGGCATATATCACATACGCCGCAGTCGTGTGCCTGATCGTCGCCGAAGTAGCTCTGGAGTATCACGCTGCGGCAGGTATCGCTATTTTCGGCGTAGCGAAGCATGTTCTCGAAAGCGTTCGGTCATGAGCTGCTTGCGCCGCAGATAGGTGTCGGGCGATATGTATACGTCCTTCGTGGGCAGACGCTCCTCGTCGAAGAAGAGTATGGCCGAGCGGTTGGAGGGTATGTAACGTATGATTCTCATCTGCCACATGCGTTTGAGCAGCTCCTTCACGTGTGTTACGGTATAGCCGCTCACGGAGGCGATCTGCTGCTCGTCGATGGGGCGGAAGTCGATGAAGATGCCGTCGTAGAGCCGCAGCACGGTACGGATGAAGTGGTCGAGGTCATTGCGCTCGACACGTATGCGGTAGAGGTCGTCGCGGCTGACGCAGAAGAGTATGCGGGCCGGGGTTCTCCATCTCCTCCGTGAGTGTGAGGTATCCGTTTTGCTGGAGGAGCTTGATCGCTGCCAAGACCTTGCCGGCGAATAATGGTTGCGGGCGCAGAAGTCGTGCATGTTGAATGGGAACGAGGCGTAGAGTCCGTCCCCGACGGCTACCTGTACGTAGTCGCACAACTTTTCGTATATCGACTTTATCTGCTCCAGCGGCGGGAATTCCGCTTCGAAGCGGCGCAATATCGTGGGGCGGTCATCCGACGAGACGAGCAGCACGGCATAGCTTCGGCGGCCGTCGCGGCCAGCGCGTCCGGCCTCCTGATAGTAGCTCTCGAGCGAGTCGCACATCGAGTAGTGGACGACAAACCGCACGTCGGCCTTGTCGATACCCATACCGAATGCGTTCGTGGCCACCATGATGCGTACTTTTCCTTTTGTCCCTCCTCCTGTCTCATGTCGCGCTCGGCATGCGGGAGGCCCGCATGGTAGAATGCGACCGAATGGCCTGCCTGCTGCAGTTTTCGGCCATCTGTTCACACCCTTCGCGCGTACGCATATAGACTATGCCCGACCCCTCGACGGCATTTACGATGCGCATCAGCTGTTCCTGCTTGTCGTCGGTATGCCGGACGGCATAGGATAGATTGGGGCGGGCGAAACTGCTGCGTATGATGTTGGGTTTCTCGAAATCGAGGTGCTGCATTATATCCTCGGCGACGAGTTTCGTTGCCGAGGCCGTGAGTGCGAGTACGGGCGTCGGGCAGCAGCTTGCGCAGCTCGGCTATACGGAGATATGAGGGGCGGAAGTCGTAGCCCCACTGCGAGATGCAGTGCGCTTCGTCGACGGCCAAGAGCGTCACCTTCATGCGCTGTACGCGCAGACGGAATCTTCGGTGGCCAGACGTTCGGGAGCCACGTAGAGGAATTTGACATCGCCGTAGACGCAGTTGTCGAGCACGATGTCGATCTGCAGTATGAGAGACCCGAGTGGATAGCCGTGGCGGCGATACCCATACGGCGCAGGCGGTCGACCTGATCCTTCATGAGGGCGATAAGCGGAGTTATGACGATGCAGAGACCCGTGCGGGCCATTACGGGGACCTGATACGTAAGCGACTTTCCGCCGCCCGTAGGCATCAGAGCGAGGTGTCGCGCCCCTCCAGCACGGAGAGCATGATCTGCTCCTGCCCGGGGCGGAAGTCCTTGTAACCCCAATATTTATCCATGACGGCCAGTAGCCGTCGGCGCATATCGTCGTTAGTCATACCGAGAGACAAAATTACGAAAAAGTGCGTGATCTGTCGTTTTTTCCGTATATTTGCTCAGCTTAAAAAGGATGAATCATGAAGATCAAACAAGGATATAAGGTGCGCGATATCGCCGGCGAGAATGTGGTGATAATGCAGGGCAAGGTGGGTGCCGACATGACCCGCATCATAACGTTCAACGACAGCGCGCTGCTTCTGTGGAACGAACTGCTGGATAAGGATTTCGAATTGGAGGATGCCGTGCGCATATTGACCTCCAACTACGACGTTGCGGCGGATGTGGCCGAGCGTGACGCGAGGGCTTGGATCGGCCGCCTTGAGGAGTGCCATCTTCTGGAGTAGGGTGTGCGGATTGTGTCGGGCGGCATGACGGCATGTCCCGACGACGATTTATATATTGATATGAACATATAGGGTTCTGCGGCCGTATCTTCGGTCGCGGAATATCCTGCGAATATTGCGGCGGTTTCGGGAAGTGCCCCTCGGAGCCGCCGCCTTCATTTATCTGTGGCGCTCCCTGTGGCGCTGGCGCAGATGCCGCCGCAGAAGGGCATCGGTTACGAGCAGCAGTAACATCACTCCCGATAAGAGTGCCCAGAACGAGACCTGTTCGTGAGGTACGTCGGTCATCTCCACACGTGGCAGCTTCGGCAGCTCGGGCATCGACGGCAGAAGGTTTTTGAATGTTTGCGACAGCGGTTCCGGCTTCAGATCATATACGGCCGTCGGGGAGGGCTGCCGAAGGCTGCTTTGGGGAAGGAAGAGAACCATGGCGGCTATGGCCGCGGCCACGACGAGGATGGCAACGGCTGTCAAGGCCGCATTGTGCAGCAGCGTGCGCAGGCAGCTGCGACGGCGTACGCGCACCATGAGCTGCGGCGTGAACGAGGCGGGCAGCTCGGGTTGCGGCGTGCGCATCATGGCGCGGCGTATGGTATCATTTGTATTCATTCGTTGCAGAGGTTATCATTGCATATAGTTTCTTGCGTATGCGGTGCAGCCGCACCTTTACGTTGGCCTCCGTCAGTCCCGTTATGGCGGCGCACTCGGCAACTGAGCGGTCGTCGTAGTACCGCAGCGTCACGAGGGCACGTTCATCGGCCTCGAGCGCTTCGATCGCGGCGGCGAGTTTATCCAACGCCTGCTGCCGTTCGACCATCTCCTCAAGACGCTCGGCCTCGTCGTCCGTTATGGCGGCGATGCGCCGCTCGTCGATGGGGCACGTCGGCCTGCGGCGTCGCCGCGCGTGCGATACGGCCGTGTTGAAGGCTATGCGGTAGATCCATGTGGCCGGCGAACTGCGGTGATCGAATCGCGGCAGATGGTCGAACACCTTGAGGAATACGTCCTGCGTCACCTCCTCGGCATCTTCGGCCGTGACCACAATGCGCGCCACGAGCGCGTGTACCGTGTGGGCGTAGCGGTCGACCAGCACGGCGAAGGCTTCGGTGTCGCCGCCGGCGATACGTTCTATGAGGTCGTGTTCCTGTTGTTGTCGCATGGCATACATTTAGACGCTGCCGCAGCCGAAAGGTTACATCGTGGTGTAATTTTTTCTCCGGATGTGTAACCTTTTCAGTCGGGCTGCGTCCAATATTACGAAAGCGGGGAGGGAGCCCTCCGCACGAATGGGATTATTAACCTTTAAAACTTTATATTGTTATGTATGATTTTATCTCTGTGCCTCTGGTCTTTCTGATCGTGGCCTTCTTCCTTTACAAGTTCTTTGAGTTGATTATATGCCGCAAGGAGCGCCGCATGATAATCGAACGGATGGACCCCGCCTCGCTTCTGGATTATGCCAAAATTTCGGGTCTGCGCGTCGGTGGCGGTGTGCCCTCCGAGTCGCCGCGCCCGCGTCATGCCGCCGCATGGCCCCTGCGCATAGGTGCCGTGCTGGTAGGTCTGGGTCTGGGTGCCGTCGTGGGGCGTATTTTGGCCGCAAATTTATGTTTGAATGAAAATTATTATAGTAATACTGATATTGTCTATAGTAATACTGATATTGTCGCCGGCTGTGTCCTCTTTATGGGCGGTCTCGGCCTGCTTATAGCCTTCATCGTCGAATACAAACTTTACGACCAGCGTGACGACAAGTCGCAGGCGTGATAAAGCCGACAGTGTAATATGAGCCGAGCCGACGGGGAAGCATCCGTCGGCTCGCTCTTTTCATTCGGCGGCGTGCTACTCCATGGGGAATACGCGCACGTCCGTAACCCCCTCCAGCTCGCGTTTCAGTCGGTCGATGTCGGTCTTCTCATCGACCTCGCCGTAGTGGTAGGGGTAGAATATGCGGGGACGTATGGCCTTTACGGCGCGTACGGCCTGATCGACGGTCATCGTGTAGGGCTGGTTCACGGGCAGGAACGCCGCGTCGATGTCGTGCAGTGCCAATACTTCGGGCGTATCTTCCGTATCGCCAGCGATATAGATGCGCAGACCGGCGATGGTGAGTATGTATCCGCAATCCTCACGCTCCTTGGGATGGAAGTCGGTATGTCCCTCCGTAGTGTTGTATGCGGCAACGGCCTCGATATGTACCTGAGGTATGGGGTCGGCCACGGCGCCCGGGACCATCGTTACGCAGTCGCCCTCGAATGCCTCGGCCGAGGTCTTGTCGCAGACGATGATGCTGTGGCGCGTGGTTACGTCGTCGATGGCGGCGCGGTCGAAGTGGTCGTAATGCGAGTGTGTCACCAGCACAACGTCCGCCTTGGGCAGACGCGCGTATGGTGCGTATTCGGCCACGGGGTCGACGTATATGTGCTTGCCCGCCACCTCTATGGCCAGCGATGCGTGCTTGAAGAAGGTGAAGGTGACGGCGGTGCCGTCGGCTGCGGTGATGGTGTCGGTGGGATAGGCGTGGCCGCTGCCGCTGCCGCCGCCCGTGAAGAGTGAGAAGAGAGCCATGGTGTAAGGTGTTATGTGTTTCGTAATCGGTTCGGGCGGCAGACCTTCGGTTATTGCCGAGAGTTGCGCCCATTAATGCAAATATACGAAAAACAGAATGCCAAGACAAATATAAAACCGTGTTTTGAATCGGCCGTGTCGGATTTATGCATCCTTTATGGCGGCGAGATTAGGTGCATGCCGGGAAACGGATCGCTCTCGGCTTTTGATGTCGGGTGGCAAGTGCCGTTATATCAATCCGATAGCTTGCGTTTAAGCGTTGCGCCGTGATGGCGGTTTGTCTTGTCGGGCCTTTTTCGTATATTTGTAAGTGGTCTTCACCCCCGATGGATTACTTTGTGAATGATGCGGCGGATGCCGTGGTAATGTCGGGCGTGTGTTGGGCAGAGGGGAAAATCACAACAGAAAAAATATATCGTATGAAGCATTTGATCATATCTGTGGCTATGTGCGCCCTTGCCGTGGCGGCGCAGGCGCAGGAGTTTGAACGCACGGCGCACGGCCTCAGGACAACGGTGCCCGACAAGGGTGTCGACATCGAGGTGGAGTGGTACACGCCGCGGACGGTGCGCGTATTGAAGAGTCCGCATGGCATGCAGGTCGCAAAGACGAGCCTTTCGGTCATAGCGAAGCCCGAAACGGTGGAGTTCAAGACAAAGTACGCGGACGGCGTTGCAGAGATGAGCAGCGACGCTCTGACGGTGCGTATCGACGGCCGCAGCGGCGTGGTGTCGTTCTCGGATGCCAAGGGCGGAGAACTGTTGAGCGAGACGGAAAACGACCGTGCCTTTACGCCGTTCAATGACGCCGGACGCGATACATACGCCGTGTATCAGGGTTTCGATACGGATGACGGCGAGGGGCTCTACGGACTCGGCCAGCTGCAGAACGGGGAGATGATGCAGCGCAACATGACCAAATATCTGGTGCAGGGCAACGTTGAGGATGTGACGCCGCTGTTCCAGTCGACCAAGGGTTACGGTATCTTCTGGGACAACTATTCGGGAACGCTCTATATCGACAACGACGAGGAGACCTCGTTCCGCTCCGACGTGGGTGACTGTATGGATTACTATTTCATGTACGGCGGCTCGGCCGACGGGGTGATAGGCTAGATCCGCGCCCTGACGGGGAGACGTGCCTATGATGCCTCTGTGGGGCTACGGTTTCATGCAGAGCAAGGAGCGTTACAAGAGTCAGGATGAGACCGTGGGGGGTGGTTCGCCGCTACCGCGAGCTGGGCATACCTCTCGATTGCATAATTCAGGACTGGCAGTATTGGGGGCACGACTACCTGTGGAACGCCATGGATTTCAAGAATCCGTCGTTCAGCCGTCCGCAGCAGATGGTCGACGAGGTGCATGCCATGAATGCCCGGATGATGATCTCGGTGTGGTCGTCGTTCGGCCCCGCGACCAAGCCCTACCGCGAACTGAACTCGAAGGGGCTGCTCTTCGATATCGAGACGTGGCCGCAGTCGGGTGTTGACGGCTGGCCGCCCGATCTGAGCTATCCGTCGGGTGTGCGCGTGTACGATGCCTACTCGTCGGAGGCGCGCGACATATATTGGAAATACCTCAAGAGCGGACTTTTCGATATAGGTATCGACGGCTGGTGGATGGACTCTACGGAGCCCGACCACTTCAACCCCAAGGATTCGGATTTCGACCGCCAAACGGGCATGGGATCCTATCGCAGCGTGCGCAACGCCTATCCGTTGGTTACCGTCGGCGGCGTGTCGGACCACCAGCGTGCCGTGACATCGGACAAGCGCGTCCTGATTCTGACGCGTTCGGGCTTTGTGGGACAGCAGCGTTACGGTTCGGTCGTATGGTCGGGTGACGTGCAGTCGTCATGGGACATGCTGCGGCGTCAGGTGACGGCGGGACTGAACTTCTCGCTCACGGGCATGCCGCACTGGAACTCCGATCTGGGCGGGTTCTTTGCCGGCTCATACAATACGAAGGGGCCCGACAGCGCGCCCGAAAACCCGATGTACCGCGAACTCTATGTCCGGTGGATGCAGTTCGGGATCTTCTGCCCCATGATGCGCAGCCACGGGGCCGACGCTTCGCGCGAGGTGTTCCGTTACGGCAAGGCGGGCGAACCGGTATATGACGCTCTGGTTGATGCCATCAGGCTGCGATACAAGCTTCTTCCATATATACTCGACGTCATGGGAGGTGACGCACGATCGCGGGACCTTCATGCGTGCGCTGTTCATGGACTTTGTCGACGACCGCAACACTTGGAACATGGGCGACGAATATATGTTCGGCCGTGCGTTTCTTAGCGCCCGTGCTTGAGGCGCAATATACGCCGGAGCAGGTGCAGCGTCAGCTGGCCGGGAACGAGGGCTGGGGCCGCAGTGTCAATACCGACGGCGGCGATGCTGCCGGCGGCGTGGACTTCACGCAGAGCCATACGATGGATGTATATCTGCCGGCGGGAACGTCGTGGTACGACTTCTGGAGCGGCGAGCGACATGATGGCGGGGACAATGTAACGGTCACCACCACGCTTGACCGCATCCCGCTGTTCGTACGTGCGGGCAGCATCGTGCCTCTGGGCCCCGATGTGCAGTACAGCGGCGAGAAGGCGTGGAACGACCTTACGCTGTGCCTCTACCCGGGAGCCGACGGGGGAGTTTACGTTATACGAACCGCGGTGACGGCTATGACCTAAGTCGGGTGCATATACCGAGATCGAGATGCGATGGAATGATGCCCGCCGTACGCTTACGATCAATCCGCGGCGAGGCTCGTACGACGGCATGTCGGACCGATATACCTTTACGCTGCGTATGCCCGACGGACGGGAGAAGACGGTCGCCTATACGGGTAAACGTCTGACGGTAAAAAATGTAGCATAGGTTGCCGAAACATCCGCATGCGTGTCGGCCGCAGGCAGGGCGCCTTTACGGGGGCGCCTGCCGCGGCCGACTGCGTCGTATGGTTTTTGAGAAAAAATGCGGCGATTTTTTTGTGCCTGCCCGCCGAAAAGAGTAAATTTGCAGGATGATTTGTTTCCGGATAAAAACCTTTATATACCCATATTGCAATGCTGTCGATTCTTTACTATATCTTTACCGTGATACACACCACCGTGTGGTGTATCATCTCGGCGCTGGTGCTGGCCGTGACCTATCCTTTCGACAAGTCGCGCCGCCTTGTCCATGAATGTTCGCGTTATATGACGTGGGTGTTTTCGGGCTTCCGCCGCGTGTGCGCCGCACCATCGACGGCGTGGAGAAGGCTACGACGTCCGGTGTTGTGGAGGACGATCTGCGGAGAGTGACGCGGCAAAAACATGGAATGCGAAAATGATCAATATGAATAATGACAACAAGCCGACGGCGGCATATGACGACGACGCGATCCGTACGCTATCACCGCGCGAGCATCTGCGCCTGCGCCCGGGGAATGGTATATCGGCAAGCTGGGCGACGGTTCGCAGCCCGACGACGGCATCTACGCTCATCAAGGAGGTCGTCGACAACTCGGTCGACGAGTTCATCATGGGTGCCGGCAAGCAGATCGAGATCACGGTGGTCGACAACGTGGTCACGGTGCGCGACTACGGGCGCGGCATTCCGCTCAAATCGCTCGCGGCGGCCGTCAGCGAGATGAACACCGGCGGCAAGTATTCGGCGAGGCGTTCAAGAAGACGGTCGGTCTGAACGGCGTGGGCGTGAAGGCCGTGAATATGCTTTGAGCGAGTTTACGGCACGCTCGGTGCGTGACGGCGAGGCGCATACGGTGACCTTCGCCAAAGGGATTCGAGGTGTCGGACAAGTGGGAGAGCGGCGTGGATGAACGCACGGCACCTGCATACGCTTCCGTGTGGACGAGGAGATGTTCGGCGCCTATTCATACAATATGGACTTCGTGGAGCAGATGGTGCGCAACTACACCTATCTGAACCTCGGCCTCAAGATCACGCTCAACGGGCAGGAGTACGTGTCGAGGAACGGTCTGCTGGACCTGGTGAACGACAACCTGACCGAGGAGCCGCTCTATCCCCCGATCCACCTCACGGGCGACGACATCGAGGTGGTCATCACCCACGGCACGGGCTACGGCGAGAGCTACTATTCGTTCGTCAACGGACAATATACCTCGCAGGGAGGAACGCATCAGGCGGCCTTCCGTGCTTCGATAGCCAAAGGTGGTAAAGGAGTTCTACCATAAGGATTACGATCCGTCGGATGTCCGCACGTCGATCATAGCGGCCATATCGATCCGCATGAACGACCCTGTGTTCGAGTCGCAGACGAAGATACGTCTTGGCTCGAAGGAGGTTGTGCCGGGGTATCGATGCAGCAGTTCGTGGGTGATTTCCTCTCGGTGGATCTGGACAACTACCTGCACAAGCATTCCGAGACGGCGCAGGTGCTCCAGCGGAAGATCGTCGAGAACGAGAAGGAGCGCAAGGCCATTTCGGGCATCCAGAAGAAGGCGCGCGAGACAGCCAAGAAGGTTTCGGTGAACAACCGTAAAGCTGCGCGACTGCAAGATACACCGCACCGACAAGCACGAGCTGGCCGAACAGTCGATGATCTTCATCACCGAGGGACTTTCGGCCATGGGGCCCATCACGGCCAGCCGCAACGCCATGACGCAGGCCGTCTTCTGCCTGCAGGGCAAGCCGCTGAACTCATACGGTCTGACGAAGAAGGTGGTCTACGAGAACGAGGAGTTCAACCTCCTGCAGTCGGCGCTCAACATCGACGAGGACATGGACAACCTGCGCTACAACAAGGTTATCATCGCCACGGATGCCGATGTGGACGGTATGCACATACGCCTTCTGATGACGAGTTTCTTCGTTCAGTTCTTCCCCGACCTGATACGCAGCGGCCATCTCTACATTTTGCAGACGCCGCTGTTCCGCGTCCGCAACAAGAAGGAGAACTACTATTGCTACTCGGACGAGGCGGCGGCAGCAGGCGATCCGCCGCTGCGGCCCGACGGCCGAGATCACGCGTTTCAAGGGTCTGGGCGAGATTTCGCCCGACGAGTTCAAGGACCTCATAGGCGAGCAGATGCGTCTGGACAAGGTGCGCCTTACCAAGGACGACCCGATCTCGATCTGCTGGAGTTCTATATGGGCAAGAACACTTACGAACGGCAGGGCTTCATCATCGACAACCTGCGCATCGAGGAGGATCTTGTTGAGGACGAGGCGGTGTGAGCGGCCGGCCCGAGGGGGCAGCAAGAGAGTATAAAACGGACAAACGAACATAAAAAGTAAAATCTACCGTAGATGGCAGAAGATAGAGATACGAGAGACGACGAGGAGATCGGGGGCGACGAGCTGCCTGTCGACATGCCGGCCGAAAAGAGTCGGCGGAGGCCGGACAGGACGCTACGGACGGCTTTTCGGCGAGGACGGCGGCAACATACACAAACTGACGGGCATGTATAAGAACTGGTTCCTGGACTACGCGCGTCGTATGTGATCCTGGGCGTGCCGTACCCCATCTGGAGGATGGCCTGCAGCGGCGCATTCTCCACGCCATGAAGGTGCATCGACGACGGCCGCTACAACAAGGTGGCCAACATCGTGGGCAGACCATGCAGTACCACCCCCACGGCGACGCCTCGATCCAAGGACGCGCTGGTGCAGCTGGGGCAGAAGGACCTGATCGACTGCCAGGGCAACTGGGGCAACATCCTCGCGGGCGACAGGCGGCCGCCGGCCGTTACATCGAGCGCGGCTGTCGAAGTTTGCCTTGGAGCGTTGTCTTCAACAAGCAAGACCACGAGTGGATGCTCTCCTACGATGGCCGCAAGGAGGAGCCGGTGACGCTTCCGGTCAAATTTCCGCTGCTGCTGGCGCAGGGTGCCGACGGCATCGCCGTGGGACTGGCGTCGAAGATCCTGCCGCACAACTTCAACGAGTTGATCCATGCGGCCGTCGCGCATCTGCGCGGCGAGACGTTCCAGCTCTATCCCGACTTCCCGACGGGCGGCATGATCGACGTGTCGCGCTACAACGACGGACTGCGGGGCGGCGTCGTGAAGGTGCGCGCCAAGATTTCGAAGATCGACAAACGGACGCTGGCCATGACCGAAATTCCCTATACGACGACCACCGAGTCCATCAAGGAGTCGATCATCAAGGCCAACGAGAAGGGCAAGATCAAGATCCGCCGCGTGGACGACAACACGGCCGAGCACGTGGAGATCATCGTGCAGGTGGCGCCCGACGAGTCGTCGGACAAGACGATCGACGCGCTCTACGCCTTCACCGACTGCGAGGTCTCGATTTCGCCCAACGCGTGCGTCATCCGGGACGAGAAGCCCCACTTCATGGGCGTGAGCGAGATACTGCGCCGTTCGGCCGATCATACGCGGCGCTGCTGGGGCAGGAGCTCGAAATCCGGTTGCATGAACTCAACGAGGCGTGGCACGCCGCTTCGCTCGAACGCATCTTCATCGAGAACAAGCTCTACCAGCTCATCGAGGGGCTGCAAGACCCGCGAGGCGGCCTACGAGGCGGTGGACGAGGGGCTGGCGCCCTTCAAGAAGCTGTTGCGCAGGGAAGTGACGCTCGACGACGTGCAGCGCCTCACGGAGTTGAAGTTCATCCGCATCTCGCGGTTCGATTCGGAGAGGGCCGACAACGAGATCAAGGCGATCGAGGCCGAGATCGAGCGCGTGCGCTACGATCTGGATCATCTGACCGACTACGCCGTGGCCTACTACGAACGCATCCGCGAGAAGTACGGCAAGGGCCGCGAGCGGCGCACCGAATTGCGGTCGTTCGATACGATCGAGGCGGCGAAGGTGGCCGTCACGAACGCCAAGCTCTACGTCGACCGCGCCGAGGGATTCTTCGGCATCGGCAAGTCGATGAAGGACGCCGAGCTGGTCTGCGACTGCTCGGACATCGACGACGTGATCGTCTTCACGAAGGACGGCCGCTACGTCATCACCAAGGTGAGCGACAAGGCCTTCTTCGAGAAGAACATCTACTACATCGGGGTCTTCAAGCGCAACGACGAGCGCACGATCTACAACGTGCTGTACCGCGACGGCAAGAACGGCCCGATCATGATGAAGCGCTGCGCCATCAAGGGCATCACGCGCGACAAGGAGTACGACATCACGAAGGGAACGCCCCGAAGCGAAATCCTCTACATGACGGTCAACCCCAACGGCGAGGCCGAGGTGCTGAAAGTCTACTTCAAGCCGCGCCCGCGGTTGAAGAAGGTGATCGTCGATCTCGACTTCTCGACGCTGGCCATCAAGGGGCGTCAGAGCCAGGGCAACCTCTTTTCGCGCTACGGCATCACGCTCGGCAGCCAGGAAATCTGGTTCGACGACGACGTGCACCGCTCAACACCGAAGGGCGGGGCTATGCTGCTGGGCGCCTTCAAGGGCGAGGACAAGTTGCTGGTATGGACGCCCCGCACCTACTATATCACGGGCTACGACCTGCAACAGCACTTTCCCGACGATACGGTGCTGGTCGAACGCTACCGTCCCGAGCGGGTCTATGCGGTCTGCTATTTCGACCGCGAGCAGAACTATTACTATCTGAAACGCTTCCCGATCGAATCGAGCGACAAGACGCAGTTCTTCCTCGACGAGGAGGGAACGGGCGATTTCGTCTGCCGCACGGGACGTGCCGGAGCGCAGCTGGAAGTGACCTATGCCGGAGCACAGGCATCGCGGCCTGCGGAGCGCATGGAAGTCGACGGTTTCGTCGGTGTCAAGAGCCACCGTGCCAAGGGCAAGCGGGTGACGACCTTCGAGGTGGCGTCGCTGCACTTCGTAGCCCGAAGAGGAGCCGGCGATCCCGACGGGAGATGACCGCTCTGACGCGCGCGGGCGGTGCCGTTGCGACGGGATCGGGAATGGATGCGGCGCAGCGTCGGGAATCGAACTGCCCGAGGGGCCTGCGGCGGTGCCGCCGCAGACGGATGACGTGGAGTTCACGATCGAACGCCCGCGGGGATCACGGACGATCGACAATTAAACCTGTTCTGATGGGTGACAAAACGAAAAAACGGCCGAAATTTTTCTTAAGGTCTTTATGGGGTGTAAGGGTGCGGCAAGAGTCGCTGGCGCGTCTGCCAAACGCGCCGTGCGGGCATGCGCGCCGTCGATACCGACGCCGAGGTCGAACGCAGTGCGAGGGGCCTCGATAAGTGACATCTTCCGTTACGAGGGCGAGGTTATTTCCAACCGGAACGTTCGGTGGTGGAGCGCGTGGCGGCTTCCGGCGAGGCCTGCATCGTCGCCACGGGCGGCGGCCTGCCCACGTGGAGCGACAATATGGAGATGCTGTCGAAGGCGGGTACGACGGTCTATCTGCGCCGTTCGGCGGAGCGGATCGCCGCGCGGCTGACGCCCTACGGACGGGCGAAACGCCCCAAATTGCAGGGGCTCGGCGATGCCGAGCTGGTGGAGTTCATGCGGCGCAACATCGCCGAGCGCGAACCCTACTACGCGCAGGCGGCGCTCGTGCTCGACTGCGACACGCTGAGCGACGAGGAGGCCGTGGAACGGATCATACATTATCTCGAAGGGAATGAATAACGCTCCGATAGGAATCTACGATTCGGGACTGGGCGGGCTGACCGTCTGGCGCGAGGTGCGGCGTCTGCTGCCGGAGGAGTCGCTGCTCTATCTGGGCGACGGCAAGAACTGCCCCTACGGCTCGCGCCCGCGCGAGGAGGTGGCGGATGCAGCCGTCGCGCGGCTCGTGGAGGAGGGGTGCAAACTGGTCGTCGTGGCCTGCAATACGGCGACGGCCGCCGCGATCGATTTCCTGCGGGCGAACTATGCGGCGCTGCCGATCGTGGGTATGGAGCCTGCCGTGAAACCCGCCTGCCGGAATACGCGCAGCGGCGTGGTGGGGGTATTGGCGACCGAACGGAGTCTCGAAGGCGACCTGTTCCACCGCACGGCGGCGCGTTACGGCCGCGACGTGACCATCATCGCCGAGCCGGGGCGGGGCTTCGTCGAGCTGGTGGAGAACGACCTCGAACAGACGCCCGAGGCGGATCGCGCCGTGGCGGCGGCGATGGCCGGAATGCTGGCGCGCGGCGCCGACCAGATCGTGCTGGGGTGTACGCACTATCCCTTCCTGATCGGGGCGATCCGCCGGGCTGCGGCCGGCCGCGACGTGACGATCATCGATCCTGCGCCTGCCGTGGCGCCGCACGGCCCAGCTGCTCGACGCCCGCGGCCGTGCGGAGGCGGGGGAATCGTCCCGAATACGGCTTCCTGACCTTCGCCGACGCGGCCTACGGCGAACGGTTGCCCCGACGGCAAAGAACGCCGCACCGGCCTCTCAACGACAACATGTTGTGGATGTTGGGCTTCGTGATGCTCGTGTTCGGAATCTTCGCCGTATGTTCCGTCCTGTCGCACTTCGTGCATTGGGCGTCGGATCTTACGGCCCTGCAATGACGAGACCTTGTCTGGTGTGGAGATACCCTTCCGAGAACCTGTGCAGCAGCGCGGGCGCTACGGTGCGCATATTGGGTCGTTGACTGCGTTCGGTGTCTTCGGTATCATCATACCCGTCGTAATCACGGTCGTAGGGTGGCGAATATTCCGCCGCAAGCGTCTGCGCCTTAACCATTTTGCCCTGAGCGCGGCGCTTGTGCTGGTGATGGGTGCGCTGACCATGGGTTTTATAGGCACGCACGTCGGTGCGGCATACGACATAGGCGGCTCGCTGGGGCAGGCCTGCGCTACCGACCTCGAGGCTCTGGCGGGCGCTTTCGGTACGGTATTGATACTGCTTGCGGGTTGGATCCTTACGGGTGTTCATAAACCGCAACTTTATCCGTACGGTAAACCGAGCCAGCGACAAGATGGTGTCTCAGAGCGAGCGTCTGGTTTCGGTAGTCAAGGAGCGCGTCATCAAGAACCACCATACGGACGATTCGGACGAGGAGGCTGACGAAGAGCAGATAGGCGACATGGGGCCGGACGGGATTGCAGAACCGTCACCTGCCGTGCGACTCGAGCCTGCGGCAACAGAGATAAAGCGTGACTCGCAGCCGATGCCATCCGTAGAGCCGCGGGTGGAGCCGTCGCCGGTGGCGCGGGCGGATGCGGACGAGAGACCGACATATACGCCGACACAGCTTGTGGGCGACGAACCGGACGAGGAGGAGCGTTATACGGAGGATGTACAGGAGGATGCGCCGATGCGAGAAAACAATGCGGATAAGGATTCCGACGGTGGCGCGGAGTTGAAGCGTATGGGACTTCCCGAACCCGACGAGGATGGCTTCATCGTTATCCCCTTAACGGAGGCGCTGTGCCCAACAAGATTGATGTTGATGCACTGTTGGCGCCCGAAAAGCCGCACGAGAGTGCGACCTCGACGGATGATGACGGATTCACTGTCATACGCGCACGGCAGCCGATGCGGCGGCTCACGATGATGGCGGGCGTGTCGCTGCGGAAGAAAAATCGGATATGACTTCTCACGTTGTAGATGCCACGGCTGAGGCAGGGGAACATCCTGCGGATACTGTCGGGGAAGATACTGCGCGGCCTTCGGAAGCGGAAACGGCGGAGGAGCAGGGCGGCATCGTGGTTGGGTTCACGAGAATCCGGTGCGTCAGGTCGGGGAGGAGGATATGGAGCAGAATCTCTATGATCCGCTGCGCGATCTGGAGCATTACCGCAAGCCCCATGCGTCGCTTCTGGAGGATTACCAGTCGCCGCAGAAGGTGAGCGATGCCGAGATATATGACAACAAGTGCCGTATCGAGGAGACGCTCAAATATTTCGGCATTCCGATAGTAGACATACACGCCACGGTGGGCCGACGGTCACGCTCTATGAGATCGTGCAGGCGCAGGGCGTGAAGATATCGAAGATACAGGGTCTGGAGAAGGATATCGCACAGAGTCTCAAATCGCTGGGTATACGTATCATAGCCCCTATCCCGGGCCGAGGTACGATCGGTATTGAGGTGCCCAACCGTGACAAGCAGATCGTGTCGATGTACTCGGCCATCTGCTCGGAGGAGTTCCAACGGTCGAAGGCCGAGCTGCCCGTGGTTATCGGCCGCACGATTCAGAACGAGAACTATACGTTCGATCTTGCGAAGATGCCCCACCTGCTGGTTGCGGGAGCTACGGGACAAGGTAAATCGGTGGGTCTGAATGCCATCATCACCTCGCTGCTTTACCGCAAGCATCCGGCGCAGCTGAAGTTCGTCATGATAGATCCCAAGATGGGTGGAGTTCTCGGTGTATAACAGGCTCGAACGCCATTTTCTGGCCAAAATGGAGTCGGAGGAGGAGGCCATCATCACCGACCCGAAGAAGGCGGTATGCGTACTGAACTCGCTGGTTGAGGAGATGGGACGCCGTCTGGAGCTGTGCAAGATGGCGACGGCACGAAACATAGTCGAATATAACGAAAAGTTCGTCGCGCGGCGTCTCAACCCGCAGAAGGGACATCGTTATCTGCCATATATTGTGGTCATCGTGGATGAGTTCGCCGACCTCATCATGACGGCCAAGGAGGTCGAGGGCCCCGTGATGCGGCTGGCGCAGAAGGCGCGTGCGGTGGGCATCCACCTCATCATCGCCACGCAGCGTCCCGACGTGAAGGTCATCACGGGCGGTATCAAGGCCAATTTCCCCCGCGCGTATAGCCTTCCGTGTGATGCAGATGATCGACTCGCGCACGATCATCGACCGTCCGGGCGCCGAGCAGCTGATCGGCCGCGGCGACATGCTCTTCTCGAACAACGGCGAACTGACGCGCATACAGTGCGCACTGGTCGATACGCCCGAAGTGGAGCGTCTGGTCGATTTCATCGCCAAGCAGCGGGTTATCCCTCGGTTTACCTGCTGCCCGATTGCGGCATGGAGGGTGGGTGAGGGCGCTACGGGGAGGCAGCACGGGCGAGGAGCGACGCTCCGGTCAAGTATGACGTGCTGTTCGGGGAGATAGCGCGGGCGGCTGTCGCCAACGGCACCATCTCCACATCGTCCATACAGCGCAACTACGAGGTGGGTTTCAACCGTGCGGGTCGTATCATGCTGCAGCTGGAGCGGGCGGGTATCGTAGGCCCGCAGATAGGGGCCAAGCCGCGTGAAATAAAGTTCTACGATCTGCCCTCGCTGGAGGCAAAATTGCAGGAGTTGGGTGTATTCTGACGCTATGGGAAAGTGTATTCTTCGTATGGCCATTGCGGCCCTCATGCTGCCGCTGGCGGCGGCTGCCGGCTGACGAGGCGCAGACACTGCTGCGCCGCACGGCCAGATTACATATCATCATTGGGACGTTATGCGGCCCGTTTCGGCATCACGGCCGGCGAGTATTCCTCGCAGGGCAGTTACACCGTTGACGGCGACGCATATACTATATCGAGGTCGACGGGGCGGAGGTCTATTGCGACGGCAAGACCCGCTATGAAGTCGACAACGGACGCCGCGAAGTGAATGTAGACTCGGTGGAGGGGCGAGTCGCAATATTCTGGACAACCCGACTCGCTGCTTCGACTTCGTGGGCACGGACTACGATGCAGGGGTGCTCGTCGCGCTCGGCGTCGGAGACGACGCGCTCCATCTGCGCTCGCGCGATGCGTCGGTCGAAAGGGACATATATCTTACGGTGGGAGACGGTACGGGGCGACCTCGGCATATCACATACGTACTCTACGATGACCGTATCGAGGTGGCGGTAGAGTCTCTGGACCCCTTCGCGCGGAGCGATCCGCCGATACGACGCGAGGCGATATCCGGATTACAGACCATCGATCGATGTCGGTCATCGTTCGCGCGCCCTGCCTGACGCGCGCGACGGTCTGAAGCCCGTGCACCGCCGTATTTTGTACGACATGAGCGCCGAACTGGGGCTCTATTCCGATAAACCGACGCGTAAGTCGGCCCGTATCGTGGGCGACGTGCTCGGTAAGTTCCACCCCCACGGCGACTTGTCGGTCTACGATGCCATGGTGCGCATGGCGCAGGAGTGGTCGCTGCGGTATCCGCTGATTTTCGGTCAGGGCAACTTCGGTTCGATGGACGGCGACTCGCCTGCGGCGATGCGTTACACCGAGGCGCGTATGCGCAAGATCACCGACGAGGTGATGGCCGACATCGACAAGGAGACGATCGACTGGACGAACAATTTCGACGATACGATGAAGGAGCCGACGGTGCTCCCCACCAAGATTCCGCTGCTGCTCGTCAACGGCGCGAGCGGCATCGCCGTGGGCATGGCCACCAACATGGCGCCCCATAATCTGGGCGAGGTGATCGACGCCTGCTGCGCCTATGTCGACAACCACGACATCGAGTGCGAGGAGCTGCTCCAGTACGTCAAGGGCCCCGATTTCCCGACGGGAGGCATCATCTACGGCTACGAGGGCGTCCGCGAGGCGCTCATGACGGGCCGCGGCCGCGTGATGATGCGCGCCCGGACCGAGATCGAACACACGGCGTCGGGCCGCGAGTGCATCGTCGTGACGGAGATTCCCTACATGGTCAACAAGGCCGAGATGATCAAGAAGATCGCCGACATGATCAACGACAAGAAGATCGAGGGCATCTCCTACATCAACGACGAGTCGGACCGTCAGGGACTCCGCATCGTCATCATCCTCAAACAGGATGCCGTGGCGAGCGTGGTGCTCAATACGCTTTACAAGAATACGCCGTTGCAGACGTCGTTCCCCGTGAACAACATCGCGCTGGTGCACGGCCGTCCCTACCTGCTCAACCTGCGCGACATGATCCGCCACTTCATCGAGCACCGGCACGACGTGGTGGTGCGCCGCACGCGCTTCGATTTGCAAAAGGCCGAGGAGCGGCTGCACATCGTGCTGGGTCTTCTGATCGCACAGGACAATATCGACGAGGTGATCCACACCATTCGCGCCGCCCGCACGCCCGACGAGGCCAAGACGGCGCTTATGGAAACCGGTTCGGGCTGAGCGAGCTGCAGGCTTCGGCGATCATCGAGATGCGCCTGCGCGCCCTGACGGGGCTCGAATACGGCAAGCTCACCGCCGAGCGCGACGAGTTGCAGAAGCAGATCGCCTACTTCAACGAGGTGCTCCGGAGCGAACCGTTGCAGATGAAGATCATCAAGGACGAACTGCTCGAAATGAAGGAGAAATACAGCGACGAGCGCCGTTCGGAGATCGTCTATGCCTCCGAGGAGTTCAACCCCGAAGATTTCTATGCTGACGACGACATGGTCATCACCATCTCGCACATGGGCTATATCAAGCGCACGCCGCTGGCCGAATACCGCACGCAGAACCGCGGCGGCGTCGGCGCCAAGGGCAGTGCCACGCGCGACGAGGACTTCATCGAGCACATCTACGTGGCCACGATGCACAACACGATGCTCTTCTTCACCGAGAAGGGGCGCTGCTACTGGCTGAAGGTCTACGAGATCCCCGAAGCGCGCTCGTCGAAGGGACGCGCCATCCAGAACGTCATCCAGATCGAACCGGACGACAAGGTGCGCGCCTACATCAACGTCAAGCGCCTCGACGACGAGGAGTACGTCAACAACAACTACATCATCATGTGCACCAAGGACGGTACGATCAAGAAGACCCGTTCGGAAGCCTATTCGCGTCCGCGTCAGAACGGCGTCAACGCCATCGTCATCCGCGAGGGCGACCAGCTGATCGAGGCCAAGCTCACCAGCGGCAACGCCGAGGTGATGATCGCGGCCCGCGAGGGCAAGGCGATCCGCTTCAACGAGCGGACGGTGCGTCCGATCGGCCGTGTCGGCGCCGGCGTGCGCGGCATCTCGCTCGAAGAGGGCGACGAAGCGGTCGGCATGATTTGTGTCGAACCCGACAGCGGGCAGGACGTGTTGGTGCTCAGCGAAAACGGATACGGCAAACGGACCGATCTGGACGAGTACCGCATCACGAACCGCGGCGGCAAGGGCGTCAAGACGATCAATACGGAGGATGCGACATTTTGGCTAGGCGATGCCTGGCAGCCGGGGGCTAAGGCCGAGACGGACATTGCTGAGAATAGCCGTTCCGAAACGGGCGACCAAGGCTGCCGGCGGATCAACCGCGGCAAAACCGCTTATACGAAGCGATTTGGCTTCTCGCTCCGCCGTGGCAGTTCCGCCGTGCGGGCTTCGTGGATATGCCTCGATGCCGACATCGCCATTTTGAAGGCTACCCAAGGCTGGATCAACCGCGGCGAACGCAGGGTGCTTCAGCTCCACGAGAGTTGTCCGTCAACATGGACGCCGCATATCCGTGGTTCAACCACATGAGACGCTCAACGGCGCGGAGTTCGACGCATGGGTCTATTGATTTCACGGCGGATGACGGACAAGGTCGATCGTGGAAGGAGACGAAGCGGGTGATGAAGGACGCTCCTTTGGCCACTCGTACAACAAGGCTTACGAGCTGGACAACAAGACGGCCGACAAGTTGGGCGACGTGGCTGAAGCAGTTGGAGATTTCTGCTATTCGCAGAACGGTAACGTATATATGAAGGCCGCCAAGTATGTGGATGCCGCGTATGCCTATGCTCAGGCCTGACAAAGGCCAGGTCGAGAGGCCCATTTGCAGGTGTGAAGGCCGATCCCGCGCTATCTCTACTATGCCGGCTACCTCTATACGATCGACGGCGCTACGAACAACGCTTCGTATGTCAAGGGGTGCCGAGATATGACGAAGGCTCTGGGCAGGCTACCAATGCCGAGGCGTGCCTGATGGTAACATATACTACTATCTGTACCACTGCTACTACGGACAGACCGATTCGTCGGTAGGGCCTTGCAAACCTGCAGCGTGCGAAGGATCTTCTGATGGACGGGTCTTGCCAAGTTCCCGAAGAACGACCGTATCGTCGAGGGGTCTGATCAACGTTTACGTCAGACAGTCAGGTAGGCGACCCCCGGCGGACCTGATCAAGATGGTTGACGGAGCTCTGGGCGTGATCCCAAGAACAAGGACATGGTTCGGCCGCGGCCGTATCTTCTACAGCATGAAGAACTATGACGAGAGTATCGCATCGTTCAAGAAGGTTGTGAGTTGGACTAACGACGCACAGTCGACCTATTTCCTCGGTTACTTCTACATCGCCAAAGGGTGACGCCCTGAATGACGAGATCAACAAGCGTGACTACAAGAGCATGGCGGCATACAACGAGGATCAGAAGGGTGTCAACGCAATCTACATGGAGGCGATTCCCTATCTGGAGAAGGCTTACGAGCTCAATCCCTAACGATTTCGCTACCGTCGAGACTCTGAAGGTTCTTTGCTTCCGTCTGCGTGATGAAGCGGGTGTGATGGAGAAGTACGAGAAGTACAACAAGATCTATGAGGAGATGAATGCAAAGCGTCAGCAGCAGTAATCCCTCTCCATGCCAATTTCAAGCGGGCCGTCCTTATGGGCGGCCCGCCTGTTTCTCCGGTATTGCTGGCAGACAGATGGACTAATATGCGTGATGGAGCTGTGCCGGCATTAAGATATGGCGTTAACTGAAAGAGCGCGGGCGGAACCGAATGATCGGCTCCGCCCGCGTGCTATAACGGTGTATCAATTCGGTGTATCAATTCGTTTGTGACGGCGGTGTAGGTGTTGCGCGCATTGTCCGAGTTCTCGTACCAGTCGTTTCCGACTATGGGGCGGGCCTGACGTCCCGTGCCGTCACCCTCGGATATGGCCGATATGACGACGTTGCGCACGGTGCAGTCGGTGATAAGTCCCGTGCATCGTCCCGCAATGCCTCCGGTGTATATCTCCGAGCCGCTTACGTCGAGCAGCGGGGCGTCGTAGCTGCCGTCATTGGTGTTGTTGAGTGCGGTGTCGGTTACGGTGCAGCCGCTTATGACTGATGCGCTGCCGGCGGTGGTGCCGGCATACGAGGCCGTCTGCGAAAAGTCGGTGACGCCAGTCTCTACGCATCCGACTATGCCTCCGACATAGGCGTTCTTGAATGTTATGCCCGTGGTGCCGGTCTGGTCGATGGTGACCGATCCGGTGAATGTCGAGTTGGTGATGTTTATCTGCGACGATGAGGGTACGAATCCGACTATGCCTCCGGCGAAGAGGTGGCTGGCATCGCCGTCGCGGCTGGCCGTAATGTTGCCCGAGGCGTGTATGTTGTCGAGCGACAGGGTGCTGCCGTCGGTCAGGCGGCCTACGAGTACACCTCCTTCGGAGATAGTCGCCTCACGGTCGCCGGCTATGATCTCCATGTTGCGTATCGAGGTGTCGCCCGTGGTAGTGGCGAATATGCCTCCCTGTCCCGATGTCGTTGCGGCGGCGGTCGAGATGTCGATCGTGTGGCCGTTGCCGTCGATCGTGCCGCTGAAATCGGTTATGTGAGGTATCTCGGTGAGGGTGAGGTCGGCCGTCAGTATGTAATTGCCGTTGGAGATGTCGGTGAAGGCCTGCTCGTCGGCTATGGCGGTGGCCTCCGTGAGGTTGGCGGCATTGAGCTGCAGTGTGTAGCGTGTGGCGCGTGCGAATTGTGATACTGTAACTTCGCGCGTATAGGCCTTGCCGTCGGTAGTGACGACAACGGCACGGAGCTTTCTGTCGCCGCTGAAATCTACGGGGATAATGCCTATCTGGAAGTTGTCCGAGGGGTGGCGTGCAGTAATGCGGTTGTTCCCGATACCGTGGTCGCTCCGTCAGCCACGTCGAGACGTCCCGATGAAGGGAATGATCCGCCGACTATGCCGATGGTCACATCGCGTATGTTGGGGATGTCGGTCTCGATGTCGATGCGCGAGAGGCAGTGTGTGAAGGTGAGGGCTTCGGTTATGTCTATCGTGCCGCCCTCCGAGGCAGCGGGCTCGCTGCCCGAGGGATAGTCATACGACGATACGGTCATGTATGAGAGGGTGCCGTCGGCGGCCGCCGGGAGCGAGTAGGAGATGGTGCCGTTGTCGAATGTGACGGCGTTGAGGTTGTCATAGTGATATGCGTCGATGGATGCTATCCGCGTGCCGTCGGGTATGCCCGTGATCTCGGCTTGGAATGTGGCCCGTTCGCCCGCAGTGTCGGGACAGCCCGTCGTATGTTGCGCGTGTGGCGGAGGCGGCCGCACCGTCGAATGAGAGTGTGAAGGTTACGTGTTGGGGTTTTACGGTGGACTCTATGTCTCGGTCGCATGCCGTGGCCGATATCAGTGCCGCGGCCGCGATTAGGATTATTGGTTTGCTGTTCATGTTCGGTTTGTGTTTTTAATTCGGTTTTTTGTGTAGTGTCGGTGCTGTTAAAGGGTGCCTCCCTCTTCAAAGGCTCCAGTTCCTGTCGACAGGGCGAATCCGCCCTCCGCGCGGAACTCCGCAACGTGTAATTCGGGTGATGTGTAGGGTAATCTTTTTTTTCATTGCTTTAGAAACTGTTTAAATTTATTTATAATTAGTTGTAAATCAGCAGGTTAATTGGGATATTTTTCGTAACTTTATGGTTATCAAGACATTAAAGTTATGCATAAGTACCCAACCAACCTGACTGATAAACAGTGGCAAGTTATAAAAAATATGTTAGACCCCAAAGAAAGATTCAGAAAATATTCACTGCGCTCTGTTTTTGACGGCATCCTGTACATCGTGAAGACCGGCGTGCAGTGGAGAATGCTCCCCTCGGATTTCGCTCCGTGGCAGACAGTGTATTACTATTTCAGCAAGTGGAAGAACGAGGGCCTGCTTGAAGAGATCTTCGACACCCTCCGCGGCATTGTCCGCCGTCTTTCGGGCAGGGCGGGGAGTCCCAGCCTTGGGATCATCGACTCAAGGAGTGTCAGGACCTCCCATCATATTGATGGTCAAAGGGGAATAGACGGCAACAAAAAAGATAAAAGGCAGGAAGGAGCACATAGTGGTTGACACACTGGGGCTGCCCATGTCGGTGAGAGTCCATCCGGCTAACGTCCATGACAAACTGAATGGATTGTCGGATTCTGGCGGACGGAGGACTATGAATACAGGGGGCGAAGCCATGCTGCATATCGCTGCCTGTCTTAATTTTTAGGTTAATATCTGTTATAGCATTATCTTCCATTTTACACATATCGTGCAACTGTTGCTCCCTTCGTGAACTTTGGCCCGATAGCGCTATACACAGGATCTTTTTCGCGCGTGTACTCTTTCATGCGTCAGCACGAGCGGATCATCGGATTTGCTTAATAAAATTCATTGTAATATTGATAATATTTATTATTGTGTGAATATTATTAAGCAATATGTTTGTTTATTCATGAGTTTTGTTTAACTTTGTCTTGGCGTGTAATTAGATAATGCGGAAAATGAATATGCACAACAGTAAATTAAGGTTCATGGGCCGATGTGCGGTGTTGCTGGCGGCGATGCTTTCGGGCCTTATGTCGGTGGCGCAGTCGCTGTCGGGATCGTGGAGCGGCTCGATAGATGTCGGGGCGGCGAAACTTCCACTGTATTCCATATATCCGATGCGTCGGCAGGATTGACGGCGACAATGGACTCTCCGGCGCAGGGGCAAAGGGCATACCTGTCGACAGCGTCTCGTGCGAAGGTATGGCGGTGCGTATGGCGATAGTAAAGCTCGGTGTTACGATCGAGGGCATGTGGCGGGGCGATACCATGACGACGGTATTCCGGCAGAGCGGATTGGAGTTTCCGTTGGTGCTTACGCGCGGTGCTGAGGCTGAGGTGCGGCGTCCTCAGGAGCCGCAGCCTCCGTATCCGTATGTGCGAGGAGGTGAGTTTCCCGTCGGCGGCAGCTGGCTTGGAGATGCACGGTACGCTCACCATCCCCGAGGGCGAAGGGCCTTTGCGGCCGTGGTGCTGGTTACGGGGAGCGGAACGCAGAACCGTGACGAAGAGTTGATGGGGCACAAGCCATTCAAGGTGATAGCCGACTTCCTGACGCGGCGGGGAATTGCAGTATTACGATATGATGACCGTGAGTGGGGCCGCAGCTACGACGGCGCCACGACGGCCGATTATGCCTCGGATGCGTTGAATGCGGCGGCATTTTTGCGTCGTCATCCGCGTATTGATCCGGCGTGTGTGGGTATCGTCGGCCACAGCGAGGGCGGCACCATCGCTTTCATGTGTGCGGCGCGGTGTGACAGCATTGCGTTTGTGGTTTCGGTGGCGGGTATGACGATCCCCGGGCGGGAGTGCATCGTATGGCAGAACGGAGAGTCTCTGCGGCGTGCCGGTATTCCCCAACAGACGGTGGAGCGTTATTGCAGTGTTATCGACGCGGTATTCAAGCGTACGGCCGACGCCGGGCGCGAACTCTCGGCCGAGGAGGCCGCGCAAGCAGTCGAAGAGACCGTAGCGGCCGCTGGGCAGCGGATATGCCGCAGGCAATGCGTGCGGAATTGGTCAAGAGCGCTACGGGTGCTACCGCGTGGCTTCGTTTCTTCGTGGGGGTATGATCCGTCGGCAGATATAAACCATGTGAAGTGTGACGTGCTGGCCATGAACGGCACACGCGACCGTCAGGTCGATGCCGAGGCAAACCTCGGAGTGTTGGAGCGGTGCAAGGAGTTGGAGGGGCATCTTACCGTGCGTCGTTATGAGGGGTTGAACCACCTTTTCCAACATTGCGTAACGGGGCTTCCCGATGAGTATTACACCATCGAGGAGACCTTCTCGGAAGAGGCTCTGGCCGATATGGCCGACTGGATTGCTGCGCGGGAAGCCGTGAAATAGGGTGTATGGCGCGGCGGGTACAATAAATTCAGATCGTAGAACGTAATTTTTAATGTTGCCGCACGGGGAAGTGTGCGGCGTTGAGGCCTTGCTAATGTAGGGCGTGTGTGCAAATATATGGATACGAAGAAAAAGAGATTGCCCAAGACGTGTCCTTCGTGCGGCAGCGTGCTGCGCGTAAGGTCGATGTATTGCCATGCGTGCGATACGCAGATCGTGGGAGACTACATGCTGCCGCCGTTGATGCGTCTGACAGAGGAGGAGCAGCGGTTTGTTGCCGATTTCGTCATGTGCAGCGGCTCGCTCAAAGGAGATGGCCGCGCGCATGGGTGTGAGTTACCCGTCTGTGCGCAACCGTCTGGACGAGATAATAGGGGAGTTGCGGCGTGCGGTCGCAGCCGACATGTCGGACGAGTGATCGTGGAAATGACCGAATATGCATGGTGCCGCTCTTTGCAGCGGCGGAATCCCCGACAAGCAAGCAAATAAATAAATAAACCAATATATCGTAATGACTATGAATCGATTTTTGAATCCTTTCGGTTACCTGTCCCTGCGTAAGACTCTTTGCTGGGGCATTGCGGCGCTGATCATAACGTCGATATTCGTCTGGCAGACGGGTTTACGGTTGTCGTCGCTGACGCAGGTCAATTTTGCGGGCGACGCATTATGGATGGCCACGGCTCGGCAGGTTGTAGTGTGGCTGCTCTTTGCCGTGGTGTTGTATATTGCGGGTGTGCTGTTGTCGCCCTCGAAGATCCGTTTCTGGGATGTTGCGGCCGACAACCTTTTTTGCGCGCATACCGTTCGATCTGTCGCTTCTGATCTTTGCCGTGCCCCGCTGGCGCAGTGTCATGGGGCTGGTCGCCGACGGCAGCATCAATACGGCCATGCAGTATATCGGCTCGCTCACGGTTGCGGGGCTGGTGTCGCTGGTGTTCTTTGTGTGGTATGTGTATTGAGCTACAAGGCATTTGCCGTATCGACAAATCTGCGCAACGCGAAGGGTGTGGTTACTTTCGCCGTATGTTATATTGCGGTGTATGTTGCCTCGATGTATCTGCTGCCGATTATGTAGAGGAGCGATTTTATGTGGAACAAAAAAGCCACCACTGAAAAGTGGTGGCTTTCGTCATCTGTCGGGATAACAGGATTCGAACCTGTGACCCCCAACTCCCGAAGCTGGCGCGCTAACCGGGCTGCGCTACATCCCGATGACCATTTATATATGCCGATCCGTGGATCGGACTTTTTCAGAACCTCGGCACTTGTAGTGTTCGTGCCCCTTTTTTCGACGGCCTATGTTCGCAACTCTCTCTCGGCCCTCTCTTGTGCTCGGCCTCTCTTCTTTCTTTTCGACGCCTCTCTCTTCTCTCTCCGGCCTTCCTTCTCTCTATGGCTCCTTCTCTCTATGGCTCCTTCTCCTTCTCTCTGGCCCTTCTCTGGTCTCTCTTCCTTGGCCCCCTCGCGCGTCTTCCTCACTTTCGGCCCCTTTGGTTGCGGCCCTGTTTGGTCGGGATAACAGGATTCGAACCTGTGACCCCCTGCTCCCAAAGCAGGTGCGCTAACCGGACTGCGCCACATCCCGTCGTCCTGACGCTGCCGCAGCAGACAGTCAGGGAAATCACTATTTGATTTCGTGGTGCAAAGATATAGCTGATTTTTGTTATTCGCAAAAAAAAAGAGAGTTTTTTTGAAGGATATCGAACGGTTTGGCGGGTATAATTCGGCCGGTGGCATAGTTTGTGAAAATAGAGGGTCGGATCAATCATGAAACTAAACCGAATCCTATGAAAACAGATCAGACTAAAGAGACGCGCGCTACAGCCGAGACCTCCGTGTATGGTTCGGAGGAGATGCTCACGCCCGCACCTACGGAATTCATCCCGCAACACAAGACCACTCCCGAAATCGCCTACCGTATGGTCAAGGACGACCTACTTCGCAGACACAGCCGCGGCTGAACCTTGCGACTTTCGTCACTACCTACATGGACGACTATGCCACGAAACTGATGAACGACGCCATCAACATCAACTACATCGACGAGACGGAGTATCCGCGTGTGGCGGTTATGTGCGGCCGTTGCATAAACATCCTTGCCAACCTGTGGAACACGCCCGAGAAGAATGCATGGAAGGCCGGTGCCGTGGGTATCGGCTCGTCGGAGGCTTGTATGCTGGGCGGCGTCGCGGCCTGGCTGCGCTGGCGCGCGAAACGCAAGGCTGAGGGCAAACCCTACGACAAGCCCAATCTGGTGATGAGTGCCGCCTATCAGATCGTGTGGGAGAAGTTCTGCCAGCTGTGGCAGATCGAGATGCGTGCCGTGCCCCTCGTTCGAGCATCCTACGCTGGATGCCGAGGCGGCGTTGAAGATGTGCGACGAGAACACCATCTGCATCGTCCCCATAGCCGGTGTTACGTGGACGGGCCTTAACGACGACGTCGAGGCTCTGGACCGCGCTCTGGACCGATATAACAAGAATACGGGATACGATATCCCGATCCATGTCGATGCTGCGTCGGGCGGTTTCATCCTCCCCTTCACCGCCCCCGACGAGAAGTGGGACTTCCGTCTCAAGTGGGTATATTCGATCTCGACGTCGGGTCACAAGTTCGGCCTTGTCTACCCGGGTCTGGGCTGGGTCATATGGCGCGACAAGTCGTACCTGCCCGACGAAATGGCATTCAGCGTGAACTACCTGGGAGCCAACATCACGCAGGTGGGACTCAATTTCTCGCGCCCGGCGGCGCAGATTCTGGGCCAGTATTACAATTTCATCCGTCTGGGCTTCGACGGCTACCGCGAGATACAGCAGACGTCGATGAGCATTACGCAGTATTGCCACGACGAGATAGGCAAGATGCACTGCTTCAAGAACTATGCGTCGAAGGTTGTCAACCCGCTGTTCATCTGGTACATGGATCGCGAGTATGAGAAGCATGCCAAGTGGACGTTGTTCGACCTGCAGGCTACGTTGCAGCAGAGCGGTTGGATGGTGCCGGCCTACACGCTGCCCAAGAATATCGACGAGGTGATCGTCATGCGTATCGTTGCGCGTCAGGGCATGTCGCGCGATATGGCCGACATGCTTTGGGGACATACGCAACGCCGTTGCCGAGTTCGAGAAACTGGAGTGCCCGACCCAGTCGCGTATCGCCTATGAGAAGAAGATACATCAGAAAGGTCGTGTTTTCACCCACTAATCTCGGTTATATTATAATAAGTATCGAGGCGCACTCTGCCAGAGTGCGCCTCGATCGGTTTTTTTCGGTGAATGTACTGTTATTTGTCGACTGAAGCTATCCACTTTGTGAAGCGTACGTCGGCGACGATGGGGCGGTGGTCCGAGGCTGCCGTTACGTCGGCCGACTCCGACGGCTCGATTACATGGTGCTGTATGAGTGTGGCTTGCTGCCGTGTGTCGACGCCGTATTGACATATATAGTCTATCTCCGAGGCGGGATCGTCGGCAGGGATTGTGGCCGCAGGCTGCTTGGCAAAGACGGTGCAGTGTTGCGCGAGAAGCTGCATTGCAGGCTCGTCGGGCTCGGCATTGAAGTCTCCTGCGATGAAGGCCGGCTTGTCGAGACGCGACAGTTCGTCGATTATTATAACAACGTCCGTCACGCGATCCTCGGCGTTGAGCGAAAGGTGGGTACAGCAGAAGTAGTAGTCCGGGAACTCGACTATGAGCAGCGAGCGCGGCTCCGACCGGCACGGCAGCGGCACGCGGCGGTGCGAGAGCGGTTTCTGGCGCGAGAGCATCCCGATGCCGTATTTGCCTCCGGCGTAGTCGATCGAGGGGGGCATAGGTGGGGTACATGCCCGTCAGGGCGGCGAGATTGCCCAGAACATCCTGCTGCGGATAGCGTGTGGTCATGCTGTCAAGCTCCTGTATGGCCACTACGTCGGGTGTGGCGTCGGTGATGATGCGGGCTATGCGTTCGTAGGATACCGAGTCGTCGAGGCCGCGGCAGTTGCGGACGTTGTAACTCATCAATCGCAGTTCGGCCTGCTCGCCGCGCCGGCATGAGGGGGCGATTAGGGTGGCCGCTACGGCCGCCAGAAGTGTGAATGTGCGCAGAAGTCGTTTCATTGGTGTTGAGCAGATTATTGCGATCGTAAATATAACTCTTTTTCGGTTCGGCCATGCGCGCGGAGGTTTATCGCACCCGTATGATGAAAAATATCGGGATAATTTGCAATATTGAAATTTGTTTTATATCTTTGTGATATCAAAATGATATTAACCAAATCTAATCTTATATGGAGAACAAGAATTACGAATACAACGGATGGTGCGCAAACGGTTTTGTGGCCTTGGTGCTTATATTGCTCGGCAAGGCGGCATCCGTAGCGCTGATTATTTACGGAGCTAATCAGGAGGCGCCCGCGGCAGGATGGATCGTGGCGGCGGGGTGTTGCTGCTGCTCTTCTTCTTTATCACCAACACGGGATTCATGCTGTTGGAGCCCAACGAGGCGCGCGTGCTGACCTTCTTCGGCGAAGTATCGCGGCTCGTTCTACAAGACGGGTTTCTGGTGGGTCAACTTCTTCATGTCGAAGAAGGAGCTGTCGCTGCGTGCCCGCAACCTCAATGCCGAGCCGATCAAAGGTGAATGACAAGACGGGTAACCCGATCATGATCGGTCTTGTATTGGTATGGCGGCTGAAGCGAGACGAGATCACCGCGCCGTGTTTGACATTGACGTTGCGGCGAACGCTCATGGGCAGGTGTCGCAGAGCGACCGCATGCACATGCTGGAGAGTTTTCGTTGCGGTGCAGAGCGACGCCGCGCTGCGCCAGGTGGCCGGTCTTTACGCCTACGACGACAACGGCGCCGACTCGGGTGAGGTTACGCTGCGCAGCAACAGCGACGAGATAAACGTCGTACTCGAGCAGCGCCTGAGCGAGCGTCTGGCCATAGCCGGCATCGAGGTCGTGGAGGCGCGCATCAACTACCTGGCCTACGCCCCCGAGATTGCGGCCGTGATGCTGCGCCGCCAGCAGGCCGAGGCCATCATATCGGCCCGCGAGAAGATTGTGGAGGGAGCCGTCTCGATGGTGAAGATGGCGTTGGACCGTCTCTCGGAGGATGATGTTGTGGAGCTGGACGAGGAGCGCAAAGGCGGCCATGGTGACGAACCTGCTTGTCGTGCTGTGCGGCGACGAGTCGGCGCAGCCCGTGGTCAATGCAGGTACGCTGCACCATTAGTATTTTGAAGAGTCGAAGCAGGAAAGGTATCCGCGATGGCCAAAGGTGGAGGAAATAAGAGTTTCGTGTTGAGGGTCGACGCCGCAACGATGGAGGCTTTTGGAGCAGTGGGCCGACGATGAGTTCCGCAGCATAAACGGACAGCTGCAATGGATCATCGCGGACGCGCTGCGCCGCAGCGGCCGCCTGAAGAAATCGGCGGCAGCGGCTGCAGATGCAACGGCCGGGGCTGATGCGGATATGGATATGTCATCGGTCGTGGACGAAACGGCGGCGAAAGAGTAAAAGCATTTTGAATATGGATGAATGGAAGAAGTGGCTCGGTCGCTGGTGGTTGACGATGGGCCTTGCCGCCTTTGCGGTGAGCGGCTTTATGCGGTGGTCTGATTCTGCGCTGGCGCAGAGCGAAGCCATGAAGACTTTGGACAATACGTTGATGGTGATAATGGTGCCGCTGACGCTGGTGCTGATTGTCGTGCGTAACGTGGAGGTCTACCGTCAGAGTGCGCGTCTATGGTGGCGCCGATGCCGCAGGTGGTGCTGGCAGTTGGGGGCGTGCATGTTGGTAATACCTACGGCCGTGTTTGCATACATGGACAAATGGGACGATCTGCCCTTGACGTTGTCTATTGCAGCCGTATCTCTTGCCATAGCCGCTGTGGCGCATCTGCGTCTGCGCTATTGGCACGGAACAGACGGGCAGTGACCGTAGAGTGTTGTTATCAAGGTTGTGTTACGAAATCTCCGGTTGCGGATTGCGGCCGGAGATTTTTTGCATGGCGGAGGTTGCTATCGGCGGACGTTTTGCGTATTTTTGTAGATAGTATAAAAACATTTCCGGATATGAAGAAGATCGTGGTATTTACGGGTGCGGGGGTGAGTGCCGACAGCGGCTTGGCCACCTTCCGCGATGCCGACGGACTGTGGGCGAACTATCGCATAGAGGATGTATGTACACCCGAGGCTCTGGCGCGCAACCGCGCCCTTGTGATCGAGTTCTACAACATGCGCCGCCGCGAACTCGACAACGTAAAGCCCAATGCGGCGCACTACGCCATAGCCGAGTTGGAGCGCTTTTACGATGTGGATGTTGTGACGCAGAATGTCGACGACCTGCACGAACGTGCCGGTTCGAGCCGCGTGACACACCTGCACGGCGAACTGCGCAAGCTGCGCAGCGAGCGTAATCCAGACGTGATAGTCCCGATCAAGGGCTGGGAGCAGCATCTCGACGACCGCGGGCCCGACGGGGCGTTGCTGCGTCCGCATATCGTCTTCTTCGGCGAGGCGGTGCCCATGTTCGAGACGGCGGCGCGCATAGCCTCTACGGCCGACATACTGATCGTCGTGGGTACGTCGCTGGCCGTATATCCCGCCGCGTCGCTTGTGCATTACGTGCGTCGTGAGGTGCCGATATGGCTCGTAGATCCCGGAAATCCCGATACGGGACTTATACGTAACCCATTGACGCATATTCGTAAGCGTGCTGCGGAGGGCATGCCCGAGTTGGCACATCAATTGGAGGCGGAGGCCGGACGATGAGTGGCTCTTCATTTGCGCGTCACGCCGCGGAGCTGCTCCCGTTTTGCCGTGAGCGCGGGTATAACGACCGCGTGGCCCTGCTGTGGGATCTCTCGCGCCATTCGGGGCGTCGAAGGCTTGCCGTGTGGAATTTCCGGAAAGGGTGTGCGGAGCATGTTTTCGTCGCGAGTCACGGCAGCGGCAGCGCCGAGAGTCATGTGCGCAGTGCCTGCGCGCGTGTCTCAAACGAGGACGGATCGCATCTCAGCTCCGAGGGGCGCGCCCTCGTGGCCGAACGTTACACGGGAAGCTACGGGGTGGCGTACCGTCTCGACGGGCTCGATGAGACCAACGCCTCGTTGCGGCCGCGGTGTGTCGTGCTGCACGGGTGGCGTTACACGACACATCTTCCCATCTGGCCTGTGGCGACGGTCGGCAGTTGGGGCTGTCCCGTCGTGTCGACGCGCGACATGGAGACGCTGGATGCCATTCTGCAACGCGAGCAGAGGGTAGTGTTATGGGCCTATATGGATTAATTGTGGCACGGCGTTGCTCTGAATCGGATTATTTTTCGTACTTTTATCTCTCGACCAACGACTAACCCGCCGACGGAGGGCCGCGCCCTGTCGGTCACAAAACATATCCTTATATGAATGGTAAAACTTCGCCCGAAAAGGGGCGTCTGGCCTCACTCGATATCCTGCGCGGCTTCGACCTCTTCCTTTTGGTATTCTTTCAACCCGTATTCATGTCTCTGGCACGTAAACTCGATGCGCCGTGGCTCGAGGGCGTCATGCGTCAGTTTGAACACGTCCCGTGGGAGGGCTTCCGCGTGTGGGACCTGATCATGCCGCTGTTCATGTTCATGGCCGGAGCGTCGATGCCGTTCTCGTTTGCCAAGTTCGGTGACGACAAGCGTGCGGCATACCTGCGCATAGCCCGCCGCGTGGTGCTGTTGTTCATATTCGGCATGGTGGTGCAGGGCAATCTTCTGGGACTCGATCCCCATAGGATATACCTTTACTCCAATACGCTGCAGGCCATAGCCGCCGGTTATCTGATAGCTTCGGTGGCCATGCTTCACTGTAAGCTGCGCGGCCAGATCGCCGTGGCGGTGCTGCTGCTCGTCGCATATTGGGTGCCGATGACACTGCTCGGGGATTTCACTCCGGATGGCAACTTCGCCGAGGCGGTCGACCGCGCCGTGCTGGGACGTTTCCGCGACGGCGTCTATTGGGACGATGCGGGGTGGCATTTCTCGGACTATTATCACTATACGTGGATCCTGAGCAGCCTGACATTCGGCGTGACGGTGCTTCTGGGCAGCTTCGCTGGGCGTATCGTGCGCGAGGGGTGTGATGACGGTGCCCGTACGGTGAAACGTTTGGTCGTGATCGGTGCGGCGTTGGTCGCCGTCGCTCTTTTATGGAGTCTCCAGATGCCGATCATCAAGACGATATGGAGTTGCAGCATGACCCTCTTCGCTGGCGGAATATGCTTTATTCTGATGGGTGTGTTCTACTATTGGATAGATTATAAGGGGCATACGCGCGGACTCGGGTGGCTCAAGATATACGGTATGAACTCCATTACGGCGTACGTGTTGGCGCAGGTCGTGAATTTCCGCTGTATAGCTTCGTCGCTGACATACGGGTTGGAACAATACATGGGTGAATATTACGGCGTATGGCTCGACTTTGCCAACTATCTGATCATATTCCTGATCCTTATGGCGATGTACCGCCGCCGGATATTCCTGCGTCTGTAAGGTGTCATTGCCAACAATATGAACGGCTCTCCCTGCACGGGGAGAGCCGTTCGCATATCCAATATGCAACATGCCGGTCAGAGGCTGTCGCCGAAATCCTTGCGGAACTTGTCCATAAGTTTTGCGGGCCAGTCGCTCGTGGGCTCCAAGCCTCCCATGAAGAAGCGCAGCACGGGCGGTTCGTAGACGAACTTCAGGCCTCCGATCAGGCGACGGTTGTCGTATAGCCACTCGAGGCGGTCGATCACGTACTTGACCTGCGACAGCGTGAACACGCGGCGCGGCACGGCCAGACGCAACAGCTCGACGTCGGCCAGAATCTCCTTGCCGTTCTCGTCACGCACGCTCGAGATGGTTCCGCGCTCCATGCCGCGGATACCCGAACATATATACAGCGCCGCGGCCAAAGCTCCTGCCGGATACTCCTCCTGTGGTATGTGGTCGCAGAACTTCATGGCATCGACGTGGGCGCCCAGAACACCCGGAGGCGTCACGGCAGGGATGCCCTTGCTGTCGAGCGACTCGACAAGGTATTTGATGAACGAGGGGCTCTGGCTTATCATCGTCTCGTCGAGCGTCTCGTAGAGACCTACCGCCATGGCCTCGATCTCGCGCACCGAGATACCGCCGTATGTAAGGAAGCCCTCGAAGAGGGGTATCATCGCCTCCATCTTGCTGTAGAGTGCCTTCTGGTTTGTGCAGATGCCGCCGCCGCGCGACGAGGAGAGCTTGCGCGCCGAGAAGTAGACCAGATCGGCCAGACCCGTCATCATGCGGATGATCTCGCCCATCGAGTTCTCCTTCCATTTATCCTCGCGCTGTTTGATCAGGTAGGCGTTCTCGCCCAGAAGGCTCGCGTCGAGTACCAGCATGATGTTGTATTTGTCGGCCACGCGCCGCACGTCCATCATGTTGGCTAGCGAGAAGGGCTGTCCGCCGATAAGGTTCGTCGAGGCCTCCATGCGGATGAAGGGGATATTCTCCACGCCGTTTTCTTGGATGCAGCGTTCGAGTTTCTCGATGTCGATGTTGCCCTTGAAGGGGTGGTCCGACTTTAGCTCGAAGGCGTGGTCACACAACAGCTCGGCTATCTTGCCCGTTTTCGAGGATGTGGGCCAGCGCCGTGGTGAAGTGGTAGTTCATCGGGATGATGTTGCCCGGCTTGATGAAGGTACGGCAGATGATGTTCTCGGCGGCGCGTCCCTGATGCACCGGCAGCAGGTATTTCTTGCCCAAGACATCCTCCACGGCCTTTTGCAGGCGCTCGAACGACTGCTAGCCCGCATAGGCGTCGTCGGCACGCATCATGGCGGCAAGCTGGTTGTCGCTCATGGCGTTGGTGCCGCTGTCGGTGTGCATGTCGAGGTAGACGTCGCGCGTACTCAGACGGAATGTGTTGAATCACGCCTCCTTCATGGCGTCGAGACGCGTTCGATGGGTACGAGGTGGAGCTTCTGCACCTACACGCACCTTTGTGCAGCTCCAGAGGCAGGTCTCCGCCTCGGTAGAATTTTACTTGGCTCATAGCAGATAAGGGGTTCCGTTTAAGGTTTCGATTTCAAATGTAGTGATAAATACCATAAAAATGCGCATTGTGTCTGCCGCATTTCATTTATGCGGCTGTTTTTGTGCGTAATTATGTGGCGTGTTGCAAATCGAAGCGCTTTTTGCCCCTAATCCGAAGCCTTGTCGAGGCCGCCGTATTTGAAATTGACACCCGTATCGGGATTTCCGATACGGGTGTCGATAATATTGCATTGATGCCGGTGCTGCGGCCTTTGCCGTGGAGATGATCAGCCGCGGCGGCAGTCGTCGAAATAGATGTCGAGCAGCTCCTTGGCGGCGATGAAGGAGCTGAGCTTGGCGTCGAGGACGCGCTGCTCAACGTCGGCCAGATGTGCGGCCACGGCCGGATCGCGGTAGAAGCTATCCTTGAGGGCGTCATTGATGCTCTCGTACATCCAGTATTTGTTCTGTCGGTTGCGGTTCGACTGGAAGTATCCGTTGGACTCTATGTGGTCGAGGAACTCCTCGACACCTTTCCACACCTCCTCAAGCCCTGTCTCTGCCACGGCCGAGCAGGTGTAGACCTTGGGCCGCCATCCCGATTCGGGCATGGGGAAGAGGTGCAGCGCGCTCTGGAACTGTGCCCGCGCCAACTCCGCCTTCTGGCGGTTCTCGCCGTCGGCCTTGGTTATGACCATCATGTCGGCCATCTCCATGATTCCGCGCTTGATGCCCTGCAGCTCGTCTCCCGCACCGGATATCTGCAACAGCATGAACATGTCGACCATCGAGTGTACGGCCGTCTCGGACTGTCCCACGCCGACCGTCTCGATGAAGATGACGTCGAAGCCGGCCGCCTCGCACAGCACGATCGTCTCACGTGTCTTGCGTGCCACGCCTCCGAGAGACCCGGCCGAGGGTGAGGGGCGGATGAAGATGTCGGGATTGGACGATATGCTCTCCATGCGGGTCTTGTCGCCGAGGATCGAACCGCCGCTGCGCTCCGAGGTGGGGTCGATGGCCAGCACCGCGAGCTTGTGGCGCAGCGATACGACCATGTTGCCGATGGCCTCGATGAACGTGGACTTGCCGGCACCCGGAACGCCCGTGATGCCGATGCGCACAGACCGCCCGGCGTGGGGCAGGCATCGCTCGATGATCTGCTGAGCCTGATCGTAGTGCTCGGGCTTGTTGCTCTCGATGAGGGTTATGGCCTGCGAGAGGATCGTTATGTCGCCGCGCAGAATGCCCTCGACATATTCATCCGTCGAGAAGGTGCGGCGGCGCTTGCGCACGAAATGGGGATTGACGATGGGCTGGTCGGCAACACCCTCGGTGACGTTCAGCGCCGTGTCGTGGTGCGTGTCGGCATACTCCTTTTCGAAGTGTTCTATCTTTGAATACGATGTCATGGTTGGGTTACTTCTTCTTGTTCTTGTTTTTGCTTTTATATTTGACCTTTGAGGCATTGATCAGTCTCTCGAGGGTCTTCTCATCCAGATTGGCCGCATTGCCGCACCATACGGCGCGACGCTTGTGGTCGCATACCACACAATATGGTATATAGTTGACCAGAAAGTAGCGGAACGTCCTGCAGTCTTCGTCGAAGGCCACGCCTATGAGGTCGTCGAGATGCTCGGTAAGGGTCACGCCCGCCGCGTCGTAATCCTCCTTGGTCACGATGACGGCGTTCATGCGGCCGTCGAAGTGGTCGATGACGCGTTTTATGACGGGGAGCGCACGCCGGCACATCGGACTCTCCGAGTGGTAGAAGACGATGCATGTATAGTCGGCCGGCGCGGGCCGGAAATCCATCAGCCACTGACGTACGTGTATCTTTGGCACGGGTTCGCCGATGACGATGTTCTCGGCTCTCAGTGCCGTTGCCGCAAGTATCAGCAGCAGTGTCGTGAGTATCTTTTTGCTCATGCGGTATATCTCTTTTCTCGGAGCGAATTTAGCAACTTTCATACAAAGAAACAAACCTTTGTCGACAATCCGCGGCCGACCTTGGCGAGGCCGCGCGGCGGAGGCCTGCAGGACGTGTCGAGAACGGTTTTGGGGCCGGTTCGCGCGGCCGCCGGAACCTTGTCCCGAAATGTCCCGAAATGTATCAAAAAGACTTTTGGGTCGTCTAAAAGCAATTAAAATATTTCTTTATTCAAGATATTACTTATATCTTTGTACTGTTTTGTGCGAAATGAAACGAATCGAAAAAAAACATAACCGAAAATTCTATAATCACTAAACTTTACAATTATGAAAGTCTCACACATTGAGCATCTTGGCATTGCTGTGAAGAGCCTCGAAGAGGCTATTCCGTATTGGGAGAATGTATTGGGTCTGAAGTGCTACGCCATCGAGGAGGTAGCCGACCAGAAGGTGAAGACCGCCTTCTTCAAACTGGGCCAGACGAAGATCGAACTTCTGGAGCCCACGTCGGACGAGTCGACCATCGCAAAGTATATCGAGAAGCGCGGCGAGGGCATTCACCACATGGCGCTGGCCTGCGAGAATATCGAGGAGCAGCTGGCCGACGCCGAGGCCAAGGGTCTGCGCCTTATAGACAAGACTCCGCGCAAGGGTGCCGAGGGTCTGACCATAGCATTCCTGCACCCGAAGTCGACGCAGGGTATCCTGACCGAGCTGTGCGAGGACAAGAACAAGAAATAATCATATATAAAATAAGCATAACAGTTCTATGAGCGAAATTCAAAAACAACAGGTAGCGAATCTGATCGAGAATCGTGAGGTGGCCCGTTTGGGCGGCGGTGAGAAGGCTATCGAGAAACAGCATTCGAAGGGCAAGTACACGGCCCGCGAGCGTATTCATATGCTTCTGGACGAGGGCAGCTTCGAGGAGTTCGATATGTTCGTCACGCACCGCTGCTATGATTTCGGTATGGAGAAGAAACATACCTTCGGCGACGGCGTGGTAACAGGTTACGGTACCATCGAGGGCCGTCTGGTATATGTCTTCGCACAGGATTTCACGGTTACGGCCGGCTCGCTGTCTATATCTATGGCGGAGAAGATCTGCAAGGTGATGGATATGGCCATGCGCAACGGTGCACCCTGCATCGGTCTGAACGACTCGGGCGGCGCCCGCATTCAGGAGGGCGTGAACGCTCTGGCAGGATATGCCAACATCTTCATGCGTAACGTGATGGCGTCGGGTATGATCCCGCAGATCTCGGCTATCTTCGGTCCCTGCGCCGGCGGTGCCGTCTATTCTCCGGCCCTGACCGACTTCATCATCATGCGCCGCGAGACCTCGTACATGTTCCTCACGGGCCCGAAGGTCGTGAAGACCGTCACGGGCGAGGACGTAACGCAGGAGCAGCTCGGAGGCGCCACGATGCACACCACCAAGAGCGGTGTTGCGCAGTTTGCCGTCGATACCGAGGAGGAGGGTATAGCCCTGATCCGCGACCTGCTGTCGTATATGCCCCAGAACAATCTGGAGAGCGCTCCCGAGGTTCCCTGCACGGACGATATCGCCCGCAAGGAGGATACGCTCAACGAGATCATCCCCGACCATCCGAACAAGCCCTACGACATGTACGACGTTATTCGTGCCATCGTCGACAACGGCGAGTATCTGGAGAGTGCCGCTTCGTTCGCAAAGAACATCATCACCTGCTTCGCCCGCTTCAACGGCCAGAGCGTGGGTATCATCGCCAACCAGCCCAACTTCATGGCCGGTGTGCTCGATATCAATGCCAGCCGCAAGGCCGCACGTTTCGTACGTTTCTGCGACGCGTTCAATATTCCTATCGTAACGTTGGTTGACGTTCCGGGCTTCCTGCCGGGTACGGCTCAGGAGTACGGCGGTGTTATCACCCACGGCGCAAAGCTGCTCTTCGCATATTGCGAGGCTACGGTGCCCAAGGTTACCGTTACGCTGCGCAAGGCTTACGGCGGTTACATCGTCATGTCGTCGAAGCACATCCGCGGCGACATCAACTACGCTTGGCCTACGGCCGAGATCGCCGTCATGGGTGCTAGCGGCGCCGTTGAGGTGCTCCACGCCAAGGAGCTGGCCGCCATCACCGATCCCGAGGAGAAGGCCAAGTATGTCGAGAAGCTCGAGCAGGAGTACAAGGACAAGTTTTCGAACCCCTACAACGCCGCCCGCTACGGTTACATCGACGACGTTATCGAGCCGCGCAATACGCGTTTCCGCGTGATCCGCGCTCTGGAGTCGCTGCGTAACAAGCGTACGCACAATCCCAACAAGAAACACTGCAACATTCCGTTGTAATTTAACAGATTCCGATTATGACAATGTTAGCGATAAACTGGGGAAACGCTCTGATCATCACGGTGATCGGTTTCTCGTTGGTATTCATCGTACTGATACTGCTTATAGGTGTGATCGTCGCCTTCGGCAAGATCTTCGCCCGTAAGCCGGCGCAGCCGCAGGTTGCAGCCGCTCCCGTCGTCGAGTCACACGACGAGGAGATGGCGGCCGTGGCCTTCGCCCTGCACCTGTACTATGACGTACACGACGAGGAGAGCGACGTGCTTACCATCAAGCGCGAGGATTCTCCCTATTGGACCTTGAGCCAAGAAAATAATGTATCATTTTAATTGAAATCGAGAGATGCAAAAACTTAAATTCAGCATAAACGGAACCAAATACGAGGCTACGGTGGCGGAGAAGGAGCACAATGTGGCCGAAGTGGAACTCAACGGCAAGAAGTATGTCGTGGAGGTTGAGCGCGCCGAGAGCGTAGCGATGCCCCACCTTCCCACGCCCAAGCACACTCCCGCAGCTCAGGCTACGGTGACGCCGGCGGCTCCCAAGGCAGCGGCTTCGGCCAATTCGATCACCGCACCCCTGCCGGGCAGCATTACCGCCGTCAATGTCAAGGCGGGTGACGCCGTGAAGGCCGGCGATACGCTCCTGATCATCGAGGCGATGAAGATGGAGAACGAAGTGATGGCTCCGGCCGACGGTACGGTGAAGGCCGTACATGTATCGGCAGGACAGGCAGTGCAGCAGGGCGACGCTCTGATCGATTTGGCTTAATCCGTTAAACCTTGCTACAGATGAAGAACATTAAGAAATACCTGTTTATGTTGCTGGCTGTGGCGGCAGTCGGCCTTACCGTGCAGGCGTGGGGTTCGGCCTCGGCGCAGCAGGACGGTACGGTCGCCGTGACGCCGACCACAGAGCAGGCGGCAGATGCCGATATTCAGGTCGGCGAGTCGCTGTTGAACTTTGTGCAGAGCATGGGTTTTGTTGGCCTTGTGCAGGATTGGCGTTTCATCGTCATGCTGGTCATAGCCTGTGTGCTGCTCTATCTGGCCATTGTCAAGCAGTATGAGCCGTTGCTGCTGCTGCCCATAGCGTTCGGTATGGTACTTTACGAACCTGCCGGGTGCAGGCATGTATCACTCGGAACTCTTTGCCGGCGGCCATGTCCACTGGCAGGGCTTCGATTCTCTGGCCGGACTTGTGTGGATTACCTCTATCTGGGTGTCAAGCTCGGTATATATCCCTGCTTGATCTTCGTGGGCGTTGGTGCCATGACCGACTTCGGCCCTCTGATCGCCAACCCCAAGAGCCTGCTGCTCGGTGCAGCTGTCCAGCTCGGTATCTTTGCTACATATCTTGGAGCCATGGCTCTGGGCTTTACGCCTGCCGAGGCTGCCTCGACGGGTATCATCGGTGGTGCTGACGGCCCCACGGCCATCTACCTCACCTCGAAACTGGCTCCCCATCTTCTGGTCCCATCGCCGTTGCCGCATGCGCTCTCTGATCGGCAGCCTCATGCTGGCAACCTGATGAAGCGAGTGCGGTGTCGTGGAGCGCTTGAGCAAGACTGTCCAGAATGAGTTGATGAACACGTGACCATTTTCCTCGGTATCGGTGGTGCTACGGCCACAGCCGACGCCGACCCCTCAACTGGCAGGTCGCCGGGCATCCTCGTGCTGGGTGTTATTCATTCGGTACCGCTGGCGGTGTGATTCTACATGTAATCAATATCTTCAGCAAGGTGAGAAGATCGAACTCCTGCCGATCGGTTCTGCTCGGTGTGCCGGCCGTGCCTATACGCACGCGTATCGCAGAAGGTCGGTCAGTCGGAGAACCCTGCCACCTCCTCTGCTCATACGCCATGGCCCGAATGTGGCAGGTGTGATCGGCTCGGCCGTTGCTGCCGGTATCCTGCTCTCGTTCCTCGGATAGTGTGAACGCTCAATA
>VOFD01001579.1_pt1 | contig 49288 bp, 52 predicted proteins | sample 5384101 | NCBI WGS metagenome assembly VOFD01 (sample SAMN12384723, study PRJNA508395) | human gut metagenome | isolation source: healthy gut C | host: Homo sapiens
GATTTCCATGCTACAACCCGTTGTGTAAGAACTGTTGAATAGGAGAAAAAGAAGTATGTATAGACTGATTTTTTATAATCTCGATGATATGGCTGTGTAATGTGAGTTGCAGTGACGATCATATGCCCGAACCGGATATAAATAAATCTGCGTACATTAAGATCCGGCAGAACCTTTTAGAAGTGCAACCATGGTAGACGAAGACAATCTTGAGAGCGAACAGACAATTAAAACAATTGCCTTATTTCTCACCGAGCCTTCCTCTACCAAGATTGTTTACAAATATATCAATATTGGTTCAATGGATATGGATAAATATAAACTAGTTACTCTCCCCTTCAGGAATCCGAACTCGGGAAGAAGGATATTTATCTGATAACTAATTATGGGAGTACAAATTTATCTGCGGTCGAGACAATGGACGACATAAAGAAACTAAATACTCCTGCTGTGGATAAAAACCATGTGCTAGACCCGAATGAGGGCTTTTGTATGTATGGAAAATTACTGAACTTTGACTTTACCAATACAAACTATTCGGCGATTGTGAATGCGGAACGTACTTGCGCCAAGTACAAGATCACACTTACATTTCCGGAAAATCCGGTTTTGAGCACAGATAATACATTTGTCATTGCCAATGAGGCAAGTTACACCCATATCGTTGACGGTTTAAGAGGCGGTATTCAGGACTCTGACTATTTTAACATTGCCAGTCCCTGGCCCTCGAACCGGATGGAAGCGGAAAGTATATGAATACTGTTTATATGTATGAAGCGGAAAAGGCTCCGCAGATTCATGTATATACCCGGATAAACAACTCTTCCGTGAAGCAAGAGTTTTCGGTCGACCTGCCGGTACCGTATCGGAATTATATGTATGATATAGATATACAAATCTATGAGAACTACAATTCACGTACAACAAGAGCAGATATTAAAGAACCTCAATACAGCATAAAAACGACAGTAAAAACCTATCTTTCAGACCACTAAGAATCCAGTCTGTGGCTATCTCCACCGACGAATCTTGATTTACGGATGTTATAGAACTTCCGGCAGGATGAAATATACCTTCATTTATCACATCTGTTTATTAGATTGTATCATTGAAAACAACTATCTTTACCACGTTTTATTTAGGACATACAATAACAAGTACTATGAACAGATTGGGATATTTCATCCTCAAATGAATTTAAACAGCAGATATGAGTCCAGCCGTTATATCTATTACTATTGTGGCATACTTTATCATCCTGTTCACTATCTCTTATATAGCAGGACACAAAGCCGACAATGAAGGATTCTTTGTAGGAAACCGTAAATCAGCCTGGTATATCGTTGCCTTTGCCATGATCGGTTCCACCATTTCCGGAGTCACTTTCGTTTCCGTTCCGGGCATGGTACAGGCAAGCAGCTTTTTCTTATCTGCAGATGGTGCTGGGATTCATAGTAGGACAAATTATCATTGCGTTTGTACTCGTTCCTCTCTTTTTATCGTATGAACCTGGTTTCCATTTATGAATATCTGGAGAACAGGTTCGGAAGCTCCTCCTCCTACCAGACGGGGGCATGGTTCTTTTTTATTTCAAAGATGTTAGGGGCAGCTGTCCGGCTCTTTCTCGTATGTCTGACATTGCAGTTTCTTATCTTTGCTCCTTTTCATCTTCCATTCCTGTTGAACGTGATCCTTACGGTATTTATCGTATGGCTTTACACTTTCCGCGGTGGAGTGAAATCATTGATATGGACGGATGTTCTAAAAACATTCTGCCTGGTAGTGTCGGTTGTACTTTGCATCTATTATATTGCTTCCAGTCTGCATCTGAATTTCAGTGGTTTGATTAGTACGATTTCAGACAGTGACTTTTCCAAGACATTCTTTTTTGACGATGTCAATGACAAACGATATTTCTTCAAGCAATTCTCGGCAGGTGTATTCACCGTTATTGCCATGAACGGACTCGACCAGGATATGATGCAGCGCAATCTTAGCTGCAAGAACTTCCGGGACTCACAGAAGAATATGATTACCAGTGGAATCTCACAGTTCTTTGTCATTCTGCTTTTTCTGATGCTGGGAGTACTCCTATATACGTTTACAGCACAGCAAGGCATTGAGAATCCGGGAAAAAGCGATGAGTTGTTTCCGATGATCGCTACCGGAAATTATTTTCCCGGCATAGTCGGAATATTATTCATTATCGGACTGATAGCCTCCGCCTATTCTGCAGCGGGTTCTGCCTTGACGGCACTGACCACTTCTTTTACTGTAGATATTTTACATGCACAGAAAAAAGGAGATGCGACACTTAGCAAGATACGCAAACATGTACATATCGGTATGGCAATTGTGATGGGGGCAGTCATTTTCGTATTCAATCTGTTGAACAACACCAGTGTGATTGATGCGATTACACATTGGCCAGTTATACGTATGGTCCTATCTTAGGGTTGTTCGCTTTCGGCATCTTCACCAAGAAACAAGTTTATGATAAATATATTCCGTTGGTAGCTATCGCTTCTCCTATTCTTTGCTATATCCTGCAAAGAAATTCGGAAGCATGGTTCAACGGTTACCAAATTAGTTACGAGTTACTGATAATTAACGCCTTGTTTACCTTTATCGGGCTTTGTTTACTGATTAAAAAGACAAGACTAAGAAACATCGTGTACTCATACAGCTAAAAAAGAAAATAGAACAATGAAGACAACAATCAACTGTTTTCTTCCTTTCGGCAGACTGGAAGATACGATACAGACAGTTAAAAAATTACGTGCATCGGCACTGGTAGATCGGATTTATTTACTGACATCCCCATTACGGAGGTCTGTATACCCGGGTGTGAGCTCATTCCTGTAGATAATATGCAATCCACACAGACGATGAAAGCTATTGTATCACATTCCAATAGTACCTATACCTGTTTTGCACCAAACATACTGCATTAATCATGTGATTTTGATTTCGGTTCGGTGCTACTGTTTGATACTGAGACTCTCAGGAAAGCCATAGGAAAAGTAACAGAAGAATATCAATATGCCGGTCTATACGATTTGCGACTCAGAATATCTCAAGAGAGCGAGTTGGTACATATCAATGAATATCTATACACAGAAGTAGAAAGCGACCAACGGAAAAGTGGCGAAAAGCAATTTGACTACGTAGATCCTAAGAACCGTCAGGTACAGATTGAAATGGAACAGGCATGTACCAATCACCTGAAAAGGCTTGGCGGACATTTACTCCCCATACTTCAAGCCTGTAGACTTCTCATCTTCATCTTTCGAATATGAGGCTTCTGTCATTATCCCCGTACGCAATCGCATCCGTACCATCAAAGACGCTGTCTGCTCGGCTCTAAACCAGCAAACAACTTTTCCCTTCAATGTTATCGTTATCGACAATCATTCGACAGACGGAACCAGCGAAGTTCTCCGGGAATTAAGTGTAGACAAACGGTTGATTCATGTGATTCCCGAGAGGGATGATCTTGGTATCGGTGGCTGTTGGAACGTAGGTGTCCACCATGAAAAGTGCGGAAAATTTGCTGTCCAACTGGACAGCGATGACCTGTACAAAGATGAACAGACTCTTCAAATCATAGTCAATGCGTTCTACGAACAGAATTGCGCAATGGTTATCGGCACTTATAGGATGACGGATGTCAATATGAATGAAATTGCTCCCGGCGTCATCGATCATAAAGAATGGACACCCCATAACGGACGAAACAACGCCTTGCGCATTAATGGCCTCGGAGCCCCAAGGGCATTTTATACTCCCATTCTCCGGAAAATCAAAGTACCGAACACCAGCTATGGAGAAGACTATGCACTTGGTTTAAGAATCTCACGTGATTACCAGATAGGACGGGTATACGATGTGGTCTATCTTTGCCGGCGATGGGAGGGAAATTCGGATGCTGCACTGCCTATTGAAAAGATTAATCAGAATAATCTATACAAAGACCGATTGCGTAGTTGGGAACTGCAACAAAGGATCCAGCAACAGAAAGATATGTCGAGTTCCCAAGCAATAATTCAACAGCTCATTGAAAAGCAAGTTAATTCATGGGAACTAGCCAAAGAAAACTATCGTGCACTGGAAGTGTATAGAAAGCAAATGAAAGAGATAAAGTTATACGATGAAAACGTTCACTTTTTTCATGACGGCCCACGTATTCCATAACCCGAAGCGCATCCTTTCGGCTACTGCACAGACAGATGCCGCATCCATTCATGCTCGTCCTTGTTTCCTCTGTCAGAACAACCGCCCCAAGGAACAGGACTTTATCACCTATAAAGTTATCAGATACTGCTCAACCCTTATCCTATTTTTCAACCCTCACCTGACAATTGCTGATAGCAGACATCTACCGCAATCCATTGCCGAACGCTTTGAAGATATGATAGACCTTGCAGATATTATGAGGGAGTATTTCATCATGTATAATGGTCCGGAATGTGGTGCCTCTGCTCCCCGATCATGCTCATTTCAAGCAACAGATAAGAATGAGTTTCTTGATGGTGCACAAGGATGGCTTGATTGGAGTGAAAAAAAGGTTTATAAGCAATGATGGACTAGAAATTATTTACATAGATGAACCAGTCAGTGCAATCTATATCCAGACAACGGGCAAAAAAAATATGCTGCACACATTCAAGCAAATCTACGACATTCTTGCCACCGACAGTAACGGGAAAGAACCTATGATGAATATCCTCTCCTGGAACGGCACAGACGAACCCAAAGAGCTTCTTCCAGAGCTATATGACAAAGATGAAATAGAAGAACTGGCATTAAAATATAACTGTATTATCTTCTTACGCAGCAAACATCGTCCCGACTGCTATTACGCAAAAGGAGACGAACAAATTCTCATCAGTCCTGCTATTGCAGAAATGAATGGAGTATTTCCTGTAGTCCGTGAAGAAGATTTGCCTAAACTAACTCCCGAAAAGATATATGAAATCCGGCGGGAAGTATCTATATCGAAAGAAAAACTGCAAAAAATACTAGAACGTATTAAAGCTGTATTATGACTCAACCTCAAATAACAGTTGGTATCCTTTCTGGAAAAGAAATTGAATTTTCTTTTCCAGAAAGTTTTATCTCTTCCGACGGAACAGAAAGCTCCGGTATACAAAAGGCTATTTACTGGGATGGGAAGATTCATTGGCAAGGGAAAGAGTACGACGAATTATCCTTCATTCCTCCACAAAATGCACATGCTTTCTTTGAACTGAAAGATGTGACCATCGGAATCAACTTCCATTGGGAACGCAAAGAAGTCCAAAAATTCAAGGGAATTAAAAATTATCATCGAAGGAGAACAACTAACCGCTATCAATGTGATTTCCATTGAAGAATATCTCACCAGTGTCATTTCATCAGAGATGAGCGCAACAGCTTCTTTAGAACTACTAAAGGCTCACGCCGTCATCTCCCGAAGCTGGTTACTTAATAAATTGAGAATTGAGAATGATAAATTAAAAAATACGATGCCGTCAAACAGCGCAGCCAATCCTCAATTTTCAATTCTCAATTCTCAATTTATAAAATGGTATGACCATGAAGCACATAAGAATTTCGATGTATGTGCAGACGATCATTGCCAGCGTTATCAGGGAATTACACGAGCCTCAACACCACAAGCCATCGAAGCAGTCTCCGCCACGCGGGGAGAAGTACTGATGTATAAAGGAGCAATTTGTGATGCCCGTTTCTCTAAATGTTGCGGCGGGGCTTTTGAAGAGTTCCAGAATTGTTGGGAAAACGTAAAGCATCCTTATCTAATCAGACAACGAGATAGCAAGACTGAAAAACGACTTCCCGATTTGACCATAGAGACGGAAGCTGATAAATGGATACGTACCTCACCTGTTGCTTTCTGTAACACGCAGAATAAGAAAATCCTAAGTCAAGTATTAAACAACTACGATCAGGAAACGACAGACTTCTATCGTTGGAAAGTCTGCTACTCCCAACAAGAACTTTCAACCCTGATTCATCAACGTTCAGGGATTGATTTCGGACAAATCATTGATTTAATTCCTATAGAACGGGGAACATCCGGACGTCTTGTCCGGCTAAAGATTGTAGGAACCTTACGGACACTCATCATTGGAAAAGAGTTGGAGATACGCCGCACTCTATCGACTTCCCATCTTTACAGTTCCGCTTTTGTAGTAGACAAGGAGTACGGAGATGAATTTCCTTCCCGATTTATCCTCACCGGAGCCGGCTGGGGACACGGAGTGGGACTTTGCCAAATCGGTGCCGCCGTGATGGGAGAACAAGGTTATAAGTATGAAGAAATACTATCCCACTATTACCCCGGTAGTACACTTGAAAAACAATATACATAAAATCGAACGAATGCCATGACAACACCCACTATAAAAAGAAATCCCTGGAGTTGGATTCCAACCCTCTATTTTGCAGAAGGATTGCCTTATGTAGCGGTAATGACTATTGCCGTCATCATGTACAAACGTCTGGGATTATCCAATACCGAAATAGCCTTATACACTTCCCCTGGCTTTATCTTCCCTGGACTATCAAGCCGTTATGGAGTCCATTCGTCGATCTGGTAAAAACGAAACGTTCCTGGATTATCGCCATGCAAGGGTTCATCGCCGCCGGATTTGCAGGCATCGCCTTTTTATTCCAACGACACATTACGTACAATTCACTCTTGCTTTCTTTTGGTTATTGGCATTCAGTTCGGCTACGCATGACATCGCAGCAGACGGTTTTTATATGCTCGGACTCAACAACAAGGAACAATCTTTCTTTGTAGGCATCCGAAACACATTCTACCGACTCGCCAATATTTTCGGGCAAGGTATTCTCGTCATGCTGGCAGGATGGTTGGAAACCTCTCAAGGCAATATCCCTCTGGCATGGAGCATCACTTTTTACCTACTGGCCGGATTATTCCCGGCTCTTACTTTGTACCATCGCTTTATCCTCCCCCATCCCGATTCCGATGTCAAACGTCCCGGACTCACAGCAGGTAAGCTATTAGAAGACTTTCTTCTGACTTTTGTCACTTTCTTCAAAAAAAAGAAACACCTGGGTCTCATGTTCTTTTTTCCTGCTCACCTACCGATTGGGAGAATCGCAGCTAGCCAAAATAGCTTCCCCCTTTCTATTGGATACCGCTGAAAAAGGAGGTCTGTCCCTATCTACGGCAACAGTCGGAATGATCTACGGGACCATAGGTGTCGTAGCTTTGCTACTGGGAGGAATTATCAGCGGTTTTCTCGTTTCCCGTGACGGTTTCAAGAAGTGGATATGCCCATGGCATTAGCCATCAATATTCCCGACCTATTATATGTGTGGATGGCAGCCACTACTCCGGACAATACAATACTGATTGCCAGTTGCGTAGCCATCGAACAACTAGGGTATGGCTTCGGCTTTACCGCTTACATGCTTTACCTGATTTATATTGCGGAGGGTGAGCACAAAACTGCCCATTATGCCATCGGAACCGGATTCATGGCACTTGGCATGATGCTTCCGGGAATGCCGGCAGGATGGATACAGGAACATATCGGATATACCCATTTCTTTATATGGGTTTGTATCTGTACTCTGCCTGGTATTATTGCCGCACTAATGATTCGTAACCGGCTGGAAGATTCTTTTGGAAAGAAACAATGAACTTACTTACTGAATAACTTAACACATTAAAAAGATACATCAAGATATGATACTTATTGCAGATAGTGGTTCTACCAAGACCGACTGGTGTGTCATCCTCAACGGCACACCTATCAAACGGATTGGAACGAAAGGGCTTAACCCTTTCTTCCAGTCAGAAGAAGAAATTCAGCAAGAGCTGACACATTCCCTCCTGCCACAATTGCCAGAAGGGACCATCAATTCCGTTTACTTTTACGGTGCAGGTTGTACACCCGAAAAAAGCTCCCGTTCTCCGCCGGGCGATAGCCGACAGTTTACCTGTTGTCGGAAATATCAAAGCCTACTCGGATATGTTGGCTGCTGCCCGTGGATTATGCGGCCACGAAGCAGGCATTGCCTGCGTTCTGGGAACAGGCTCCAACTCCTGTTTCTATGATGGAAAAGAGATTGTCAACAACATCTCCCCTTTAGGCTTTATCTTGGGCGACGAGGGAAGTGGAGCTGTCCTTGGCAAATTACTGGTAGGAGACATCCTGAAGAACCAGCTTCCACCCGCCATCAAAGAAGCTTTCTTAAAACAGTTCGACCTGACGGCTCCCGAAATCATCGACCGGGTTTACCGTCAGCCCTTCCCGAATCGTTTTCTGGCAAGTCTGTCACCTTTGATAGCGCAACATCTGGAAGAGCCGGGGATAAGACAATTAGTGCTTGGCAGTTTTATTGCTTTCTTCCGAAGAAACGTAATGCAATATGATTACACGCAGTATCCTATACACTTTATCGGATCAGTGGCTCACTGCTACAGGGAGATATTACAAGAAGCTGCACAAGAGACAGGAATCAGAATCGGAAAGATTCTGCAAAGTCCGATGGAGGGGCTAATTTTATATCATACCGCTTCATCTCAATCCTTGTAATTTGTATTTTTAGTCAATCGCCATTACCAATATGCAGATAACCGAACAATCGTCGCTCTACGACAATCTGGAAAAGAAATCCGTACGGGAAATATTAGAAGACATTAACCGGGAAGACCAGAAGGTAGCGTTAGCCGTTCAAAAAGCCATTCCACAAATCGAACTGCTCGTCAACCAAATTGTGCCCCGCATGAAACAGGGTGGACGTATCTTTTACATGGGCGCAGGTACCAGCGGCCGCTTGGGAGTGCTGGACGCTTCGGAGATACCACCGACATTCGGAATGCCTCCTACCTGGATTATCGGATTGATAGCCGGTGGAGATACCGCCCTGCGCAATCCGGTAGAAGGTGCCGAGGACGATATGAACCGGGGATGGGAAGAACTTACGGAATATCATATCAACCCCAAAGACACCGTGATTGGCATTGCTGCTTCGGGCACTACTCCTTATGTAATCGGTGCCTTGCGGGAAGCTCGCAAGTATGGCATCCTGACAGGTTGCATCACCAGCAATCCGGATTCTCCGATGGCGGCAGAAGCAGATGTCGCCATCGAAATGATTGTCGGTCCGGAATATGTCACGGAAGTTCGAGAATGAAATCAGGCACCGGACAGAAAATGATTCTGAACATGATTAGCACGTCGGTGATGATTCAACTCGGACGGGTGAAAGGAAATAAGATGGTAAATATGCAGCTTAGTAACCATAAACTAGTGGAAAGAGGAACCAGAATGATTATGGAGGAATTGGGATTAGAGCATGACCATGCACAAAAAATTGTTGCTGTTATACGGTTCGGTTAAAAAAGCGATTGACGCTTATCAACACTCAAAAGACTATTAAGCACACTAAAGCCCCACACACATACAAGATAAAAAAGATTTTGAAACAAAATCAAAAATATTTATTGAGCAAATCTGTTTGTTCACACTCCCTCATATTATTTCTAAAGAAAAACTTCCCCAAAAAAGTCGATAGGTATCAACAGTATAAATAATTGTAACATACCAAAAGCCCGTTCTTATCAATACCAACTATCTTTGCATCGTGTCACAATACAAGTGGAATAATAAATAATTAACCACAAATTATTAAATATTGAAACCATTAAAAAGTTATTTCTATTCTTTATCTCTCTGTTGTGGGTATAGCGGCATTTGCCGCTGAACCATTCGTAGTATTCACAGCAACCGGCAATCATTTCCCGTTGGTTGCCAACGGAGTTCCTTGTCCGATATACATAGATTCTTCCGAAGACAAAGGAGTCATGATTGCTGCCGGCAATCTTCAACAAGACATACTGCAGGTATGCGGAGAAAAGCCCGAACTCTTAACAAGCGCAAGTTCAAAACAATGTATCATTGCAGGTACTTATGGCACTCCTTTTATAAAGAAGCTGATGTCGGCAGGAAAAATAGACAAAAAAAGGAATTGGATGGGAAAAATGAAAAATATATCCTGCAAATCATCGCCAATCCTTGTGAGGGAATAGATGAAGCGGTAGTTATCATCGGCAGCGACAGACGTGGTACTATTTATGGTATCTACGAACTTTCCGAACAGATGGGAGTATCTCCCTGGTATTGGTGGGCAGATGTTCCCGTCATGAGACAACCCAACGTATATATTAAACCCGGACAATACTCGGACGGAGAGCCGGTACCGTAACCTATCGCGGTATCTTTCTGAATGATGAAGCACCGTGTCTTACCCAATGGGTAAAAACACACTTACAGCACCAACTATGGCGACCATCGTTTTTATGCACGGGTGTGTGAACTGATACTACGCCTAAAAGGTAATTTCCTTTGGCCGGCCATGTGGAACTGGGCTTTCTATGCTGACGATCTGCAGAACAGCAAGACAGCAAGTGAAATGGGAGTCATTATCGGCACGTCCCACCACGAACCGATGGCACGCAACCATCAAGAATGGTCACGCAAGCGCAAAGAATATGGTGCATGGGATTATACAACTAACAAAAAAGTGATCGATCAGTTTTTCCGTGAAGGCATCGAACGGATGCAGGGCACAGAAGATATCGTAACCATCGGTATGCGCGGAGACGGTGACGCAGCCATGAGTAAAAGTACCAATGTGAAACTTCTGGAGAATGTAGTCAAGAATCAGCGCAAGATTATTGAAGAAGTCACCAAACGTCCGGCCAAAGAAACTCCGCAAGTATGGGCGTTGTATAAAGAAGTATTGGATTATTACGATAAAGGTATGCGTGTGCCCGATGATGTAATCATGCTATTGTGTGATGACAATTGGGGCAATGTATGCCGCCTGCCAAATGCCAAGGAACGTAAGCATCCGGGCGGTTGGGGTATGTATTACCATGTAGACTACGTAGGTGCTCCGAGAAACTCCAAATGGCTGAACGTAACCCCTATACAAAATATGTGGGAGCAACTTCAACTCACATACGATTATGGAGTAGAAAAGCTGTGGATACTGAATGTAGGCGATTTGAAACCAATGGAATATCCGATCACGCTCTTCATGGATATAGCATGGAATCCCAAACAATTCAACGTCTCTAACTTGCTGGATCATCCCCGTCGTTTCTGCGCGCAGCAGTTTGGCGAAGATCAGGCGGATGAAGCTATGCGAATCTTAAACCTGTACAGCAAATACAACGGCCGAGTGACGGGAGAAATGCTCGACCGGAATACTTATAACCTGGAGACCGGCGAATGGAAACAAGTATCTGATGAATATCTGAAACTGGAAGCGGAAGCTTTGAGACAATACATATCACTAGACCCGGAATATAAAGATACCTACAAGCAATTAATCCTCTTCCCCGTTCAAGCCATGGCAAACCTGTACGAAATGTATTATGCACAAGCCATGAACCATAAATTGTACAAAGAAAACAATCCGCAAGCTAACGAATGGGCAGATAAAGTGGAACAGGCTTTTGCACGGGATAAAGCGTTGAGTGACGATTATAACAACGTTATGTCCGGCGGCAAATGGAAGAATATGATGATTCAGAAACATATCGGTTATACATCATGGAATGATAACTTCCCTGCTGATACACTGCCTAAAATCTACCGAATCAAACATCCGGAAAAGGCTGCCGGCGGATACGTCTTCACTGGGCAAGACGGATATGTAGCTATGGAAGCCGAGCATTATTACAGCGCTAAAGCAGCACCAAGGACGGAATGGACAGTGATTCCCTATATGGGACGTACCCTTAGTGGCATGGCTCTGATGCCTTACACACAACCGACCAGCGGAGCTTCTATCTCCTACAAGATAAAGTTGCCTAAAGGAATTGACAAGGTGACTGTCCATGTGATAGTAAAATCAACTCTTGCTTTCCACGATCGCAAAGGACATGAGTATAGTATCGGATTTGAAGGAGGAAAGGATCAGACGATCAATTTCAATCATAACTTAAATGAGCTTCCTGAAAATGTATACAGCATATACTATCCGACAGTTGCACGACGCATCGTTGAGAAAAAAGCAAAACTGAATGTACCGAATACATCAGACGGTATGCAAACAATCACTTTCAAACCTCTTGATCCGGGCATTGTACTTGAGAAGTTGGTTGTAGATTACGGAGGTTACAAGAAATCCTATCTGTTTATGAACGAATCAAAGAATAAGAGAACAAACCTGCAATAAATATATAAAACAACTAGAGAATATAATGACAGTCAACAGAAGATGCATGGTTTTATCCTGTGGAACATACACCCTATACATTAGTAACATAAATATAGAAAGAAGTTACTTCCAAGATAGATTTCAGAAACACTTTTTTTTTTGCCTTATGTATTGGGAAATGAACTACCTTTGCTACAAATCCATACAATATGAACAGAAACACTTTTTTTGTATTATTCCTATTAATAAGCAACCTTGTTTCAGGACAGGACCTGAAGCTGTGGTATAGTCAACCTGCACAAAATTGGTCGGAAGCTCTTCCTATTGGTAACTCCCGTCTTGGAGCCATGGTATATGGCGGAATCGAACGCGAAGAATTACAACTTAACGAAGAAACATTTTGGGCAGGTTCTCCATACAATAACAATAACCCGAATGCCGTACATGTGCTACCGGTTGTACGCAAACTGATTTTTGAAGGGAGAAACAAGGAAGCGCAAAGGCTCATTGACGCCAACTTCTTAACCCGGCAACACGGAATGAGCTATCTGACATTAGGTAGTCTTTACCTAGAATTTCCGGAACACCAAAATGCATCCGGCTTCTACCGCGATCTGAACCTGGAGAATGCAACGGCAACTACCCGTTATCAAGTGGATGACGTCACTTATACCCGCACCACTTTTACTTCATTTACTGATAATGTCATTATTATGCATATCAAAGCAAGTAAAGCAAACGCACTGAACTTTACTATTGCATATAACTGTCCTTTAGTACATAAGGTGAATGTTCAGAATGATAAGCTGACCGTCACCTGTCAAGGGAAAGAGCAGGAAGGTTTGAAAGCCGCACTACGGGCAGAATGTCAAATCCAAGTAAAAACGAATGGCACTCTCCGCCCGGCAGGAAATACTCTCCAAATAAATGAAGGAACAGAAGCCACCCTTTATATATCGGCAGCAACCAACTACGTAAACTACCAGCATGTCAGCGCCGATGAATCCCACCGGACCAGCGAATATCTGAAAAGAGCAATGCAAATACCTTACGAGAAAGCTCTCAAAAGCCATATCGCTTATTATAAAAAACAATTTGACCGTGTACGCCTTACATTACCGGCAGGCAAAGCTTCCCAACTGGAGACTCCCAAACGAATTGAAAACTTCGGAAATGGGGAAGACATGGCAATGGCAGCTCTACTTTTCCATTATGGGCGTTATCTGCTGATTTCTTCTTCGCAACCGGGTGGGCAACCGACTAATCTGCAAGGTATATGGAATAACAGTACTCATGCACCCCTGGGATAGCAAATACACCATCAATATCAATACAGAAATGAACTATTGGCCGGCCGAAGTCACTAATTTAAGTGAAACACATAGCCCGCTATTCTCAATGTTGAGAGATTTATCCGTCACAGGAGCCAAAACCGCCCGAAGCATGTATAACTCACGCGGATGGGTGGCACATCATAACACCGACTTATGGAGAATCTGTGGTGTAGTCGATTTTGCAGCAGCCGGCATGTGGCCTAGCGGCGGCGGCGCCTGGTTGGCCCAACATATCTGGCAACATTATCTTTTCACCGGAGATAAAGAATTTCTAAAAGAATATTATCCGATACTGAAAGGAACCGCACAATTCTATATGGACTTTCTGGTGGAACATCCTACCTATAAATGGCTGGTGGTAGTTCCCTCCGTATCACCGGAACATGGTCCGGTCACTGCCGGATGCACCATGGATAACCAGATTGCTTTTGATGCACTGCATAATACCTTACTGGCTTCATACATCGCTGGTGAAGCCCCTTCTTTCCAAGACTCCCTAAAACAAACGCTAGAGAAATTGCCACCTATGCAAATAGGGAAACATAACCAACTACAAGAATGGCTGGAAGATGTTGACAATCCCAAGGACGAGCACCGTCATATTTCACATTTGTACGGGCTATATCCGAGTAACCAAATTTCTCCATACTCGAATCCCGAGTTATTTCAGGCAGCAAAAACACATTGGTGCAACGCGGTGATAAGGCTACCGGTTGGAGTATCGGCTGGAAAGTCAATTTCTGGGCACGTATGCTGGATGGAAACCATGCCTTCCAAATCATCAAAAATATGATTCAACTATTGCCCAACGATAACTTGGCTAAAGAATATCCGAGCGGACGTACCTATCCCAATATGCTGGATGCTCATCCGCCTTTCCAGATTGACGGTAATTTCGGTTATACAGCCGGAGTAGCGGAAATGTTGCTCCAAAGTCATGACGGTGCCGTACATTTATTGCCGGCATTGCCTGATGCATGGGAAGAAGGGAGTGTGAAGGGGCTGGTGGCACGTGGAAACTTTACTGTTGATATGGACTGGAAAAACAATGTGTTAAATAAAGCGATCATCCAGTCGAATATAGGCGGTACGCTCCGCATCCGGTCTTATGTTCCCCTGAAAGGGAAAGGCTTAAAACAAGTAAACGGGAAAGAGTGCTCAAATAGATTATTCGCCACCACTCCTATCAAGCAACCTCTTGTAGCCAAAGGGGTAAGTGCGCAGTCTCCCAAACTGCAGAAGGTTTACGAATATGACATCGAAACAAAGGCCGGTAAAAGCTATATTGTAAATACAATAAAAAGGAAAACAATAATACATAAGGAAAGGTTAATCTTTTCTCATGTTACATTTTTTCACGAACGATGTTACAACATCCGATTGCACTCCCGGAGCCTATTGAAAATATTCATCTTTTATTAGGTTATCTATAGGTTTTTAGTTATCTTTGTACTACCAACAACGATCTATAAACTATGAGAAATGTATTGATTTTTCTATTATCATTGTTTTCTTTGTTATGCAACGGACAATCTCCTAAGTTATTCACTACTGACAAAGAGCTATCCAGTAGTCTGATTAATCAAATATATCAAGACCGAAACGGTTTCATTTGGATTGCAACAGAAGATGGTCTGAACCGTTATGACGGTGCTAAATTTACCATATACAAACATGAGCCTAATAATGAACATTCGTTAGCACACAATTTTGTTCGTACTGTTTTTGAAGACAGCAAAGGTCATTTGCTTATCGGCACATATATAGGAATTCAAATGTATGATCCGGCCACGGACAATTTTACTCCACTTGCCAAATTGGAAGATACCGGAGAAACGCTTGAAAGCAACATTAATTCTTTCATCGAGCGAAAAAACGGAGAGATATGGGTATCCGGAAATGTGTTGTGCAAGCTGGACATCAAAGACCATCTGTTGACTGTCCGGAAAGTCGATGTTGCAGTCACTTCACCCGGGAGCCTGTTTGAAGATAAAAAACAAAATGTATGGATGGCAAAAGGGGAAGAAGGAGTATATCAACTCACTCCCGACAATCAGCTTACGTTACACTTGTCTAAAGACAACGGATACGTCAAAAGTATATGTGAGGATCAGCGAGGCAACATTTATGTAGGAAGTATACGAAAAGGGCTATTCATTTACGACAAAGAATGTAAAACCTTTGTCCCTGTCGATTTGAAAGAGAAAGGAGAACTTCCTGTTTGCTTCCTTTATTCTGGTATACCCAATGAATTGTATATCGGCACTGACGGCAAGGGAGTAGCCATTTATAATATCCGAACACACGAAATCTCCGAATACAAGTTTGACAATAATTATTTTGATTCGGGGAACTCGAAAATACACTCCATCCTAAAGGACAATTCGGGTAACTTATGGTTAGCTGTTTATCAGAAAGGAGTTATATTAATTCCAGCCCGCACCAACAGCTTTAAGTATATCGGACATAAATCAACAGATAAAAATTGCATAGGCTCCTGTTGCATTACTTCGTTCTGCAAAGATAATAACGGGACTCTATGGGTAGGAACGGATAATGACGGTATTTATGCCCTTACAGAAAAATTAGAGCCGGCAAAACATTTCTCACACACCACCCATCCTCATTCAGTCCCCTCAACTGTTATTAAATTGTATGAAGACTCCGAACACAATATGTGGATTGGTTCATTTATCAACGGTATGGGAAAGCTGAACAAACAGACAGGATTATGCGATTACCAGTACCAACTGGTAGATAAGAACAACAACTATATACAACGTGTATATGACTTCGCAGAAGATAAAAACAAGCGTCTTTGGATTGCGACAATGGGATTCGGTTTGTTCTACTATGACCTGAAAACGAAAAGAATTTACATCCGTACAATCTCAAACATCTTTAATCAACGAATGGATAGGTTGCCTGCACTATTCCGATGACAATAAACTGTATGTCGGAACTTATGACGGTGTCAACTGTATAGACCTTGACAGCCCTGATTTTCAAAGTCATAAGATACTACCACAAAATGTTATTTATTCAATCTTTGAAGATGCCGACGGAGTTGTCTGGTTGGGCAGTTCCGAAGGATTATCCGGTTGGAATAAAAAACGAAAGAACTAACCACTTATACTACCGCAGACGGATTGCCCAGTAATACAATATATGCCATACAAGGAGATGGAAAAGATTTTCTTTGGGTAAGCACCAATGCCGGAATTTCCCAATTCCAAAAGAAAAACAACAAATTTATCAATTATTATGTCAGCGACGGATTACAGGGAAATGAGTTCTACAAGAATGCCTCCTTCAAAGATAAGCAAGGTATTATCTGGTTTGGTGGTATGAATGGGATCACCTATTTCAATCCGCAAGATATTATCAATCCGGCAAAGAAATGGAACATCCGTATTACCGATTTCTTCTTGCATAACAGCCCAGTGACAAAAGGAATGAAATCCGGTATTCACAATATTATCAACTGCCCTGTATTCAACGCAAAAAGAGTTTTATCTATCCTATAAAGACAATGTGTTCAGTATCGAATTTGCCACTCTGGAATTAAATGCCCCCGAACATATAAACTATCTTTATTCCATAAACGATGAAAAGTGGATTAGTTTGCCCAAAGGTGTAAACCGTATCTCATTCAGCAATCTGAAACCCGGTACCTATAACTTTAAAATCAGGGCAAAGGATAACACCATCTATTCAAACATAAAAGAAATTACCATTTTTATATCTCCTGCCTGGTATGCCTCGTGGTGGGCCAAAGTTATCTACTCCTTATTATTACTGACCATTATATTTATCATTATTCTTCAGATCAGACATCGGTACAGAATGCATCAGGAAATGCTGCAACATATCCATGCCGAACAAATCAATGAAGCGAAATTGCAGTTCTTTATCAACATCTCTCATGAGATACGCACTCCGATGTCACTTATCATCAGTCCTCTACAAAAACTTATCAAGAATGAGAATAACAATGAGCGTCTGAAAATATACCATATTATTTATAGAAATGCAGAACGTATTCTGAATCTTGTCAATCAACTAATGGATATTCGGAAAATTGATAAAGGACAAATGTTCCTGATGTTCCGGGAGACCAACATTATTCCTTTTATTGAAGATTTATGTACAACTTTCGGTCAACAGGCAAATACAAAAAATATCCGGCTACAACTTCACAGTACACTCCGAGAACTAAATGTATGGGTAGACACAGGTAATTTTGATAAGATTATCCTGAATATTCTGTCTAATGCCTTCAAGTTTACTCCTGAAAAAGGAAACATAGATATTACCATCCGTACGGGAGAAGATAATACGCTGCCCGACCCCTTGAAACAATATGCCGAAATAATTATCTCGGATACCGGAACAGGCATCGATGAACAGGAAAAAGAACATATCTTCGAACGTTTCTACCAGATCCGTAACAGCCAACAGAATCCGAAAGGCGGAACAGGAATAGGATTACATCTGACTCGTTCATTAGTGGAATTACATCATGGAATTATCTATGTAGAAAATAATAAAGAACAACCGGGTTGCCGTTTTATTATCCGATTACCGTTGGGTAACAAGCATCTACGACCTGAAGAAGTTGACAACAATAAGCAAAAGGTAACAGTTACCGTACCAACTGTTCCTGTCATCTCTCCCATTATAGAAAATGAGGAAGAAAAGAAAGTCAGGGTAAAAACTAAATATCGCGTATTAATTGTAGAAGACGACGAAGAAATCCGAAATTATATAGCGAAGGAGTTTGGGGACAAATTTCATATCATGGAAAGCCGTAATGGTAAAGAAGCATTAGGGCAAATATTTAAAAAGGCTCCGGATTTAGTCATTAGTGACATCATGATGCCCGAAATGGACGGACTCACCTTATGCCGGAAGATCAAGCAGAATGTAAATCTCAACCATATCCCGGTGATTCTGCTTACTGCGAAAACACGGGAAGAAGATAATCTCGAAGGTCTGAACACCGGAGCTGATGCTTATATCATGAAGCCATTCAATATCGAAATTCTGCAAAAGACGGTAGAAAATCTGATTAATACACGGCAGCAGTTACGCAAAGTATTTACAGGCCAGCAAAACCTGGAGAACAAGGTTCAGAAACTGGAAGTGAAATCACCCGATGAGAAATTGATGGAACGTATTATGAAAGTGATCAATGAAAACATCAGTAACCCTAACTTGACAATAGAGACAATCACCACCGAAGTAGGTATCAGCCGCGTACATCTTCACAGGAAACTCAAGGAGCTCACCAACCAGACAACCCGTGACTTTATACGTAATATACGTTTAAAAGAAGCCGCTCGTCTATTGTCCGAAAAACAGCATACCATATCCGAGATAGCCATGTTAACAGGATTTACCGATCCTAATAATTTTTCAACTACGTTTAAGGAGTTGTATGGAATGCCACCTTCAATGTATATGAAAGAGCAGTTGGGCAAAAAAGAAGAGTAGCCCCACTGCTCTCTAGCATGTTTATCTGTTAAACTTGTACCAATCAAAGTTAAACAGTTTACAGCCTTTACGTCCTTTGAATACAAAATAAATATCTTGTATTCCTGTGACCGGTTTTACAATATCAGCCTGCAATGTTTTCCAGCATTCCCAACCTCCCGTTGAAGGAATAGTCAGTTCCGCAATTAATGGTCCGCTTATACTGTCTGTACGTACTTCAAGTGTCCCGCCACGAAGGGCACTGGCAACGGTAGCTGTAAACCGTTTGGGAGATTTATTGCCGAAATCCACTTCACGTACCTTTAGATAGTCTCCATTATGAATTTCAGATATATATATACCGGTTTTCACATTTGGCTCGGACTTCACTCCTTCAGAAAACGCTATAGTTTCAGTTCCCACCCTTTCGTAAGGATTGAGCGTACCTATCGGTGATGCCCCTCCCCGGGTAGCATTAATAATCGGGAAAGTACCGTCAGCGTTATATTTGAACTGCTCCACCGCTGCACTTCGCCCGAAACCTCCACCCCCGGCAGCTTACCCGTATGATAGAAAAAATAAGAATTGCCTTTATAGTCTATCACCCCACAATGGTTAGTAAACGAGCCTGTATCTTGTAAAGGCATGATTTCTCCCATATACTTCCACGGCCCAAGAGGTCCGTCACTCATAGAATAGGCAATATGTTCGGGTACACCTCCGGCAGCATAAAGAAGATAGTATTTTCCTTCCCGTTTATGAAGCCATGGGCCTTCTGTATAAGTATCTTTATACTTAACACCTTTGACACGTTTTTCCGGATTGGGTGCACCAAAGCTCTCAACAGTCTGTTCCAGTTTACCCACTTCACCTTTCAAAGAAATCATATCTTCATTCAATTCTGCATAATAGATATTCGGATTTCCCCAATACAGATAAGCACGACCGTCATCATCTATATATACGGTAGGATCTATATAGTCCCAGCTTCCGTCATGAAGCGGTTTGCCGATGGCATCTTTAAAAGGACCGACAGGCGAATCGCCTACTGCCACACCGATCGCCATGGTATTGGTCAGTTTAGAGTGCAAACAGACATACCAATAAAATTTACCATTACGTTCGATGCTCTGTGCTGCCCAGGCACGGTCGTCTGCCCAAGCAAATGATTCAATAGCAAGAGGAGAACCATGGTCAGTCCAGTTCACCATATCTTTGGTAGAATACACGCGCCATTCCTGCATCCAGAAAAAATCCGCCTTATCTTCATCATGTCCCGTATAGACATACAATGTGCCATCATGCACCATAGGGGCAGGATCTGAAGTATAGCATGTTTGTACAATCGGATTTTGCGCAGATAAATGATGTGGCAATATCCCTAAAAACAGCAATACTGCTGCAACTTGTTTAAATTTCATATTCGTATTATTTAATGTTTAAACAGATTTGGAAGAAACTCTTTCAGGCAACGTCTCCAAGTTAACCATTCATGTCCGGTACCTTGCGATTCATAATAATCCACTTTGATTCCCAATTCACGGAGTGATTCTACCATTTTCTTTGTTCCCATTTGTTCTTCCGTACCACAACCAAGAAAGAAATAATTCACTCTTTTATTGAATCCGTCCGCATCGGAAAATACTCCGTTAAAGCAAGTTTTCATATCCAGTCCGAAAATTGCTCCGCTAAAACTTCCTATATAAGAGAATTTGTCGAGATGAGGCAGTGTAGTATTGAAAGTCTGGTGTCCACCCCACGACAATCCTGCCATTGCACGATGTTCGCGGTCGGTCTTGGTGCGGAACGTACGGTCTATCATAGGTATCAAGTCTTTCAGGATAACATCATAAAAAGTTGCGCCATACAGAGCCCGCTCTTCGTTTATATCCTTTCCGGGACGCGGCCGGAACGGTGCTTCCACATCTCCGCTATCCATCACTACCAACATCGGCACGCACTTACCGGATGCGATCAAATTATCCATAATATGATTCATACGTCCTTGTGTGCTCCAACCGGTCTCATCTTCTCCCATGCCGTGCTGTAAATATAATACCGGGAAACGTTTTTTCGAATGAGTTTCATACTCTGCCGGTGTATATACCATACATCGACGAAACTCTTTTTGTGTCTCCGAGTAATATGTACAAGAGCGAACTTGCCCGTGAGGAACTTGTTGAGGACGATAATAATCCCCCTCTTCGCCTTCAGGGATTTCGATACCACTTGCCACACGGCAACAACCGAAGAACGTGTAACTGGAAGGATCTGTTACCGACACTCCGTCTGCTATAAGGAAATAATAATGGAATCCTACAGGTAGAGGGTCGGTCGTTACCGTCCAGAGTCCTCCGGTATCTTTCCACATATCATACTTCTTTCCGCAACAATCCACTTGTAGCTTGCTAGCCTGCGGAGCATAGAAACGAAAATGAGCACGCCCCTCTTTATCCACCCGAGGATAGTCATATCCCGGAATATTAGTGGACGCCGGTTCGGTAGTAATCCCGGAGTTTGGTTCTTTCTCTAACAAAAGGAGTCGTTTCTCGGCATACCGCACTCCCAATTTTCTGTATCCTTCTGCCGTGAAATGCAAATTATCTTCTGCGGCAGGACAGCCCGAAGAAGGAATCACGTACGCAGTCTGAATCACCTGTGGCAGCGTATTGATTATCTCATTCATACTTGCACATCTGCCATTCTGGTCGGCATGCACTACTTCTCCCGCCAGTAAGGGAACATCCTTTGCCTGAAGATTCAAATCCCTCAACAGATTCTCATAGACTCTCTTTACTTTTTTGAGGCCACTCTTTATCACCGGTATTAGACTCGCCTTGATGCAACAAAATACCTTTAATCACCCCAGCTTTCTGTGCTTCTACAGCCAATTCCTTTAGTCTACGGTAAGGATTATTACCATACGCTTTCGCGGTATTTTTCAGCCATTCCGGTTGAGAGGCAATATGTTCTTCGCAATTCTCCTCATCAAACAGTTCAATCCTGCAACCACCTACAGCTACATTGATAACACCTACCTTAATATTATCAGGCAACCTTTCCACCAACGTACGCCCGAAATAATCGACCGGTGTTAACCCTGTATGGCAACGTACTAACGGAGGAATAGCCTTATACCACTGTCCTTTGACACGTCCCAAAGACGGACAGTCAACAGCCGCCATCATCAAAAAACGTTCATTGACATTGCACGTATCCTGCGCTTCAATCTTTGCATTCCCTTCCATATTGGATTGTCCTAAACAAAGGTAAATATGGAAATTAGGGTCTTGTGCAAAGGCAAATATGCTTGCACATAACATACAGCTCAATAAAATAATATTTTTCATCTTGTAACAAAATTGATATTATTATTCATCCATTTCAGCATACTCTTTAAACCAGTGATAAATAGCCCACGGGCACGCTTCCGGGTCATTCAAAAAGTATAGTTTCCCGGTTCACCCGCTACATCCCTAAAAGCAGCCAGTTCATGAGACTTTGTAGTAAAGAACAGCCAGGAAACATTGCCGGATTGATCGGCTATGTATTTGAAATTAGCTCCAAAACCTCCGCCTTTCGCCACTCCCGTAATACTTTTCCCCCATGTTGCATCATATTTCTTCGGTGCCCAGTCTATCTCAGTCACCATGACAGGAGCAAAACTAGCTACCGGACCTACTTGCTTGTCCCAACCACGTTGGAAAGGTTCATATCCCCCCCTCCTATAGAGGATCCATTTCCTTCACCACTGTCCTGTTCGGCATCACTTCCATACCAGCCCGGATAACAGTGTACGGCAAAACCTATATTTTCTCCTTCTATACGATGGTCTTTATAGCCACTATACTGAGATTGCCAGCCCAATCCGGGTACCCAAATGATATTGTTACAAGCATTTCCACGTATTTTATCAACAATCGCCTGAAAATACTTTTGCATATTAATGAAGCAAGCATCACCGTCTCCTCCATATATACCGTCTGCACCTTTTATATGAACGGGTTCATTAGCCAACTCGAACATAATCCCCAGGATTATTCTTCACAACAGCATTCTGCGATACAATGTCCCACACTTTCAGTAGAAACTCCTGATAAGAATCTCCCAACTCTATACCTAGATACCTGTTATCTTCAGTATCACCTGCATGTGGACAAACTCCCCGGCGGGCGCATCACCACATACATCCCTTTAGAAATAAAATATTCCGCCATCGGGACAAACAACTCTTTCAGGTACTTCCTGAAACGTGTTTCCGAAAAACGTTCATGTCCTTCATAAGTACATAAGGCAGCGTAGTATCATCACTCCAATAAGGATCCATATGCAGACGTACAAAGTTAAATTTCCATCCGGCAGCCAGTATTTTATCCACCATACTTTTGTTATAGCTAAGGCAACTGCTTACATCATAATTACTCCATGCGTTGTTATTAAAATAGGGACTATAGGTCTGCGTAAATCCATGCAAGTTGACAATTTTCCCTTGTTCATTTTTTTTCAGATAACGTCCCTCTACATGTAAAGAAACAACCAGTTTCGGAGAATCAGGATCATCATCCGATTTATCACCACCGGTATCATCACCGACTGTTGTTTCTTCTGTTTTCTTTTCATTTTCCTCTTGCGGAATTTCATCCTTGCCACAAGCAGAAAACAGCAGACAAGACAAAGTTAATATACCTATTATTCTTTTCATAATTTCATCAATCTATTTAATTACATCTATTTAAAATAATAGCGGAGCTCTATCGAGAGACTCCGCTATCCGGACGAGCGTGCCTAATCTAAATCAGCATAAACTACATGATAGTTCTCTATCTCATTTATTTACTGGCAGTACCATTTTTTTCAAACCTTCAAGGAAACCAACATAGACAGGTTTGCGATTGTAATTCAAATCCCACAAACCAATTGGTTGTCCTTTTCTCCAGAAGGAGTTTTCAGAAGGGCTGTCTGTCGGACTCAATGAGTGATGCCATATTGCTGTGCCACTGGAATAATCTCAAAGTATTTCTCAATAATAAACTGATAGAAATCAGACATATTCTGCTGCATTTCGTCTGTCAGATTCTCTGTCAGTATCGTTTCACCGGCTGCATCGACAATCCCCATATCCAATTCTGTGATCTTTATGAGCTTACTGGTAGAAGCTAACAGGGTAAACATATTGATAATGGCGTTTTCCTTACTAGCCTGAGTAGCAGGATTCATATAGTAAGACACATGCATTTGAGTACCGATGCCGTCCACCTTTGTTTCCCCGTCAGACTCCCAACGTTCGATCCAATGTATCAAGCTCTTTAACTTCTTATTCTGATCCCAGTCGGATTCCAGATTATAGTCGTTAATAAAAAGCTTCAACTCATCAGGATTACCACCGGACTCCGCAAAATACTTACGCGCAAACTTAATCGGAATACGGGCGTAATCATCACCCAAATAATCCTGCCAATAGAAGTTCTCACCGGAGACACCATTATCATCTGTTTGAGAAGCTGACTGAAGATCGTAATAGCCATCCCCATCCGAATCTTTTCCGGAAATAGGTTCATTCACGACATCCCATGCCTTAACATAACCACCGCAAGATTCCAACATACCTTTAATCCAACGCTCCAATTCGTTCGTTAGGATTTCTTCTTTCTCTTCCGGAGTCAGAGGAATCGTATTACCCGATTTCTGCCAATATATAGACAAATCATCAATATAGATGGTACCGACATACTTCCCATAATTAAAAAGAATACGAGTAGCCGCATCTCCCGTGCAGTTGGTAAATACAGTAACCTCTTCCCATTCTGTTGTAATTGGTATAGAAGGGAAGTCACCACGCCCGGCAAATCCGTCCGGTTTTTGAAAGGCCGCCCCAATACTACCTGCTACACTGCCTTTAGTCTTCATCTTTAAGAAATAGGTAGTCCCTTCTGTCAAAGGAGCTGAAAAATCATAGCCAGCCTGTGCTTCCCAAGGATTTACTTCCGACGAATTTGTCATTTGATGTACTCCGTCAATCACCTGCCGAGTCGAATTATTTCCCCACCCCATCATAGCTGTTCCACTTGAAAAGTCATCCTCTAATATATATACATTAGTTAACACGGATCCACTTTCCTGAACCTCCTCTATACCATAGGTAAAATCAATCCAACTCGCTTTGCTCCCTCGGGACAAATCTTTGCTTTCTTCGAAAGTAGAGTTTATAATCAAATTTCTATCAGAGCCCGCGGCAGTCAATGTTAAATCATCAAAATACAAATCACCGCCAAACAAACCGAAAAGAATCGTAACCTATCTATATCAGCAGAAGGCGTAAACGTGAATGTGTTAGTTGACCATTGCTCACCCGCTGAAAAAGTCCCTGCACCATATTGAGTGTCAGATCCATCTTTCTTCCCGGGCCAGAACGGAAAGGTTATAGCCGAAGAAGCCTTCATCCGCACACTTATGGTATATTCTTGATTTGCTATTAATGATTCATCTAAATCATAATACAATTCCCAATCCCATACATTCGCTTGAGGCTTCGAGGTTTTTATATGAAGTGCGATTTCTGAACTTCCGGGGAACCGGTTCCGGTTCTTTATCAGCAATCAGCCCATTCAAATAAGCATTTTGCTGCTGTGAATGCCAACAGAGCGTATGCCCGTAAATACTGATTCCCGTTTCTTTAGCAGTTTTCACAAACTTCTTGACTGTACCGAAATCCATATTTCCTTTGGCATCTACACAGGAGCTATATTTCATGGCATTACCAGCCGTCACGTCGTCATAGTTATTGACAGTCAAAGTATAAACCAAATCTTGCTTCAAGAAGTCACTCACCGTGACTCCCGTTCCCAACTTGAAGTCGGGATGGGAGATACGGTCAATATATGTTTTCAAATCACCATATTCGTTCAAGTACTCATACTTTTTCAGACTCTCCGGTTTCTCTGTCTTGTAGTCCGCAAAAAGCGCATCCGCACAAGATACAGTTATTCCGACAACCATAACAAGCAGTAAAATTCTATTATAGTATTTCATATTCTTCTAGTTTAACGATTAATTCTTCACATAGATCGGCGTAAAATCTTCTCTTGCCACGCCACGACTATGCGCAACCAGTGTATCTTCTGTTTCAAGCTTTAATCCATTACTGAAATCCACAGTATACTTCAAATAAATGGCATCACGATCTTTATTGCCCCAACTATTCTTCTCACCGTCTTGAACAAACTTACCTGTACCAGTAGCCGTAACGCCGTCCAACCCGGAAACCACACATTCATCGCCATTAAAAGCCAGCAGTAACTTATAACTGATATTACGCGGATTGTCCGTTGTCCCCAAATTGGTAGTAACTGTAAGAATGGTTTCAGTCAAGGATTTTGTTACAGTCTGACATATTTCATCATCTTCTACATACTCGTTATGACGATTATTCTCGGTAGTTGTCCCGTTTTCTGTCACTTTGTCCACGCCATGACGCAGATACTTACCAGTCCATTTATTGATGTATTTCACACAATAAAGTACATAATCCTGTGGTTGCACCAACCACACTGACGAATTACATCTGACGGCTTCTGCCCCTTCGGACAAAGTACCATTCAAAATACGGTCAGCATTAGTCACACCTGTCATTACCAAAGGTATGACATAGGTAGCGGTCAGCGCTTCGGGATCAGCAAAGAAAGCATCAGTAAATGAGACTTCCACACCATCCATCAATACATTCTTCAGAGTGATCTTATCATCAGATAATGTATAGTAGTTGGAAGGCATAGCTTTTACTGGCACATTTTCAGATGCAGAAGTATACGAATAATAAAGGTTATCACACAATGTATTGTCTACTTCAATATCTATCGTGATATCCTCCTTATTAGCATAAACACCGCCCATAGTAGCATTAATCTTACATTTATGAGCGTTGTCCAACGTCGTATCATACTCATCTTCACCCATAACCAACGTTCTCACCGGATACTGGGTTGCAAAATAGACTGAAGTGCCACCCTCATAATCAGGAAATTCATTATCTTGATTTTCACAGGATGTCATCGTCCATGAAACAAAAACTCCAACTGACATGGCAAATATTAATTTAATTAATTTCATATGCTTCATTATTTATTATTTTACAATTATTTCCAACCGGCATTCTGTTCCAGATTGCTCCACTTCATTACTTCAGCAAAAGGTATTGGCCCGTAAATCATATACTCCTCATACTTTCTTTTCTCTACCGTAAGCGGAGAGTAGCTCATTATAGAACCGCTCTTGCTTATTTCCACCCCAAGAGCAGTTTCATTCAGTTTGGTCAAATCAACATTCCAGCGACGTAAATCCCAGAAACGAAAATTCTCAAAACAAAGTTCGATACGGCGTTCATTACGGATTAGTTCACGCATCTTGTCTTTATTATCCTTTATGCTCTCCAAATAAGCATCTCCATTATCCAGACCTAAACCGGCACGCGTACGAATGGCTTTGATTACATCATAAGCACTAAAAAGATGTCCATGATTATTCTGTGGTCCCCAAGCCTCATTAGCCGCCTCCGCATAAATCAGAAACATCTCTGTATAACGGATACGTGCGGTATAATGCTTCTTCTTTGTATTATACTGTGAATTAGGGTTACACTCTTTACGCAATAGTTTCCGCAAGTAATAACCTGTACGAGTAGACTTTCCGCTTTCCTAATTCACAACGTCCGTATTCGTTCCGTAAGTTCCTGTAATAATTTCCGTATCACTAGGACCTTGCTTGCTACCATTGTAAACGATGTATTTTGCCAAACGCGGATCACGGTTATCATACGGGTTTTCTGCATTGTAATTGCCTGATGTTTCAGAAATAGGGTAACCATTCGCCATAGGAAAGGCATCCACCAGATTCTGGGTAGGATTGACACGACCGTTTCCGTAAAGTGATGGAGGAAAGTTAGCTGTTTCCAATGTATTATTATCATCTGTACTACTACGCCAGATAACCTCGGCGGGACTGCCGCCCGTTCCATAATCTTTATCCGCAAGTGTATACCACTCCAATCCATCTGTATCCAGCCCGCAGCCGCCGCCACCGTTAGCTTTCTCTATAATTTCAGCAGCATAATCGGCAGCTTGTTCCCAAGTCATTCCCGACCCGCTTTGAAATGCCGGACTGGCAGCTAACAGAGCCGTTTGTGCACGGACTGCCAATGCAATCCGTCCGCTCATCAACCCTCTATATTCTTCACCACAAACACGCCGATAATCACTCGCATTCGTCACACCGATGTTTCTATATTTTTCCGGTATCTCACTATCTGCAAATTTCTTATAATCGAGCGGCAATAATTCGATAGCCTTACCGGCATCTTCCATTATTTGCTTCACGCAATCGGAATAAGTGGCACGAGCATGATTAAAATCCGCATCCGGTCCTTCTGATTTCAAAATAATAGGTACTCCCATCAATGTGCCGTCCGCAATCTTACCACCATGTGCACGTAACAAATAATACATATGCAGTGCACGCAACCCATAAGCCTCTCCTTTCAAACGATCAAGAAACATAGTAGAGATACGTTCGTCTTTCGCCCATTCTACCTTATCCACATTCTCTAAAAAAAAAAAGATTGATATACAGGATAGCGTTGAAACGATTCTGCCATTGGGAAACCGGATTATTATTGGCAGTCCAGAACCTGTAGCCATTCGCAGATAGTTACTGGAAATCTCATTAGTCACAGCATCATCCGTAGCCAAGTCACTTGTAGGTGAAGTTTCGTAAGGGAGTATAATATAAGCGTTCGCAAGTATACCCTGCGCATAGCTCGGCTCTTTATGCATAGCTTCAAGATCTCTGTTGTTCTCCAGTGCCGGTTCAAACAAATCGTCACAAGCAGTCAGCAGAGGTAAGAAAGCCAATAATTTGAATATATTTTTCATAATTTCGTTCTTTAATTATTGAAATAATCTGTATTAGAAAGTTGCAGTCACACCTAAATTATAGAAGCGGCATTGCGGGCTGGAGCCAACATTCAATTCCAGCGTCTTGCGTTCCTTGGATATTGTGAGTAAATCAGAACCGCTGATATATGCGGATACTCCATGAACAAAACTATTCTTAAACCACTTGGAAGGTAGATCATACGTGACCTGTACTTTTGCCAGACGGAAAGCATCCGTCTTATACATCCAGAAGTCGGAAGAATAAAAGTTATTAGTTCCACTTTCTGTAGTCAAACGCGGATAAGTAGCTGTTGCTGCCGTTTCCGGAGTCCAACGCCCCCGGACTACTGCCGAGTATTTATCTTCACCGGATATCCAATAATAAGACTCGTTGTTTTTCATGGCATGTCCGCCAAACTCACCTGTACCCAATACAAAGAAAGTTAATCCTTTCCATTTAGCAGTCAAGTTTATACCCAACGCCAAGGGGAGCTCCATACCAACCTCCACGAGCCAGATAAACCTGATCTTTATCATCAATTATACCGTCATTATTCTGATCTACATACTTCAAATCACCCGGTCTTATTGTACCGCCAAGACGCTGTTCTGGAGAATCGATGATGTCCTGCTCATCCTTGAAGAATCCGATGCACTGTAATCCCCAAATACCGTCAACAGCATATCCTTTACGGTATTGGTATTTATCCTGATGCAATTCATCCCGCTTGGTAGCTTTCGTTGTATAGTAAGTTCCGGTAACGCCCGCTGTAAAATCAACCTTGCCGAAACGTTTGTTGTAGTTTACGTTGAAATCAAATCCCATGCGACGGTCATTATCGTAGTTGATGTACGGACGAAACGAAGCGGTCGGGTAATAAGTGAAGAAATACTCCGGATACTGAGTAGTAGAAGTCACGATTTTACCTTCGATTGAATTAACAAAGAAAGATGCATCCGCTGTTATCATCCGGTTCCATAAAGAAGTTTTCAGATTAACAGAAAGCTCTTTACGCTTGATAAAGCTCAAGTCTTCATTCGCCCCTTGTTTAGAGTTAGTAGAGTGTAGTGATACACTCTCGCGCCATCCCACCATGCACCGTCCGATTGGTTGTAATAACCATCATACATATAATAGTTGTCAATTCCCAAATCCGTATTCAAGATACTGCCAGACACACTCAACATCAGTTCGTCCACTACCGGAGATTTTTCCAGAAAGCTCTCGTTGGATAATCTCCAGCCCAATGTCAAAGAAGGTGAGAAAGCATTACGATGTCCCGGAGCCAACTTTGCAGAATGTATAACAGCCCCACCAAAATCGGCATAATATTTATTGCGGAAGTTATATCCCAACTGCATGCCCAAATTTACATTGCTTGTCTTATGATATTCTCCTGAATAACTTTGTTGATAACCGGAGGCTATTAACATGGCAGCCAAATGATGATCATCATTAAAAGTGTTCTCGTAATCGAACTGACCGGAGAATAAAACAGTCTGGTTATCCGAACTGCCGCTGATATTCTGCACACCAGACTTCTTATCCTCATTGTATTTTGTCAAACCGACAATAATATCTTTCCCCATTATTAGACCGGGTAGGAGCATATGTGGCATAGCTGTTATTATAAGAAGTGATATAAGCAGTAGAGTAATCTACAGAAAACCGAGTATGAAAAAGAGAGTCCTTTCAACACCTTGTCCAAACCAATGTTCACTCCCGCATCAAACTGGAACGAACGATCTGTTGCTTTGCTATAACCTGAAGCATAATAATCGCCAAATACATTTGTCATATCAGATTGTGTTCCTGCCAAAAAGTATTTTCCATCAACTATATTATTGCTATTCGCCACCAAATCCCATGCACTGGCTGCATTTGCATCAATATAGCTCAACGGAATCAACGGAGAAATACGATTGGGACGCAATGTAGATGCCGCACTCCAATAATAAGAGCCATTGGCACTACGACGTGAATAGAAAGATACTTTAGCATTCACATAAGCTGTAATAAAGTCATTCAATGTCAAATCTACGTTACCGCGAATATTTAAACCATTGGTCCCATTATGCTTCGCTTCACCGATTTTGAAAACGTCATTGGAACGAAGATAATTTATATTTGTATAAAAATGGGCACGATGATTGCCACCCGAAATTTCGGCTGTAACATCCGAACGATTATATGCCTTCTTGATATAGTCCTACGAATACATATTCACATTAGCATAACGATAAGGATTCTCACCGGATCCATAATGGTAAATATCTTCCGCGCTATAGAGAGTACCGAGCCCGTCATTGGCACGTGCTTCATTATAAAGAGTCATGTATTCGGTACCGAACCTAAATATTCGGGGTAACTCTTTGCGACATAAAACCCTGTATTAGCACGTACATCTACTTGAAGGTCCGTACTCTTACCTCTTTTGGTTGTAATCATAATTACTCCTTTAGCCGCACGACTACCATAGAGCACCACAGCTTGCGCACCTTTCAAAAAGGTTATTTGGCTGATTTCCGTAGGAGAAATATAATCAATATTGCGAGGTACCCCGTCCACCAATATCAGCTTTTCATCCATTCCCCACAATGAGTTTCCATTGTAACCACCGACATATCCCTGCATATCGGTCAAGCTCCATGTATTGTAATTTTTCTTCGTCAATTCCTCTACATTTACTACTGAGACACCTCCTAATAAATTGCTCTGAGAAACCTTTCGGAAAGCTACCTGCACCAACGAATCGTTTTGCAGCGAACTTGCATTATCCCCTGCCAACTCTTGTGCACCGGTAGAAATAACAACCGGAAAAACAAGCACTGCACTGAGAATGAGTCTTCTATATATATGTTTCATTGTTTATTCATTTATAATTATACATTCAGTAACCATAAGGAATTACCATCCCGGATTCTGCGGGAATTCAGCATACAGATACACGTCATTATCCAATAAGGGGAACCAGTAATGCTTCGTTCCAAATACCCGTTTCAAAATAGTCACCTCACGGAAGTTTCTCACTTCTGCCTCTGCCGGATCATTATTCTTATAAAAGTCTTCATTCTCTACACGTTCGAATTCTTGTGAAGTCTTAATAGTATAGGGTTTCTTCGGTCAGCAGCAACCAACGCTGCAAATCGTTAAAGCGGAAACCTTCGAAAGACAACTCGACAGCACGTTCACGACGAACTTCATCCATAAATTTCTGGGAATTGGAAATATATTCCGGACAAAGAGTACCTTTTTCATCACCCGGCTCTCCTCCACCAACAGGGCCTACTCCCGCACGTTTACGCAAAGTATTGATCGCATCTTCGGCGTTTTACCAAAATTCGTAGATTTACCTGCAGCACCATCTACTGCCGCACAAGCCTCAGCGTACATCAGATAAATATCCGCCAAACGCATGTAAGGTAAGTATGTATGCAGGTTACCCGACCAATTATAGAGCCCATCATATTTATTAGCCTGATGCGGTACTAATTTCTGGATGAAATAGCCGGTACGGCTGGCATTGGCCACGGCTCTCATAGCTCCACCCGTATACAGGGTGCAATAGCGCAAGAATTCCTTGTCTGCTTCAGGAATAGCTGCATTGACATAATGGAATCCGTCAAAAACTATGTCATGATAAAAACGGGCATCACGATTTCTAAATGGAAAATTCTTTCTAAAACCGGATTTTGTTTCATCTTCACTCAATGGCAAACCGTTCTCCATACCATACAAATTCACATAGTTGGCGGTAGGCTGGTGAATGATATTATCATGTTCAACCAAACCATAAATTTTAGGTCCCCACAATTTGGTCATATTCCAGTTACTACCGTTGAAGTCTTCGGACGGACCACGGAAAATAGCTTCTGTAGTACCCGGCATTTTCCAGTTCTGACCAGTAGTATAGAATATTTCAGAATAACTATCAGAAGCAGATGCCGATTTGGTATGATTGTAAATATCACTATAATCAAACTGCGCCAATGCATATTGCGTCTGCCCGCTTTCGACAAGTGTCAGTAACTCTCCGAATGCCTCTGCAGCTTTTTTTTGCATATTCTGTATTGTAATTGTAAGTATTGCTTCCACCTAGCTGCGCACCATGCTCCATCAAAGGACTGGCAGCCCAAAGATAATTCTTGCCCAGATAGCCTAATGCCATAATCTTGTTGATACGCAAATCATTCTTACCCGCGGTTTGTTTGCCAACAGTTGTGTTATCCCAATTAATAGGAAGCAAATCCGCTGCCATACGGAAATCGGCTGCCGCTTTATCCGCACATTCCTGATAACTCAGACGTGGCAAAGACATTTTCTCTGTAGCAGATAAGACTGTATCAATATAGGGCAATCCGCCAAAATATTGCATCATTTCAAAGTGCCACCATGCACGGAAAAAATAAAGTTGACCGGCAATCAGGTTTTTCTCCTCATCCGTAGCTTCCGTTAACCTTTCTAGATTAGCGATGCCAATGTTAGCCTTACGTATACAATACCATGCATGTGGCCACAGTGAATGTTTAAACTTAGCATTGCCGTCACTGTTCGGATGATAAGTAGCCGTAGGATCACTGCCGGTACGATAGAGCCAGCATTGATTATTGGTAGACCATGCACGGAAGTTACCCAAATCGACCTGATGCGTCATGTGGCTGTCACCTTCCGGGTTGAATATTTCATCATCTCCCCAGTTCCAGGAAGTAGTATAATTGTTCTTCTCCTTATCAGGAATACAGTTGTATATTTCCTCGATAAACCCCTGAAAATTCCTAAAGTTCTTAAATGCTTCTTCTTCAGACACGGTAGAGTCAGCTTCCTTGTCCAGATAGTCCTCACAAGATGAAAATCCCAACGAGAAGAGCAATAAGCTACCGCATAAAAGAGTTCTATATATTTTTCTCATAGTACTTTGATTATAATGTAAATTTAACACCTAAGTTGAAACGTTTCACCGTAGGATACGCCCCTTGATTACCCGAACCTGCATAATTCGATTCACGGTCGTCCGGCATCTTAGACCATACCCATAAGTTGTTTCCATTTAAGTAAATCTTCAAATTTTTCACCCCGAGTTTTCGCACCCATCCATCTGTAAAGGTATAGGCTATCTCTGCATTTTTCAGACGAATGTAAGAACCGTCATAATAGTATTGCGTACCATTACTGTAACCGCTCACCTTTGACAACCAGCGCGGAGTTACAACATCGGCCGCATCGCCAGCCTCAGACCACCAACTACCCCTGGTCGTACACCGTATTCATCTGACTGCCGAAACTGGTCAACTGAACGACACGAGTCACATTATTTACACCATAGAACTGTACAAAAGCGCTGAATCCCTTCCACTCAAAGCCAAGAGTAGCATTATATGTGTTCTGTGGAGTATCAGAGTAACCGTAAGGAGCTTGGTCCTTGCTGTCGACTACGCCATCACCATTGAAATCGACGATATAATAGTCTCCGGGAAGACGTTGTGAATTGTTTGTATCATGCTGCGGGCTACCAATCACATCGTCATAAGAATTCAAATATCCATTATCAATATATGCCTTATTCTGACCAATGGCATAACCAGCCACCTTTTGATACCCAGCCAACAATGGAGCATCGTCTTTTTCAAGTATCTTATTTTCCGCATGGGTCATGCTCATATTAGCCCAAACGCGCATCCTATTGGAAAATGTCTTGTTGATACGAAGTTCCAACTCATAACCTTTGGTTCTAACCTTACCTAAGTTAGCGGTAACTGCTGTAGTACCAAAATAAGAAGGAATAGCCCGATCGCTTCCACCCACCAGAATATCAGTACGTTTATCACGAAAGACTTCCACGCTACCTGCAAACAAGCCATCCAAAAACGAGTAATCAATACCAAAATTCAATTTCTTTACTTTCTCCCAATGCACATCAGAATTACCTACTGCTGATTCACGATACCAAGTATATGGGCTTTCACCACGATCTACATCCAAAGACGAGGTTCCGCCGTAAGCCCATTGGTTCATATACAACCAACGTGTTTTTACATTATCATCACCAATTTCACCGTAAGAAGCACGAATTTTCAACATATCCAAAATTCTGCGTTCTTTCAAGAATTTCATAAACGGTTCTTCACTAACCATCCATCCGATAGCACCGGAATTAAAAAACGCAAAACGATTTTCTTTGCTGAACTTCTCGGAACCATTATAAGCACCATTATATTCAATAAAATACCGATCCGACCAATTATAAGTAGTACGGAATGCCCAGTCTTCACGATAGTGAGGAATTTCACTTCCTGTAGCCGTTTCCTGACGACTGAACAATCCCATAAGGGTAACATTATGCTTTCCAAAACTACGGGCCCAATTTAATTGTGCCTGATAATTAAGATTACGCTGTGTCGCCCAATTCTTGACTTCACCACCTTCCGTATTCCACATTACACCCTGCATAAAATCAAAACCAGTATTGTTGTCATACGACTTTTTATAACTGACCTCACCTGTATCCGGATTAATCCATTTATGTTGTGCGTCGTTATATAGGTCATTGATACCGCGCTTCCATTCTACAAAAGTATTATCCCAAGAAACCATAGCTCTTGCACTCAATCCTTTCGTTATAAAGCTCAAATCCTGCTCCAATGCAAAGTCAGTTGTTATCTGTGTAGTAGTGGTAGTCATCGTACCTCCCAATGACACATTTTCTGCAGAGTTGGTAACATTCGAGATATTCGGATAATATCCCCACGAACCATCCGAATATTTCGGAAGGAATACATCCGGAGCAATATTATACGCCCCCCGCCCACTGCTGGGCAATCGACCAGTCGGCCGAACTATCATAATTGGAATTATTATAAGGAGTTTTCTTGTATCCATTAGAGCCTGCTACATTAACCTTAAAAACAGTACTCTTGGTTATCTGGAAATCCAGATTACTACGTACATTAATTCTGTCATACCCATAACCGGAATTATAATCACGCCCATTATCAAATACATCGAACAAGTCTCCCTCATGCACATAATCGACAGAAGCGAAATATTTTACAAATCGAGTACCACCGCTGACATTCACATTTGCATTGTAGGACATCGCATAGTCTTTGAACAATACATCCTGCCAATCCACATTCGGATAGCGTTCCGCTTCTTCCAAATTTGCCGGATTACGATACTTATTAATTATTGCCTGCGGCTTTATGTACGACCATGAATCCGGATACAAGCTCAACTCATGCTCAATAGCCATATTACGCGCCATCAAAGCATCATAAGAATCCAACTTGTTAGGAAGTTTAGAAGGTATCTTCATCGTGGCATTGGCTGCAATGTTTATTTGGGCAGCTCCCTCAGTTCCGCGTTTGGTCGTTACTAAAATGACACCATTTGCACCTTTCACACCATAAACAGCAGTTGCAGAAGCATCCTTCAAGACAGAAATAGATTGTACAGAAGCAATATCCACACTGCTCATCGGACGTTCTATGCCATCCACCAGTACCAACGGGTCACTATTATTCCATGAACTAGTCCCACGTATTGTGATTTTCGGTTCTTCCTCACCCGGCATACCGGAGCTTTGAGTCGTTATAACCCCCGGCAGGTTACCGGTTAACGCCGCACCAATATCAGAAATGCCAGCCGCCCGTTCCAATACTTTTCCAGTGGTCTGCGTGATAGCACCTACCACACTCGCTTTCTTCTGTTGTCCGTAACCTACAACTACGACTTCTTCCAGTTGTTTAGTATCATCTTCCAACACCACTTTTATAAGACCTTTGGAAACCACTTTTACTTCCTGTGGCTTCATTCCTACATACGAAACAATAAGGGTAGACTTCTCATTGGGTACGGTCAATACAAAATTTCCATCTATATCTGAAATCGTACCTATTGAATTATTACCCTTTAAAACTACTGAGGCCCCAATAATCGTCTCACCATTACTGTCAAGAACTGTTCCCCTCACCGTCATTTTCTTTTTGTGCTTGTGCTGTTACAAAACTAAACAACATAAGGAGAAACAAGTAAGGAATCTTTTGAATTTTCTTCGTTACATTTTTTCATTACCATTAGTTTAAGATGTTAATTAACCACATTGTTTTCTAATCATCATTCTTTTTTTAATTGCACTAGCCGTCATTATAAATACCACTCATAGTTACTAGTATTAGATTTATATAAAAAAAATAATTATTTGCAAGTAGCGTATAATCCGATTGTAGTACCAGTAAATCCACCAGCCGTTGTAGTAGAGAGATAACTGGAATCTACATCTTTACAAAGCAGTTTCCAGCTTTTTTTCACCATCAATAGAATAATAGAAATCGTAACCAATTCCTTGAGATACTAATTTCAAATACCTCATTTGTATCCGCGTCTATTTCATCTGAAGCCAATGTCTGTTCCTTTTCACCAATTTGTTTCAGAGAAATATTTTTATTCTCACCCACTTTATTCAAGCAGAAGAAATATTGATGCGTCTCATCTTTAAACAACAGCATTCCTGCCATTTCCTTGTCGTCAGAAGGATTGAACAACATACGGGTAGCACATTCAAATTTATGATGTTGCAACCGACGGCAGACAAATGCCGGAGTCTTCTTCTCCGTAGCGCTAATATCCGCACACTTCAAGGTCAAATATCCGGGTGTTTCCGACAAAGAATATAGATCGGATGCAGAAGTTCTTAAAGTCATCCATGGCATATCAAGTACAGGAGAATCAAAGTTCTCTATTAACTCGAAATTACCATAAGTAACTGTCGTATCGCGTTTCGCACCTTCACGTTTTACAATCATAGGTACTAAATCATCGCCTTGTGTCATGTACGGGAATCCGTCTTCACTCCATTTCACCGGCATCATAAATGTTTCACGTCCCAAATTCTCAAACTGATTATTAATAGGGCGACAAGCCAGAAAAACAGCCCACCAATCTCCCTCTTTTTGTTTGAATCAAGTCTGCATGACCAGCACAGGTTACCGAATTAGGACGGTCAGAATTCAAATGTCTTTGCGTCAGAATCGGATTGTTTTTCCATGGAAGAAATTTACCCATCGGAGAATCACCACGGAAAATCACTTCCGAATGCCAGTTCCCCGTTCCACCTTCGGCGGACATCAAGAAATACTTTCCATTTATTTTATATAAATGAGGGCCTTCTATCCAAATTGGTTTATCTGCCGGTTGAGCTCCTTTGTTTACAAGAATTTTACGGGGACCGATCGTCTTATCCGCCTTCACATCAAACTCTTGTATGCGTATAGTACGGTGTCCGCTATATTCAGGTTTATTATCCGGAGCCTCATCATTATTAACAATATATGCCTTACCATCTTCATCAAAAAAGAAAGAAGGATCAATACCTCCGACCTCCGGCAACATGACGGGTTCCGACCATTCACCAAACGGGTCTTGCGTCTTAACAAAGAAATTCCCGGCTCCGACATTGGTTGTTACCATATAATATGTCTTGTTATACGGATTATAAGAAATAGCCGGAGCAAAAAATACCGCCACTCACTTTCTGTCCTTCCATCTTCACTAATTGCGAAGCACGATTCAACACATGTCCTATCTGTTTCCAATTCACCAAGTCCTTGCTGTGAAAAATAGGAACACCGGGAAAATAGGTGAATGTAGATGTTACCAGGAAATAATCACCTTCTCCATTTGTGCAAACACTAGGATCGGAATACCATCCCGGCAAAATAGGATTATAAAAATAATCTTCACCTGACAGAGGATTGGAAATATAAAAATCATCATTTCCTTTATAGGAAAAATAATCAAAAGAGAGCCACAGATTTTCCAATAGTCGGTAATTGTTGTTCTTTCTTTGAGTTACATGACATCATTGTTATCCCTAACATAAATATGGAGAGCCAAACGATTGACATTGATTGCATAACCTGTGTATTCTTCATAATACTTCTTATTTTCTTTATAATCAAATATGAATTACTATCCTTTTCTGCAAAGATATCCCAGCTCATAAAACTACAGACATAATTATGTTACGGGCTTCTTTTCCAAAATAACATCTTCATTTTCAATGTTACATCTATCTTTTCCTTGTAGCACAGTAAAACAATCACACTGATTATCAATATATTACATTTCTACTTTTTTTTTTTTATAATGAAAGAAATCAATATCCACATATCCACCTTTCGTTTTCGTAGCATAATTGAATATGGCAAACTTTGTTCCCATAAAAAACTTGGTAAAATCAAACTTCATTTTGAAATCCTGTCCGACCTTTATCCATTTGCGATTATCCAAACTATAATAAAAAGTAGCCAAGTCACGATGCTGACTAAAATCACAGTCAATACGCAGATAAATCATATTCTGATCCAAGCCTATCCGCTCTTCCTCAACAGCGTCAACTTTCAGAATCGCTTTGTCAGAATCATTCAATTCTACAACATTCGTACTCATTGTGAGATATTTCTTATTTCCATCCATTATTATAGACAATAACCCCTGAATCCCCGTTAAATGCACTAAATCCGGCGACATCCCCATCTTTCATGTGGGATATATCCATAGAAATAGTTCCACTACACGCAGGTCCTTCCATACGCTGTGTGATAGTATTGGGAGCTGCATACAGATTATCGACTATCCGATCCGTCTTAAGCCGCAAGTAACCGGGACGTTCACTCAAGGACCAGAAATCGTTCATCGGATTATGGTTCCACTGCCAGTTAAGCTTTTAACTTGGAGACATCAAAATCATCACTTACCACCAAAGGGATTTCCGGATAGCCTTGAATCGGCTTCTCCATCACCAAAGGTACATGTCCATTTTCATCCCCAGCATCGGCCAACCGTCTACCCAACGACATGGCATCAAGGTAGGAACACGTCCCACTCCGTTACGGTCTTGAAATATCATGCCATACCAACGACCGTCCGGTGTATCAACAATATTCCCTTGTCCCACTCCTCCATACGTATCAAAAGCATCTTCTAAAATCACGTTCTTTTTATATGGCCCGGTTATATTATCAGCACGATAACATACCTCTCTGCGGATGCCATTTCTCGGCCATGAAATCATCAACAAATAATACTTTCCATTATGTTTTATCACCTGGCTTCCCTCCAACAGTCCATTCTCCGTCTCGTCACGTTCGAAGATTTTCATATTGACACCATTGGGTTGCACTCCTGAAAGATCACTCTTTAGTTCAACAAGAGAGCCTGTCCCGTAAAAAATATACACTTTACCATCATCATCGAAGAAAAGAGATGCATCATGAAAATGCGGTGTACGAGATACCAACTCCCACTTACCGCCCGGGTCAGTTGTCGAATAAATATATCCTTTGTGCGGCTTGTCATTAGGGGAAAAGAATACATAAAACTTACCATTATGATAACGAATCGATGACGCCCATTGTCCCCGTCCATAGACAGTACCGTCTTTCAGGTCATAATTCGGAGTATCCGTCAGTTTATCAAATACATAACCTACAATTTCCCAATTTACAAGATCTTTTGATTTCATGACAGGCGCTCCAGGCATCAGATGCATTGTAGTACTGATCATATAAAAATCATCACCTACCCTAATCACAGACATATCAGGAACGTCCGCATAAATAACCGGATTACGAAATGTATCACTTGCATATCCCATTATCCCGGATAGTAGTAACAAAAACAAAACAAACAGTTTTCTCATGACCATATTCTTGATATATAAAATTAAAAAACAATTGCTGTGTATTGGAACTATTTAAATTCCCAATAATCCAAATTGAAAAGTTTCTTCCCTTTCTCTCCCTTAAAACAAAAATAAAGATCATGCACCCTTTTGGCATTCTTTATCTTGCATGACATCAGTTTATAGATATCCATTCCTCCTGTAGAAGATATGCTGATATTACCAACTATCTGTCCGTCAACACCGTCCAAACGAATCTCAATCTTTCCTCCTTTTTTTCAATGCAGGCAGCGCTGACACTAAACTTCTTCGCCCCTTTTGCTCCAAAATCAACACCTCGCACACACAAGTATTCATCATTGTCAATATCCGTCACATATAAACCACCTTTCTCAAAATTTCCGGTTTTCAAGCCATTCCCCAAGCCATTGTTTCAGCTTCCACTCTACGATAAGGATTAAAGGTCCCGATTTGCTCCAGTTTTGTATCCTGCCAATAGGGGACTTCCTGAATTGTCCCATCCGGATTATAATGCATTTTTGCAACAGATACCGAACGCCGCTCTTTATGATCGAAAGTCTCCAGATGAAGTAAATCATAATTCAGTCCAAATACATAAGAATCTCCTTTATAATCAATAATTCCCGGATGATTACCTCTCGTTCTCTCTGTAGGTTTCATGATATATCCTTCTGTAACCCATGGACCGGTAGCCTTGTCACTCATGGCATAGCCAATACCTTCCGGGCAACAAGTTGAAGCAAAAGCCATATAATAATGTCCGTTCCGCTTATACGTCCAAGGTCCTTCCTGATAATGTTCCGGCTTATCAGCCAGTTTTACGATTTCTCCCGAATAAGAAACCATATCCTCATTCAGTTTCACGTAATAGACATTTGGATTGCCCCAATACATATAGGCTTGCCCGTCATCATCAATAAATACGGTAGGGTCGATATCATCCCAATGCTCTTTTTGCCATACTAACGGTTTATTCAAAGGGTCTTTGAAAGGACCGTAAGGAGAGTCGGATACCAATACGCCGATACCATTACCGTGAATCGGGCAATACATATAAAATTTACCATTACGTTCGATGACTTGCTCTGCCCAGGCACCGTTATCACGCTTCACCCAATTGAAACTCTTCAAGGAAGCGACTGCACCATGATCCGTCCAGTTTACCATGTCTGTAGAAGTATAAAGCAGCCAGTCCAGCATTTTGAAACCTTCGGCATCATCCTCATCATGGGTAGTATAAAGATATACTTTATCATTATATACCATTGGGGCCGGATCAGCCGTATAATTTGTCTGAATAATAGGATTTTGTGCCGTTCCCGAAACAGCCATCATAACCAACAGGAGTGATACACCCCAAAAAAATTCAATGTTTTTCATATTCTATCAGTTTAAAGTTATTGGGTTATTAATATTCCACCATTGCAAGGAATTGCCAATTGTAACTCCTGTTTCTTACCTATTTCTATTTGTTTTACGCTACCCTGCAATGCCTTATCATCACCATACAGTCTCACCTTTTCTCCATTGGAGAACATCGGCAAATTAACTTTAAGTTTCAGTGTTTCCTTCTGCGCATTTACTCCGGCAATATACCATTTGTCTCCATGACGACGGGCAAGAATAACGTATTTGCCAGGATAACCGTCAATGAAACGTACCTCATCCCAAGTCGTTGGAACCTCTTTCATAAAATCAATAGCCCACGACGGAGAATCGGTCAGGTTATTCGGTGCCAGAGCAAAATGCTGTACCGGACTTTGAAATAGAACCGCCGTAGCCAATGCAAAGACATCTGATGTCACCCGTCGACTTCCGCGTGGAGCATTATCCGCATTATAATATTTATTCAGTGCACTGCCTCCAAAGTCCATGCTACCCACCGTATTACGAATAAATGGATGCAGGGTGGCATTAAAAGCCTCATGATCACAGCTACCTTGAGAGAAATGCAGGTTTTCACTGGCCAATACAGCTTCACTCGACGCAAAGTTAGGATACATACGTTCCCAACCGCGAGGCAAAGTACATCCATGAAAAATAACCAGAAGGCCGTACTCGTTTGCATCCGCCAAGATATCTTCATACAGCTGCATAGTGACTTGCTTATCACCACCAAAGAAGTCAACCTTTATACCGCGTATTCCAATGCTTTGCATCCATTTCATCTCCTTGCGTCGGGCTATCGCATTGTCCATGATACCTCGCGGAGTTTGCGGAGCATCATTCCAATACCCATTCGAATTATACCACAGATAAAGAGCTACCCCTTTGTCCTTCCCATATTTAGCCAATTCTTCAATTTTATCACGCCCAATTTGTTTATCCCACAAGGCATCGACCAACACAGATTGATACCCCATCGCTGCCGAGAAATCAATATAACGTAATTGCTCTTCATACTTCGTACTTCCATCCATACCAATAATCCAGCTCCAGGAACCCCGGCCATACGTATACTCTCCTTTTGCCGGATAAAGCGGTTTTACAACATCAAAAGGAACGGTCGTCTCCACTATGGGAGCCAAAGTCTTACCTAAAGTAATAGTACGCCAAGGCGTCTCGCCCGGTAATGCTATCCCCGGAGAAACCGTACCATTCCCATTCGCTTCACCTTCTTGCGGAAATCCAATGGTATATACTCCTCCTTTTTGTCCCAACAGACGGCTCGCACAATATCCGCCATTTACTCCCGTTTCGGAAACAAGCACCCAACCGTTATCTCCATTACGGAACAGACAGGGAAATGTATATCCTTCTCCCCAGCCATTTTTCCCTGCGACATCATCTGCTGTATAAGACGTCTCATAACTTGGAGAAGTACGGGCAAATCCCCCCCATCGGTTTACTTTGCGGACAAAGGAAAGTGGTGGTTCCGTCAGGAAACGCAAATCCTGTGGTTTCCTTCCTAATCACGCAATTTAGTGTCTCACCTTGCGGATACATCTTATATTTAAAAGCAACATCATTATTACTTATGCGGAATATAACATCATAAACTGTTTTCCCTTGTTGTGTAAACAAAAATACAGCTTCATTCGCCACATAATGAACCTTGCTCTGTTTAATAGAAGGTAGCTCATAGGTTTCATCTATTTCGTTTATTGAAACATTTTTCTCTAGCGACATCCCGGATGAAAAATCTCCGATATTTGCAACAATCCCCAATGGAGATGGCCCTAAAAAGAGAACATTGTCATAACTGACAGAATAAGAGGGTCTCCCATCTCTATCCGAAACTGTTACCACCAGCTTCCCATCAGGACTTGCTATCTGTTTATCTTCTGCACTCGCAACGCTACTAACCAATAACATAGCCATTGCTATAAAAAATTTCATCATATTTCTATTTTTTAGATTCTTCAAAGGATGTATTTTCATAATTACAGAATGATAAGGTTTCTAATTAATTACCAACAGATGTTGCATACAGGCCGATCATTGCTCCTGTAAAGCCACCAGCCACATTAGTAGAAAGAATATCACCGGAAACGGTTCCTCCTAAATTTATAAAACTTTTGCCATCAGTCGAATAATTAAAACGATAATCATCTCCATTGGCTGTTACTTGCAGTGTCAAAGGTTTCTCTATCTCTATCTTCACCTCGCCTAGAACACTTGTTTGCCCTTTTTCGGTTCTTTGCAGTATCAGATAATAGTCTTTTTCTTTTTAGTAATACCGAAAACGTAGTGATATCTTTCATTCTGATAACATGTTACACCGGCAAAATCTTTCTCGGTTTTAGGTCTGTACTCCATTGTCGCTGCCGCTGTAAATTGATTATGCTGCTGGCGGTAGAACAAGGTAGAAGTAGGTTTCACTTCATTGATATTTGTGGTAAAAGGAATGATTCGCAAACCTTTACCGGTGATATCCACGAATTCCTCACGAGGACCTCTAAGACCGATCCATCTAAAATCCAATGTCTTATCGGAGAAATCATCCTTAAAGACAAAGTTACCACTAGGCAAATAACCATTTTGCCCTGTTTGGTTCTCTACTCCTGAAGGCATCTTCAATGTAGGTTTCATAGGAATAAGCCCATTCTCAAAAACAGGAAATGTTCCGCTCCAGTCCACCGAAAGAATAAAAGTTTCACGTCCGGTATTCACTCTATTCTTCTCATTGGGACGTATCCCCAAAAATACACCATAATATTTTCCATCCGGTCCCTCCACTAAGTCTGCATGACCAGCCCAGTCTACTTTATTCACCCGGTTTGCAGGAAAATAACGCTGGGTGAGAATCGGATTGTTACTTGCCGGAAGATAAGGTCCTTTCGGATAATCACTTACAAAAATCACTTCACTATGCCAGCCTCCGGTTCCACCTTCCGCACACATCAAATAGTAACGTCCATCTTTCTTATAGATATGAGGAGCTTCAATCCATATTGGCTTTTCTTCTATATTGATGCCACCATTGACAATGATCCGGTCCGATCCCGGAACCACTTTATCATTCTCCACATCATAATCCCATATTTTTATGACACGGTGTCCTGAGTAACATTCATTTGCTTTAGCAGGAGCATCATTATGCACCACGTATGCCTTGCCATTATCATCAAAAGAAAAGAGAAGGATCAATGCCTTCAAATTGAAGTTTGACCGGATCACTCCAACCATTCTCCGGATTCTTTGTCTTTACCACCATATTTCCAAAGCCACCGGAAAATTGAGTGGTTATCATATAAAACGTATCATTATTGGGATTATATCTTATAGCAGGAGCATATACACCAGCACTAATACCACAATCTTCAACCTTTAATTGTGACGTTCTGTCCAGCACATGACCGATTTGTTTCCAGTTGACCAGATCATTAGAATGGAAAATAGGTACCCCGGGAAACATGGCAAAAGATGAGCACACCAAATAATAATCATTCCCTTTCCGCGTTATACTCGGATCGGGATAGCAACCCTGTAAAATAGGATTGTAAAACTCACCCGGTTTTAAAGGGTTGTTTTGATAAACAGCATCCTCCCCTGATAAATAAATTGCGTAAAGACAGGAGCATTTTTCGCTACTTTACCCTTGCCACTCACCTCCATATTAAAAAACAGCATAATAAATACGACAAGGCCCACGGATTGACAGCCCGACAAAATCAATTTTAATGTTCTCATATTATAACTTTTTATTTTCTATAATTTCCTGTTCCATAGTAGTGTTTGCAAATGTATCGATTTGATTTCATCGTATCTGAATAATCACGATACAGGCTTCTATATAGAGGTTACATTTATCACAGACATGTAACATTCTTCTTTCTTGGTGTTACACAAGCATTTAAATCCATAAAATGGTAAGAGAAATGTTACATTGAAAAGACAACTAGGTACAGTTGTCCATGGAATGAGAAGATTTCACGATAAGTATTAATAGAAAGAATCTAATCTATTAATAATAAACTTGTTCACTATTAAGGGGAAACTTCTGTAGATCAGTATACAAACTTACTCTTCCCTAATTACAATCTATAATTGCAAGCTTTGATTATAAAATCAGAACTTGCAATTATAAAAATGCAAGCTTCATTTATAAAAACAAAACTTGCGTTTATAGTTTATAATAGGCGCAAAACAACTTTACCGGTAACTAAAAACATGTTTGTCGGTAATGAAGAGAAACTTTTCTATTAATGGTTTGCGTACAGTATTCCTATATTTCTCATTGGATAGAGAAGCGAAGTAGAACATTTAGTATGAGAAATACCTTGATATGCCCTAGAATAGGATGAGAATAAAAGGATTTCGGGACTAAAATAGGAGAAAAGTATGAGAAATGAATTTCTAGAAAGTATTTCTCATAATGCATCTCCCTGATAATCTATATATTATATAAAATGATGAGAATATGAGAAATGAAAATGAAAAATCGTTTGCAGGGCGCTGAATTTAAATTTGAATTCAGCGCTCAATTTATATTGGTTGTAGAAGGTAGATAGTTCCAATATACTGGATAAAATCAGGAAGTATGATTATTGCACGTTCATCACTATCGCTTTCAATTTATTTTTATCGGAAGAGCCTCCATACAGCAATTCATAAGTACCTGCCACCGGATGCATTGTATTAGTCGCCTCATCAAACCATTCGAAACTCTCATGTGTAAGAGGAATAGTTACTGATTTTGTTTGCCCGGCAGGAATATGGACACGTTTAAGCACGCAGGGTATAACGGGGGCCGTCTTTATCTGCCGGAGATCGCAGATAAACCTGAACCACTTCATCTCCGTCCCGCTGCCCTACATTACTTACCGGAACAGTTAACATAGCTGTTTCTCCTTTTCCAATCGTATTCTTACCCAGATTAGCCTCACCATAAATAAACGTTGTATAACTCAGCCCATACCCGAATGGGTAAAGTGGTTGCTGTTGCATATATCGATAAGTACGTCCCTTCATGGAATAATCTTCGAAGTCCGGCAACTGACCGGCATCCTTATAGAAAGTGACCGGTAAACGTCCTGCCGGGTTATAATCTCCAAACAGTACATCTACAATAGCCGTACCACCTGCCTGACCCGGATACCACGCCTGCAAAATTGCCTCACAAGTATTTGATTCCGGCACTAATCCGATGGCTGAACCGGAATAATTGATAAAGACTACTTTCTTTCCAGCTTTCTTCAAGGTCCTCAGCAAGTCGCGCTGAACAGCAGGAAGTTCAATATCCGTACGGTCGCCCCCTTTAAATCCGGACACTTCCACCGGCATTTCCTCACCCTCCAGACTGGGAGAAATTCCGCCGGCAAAAAGAACGACATCAGCATCCTTCACTTTCTCTACTGCCAAATTCAAATTAATTTCGACTTGTTTACCCAAATCAAAGTCTAATGTAGCTCTCTCATTCCGTTGCTTAAACAGAATCTCAATATGATACTCCTTTCCAGCTTTCGCCTGTAACGTATAGAGATTCGTCGGATTCTTGACATATACTTTTTGAGCTACTTGTTCACCATCAACCATCAGAGTTACTTCACCATCCAACTGGAAACGGAAAGCAACATCACCGGACTGTGAAGGACGAAAACAGATTCATAACGAGCCGAGAAATCTGTTATTTCTACACCGGGAGCAAATGTAGTAGCCCCTGTTGTAGCAAAATGGAATGGAGTAGAAATCTGGTCAGTGGCAACCACTTCTCCTTCACAAATCCGATTATTCCAGTATTCTGCCGAGAAGCCGGGTTTACCATTTATACTACATTCACTAAACAGACTTTGCAGTGCTTCTCTACTCGTGCGGTCACAGCCGGGCTCATACATCACTTGTCCTTCGGGTAATTTGGAACGGACAGCTTCCAGTAAAGTAACTGTATGTCCCGGTATACCATTATAGTTTCCCCACTGCATCACAGAATCGTTGGCATTTGGTCCCATAACAGCCACTTTCAGACCGGTATTTAAAGGAAGAATATCGTTTTTATTCTGCAAAAGCACCAATGACTCACGCGCCATACGCAGGGCTAAATCCTGATGTTCCTTACTATTAAGAGTAGAAGCAGGAATCTCCGCCCGGGCAGGTTGTTCATCCATCTCTCCCAACTCAAAACGTGCAGTCAACAAACGTTTCAGCGAAACATCAATCAGCTTTTCATCAATCAATCCGGCTTTCACAGCATCTGCCAACGAGCCATATTCACCACCACATTCCAGGTCTGTTCCTGATAATACAGCCCCGGCAGAAGCGTGTTCCTTGTCCGGATGAGTTCCATGTGTTTCCGGCCTGTAAAAATCGGAAATTGCACCGCAATCGGAAACAACAATCCCTTTATATCCCCACTCATCACGTAAAATCTGCATTAACAGACGGTTGCTTCCACAACAAGGCTCTCCCTCAAAACGATTGTAGGCACACATCACCTCTTTTACATCCGCCTTCTGCACCAAGTCTTTGAAAGCCGGTAGGTAAGTCTCCCATAAATCACGGGGAGCAATATTCTCCGCATCAAAACTGTGGCGGTTCCACTCCGGTCCGGAATGGACTGCGAAGTGTTTGGCACAAGCATGCAGTTTGTCGTATTTACCATCCTCCGGTCCCTGCAAGCCACGAACGACAGCCATTCCCAGCTGTCCTGTCAGATAAGGATCCTCGCCATAAGTCTCCTGTCCGCGTCCCCAACGAGGATCACGGAATATATTTACATTCGGCGTCCAGAATGTCAGTCCCTGATAGCGTTTTTAAGACACCGTTTTCACTGAAGATACGGGATTTCACACGAGCCTCATCAGATACAGCGTCGAAAACCTCATATAATAACGAATCATTAAAAGAAGCCCTCCCATACCGATAGCTTTGGGGAAAAACTGTGGCCAGCCCTGCGCGACCAACTCCGTGTAATGCTTCATTCCACCAGTCATACTCTTTGATTCCCAGACGCGGAATAGCGGGTGAGGCATTCTGCATGAGTGCAACTTTCTCTTCCAGAGTCAATCGGGGCAATAAATCTTCCGCCCGTTGTTCAGCCGTTAAAGAAGTGTCTTGATAAGGTAATTTTTGAGCGCAAGAAAAAAGTAAAGAGAGACTGCATACTCCAAGCGCAAATTTTAGTCCTGTATTCATGTTATTACATATTAGTAGGTTATCTTGTTTCAACGCAAAGTTAACGGATTTCAGCCAATAGTAT
>VOFD01002179.1_pt1 | contig 49143 bp, 53 predicted proteins | sample 5384101 | NCBI WGS metagenome assembly VOFD01 (sample SAMN12384723, study PRJNA508395) | human gut metagenome | isolation source: healthy gut C | host: Homo sapiens
CTCGTCGGCGGTGAAGCCCGCCAGCTGGTCCATGTACAGCTCGCCGGGGCTCATGGCGTCCACCACCAGGCCTTCTTCGCGGATGATGCGCAGCAGCACGGGGTTGGTGTTGGCCTTGACCGAATAGTTGACGCCAAAGCCGGGCAGGGAGGAAAGGGCCTTGAGTTCGCGGCAGCGCTGGCGCAGCACGGTCTCATTATAGACATAGAGCGGCGTACCGAACTGTTGGGCCAGATCCAGAGGAGAATGGCCACCATAAAAATTGATACTGTCGGTATAGCTGGAGCGGATCTGGGACATAGGGGATTCCTTGGTCTGAAAGGCTGCCGGCTCTGGCCGGCTCAGGAATTGTTTGGGCGCTCAATATATGCTGTTGCCTCCCCCGGCTGTCAAGATGGCAGGCCCGCGGCAAGGACGATTTCATGGCCGCCCGGGCCATGCCGCAAGGGGAGGGCGGGCCCGTCCGCATTGACATGGCAGCCCCCCTGCTTTATTCCAAAACAGCGGACCGGTGGAAAATGCCCTGACGGCATCCGGGTTCCAGCCTTTCACGCGGCCCTTTGCCGCGCATTCTTTTGTAATCAACCGGGCTTGCCCGAATCATACGGAGTATCCATGGCTATCAAGAATGGCGACACCCTGCGTGTGCACTACACCGGCACTCTCAGCGACGGCACTGTTTTCGATTCTTCCCGCGAACGCGAACCCCTGGAATTCACCATGGGCAAAGGCATGCTCATCCCCGGCTTCGAAGCCGCCGTCATGGGCCACGAAGCGGGCGAGACCGTGACCGTCACCATTCCCCCGTCCCAGGCTTATGGCGAAAGCGATCCCGAGCTGGTCTTCACCGTGGACCGCGCCCAGGTGCCCGATCATATCCCGTTGACCGTGGGCGTGCCGCTGCAGCTTTCCAATGAACAGGGCCAGATGGACGTGACCATCACCGAAGTCACGGACGAAGAGATCACCCTGGATGCCAACCATCCCTGGCCGGCAAGGAACTGACCTTCGAAATCGAAATCGTCAGCGTCAACTAGGTTCCCGGACGTTGACAAGGGAGCTTTCATGAGCAGCAATTCCGCCCGCAGAAGTGCCGTTCAGGCCATCACCACCTACAAGCCGGAAGCGTCGCCGCTGAACTTTTACGATACCAAGCCCACCGACATTTTCGGCTGTAACGTGTTCACCGACAAGGTGATGCGTGAACGCCTGCCCAAGGATGTCTACAAGGCCCTGCACAAGACCATCGAATTCGGCGAACGCATGGATCCCGGCATCGCCGATACCGTGGCCGCCGTCATGAAGGACTGGGCCATCGAAAAGGGTGCCACCACTTCACCCATATCTTCTACCCCTGACCGGTCAGACGGCGGAAAAGCACGACAGCTTCCTGATGCCTGACGGCCAGGGCCGCATCATCGCCGAATTCTCCGGCGCCATGCTGATCCGCGGCGAGCCCGACGCTTCGTCCTTCCCCTCCGGCGGCCTGCGCTCGACCTTCGAGGCGCGCGGCTACACGGCCTGGGACGTGACCAGCCCCGCCTACATCATGGAAAACCCCAACGGGACCTTCCTGTGCATCCCCACCATGTTCCTTTCGTGGACCGGTGTGGCCCTGGACAAGAAGACCCCGCTGCTGCGTTCCGGCCAGGCCCTCAACCGTGAGGCCCGCCGCGTGCTGAAGCTGTTCGGCATCGAGACCAAGCTGCCTGTGGTCTCCTACGCCGGTCTGGAGCAGGAATACTTCTGCATCGACCACAACTTCAACTTCGCCCGTCCCGACCTGCAGGTGGCAGGACGTTCGCTGTTCGGCGCCCGTCCGGCCAAGGGCCAGGAATTCAGTGACCAGTACTTCGGGGTCATTCCCCAGCGCGTGCTGTCCTACATGATGGAAGTGGAACGCGAGCTCTACAAGCTGGGCGTGCCCGTGCGCACCCGCCATAATGAAGCCGCTCCCAGCCAGTACGAGATCGCGCCTCTGTACGAGGCCAGCAACCTGGCCGTGGACCACAACCACATCATCATGTCCACCCTGCGCAACGTGGCCAAACGCTACGGGCTCAAGTGCCTGCTGCACGAAAAGCCCTTCTACGGCGTCAACGGCTCGGGCAAGCACGTGAACTACTCCATCGGCAATGCCGAGCTGGGCACGCTGTTCAACCCCGGCGAGACCCCGCACGCCAATGCCAAGTTCCTGGTGTTCTGTGCGGCCATGATCCGCGCCGTGCACAAGTTCGGCGGCCTGCTGCGTGCCACTGGTGGCCAGCGCCAGCAACGACCACCGTCTGGGCGCTCACGAAGCCCCGCCGGCCATCATGTCCATCTTCCTGGGCGATCAGCTGACGGAAGTGTTCGAAGCCTTCCGTGCCGGTCGTATCGACGATGCCGCCAACAGCAAGAGCGGCCGCGTCATGAACGTGGGCGTGGATACCCTACCGCCCCTGCCCACGGACCCCGGTGACCGCAACCGCACCAGCCCCATCGCCTTCACGGGCAACCGCTTCGAATTCCGCGCCCTGGGTTCCAGCCAGTCCGCGGCCGATTCCATCACGGCCCTGAACGCCATCATGGCTGATTCGCTGGGCCATGCGGCCGACTTCCTGGAAGGCGACCTGGCCCGCGGCAAGGACCTCAACACGGCCATCCAGCACTATGTGCAGCATGTCATCGAAGAGCACAGCGCCGTTATCTTCAACGGTGACGGCTACTCCAGCATCTGGCATGCCGAAGCCGAACGTCGTGGCCTGTCCAACCTGCGCACCACGCCCGAGGCCATGCCCGAGCTGATTCGTCCCGAAGTCATCGACCTGTACGAGCGTCTGGGCATCCTGAACCGTGCCGAGCTCAAGGCCCGTTATGACATCTATCTGGAGCAGTACTGCAAGACCGTACGCACCGAAGCCATCCTGACCATCCGCATCGCCCGGACCATAATCTTCCCCGCGGCCATGCGTTATCAGGGCGAACTGGCCGAGACCGCGGCCCGCATGAAGGCTATTGGCAAGGACTTCCGTACCATCACGCTGGACGAGGTCACCGAGCAGCTGCGCGGCCTGCAGGATGCCACCCGCAGCCTGGAAGCCACGCTGGCCAGTGTGGACGGCAAGGGCGACTTCCTGGCCCGCGCCACCCGCTACTGCGAAGAAGTGCTGCCCATCATGGGCGAAGTGCGGCGCTATGCCGACCTGCTGGAGACCCGCGTGGCCGATGACCTGTGGGATCTGCCCAGCTATCAGGAAATCCTTTTCGGAAAATAATTGACAGCCGAAAAGAATTGTGATTTTCTACGTAAAGAACTTTTAACCAACAGGATTATTTCCATGTCGTGCACTTTCTCCAACATCTGCTTCCGCACCTTCTGGTGGCGCGCGAGTCAATGTACGGGGGACGTGCAGGCATAGCCTGTTGCGATTGATACGTCACATGCATTGAGCAAGCGCCGTTCCCCCACAGGGAGCGGCGCTTTTTTTTATGTTTTGAAGGAATGACCCTATGAATACGACCACACTTTCCGACTCGGCCTCCCATGCTCCTCTCGTTTCCCTGCAGCAGCAGGCCGCTGGCTGCCCGCCGATATGGATACGCCCATCAGCCTGTATCTGGGCATGGTGGGCCAACAGGACGGCATCCTGCTGGAAAGCGCGGAGGTGGACGGCCGCTGGGGACGCTACAGTGTCCTGGCCTGCGATATGGCCCTGTATGTCCGCTGCCATGAAGGGCGGCTGGATCTGCGCATCAGGATGAGCGTCTTGCCCCTCTCTCCGTCCTGCAGGGGCTGCCTTTTGTGGAAGGTCTGCGCCGCCTGATGCAGAACCTGCACCTGGAGGCCCCGGCGCAGATCGAAGGCCTTCCGGCCATAACCCGAGCCCTCTACGGCTGGGTGGGATTCGGTATGGCCTCCCTGTTCCAGCCCCGTCTGGCCGCGGTCATGCCGCCGGAAGAGGCGGAGAGCATGCTGGTGCTGCCCGGGACGCAGCTGGTCTTCGACCATCTGTACAACAGGCTGTGCCAGATCAGCCTGGGCGGACACCGCGAGGTGCTGGGCAGCCGTGGGGCGGAAGGAAAGTTCACTGTCGCGGCGATGTCCGTGCCGATCCCGGAGAGACCGGTTACAAGGCCATGGTGGAAAAAGATCAAGGCCATGCTGCACCAGGGCGAGGCCATACAGGTGGTGCCTTCCGTCAATTTTTCCGTGGCCTGCGAAGGGGATCCCTTCGTGCTGTACCGGCGCATGCGTCGCTACAATGCCTCGCCGTACATGTTTTTCATGCGCCTGGGAGATTTTTTGCTTCTGGGGGCCTCGCCAGAGGTCATGGTACGCTGCGAAAAGGGGCGTCTGCAATTGTCGCCCATCGCCGGGACGCGCCGTCGCGGCCGGGATGATCTGGAAGACGCCCGGCTGGCGGAAGAGTTGCGCAGCGACCCCAAGGAACAGGCCGAGCATGTGATGCTGGTGGATCTGGGGCGCAACGATCTTGGCCGGGTGGCCCAGCCCGGCAGCGTGAACCTGGAGCGTTGCATGGATGTTGAGCGTTTTCCCATGTCATGCATCTGACCAGCCGGGTCACGGCCCGTCTGGCCCCGGGCGCGATGCCCTGGACGTGCTGGCGGCCACTTTCCCGGCAGGGACGGTGAGCGGGGCGCCCAAGGTCAGGGCCATGGAGATCATCCGTAGCCTGGAAGGCCGTGCCCGCGGGCCCTATGCGGGCTGCATCGGCTGGCTGGGACTGGATAAGGACAGCGTGGATCTGGACATGGGCATCGCCATTCGCAGCATGTGGAGCCGTGAAGGGCGCCTGTTCTGGCAGGCCGGGGGCGGCATCGTCCATGATTCGGACGCCGCTCTGGAGTGGAAAGAAGTTTGCAACAAATCAGCCATCATGCGCCTTGTGCTTGAAGAGGGTGACGACCATGTTCCTGCTCATCGATAATTACGATTCCTTTACCTACAACCTGGTCCAGGCGTTCTACGCCCTGGGGCACGAGCCCGTGGTGCTGCGCAATGACGATCCCGCCATCCTGGACATGGCCGCGGATCCCTCTTTGGAGATGGTCTGCATCTCGCCCGGGCCGGGACATCCCTCGCAGACGGGCTTCTGCCCCGAATTCCTGCGCCGCCTGCCGCACCATGTACCGGTGCTGGGCGTCTGCCTGGGCCATCAGCTGCTGGGCCTGCACGCCGGGGCGCGGGTGGATGTGGGGCCCTGCATCATGCACGGCAAGCAGTCCGAGATCGTGCACGACGGCAGCGGCCTGTTCGAAGGTCTGCCCAATCCCATGAAGGTGGCCCGCTATCATTCGCTGGTGGTCCATGCCGGAGAAGGGGAGGGCAATGCGCTGTTCACGGTGACGGCCCGCGCCCCTGAAGGCGAGGTCATGGCCCTGCAGTATCGCGACAGGCCATGGGTGGGCGTGCAATTTCACCCCGAATCCATCCTGACGCCGGACGGGCTGCGCCTGCTGGGCAATTTCCCGCAGGCCATCCTGCCCCGGCAGGGACGGGACGGCGGCATGGCAGAGGTGCTGGAGCATCTGGCGCGGCGGGAAGACCTGACGGCGGACATGGCGTCCCGCAGCTTCGGGGCGCTCATGGACGGCAGACTGACGCCTGCCCAGGCCGGGAGCTTCCTCATGGGGCTGCGCATGAAGGGAGAAAGCTCTCTGGAACTGGCCCACGCCACCCGGGCTGCCCTGGCCCGCGCCGTGCGCGTGGAAGGCATCTCGGGCCCGTGCATCGATGTGGTGGGGACCGGCGGTGACGGCCGTCATTCCTTCAACTGCTCCACAGCGACGTCGCTGGTGCTGGCAGGCATGGGCTACAAGGTGGTCAAGCACGGCAACCGGGCGGTCTCGTCCACCTGCGGCAGTGCCGATGCCCTGGAGAGCCTGGGCATCCCGCTGGATACCGATCCCGCAGCGGTGGCGGACATGGTGGCCAAACGCAATTTCGCCTTCCTCTTCGCCCCGCATTTCCACCCGGCATTCAAGAATATCGGCCCGCTGCGCAAGGAGCTGGGGGTGCGAACCCTGTTCAATCTGCTGGGCCCCATGATCAATCCGGCCCGGCCCAGCCATTTGCTCATGGGGGTTGCCCGGCCCGAGCTGGTGCCTCTTCTGGCCGATACCCTGTCGCAGTCCGCGCTTTACCGGGCGGCGGTGGTCTGCGGGGCCGGGAATTATGACGAGCTGACGCCCATGGGCCCGGCCACGGCCATGCTGTTGCACAACGGCAGCGTCCGTCCGTTGGTGCTGGACCCGGCCAGCTTCGGCTTCCAGAGCTGCACGCCGGAGGATCTGGCGGTAGAGAGCCGCGAGGAGGCTGTGGCAGTGCTGCGCCGTCTGCTGGATGGCGAAGGCCCGCGTCCCATGCGCGACATGGTGGCCCTCAATGTGGGGCTGGCCATCTTCCTCATGGAAGAAGGGCTGCCGCTGGATGTCTGCATGGCCCGTGCCCGTGAAGCGGTGCGTGCCGGTCTGGGAAGGAGGGTCCTCCATGCTGCTTGAGCGTTTCCTCTGGGCCAAGGCAGATGAAGTGACACGGTTGCGGCAGCAGGAAAGGAAAAGGGGCCCTGCCTGTTCCCTTCAGCGGGCAGCGCGGTGATTTTATCGCGGCCCTGCAACAGCGGGAGGCAGGCGTGCCGCTGACCGTCATCGCGGAATTCAAACAGGCTTCACCGTCCCGCGGGCCCATCTGTCGCAGCCTGACGGTGGAAGAGGCTGCCCGGCAGTATGTGGCGGCCGGGGCAGGGGCCCTGTCCATCCTCACGGAACGGCGTTTTTTTGCCGGTGAGCTGGATTTTCTGGGGCGGGCGGCTGCCTGTTGCCCCGGGACGCCCCCTGCTGCGCAAGGACTTTATCTTTGATCCGTTGCAGGTGCGGGCCACGGCAGCCACTCCGGCAGCGGCCCTGCTGCTCATCGTGGCTCTTACCCCGGATGCCGCGCTGTTGCGCCGTCTGCGGGAGCAGACGGAAAGCCTCGGCATGCAGGCCGTGGTGGAAGTCTGCGGCAAAAAGGATCTGGTGCTGGCCCGGGAGAGCGGGGCGCGCATCATCCAGGTCAATGCCCGCGATCTGGATACGCTGCGGGTGGACAGACAGGCCTGCCTGGAGCTGGCACGGCAATGCCCGCCGGAACGGGGCGAGATCTGGATCGCTGCCAGCGGCATGGATCGCCGCGAGCATCTGGAAGAAGCCGCCCGGGCCGGATTCTCCTCCGCTCTGGTGGGGACGGCCCTCATGCAGGAAGGGCAGCCCGGTGCCGCGCTGCGGCGGCTGCTCCGCGGCCGGGAGGACGGGCATCATGCTGCTTAAATTCTGCGGTCTGCGGCGGCAGGAAGATGTGACGCTGGCAGCCCGGCTGGGGGCCACGCATTGCGGCTTCGTGTTCCATGCGGGCAGCCCCCGTTGTGTGGATGCCGTGACGGTCTCCCGCCTGGAGAGCGGGGACATGGTGCGTGTGGGCGTCTTCACCGGGCAGGACAGTGACGAGATAGCCCGCATCATGCGGCTGGCGCGACTGGACATGGCCCAGCTGCATGCAGACCAGTCCGTGGACTGTGCCCGTCGGCTGGGTGCGGAGCGGGTGATCCGGGTGCTGTGGCCGCAACGGTATGGTGATACGGCCGCTCTGGAAGTCGCGGCGGGACAGTATGCCGACAGCTGTGCCTGTACCTGCTGGATGCCGGCAGGTCAGGCGGCGGCAGCGGTCACACGCTGGCCTGGAAAACGCTGGGCGGCCTGCACCTGCCCCATCCCTGGCTGCTGGCCGGGGGGCATGTCGCCCGCCAACTTCCGTCAGGCGCTGACGGCGTGCCGTCCGGACGGCGTGGACTGCAATTCCGGCGTGGAAGATGCGCCGGGGCAGAAGGATGCCCGGGCCATGACGGATATGGCCCGCCTTGTCGAAGAAGTTTTCCGGGATGCTCCGGCAGATCCTTCCAGACGGGCCTGACGGCCTGATCCCGGCAGGGCTGGAGAGCCGGACGGATAAAAGTTATAAAATACGATACAGTTCAGATACAGTGGAGAACGACCATGAAGAAAGGCTATTTTGGCGAATTTGGGGGATGTTTCGTTCCTGAGTTGCTGATGCCGCCGCTGCTGGAAGTGGAAGCCGCCATGCGGGACATCATGCCGACGCAGCAATTCCAGGACGAGTTGCAGGATCTGCTGCACAATTATGCGGGGCGGCCCACGCCTCTGACCTTCTGTCCGCGCCTTTCCGAAGAACTGGGCTTTGAACTGTGGCTCAAGCGTGAAGACCTGCTGCATTCCGGCGCCCACAAGATCAACAACACCCTGGGGCAGGCGCTGCTGGCCAAGTATATGGGCAAGACCGCTCTGGTGGCCGAGACCGGTGCCGGGCAGCACGGTGTGGCCACGGCTGTGGCGGCCGCCCGTCTGGGCATGAGCTGCACCATCTATATGGGGGCGGAAGATGTGGAGCGGCAGGCGCCCAACGTCATGCGCATGCGCCTGCTCGGGGCCACCGTGCACCCGGTGGAAAGTGGTTCGCGCACGCTTAAGGATGCCATCAACGAGGCCCTGCGTGCCTGGATCGTCAGCCAGCAGACCACGCATTACTGTTTCGGCACGGCTGCGGGACCGCACCCCTTCCCCACGCTGGTGCGCATGTTCCAGCAGGTCATCGGACAGGAAGTGCGGGAACAGATGCTGGCCCGTGCCCAGCGCCTGCCGGATGCCGTGGTGGCCTGCGTGGGTGGCGGCTCCAATGCCATCGGCCTGTTCCATCCTTTCCTGGAGGACGAGCGCGTGCGCATCATCGGGGTGGAAGCCGCCGGTACGGGCGAGCCGGGTTGCTTCAATTCCGCGCCGCTCAGTCTGGGCAGCCCCGGCGTGCTGCACGGCAACCGTACCATGCTGCTCCAGAACAGTGACGGCCAGATCGAGCCTTCGCACTCTGTTTCGGCCGGGCTGGATTATCCTGGTGTGGGGCCTGAGCATGCCTTCCTGCACAAGACGGGCCGTGTGCGTTATGTGATGGTCCGTGACGCCCGCGCTTTGGCCGCCTTTGAAAAGCTGTGCCATGCCGAAGGTATCCTGCCCGCCCTGGAATCTTCCCATGCTCTGGCCTGGGTTCTGGATCATCCCGAAGAGTTCGAGCCCGGCAGCAAGGTGGTGGTCAACCTCTCCGGCCGGGGAGACAAGGACTTGGCCATCGTGCGCAAAGCCCTGAACCTGCCGGAAAGCGGGGGACATCTGCTAGCGCCATCCGCGGAATAGAGCCTCCGGCAACGGACGGGCAGGGGAGTCGCGAGGGATGGTACATCCCCCGCGTGCGTGGAGAGGGAAAACAGCCTCATGCCTTGCTGTCGTTCGGGAAAAGCCGGCAGAGAGCCATATAACAACAGCCATAACGGGAGTGGTCGTCAACGGCCGCTCCGGGAGTTCGTCATGCATATCCTTGAAGAAAAAAGATCCGTGAGGCCCGTGCCGCCGGACGTCATGCCCTGATCCCCTTCGTGACCTTCGGTTTCCCGGATGAAAACGCTTCTGGCCCGCTCTGGTGGAACTGGATGAGAGCGGGGCGGACATCATCGAGATCGGTGTCCCCTTTTCCGATCCTGTGGCCGACGGCCCTGTGGTGGAGGAGGCCTCGCGCCGGGTGCTGAGCGACGGTGTCTGTCTGGAACGGATCATGGAAGAGCTGAAGTTGCGTGCCGGTATCTTCCGTGCGGGCATCGTCCTGATGGGCTACCTGAACCCCTTCCTGCAATACGGTCTGGAAAAGCTGGCTGTGGAGGCCCGCGAGGCCGGTGTGCATGGTTTCATCATCCCGGATCTGCCCTTTGAGGAATCCGGGGACATCCGCCGCATCTTCGCCGCACAGGGCCTGGCCCCTGATCGCTCTGGTGGGTCCCAATACGCCGGAGGAACGGATGCGCCTGTATGCGGACGTCAGCGAAGGCTATGTCTATGTGGTCTCGGCCATGGCGACCACCGGGCAGCGCGCCCGCATGGAGATGCAGGTCGCCGAGACCCTGCAGCGGGCCCGCTCCGTGTTTCGCCTGCCGCTGGCGCTGGGCTTCGGTCTGGAGCAGCCGGAACAGATGCAGGGGCTGCCGCCGGACACCCTGCCTGATGCCGTGGTCTTCGGCAGTGCCCTGCTGAAGCATCTGGATGCCGGGAAACCAGCGGCCGAATTTATGGCAAGCTGGAAGTAACCCATAGTGATATATTGTTTTTTCAGAATTAGGTGAGGGCGGTATCGCGTGTTGTCCTTACCGGAAAAGAGGAGCCATCTCTGCCAGAGCAGGGACGGCTCCCTTTTTTAGGGAGTTATTGATTTTTTTATTGACATTGAAATTCGTTTTCAATTAGGTTGGATTTGCAGCAAGTGGGGGCTGAGTGTGAAAACAAGATAAGGAGCCATATATGTGCGTCACTCTCATCGGCGGAATGGACAGACTCAAGCAGGATTATATCGCCGCTGCCCGTCAGGGGGGAGCAACCCTCAAATGCATCAGCCGTAACGAACGGAATTTTGTGGACAAGATCGGCAACCCTGATGCCATCATCGTGTTTACCAACAAAGTCTCGCATGAAGCCAAGCGCAAGGCTCTGCTGCATGCCCGCTCCCGCAATATCCCCATCCATCTGGTGCACTCCTGCGGAGTGTCCAGTTTGCGTGATTGTTTGTCGTCTTAATAAATATTGACATTCATTTTCAAGTTGGATAGGGTTCGGGAAATGAAATTCGTTTTTTTCGAACCCTTACCTTTGTTTCGCCAATTAGTCACACAAGGCCTCAAAGAGGAGTTTTTGGAATGAGTGCTGAAGCCCGGTTTGATGGTGGTCAGGGGAAAATGACCACGGGAGCGTTGCGGATCGCTCTGGCAGGCAATCCCAACTGTGGCAAGACCACGGTGTTCAATGCCTATACAGGCGCGCGACAGCATGTGGGCAACTACCCCGGCGTCACGGTGGACCGCAAGGAAGGCCATGTGCGTCACGGCAACGCCGACATCACCCTGGTGGACCTGCCCGGGACCTATTCGCTGACCGCCTACTCCATGGAAGAGCTGGTGGCCCGTGCCGAACTGGGCAGTGGCGATGTCCAGGCCGTCATCAACGTGGTGGACGCTTCGGCTCTGGAGCGCAACCTGCTGCTGACCGTACAGATGATGGAGATGGGCCTGCCGGTGGTGCTGGTCTGCAATATGATGGACGAAGCCCGCAAGGCCGGCGTGCATATCGACATGGAGCGCCTGTCCAGGATGATGGGCATCCCTGTGGTGTCCGCCGTGGCCCGTACCGGCGAAGGCCTGCAGCAGGCCCTCGGTGAGGCGGTGCGTCTGGCTGGTGAAGGCCGGCGCCGTGTGCTGGAACTCAATTACGGCGCGGACATCGACGAAGGCCTGCGGGCCATGTGTGCCATCATCAATCGTGAAGGCCTGCTGAAAAAGTACGCGCCCCACTGGATCGCCGTGAAGCTCATGGAAGGTGATGCCGAGATCCGCAAGGAAGTGCATCAGGCCAGCAGCGAGGCGGCGGCGGAACTGGATGCCGTACGCCGCAAGGTGGCCGAGCACATCCGTACCGGGCACAACATCTCCATGGAAGCCTACATCACGGATGCCCGCTACGGTTATATCCGCGGGCTGCTGCGTGACGGTGTGGTGCGTCAGGATGCGGGCAAAGACCGTCTGGCCCTTTCCGACAAGCTGGACAAGGTGCTGACCAATGCCTTTTTTCGGCCCGCTCATCATGCTGGCCGTACTGTATGGCCTGTTCTATGTGACCATCGAGGTCGGCGCTTATCCCCAGGGCTGGGTGGAAGATGGCTGCGCCGCGCTGGGCGAATTCTTTGCCGGGATCATCCCTGAAGGGGAGCTGCAATCCCTGGTGGTGGACGGCATCATCGGCGGCGTGGGCGGTGTGCTCAGCTTCGCGCCCCTCATCGTCATCATGTTCGCTCTCATCGCCTTCCTGGAAGACAGCGGCTACATGGCGCGCATCGCCTATATGATGGACCGCATCTTCCGCGCTTTCGGTCTGCACGGCGCCTCCGTCATGCCCTACATCATCGCGGGCGGCATCGCGGGTGGCTGCGCCATCCCCGGCGCTATGCCACGCGTACTCTGCGCAGCCCCAAGGAAAAGCTGGCGACCCTGCTGACGCTGCCGTACATGAGCTGCGGCGCCAAACTGCCCGTGTTCCTGCTGCTGGCTGCGGCCTTCTTTGGGGATCAGGCCCCGACGGTGATGATGCTGGTCATGCTGTCCGGTGGGTGTTCGCCCTGCTGGTGGCCCGCCTGCTGCGCTCCACCATCATCAAGGGGAGGCGACTCCCTTCGTCATGGAACTGCCTCCCTATCGTTTGCCCACCTGTTCAGCGTGCTCATGCACTGCTGCTGGGAACGTACCTGGATGTATGTGAAGAAGGCCGGTACCGTGATCCTGGCCATCTCCATCATCATCTGGGCCGGTCTGACCTATCCCAAGCTGGATGAAGCCGAATCGACCAAGTTCGACACGCAGATCGAGCAGCTCCGTCCCAGATGGAAGCCCTGCCTGCCGAAGACGAAGGCCGCGCTGCCTTGGAAGAGCAGATCACCAAGCTGGAAGAAGAGAAGGGCGCCGCCGAACTGGCTTACAGCTATGCCGGCCGCCTGGGTAAGGCCATCGAACCCCTGACCCTGCCCGCCGGTTTCGAATGGCGCACGGACATCGCCCTGCTGGCCGGTGTGGCCGCCAAAGGAAGCCGTGGTCTCCACCATGGGTACGGCTTACTCTCTCGGTGACGTGGATCCCGAAGATGCCCAGAGCCTGGGCCAGCTGCTGCAGAGCAATCCCAACTGGAACAAGGCTACGGCCCTTTCCCTGATGCTCTTCGTCCTGCTGTACTCGCCCTGCTTCGTCTCCCTGGTGGTGATCCAGCGTGAGGCCGGGGGCTGGCGCTGGCTGATTTTCAGCATGGTCTTCAATACGCTGCTGGCCTTTGCCGTCTCCGTAGCAGCCTACCAGATCGGTCTGGTGGTCTGGGATTAGACCCGATGATGTATAATTGATTTTTTATATTATTATAGGTAGTTAGTCTAAAATTACGTCAGTTTTTGCAAATCCGCAAAATTTTTTGCGGAAAAATGCTTGACGGTGGAGTTGAAAAGGCGATAAAGCCGTTCGCGCCAACGAGCTCGGCCACGTCCGAAAGGGCGACGGGAAAAGGAATTTTCCCGGATGGCAAAAAGTTCTTGACGCGGGTTTGAAAATGAGACATAAATCTCCCTCGCGTCAACGAGTTGCCCCGACGGGGCCGCGAAAAAAACTTTCGCGAAAATGAAAAAAACTTGTTGACAGCGAAAGCGAAGCGGCGTAAACAACTGCTTCGCGCCGAGTGAATCGGTGTGGTTCATTGACAAGTGAATAGCGAACGGGAAGGAACTTTGAGATTCTGATTTCCGTCCAACGGAGATCTTTGCTACAGATTTGAACTGGAGAGTTTGATTCTGGCTCAGATTGAACGCTGGCGGCGTGCTTAACACATGCAAGTCGTACGCGAAAGGGACTTCGGTCCCGAGTAAAGTGGCGCACGGGTGAGTAACACGTGGATAATCTGCCTCTATGATGGGGATAACAGTTGGAAACGACTGCTAATACCGAATACGCTCATGATGAACTTTGTGAGGAAAGGTGGCCTCTGCTTGCAAGCTATCGCATAGAGATGAGTCCGCGTCCCATTAGCTAGTTGGTGGGGTAACGGCCTACCGAGGCAACGATGGGTAGCCGATCTGAGAGGATGATCGGCCACACTGGAACTGAAACACGGTCCAGACTCCTACGGGAGGCAGCAGTGGGGAATATTGCGCAATGGGCGAAAGCCTGACGCAGCGACGCCGCGTGAGGGATGAAGGTCTTCGGATCGTAAACCTCTGTCAGAAGGGAAGAAACTAGGATGCTCTAATCAACATCCTACTGACGGTACCTTCAAAGGAAGCACCGGCTAACTCCGTGCCAGCAGCCGCGGTAATACGGAGGGTGCGAGCGTTAATCGGAATCACTGGGCGTAAAGCGCACGTAGGCTGTTATGTAAGTCAGGGGTGAAATCCCACGGCTCAACCGTGGAACTGCCCTTGATACTGCACGACTTGAATCCGGGAGAGGGTGGCGGAATTCCAGGTGTAGGAGTGAAATCCGTAGATATCTGGAGGAACATCAGTGGCGAAGGCGGCCACCTGGCACGAAACTGACGCTGAGGTGCGAAAGCGTGGGTAGCAAACAGGATTAGATACCCTGGTAGTCCACGCCGTAAACGATGGATGCTAGTTGTCGGGTTGTATGACTCGGTGACGCAGCTAACGCAATAAGTATCCCGCCTGGGGAGTACGGTCGCAAGGCTGAAACTCAAAGAAATTGACGGGGCCCGCACAAGCGGTGGAGTATGTGGTTTAATTCGATGCAACGCGAAGAACCTTACCTAGGTTTGACATCTGGGGAATCCTCCCGAAAAGGAGGGGTGCCCTTCAAGGGAGCCCCCAAGACAGGTGCTGCATGGCTGTCGTCAGCTCGTGTCGTGAGATGTTGGGTTAAGTCCCGCAACGAGCGCAACCCCTATGCATAGTTGCCAGCAGGTAAAGCTGGGCACTCTATGCAGACTGCCCGGGTAGGAAGGTGGGGACGACGTCAAGTCATCATGGCCCTTACACCTAGGGCTACACGTACTACAATGGCACGCACAAAAGGGCAGCGATACCGTGAGGTGGAGCCAATCCCAAAAAACGTGTCCCAGTCCGGATTGCAGTCTGCAACTCGACTGCATGAAGTCGGAATCGCTAGTAATTCGAGGTCAGCATACTCGGGTGAATGCGTTCCCGGGCCTTGTACACACCGCCCGTCACACCACGAAAGTCGGTTTTACCCGGAAGCCGGTGAGCCAACTAGCAATAGAGGCAGCCGTCTACGGTAGGGCCGATGATTGGGGTGAAGTCGTAACAAGGTAGCCGTAGGGGAACCTGCGGCTGGATCACCTCCTTTAAGGAATATATCTTCCTGTTCGCTCTTCACTCTGCAATGAGCCACGAGCTCATTGACAAGAAGAGCATGATTGGGCCTGTAGCTCAGGTGGTTAGAGCGCACGCCTGATAAGCGTGAGGTCGAAAGTTCAAGTCTTTCCAGGCCCACCACGCGGGGGTATATGCTCCACGGATCGCCCTCCGCAGGAGGTCGAGAAAGCGCAAGACAGGTTGCGAGTTCGAAACGCAAGATGAGTTCAAATCCGGATGATCCGGCCATCACGAAAGTGATCGCTCTTTTACAATTGAATAGGGATGGAAGGAAGTTTTTTCGAGAAGACAAGTTGACAAGAGCATCGGGTGGATGCCTTGGCGTCGGAAGGCGATGAAAGACGTGGTAAGCTGCGAAAAGCCTCGGGGAGAAGCTAAACATTCTATGATCCGGGGATTTCTGAATGGGGAAACCCGGCGGAGGTCATGCTCCGTCGCGGGCACTTGAATACATAAAGTGTCCAGCGCCAACTCAGGGAAGTGAAACATCTCAGTACCTGAAGGAAAAGAAATCAAACGAGACTCCCAAAGTAGCGGCGAGCGAAATGGGATGAGCCCAAACCGGCTGAATTCGTTCAGCCGGGGTTGTAGGGCCGGCATATGTGATTCATGAGTAGGCAGGGGAAATGAGCTGGAAAGCTGCCAGAGCGGGTGACAGCCCCGTACCTGAAACCCAAAGCGACACAGCCGGTACCTGAGTACCGCGAGACACGTGGAACCTCGTGGGAATCCGGGAGGACCATCTTCCAAGGCTAAGTACTAACCGACGACCGATAGTGTACCAGTACCGTGAGGGAAAGGTGAAAAGAACCTCTGTTAGAGGAGTGAAATAGAATCTGAAACCTGGTGCTTACAAGCTGTGAGAGCGGACTTGTTCCGTGATCACGTGCCTTTTGCATAATGAGTCAGCGAGTTAATCTGTACTGCGAGGTTAAGCGCAAGTGGAGCCGTAGGGAAACCGAGTCTGACAAGGGCGATGAGTAGTGCGGATTAGACCCGAAACCGGGTGATCTATCCATGAGCAGGTTGAAGCAAGGGTAAAACCTTGTGGAGGACCGAACCAGTACCGGCTGAAAACGGTTTGGATGACTTGTGGATAGGGGTGAAAGGCCAATCAAACCCGGTGATAGCTGGTTCTCCCCGAAATATATTGAGGTATAGCCTCATGGATTGTCTACCGGAGGTAAAGCACTGACAGGGCTAGGGGTCCTACCAGATTACCAAACCCTATCAAACTCAGAATGCCGGTCAGATGTACCATGGGGAGTCAGACGGCGGGTGCTAAGGTCCGTCGTCGAGAGGGTAAGAGCCCAGACCAACAGCTAAGGTCTCCAAATCTATGCTCAGTGGTTAAGGTGGTGACGTTGTAGAGACACCCAGGACGTTGGCTTAGAAGCAGCCATCGTTTAAAGAAAGCGTAATAGCTCACTGGTCTAATGACGTTGCGCCGAAAATGTAACGGGGCTAAGCATAGTACCGAAGCTTTGAATTCCGCGAATGCGGTCTGGTAGGGGAGCGTTCTTCACGGGCTGAAGGTGTGTCGTAAGGCATGCTGGACTGTGGAGAAGTGATTATGCTGACATGAGTAACGATAAAACGGGTGAAAACCCGTTCGCCGTAAACCCAAGGTTTTCCGGAGGTAATCTTCCCGGAGTTAGTCGGCCCCTAAGGCGAGGCTGAAAGGCGTAGCTGATGGGAAACGTGTTAATATTCACGTACTTGTGTGTTCGCGCGATGGAGGGACGCAGGAAGATAGGCGGGCCGGGTGTTGGATATCCCGGTGCAAGCGTGTAGGGATGAAAGTTGGCAAATCCGCTCTTCTCTATCCTGAGACGCGAGTCCGTGACCGAAAGGTCTGAAGTTGTTGAGTCTATGCTGCCTAGAAAAGCTTCTAAGTATAGGACACGCAAACCGTACCGGAAACCAACTCAGGTGGGTGGGATGAATAATCCAAGGCGCTCGAGAGAACTCTGGCCAAGGAACTCGGCAAAATAACCCCGTACCTTCGGAAGAAGGGGTGCTTTTAGGGTGAAACGATTCACTCTGTCGAGCCCTGAAAAGCCGCAGAGAAATGGTGGTGGCGACTGTTTACTAAAAACATAGGTCTGTGCCAAGTCGTATAGACGACGTATACGGACTGACGCCTGCCCGGTGCTGGAAGGTTAAAAGGAGGAGTCAGCGCAAGCGAAGCTCCGAATTGAAGCCCCAGTAAACGGCGGCCGTAACTATAACGGTCCTAAGGTAGCGAAATTCCTTGTCGGGTAAGTTCCGACCTGCACGAATGGCGTAACGATCTCCACACTGTCTCGGCCAGAGACTCGGTGAAATTGAAGTCGCGGTGAAAATGCCGTGTACCCGCAGAAAGACGGAAAGACCCTGTGCACCTTTACTATAGCTTGACATTGGGATTTGAGCCTGCATGTGTAGGATAGGTGGGAGGCTGTGAACCCTGTACGCCAGTATGGGGGGAGCCATCGTTGAAATACCACCCTTGTTTGTTCAGAGCCCTAACTCTTCGCCGTGATCCGGTAAGAGGACAGTGTCTGGTGGGTAGTTTGACTGGGGCGGTCGCCTCCCAAAATGTAACGGAGGCATGCAAAGGTTCCCTCAGGCTGATTGGAAACCAGCCGTCGAGTGCAAACGCAAAAGGGAGCTTGACTGCAAGAGAGACATCTCGAGCAGGTACGAAAGTAGGTGTTAGTGATCCGGTGATCCCGAATGGAAGGGTCATCGCTCATTGGATAAAAGGTACGCCGGGGATAACAGGCTGATCGCATCCAAGAGTTCACATCGACGATGCGGTTTGGCACCTCGATGTCGGCTCATCACATCCTGGGGCTGAAGCAGGTCCCAAGGGTATGGCTGTTCGCCATTTAAAGCGGTACGCGAGCTGGGTTTAAAACGTCGTGAGACAGTTTGGTCCCTATCTTCTGTGGGCGTAGGAGAATTGAAAGGGCCTGTCCCTAGTACGAGAGGACCGGGATGGACACACCACTGGTGGACCTGTTGTCGTGCCAACGGCACAGCAGGGTAGCTATGTGTGGAAGGGATAACCGCTGAAAGCATCTAAGCGGGAAGCCTGCCTTAAGATAAGTTCTCCCTGACGCAAGTCCTGAAGGGCCGAGGTAGACGACCTCGTCGATAGGCTGGAGGTGGAAGCCCTGTGAGGGGTGGAGCTGACCAGTACTAATAGCCCGTGCGTCTTGTTTCTCGAAAAAAACCTTCCATCCCTATTTCAATAAATTTGCCAAATTTCTTTGGTAGCCATAGAGGAGAGGGTACACCCGATCCCATTCCGAACTCGGAAGTTAAGCTCTCCATCGCCGATGATACTGCATAACGTCATGTGGGAAAGTAGGCCGCTGCCAAAGATCGTTCGAGACCCCCTTGCAGCTCTCAGCGCGAGGGGGTCTTTTTTTGTCCCCGCTCCGCCGGGGATTTTTTTGTTTCGGGGACGGCAGGCAGATACCTGAAGATGTGAAGAAAGAAAAGTTTGCGGGGAGGAAAACCTTTTTGGAAAAGGTTCTCCCTTCAGACAGCGCGCGATGTCCGTTTTCATCATCGTATCAGCAAATCATGCCCCCAGCCTGTAAACGAGCCGGCGTCCAATGAGGCCTCGGGCAGCAGGCACGTTTTCAGGTGGACTGATGCGGATCCCGGATCTTTTCCCGGATACGCTAGACTAAAAAGCTGTTGTCACAGCCGTAACCGCTGCGTCCGGATGACTGACGCGGGCTAGCTGCAAAAGCAGGCACGGCTGTGCTCTTGGCTCACGGCCTTTTGTGCCATGACGAGCTGATTTGCCATCCTACCGACTGCGGTCTGCGTTCTTTTCAGGGTAATCTTTGTTTTCTCCATGCCTTAGCCTGTACCACACCGAGAGAAGTCAAAGTGCGGGCTAATCTCCTTCAACCTGTGCCCTCCATGCTGGAATGGGCTTGCACAAAGTGTTTCTTATGGATAATATATAAGTATTGATTATTAAATTTATTAAGGAGGCTCCATGAAAAAAATCGTCCTGGGGACCACTCTGGTCCTGGTCGGTATCGCACTTTATACCAGTCTTGCGCTGGCGGCAGAAACGAGCCCGCTTGCCAATGCCATCGCCAAACAACTTGAAACGGCGCCGCAGTCCATCGACATGCAGGCGGCCCCCGGCTATCTGGGGATTCCCGGCGGGCCGCAGACCAACATGCTGCTGGCCTTCGGCTGGGCCCTGTGGGTGGGCTGGATCTTCTCCACGGTAGGAGCTTTTGGCGGCGTCATGGCCGGTGTGGGTCACATGAGTGTGCATGGCCTGGGCGCCTATGCCAAATCCTTTGGGCAGACGCCCCTCAACAAATCCATCACCGACTCTGTGCGGGCGTCCAACCAGATGCTGGCCGGGCTTTCGCGGCCCTGAGCACCTTCAGCTACTATCGTCTGAAGCGTATCGTGCTGCCGCTGGGGATCGCTCTGGGGCTGGGGTCCATCGTGGGCGCTTTCATGGCAGTCAAGCTGACGGCCGGTAAACTGAATTTTTCCTCGTATCAGGGCTATTTTGGCCTCTTTGTCCTGCTGTTGGGCTGCTATCTGATGTGGGAGACCTCTCCCGCCGGGCAGCGTTCCAAGGCCAAGGCCAAAGAAGCTGCCAAAGCTTTCGAAGCGTCGGTGAAAAACAAGAATCCCGGTGAGGTCGTGGAGACCGGTGTCCGTCTGCGCAGCTTCAGTCTGGGACGCTGCGTCTTCACCTTCTGCGGCGTGGAGTTCTCCTTCAATCCTGTGCTGCCGTTCGTGGGCGGTATCGTCATCTCTTCCATTGCCGCCTTTCTGGGTGTGGGTGGCGGTTTCCTGCTGGTACCTTTCCTGACCAGCATCACCCAGCTGCCCATGTATCTGGCCGCAGGAACGTCCGCTCTGGCCGTGCTGGTGAGCATGATCACCGGTATCACGACCCTGCTGCTGCATGGCGTGACCGTGGACTGGTCCCTGGTGGGGCTGGAACTGGTGGGCATCGCCGTGGGCTCGCTCATCGGGCCTTACACGTCCCGCTTTTTCTCGGACATCTGGCTGAAGCGCCTTTTCATCGTCCTTGCCCTGTATGTGGGTACGGATTACGTCTTGCGCGGCTTCTTCAATTACCGTATTTTCGGGTAACTACCGGAGGGCAGGGGCTTTCCCTGCCCTGTTTTTGCGCGGCATGAAAAGTTTTTTTTGTTGTGGATAGATCCTGGTGCATCGCTCCGTACCGCTGGTTCCCGGGGCTGCCGGAATGGGGCTATATAGTGGGGACATGCGTACTGGCAGCCCAGGCCGTGCTGCTGGGCCTGCTGACCTTGCGGCTCGGTCAGCGCATGCATGCGGCCCGTCTCAAGGAACTGCGCACCGAGATGCGGCATTACCACAAGCTGAGTGAGCGAGCGTTGCGCGAGAGCGGCAAGGAGGCTTACAAGGCAGTCAATCGCCAGGGGCATGAGGCCTTTGGCTATTATTTTTCCCTCAACGGAGCCCTGTGGGTAGCGTCGTTATGGCCTGTCCCTTTGGCTCTGGCCTGGATGCAGGCCCGTTTCGGTACGGTCAGCCCCTCCCTTCCATTTTCTTTGCCCCTGCTGGGGCCTGAGCCGGGCTTCGTCTTCTGGTTCGTGCTGGCCTACATACCCCTTGCGCCTGCTGCTGGGACGTCTGGTATGTCCCGTCGGGCAGGACGGACAAGGGGCGATCATCGACTAATACGCGCCCGCCATGCGGGCAGGAGTCCATATATGGCGTCATCCATCGTCTACTCCTTGTGCGGCATGTGCAATACACGCTGCCCTGTGGAGATCCATTGTGAGAACGGCGTGCCGCGCTGGATATGCGGCAACAGCCACAGCGCTTCCGGGGCGGCCCTGTGCCCCCGGGGCGCCGCGTCCCTGGCCCTGTATACTGATGATGAACGCCCGCAGGGGCCATTGATCCGTGCCGGAGAGCGCGGCGCAGGACTGTGGCGTTCCGTGAGCTGGGACGAGGCCCTGGATTATGTGACGGAACGGTTGAAAACGATCATGGCCACCTACGGGCCGCGCAGTGTGCTCTGGTCCGAGCGGCCCGGGCCGTTCTCCGACATGAGCAAGGCCCTGATGCGCGGTCTGGGCTCGCCCATTACTGCACTCATGATGACGCCTGCGCCCATAACGTCAACCAGGCCTCCTATTCCCCTGACCGGTCACGGGCGCGGCAAATGGATCTATGATTTCAAGAACTGCCGCCATATCGTCGTGCAGGGCCGGAATTTTCTGGAATCTCTCAAGGTCGGGGAGCTCAATCAGGTGCTGGACGCGCTGGACAAGGGCTGTCGTCTGACCTGTGTGGACGTTCGCCCCACGGTGACGGGGCTCAAGGCGCAGCAGAACCTCTGCATCCGTCCCGGCACGGATCTGGCTCTCAACCTGGCAGTGCTGCATGTCCTGATCGAAGAAAAACTCTACGATGCCGCGTATGTGGAGCGTTATGTCCAGGATTTCGAAGCGCTGGCGGACTTTGTGCGCCCCTATTCGCCGCAATGGGCCGAAAGCCAGTGCGACATCCCGGCAGATGTCATCGCAGAGCTGGCGCGTTCCCTGGCCGCTGCGGCGCCGCAGGTCATCTGGCATGGTGGCTGGATGAGCACACGTTATCCCCAGTCGTTCATGGTCTGCCGTACGGCCTACCTCATCGACGCGTTGCTGGGCGCTTTCGGCAGTAAGGGCGGCCTGCTGCTGGCGGCGGGTCCCAAGGATGCCGGCCGCAAGGGCCTGCGCTCCTTCACCTCGCTGTATGCCGCCCCCAGGGAAAAGCGGGCGGACGGCGTCGGCTGGGCCGAACCGGCCTTTGCTCCCGGCGCCAGCCTGCTGCACAAGGCCTTCCGGGCCGTGGAAAGCGGGGATCCGTATCCCGTCAAGGCCTACTTCACCCTCAAGCACGACCCCCTGTCCGCCATGCCGGACCCTGAACGGCAGAAGGCCCAGCTGGCCGGTCTGGAGCTGATGGTCTCGCTGACCTTTTCCTGGTCGGATACGGCCTGGTTCAGCGATGTGGTGCTGCCCATGCCGTCCTTTGTGGAGCGGGGATCCCTGCTCCAAGTCAAGAGCGGCAGCAAGCCTGCCTTCATCATGCGCAGCCCGGCTGCGGATGTCCGTTTCGATACCCGGCCGGACTGGTGGATCCTGGGACAGCTGGCCCGCCGTCTGGGGTTGGAGGATCTGGCCTGCGAGACGCTGGAAGATGTCTGGCGCTTCCAGCTGGAAGGGACTGGTGTCTCCGTGGAGGATTTCCGGCACGGTTCCGTCTCTCTCGCAGATGCCCCCATCGATCTGGGCCCCCGTTTCGCGACGCCTTCCGGCAAGATAGAAGTCCTTTTCGGTCCCTGGCGGGAAGCCGGTCTGCTCGCTCTCATGCCCTGGCAGGACGTGCCCCGGCCGGGAAAGGGGCAGTTCCGCCTGATCGTGGGACGCAATGCACGCCACACCCATTCGCACACCCAGAACAATCCCTTGCTGTACGACAGCCTGCCGGAAAACCGTGCCTGGATCGCCCCTGAACGGGCCCGCGAGCTGGGCGTGGAGGATGGAGATGCTGTCCGTATGGAAAGAGCTGACGGCAAGGGTGGCGAGATCCGGGTGCGTGTCATCCCCGGCATGCATCCCGATGCCGTGTTCATGCTGCATGGTTTCGGGCATCGCCTGCCGGTGGAGAGCAGGGCCCGCGGCAAGGGACTGGCAGACCAGGAGTTCATGCATGGCGGACTGGACAAGGAAGATGCCATGGTCCACGGCCTTGCCCTGCAGGAGCACTTTGTGACCCTGCGCCCCGTCCGCAATGATCATGCCCGGGAGGAAAACTGATGAGCAGTTCCACCTGTATCGTTTTTGACGAAAAACGCTGTGTCAATTGCAAGGCCTGCGAGATCCACTGCCGTCAGTGGCACGGGATCTCCCTGCCCCTGTGCCGGCAGCTGGGCGGCACGCCCGCTCTGAAAGAGGGCAAGGTCAGTCTGCCCATGGGCTTCGTGACCTGTGTGCACTGTGCGCGGCCCGCCTGTCTTCGCGCCTGTACGCATGATGCCATGTGGCTGGATGAGGAAAACATCGTCCATATCGATGCCGACCGTTGTACGGGCTGCGGTGCCTGCGCGACGGCCTGTCCCTACCATGTGCCCCATCTGGATGCCGTTACCGGCAAGGCCTGCAAGTGTGATCTGTGCCATGACCGGCGCAAGGCCGGGCTGGAGCCCGTCTGTGTGGCCGGTTGCCTGGCCCGGGCCCTGCATGTGAGCAATGATGAGGACATGCATCGAAAGATGAGCCGTCAGACCATCCGCTGGATCAAGGATCTGGCAGGAAGCCTGCCGGAATAGAGCATACGCTCGTCCAGACCGGTCCGCAGGGGACCAAGACAGCAGGGAGGCTTTGCCGTACGGGCAGGCCTCCCTGCTGGCGTTTCGGGCCCTTCCGGGAGGACGGCCTGCGTGCGGCCCGGGACCATCAGAGACAGGCCCTGCGGCTTTCCCGCGATCTGTACGCGGGGGCAAGGGCGACTATCTGGATGTCCTGACGGCCCAGGCATCCAGCCTGAGCGCCGAGACGGAATACGCCTCGCATCGGGCGGCCATGGCCAGGATGCAGTTTCTCTCGTCAGGGCCCTTGGCGGCGGCTGGACAGGAGAAAACATGACGCAGCCTTGATGAAGAAGAGCCCTGCCGGATACCGGCAGGGCTCTTTCATATCGGTGGACCGGCCGCATCTCAGTTGGCCGTGACTTCCTTTTCTTCCACCACAGGCGCTTCATCCTCATCCAGCGTCACGACGAAATAGCGTCGCCCGCCGGTATCCTTGCCCAGGTGCTGCTGCAAAACGGGCAGCATGGCCTGCAGCAGGGTGCGGAAGTCATCATCCGTCCCGTACAGCGGAGCTCTGTCCGCCAGAGGTTCTTGCCGCGGCCGCCGTCCGGTGCCCGGGTGCAGCCTTCCAGCAGCAGCCCGGCATGGAAAAAGACCTTGGTCCGCGTCTCTTCCTCGCGCACCCAGCGGGTATGGCGAAAATGCCCCCGGCCCCAGGTGTAGGGCACATAGCTGACCGTGGTGTAGATGCGCACGTCGGGCTCGCTGATGCCGAAGCTGATGAAGACCAGGTTGTCGCTTTTGTCCTGCGTCTGGCCGTCCAGTTTCAGGGTGTAGCCCCGGGCCGTGAAGCAGGGCTCCAGCTGTGCGGCCACATCCCGGAACAGCAGGTCGTCCTCGGCCATGCCTTCCACACCGGGGCGGGGAACATAGACGGTGCCGGCGTTGTCGGCCTGGGGTCCGCGCAGGGAATCCACGCTCACGCCGTACTGGGGGGCGCAGGCGCCCAGCCAGGGCAGGAGCAGCAAACAGAGCAGAATCAGGCAGCAAGGCCTGCCGGTATGACGGAAGCGGGGACGGATCATGCGACACCCCCCCTTGGTGGTATGCCGAGGCTCAGGAACTGTCCGCCTGTGCCACGGGGCACCGGCAGGCAGGGCACTTTTTGCGCCCGGATGTTTTTGAGGGCCTGTTTACAGGGTCGCGCCGAGGGCGGCGAGGCACGAGACCCCGGCCAGCAGGACGGCCAGCAGCAGGGTCAGCAGCTTGCCGCCGGTGGAGATACGGCGCGGGGCCACCTGCATCTTCAGGGCCACCATGCCCTGGAGGATGCGCTGCAGGGGCCAAGCACGCTCAGCAGGAGACCGCCGGCACAAATAAGGATCATGCCTTTGACGCCCTGGACTTCCAGCAGCTGGACGAAGGCGTCCTTCCAGGGCATCTGCTGCTGGCTCATGGCGGTGCTGATCTCGTTGATGCGCTGCTGGGACTCCGCTCCGATCAGTGTCGAGCTGGCGGTGGCCATGCCGCCGATGAGCAGGAAGACCAGCAGGAGGAAGAGCCCGGCCGAGCCCATGATCCAGGAGGCGTGCTGGGCATCGTCCTCCAAGCCTTCCTTGCGGGCGCTGTTGCGGATCGTCAGGGCCAGCAGGGGGGCGATGATCCAGAGCAGGAAACTCAGGTTGGACAGGGGCGTGGCGAACATGGCCACAAGCAGCAAGAAGTACAATCCCCACAGCGGCAGGGGATTGCGGATGGCAGCAGACATGACGGATCCTTGCAAGGGTTAGACGATCTGCCCGTCACGGACAGGGGTTCCTTCTTTCTGGATAGCATGATGCCTGCCGCCCTGCCAGCGGAAAAACACCGGCCCGCCGGACGTGGTGTTGACTGCGAGCCTCGTCTCAGGCCTGTCCCGCCGCATCCTCATGGGGGAAGATGCGGGCCAGCTCTTCCGGCGGGAAGGGGCCGCGGGCATGGCCGTCCTCAAAAAGCAGGAGTCGGGTCGCCAGACGGCGTGCCTGGGCGATCCCGTGCGAGACGAGGATGATGGCGTAACGTTCCGAAAGCTGCAGGAGCAGATCCTCGATGCGGCGGGTACTGGCCGGGTCGAGGGATGCCGTGGGCTCGTCCAGCAAGAGGATCTGCGGCTCCAGGGCCAGCGTGCGGGCCAGACAGAGGCGTTGCTGCTGGCCGCCGGAAAGGGAGCCGGCAGGGTCGCCCAGCCTGTCATGGACTTCCGGCCACAGGCCCACGTCTTCCAGACTGCGCCGGGCCCGTGAGCGGGCCTCGTCCATATCCAGCCCGGCAGCCAGTTGCAGGGGCAGCAGCAGGTTTTGTCCGATGCTGGCCGGCAGCACATTGGGGGTCTGGAAGACCATGCCCACCTGACGGCGCAGACGGGAGAGGGCCTCCTCGCCCCGCAGGCGGCTGATGTCCCGCATCTCCCCGTCCAGTAAAAGTTCCACCTGCCCCTGCATGCGGCTGTCCTTGGTGCAGTCGTGCAGGCGGTTCAGGCAGCGCAGGAAACTGGTCTTGCCGGAACCGGAACGCCCCAGCAGGACGCTGATGCCGTGGCGCGGCAGTTCAAGATCCACATGGTGCAGGATGGCGCGGCCGTTGAGGTGCAGGCACAGATCATGGATGCGGACAAGAGGGGTCATTGCGGTCCTCCCGAAAACGTCAGGGGCGTCATGCCCGGCTGCCGTTCCCGGCGGAAACGTTCATGCAGCCACCAGGCCAGCAGGAGCAGGCCGCCGGAAAGGACCAGCAGGGTCAGGGCGGCGCCGAAGCCCCGCTGTAGCTCTTCCGGTGTCTGGTATTGGGCAGCCGTGTAATAGATGAAAAAGGGAAGGGCTTCGAAACGCAGGCCCAGACCGGCGGGGAGCCCCGCGTTGGCCACTACGCCGGTGAGCAGGATGACGGCCGTATCCTCGGCGGAGCGGCCCAGGGCCAGCATGACGCCGCTCAGGATGCCGCGACTGGCCTGCGGCAGCAGCAGGTGCCGCACGACCTGGCCGTGGCGCAGGCCAAGGGCGGCCCCGCTCAGGCGCAGGGAGGCGGGCAGGCTCTCTAGGGCGGTGCGCGTGGTCACCACCAGCGCGGGCAGGACCAGCAGGGCCAGGCAGCCTCCGGCCAGCAGCAGACCGGAGCTGGCCCCGGCAAAGCCGAGACGATGCAGGAACAGGATGAGGGTGAAGCCGAAGATGCCCATGACGATGGACGGGACGCCGGACAGGATGTCCATCAGGCTGTTGAGCAGGCGCTGCATACGGGGCGGGGCGTATTCCGCCAGATAGATGCCGCAGCCGATGCCGGGCACGAGGACCAGGGCCATGGTGATGCCCAGCAGGCAGAGGGTCCCCAGACAGGCGGGCCAGATGCCGTCCCAGATGGGGAAGCGTCCCAGCAGGGCGGGCCAGAACGGGGCGTCACCCACCAGAAGCGCGGCATCCAGCACCGGCAGCCCCCGCCAGAGCAAAAAGCCCAGCAGTGCGAGGACACAGGCGCTGCACAGGAGACCGGCCCCGCGCGCCAGCAGGTGCAGGCCCGCGGGGGCATGGCGGCGCCAGAGGGCGGGCACGGACGGCAGGAGCACGTCCTGCTTTTTTTCCAGACGCCGCAACACTAGGCTGACGCCGGTACTGATGCAGAGCAAAAGCCCCCCGGCCACGAAGAGGGAATTGTAGGCCGGGCCGCCCACGTCCGTGGCCGTGACCAGCCCCATGTGGGCGGTCAGGGTCCGCAGCCCGGCGAACAGGTTTTGCGGGACGTTGGGCGCATTGCCGCTGAGCATGAGCGGGATGAGGGTATCCCCGATGGCCCGGCCAAAGCCCAGCAGTCCGGCGGTGAGCAGCCAGCGGCGGACGGCGGGCAGGGCAAGGCAGGCAAGGACGGTATCCCTGCTCATGCCCAGGGAAAGGGCGGGCAGGAGCAGGCGCCGCATCTGTTCGCGCAGGGCCACATCCATGACCAGCACCATGGTGGGGCTGATGAGCAGGGCCAGGACACAGGCGGCGGAGAGCCAGCACAGGCCGGAGCCCTGTCCGGCGGCCTCCCTGACCAGAGGCGTGAGCAGGAACACGGCGGCAAATCCGTAGACCACCGTGGGGATGGCGGTCATGAAGCGGATGAGGCCCGTGAGCCATTTTTGCCGGAACGCCGGGCGGGGATCCTGCAGGGCGCAGGCCAGCCCCAGGGACAGGGGCCAGGCCAGCAGCAGGGCGGAAAAGGACAGGATGAGGGAGCCCGCCAGCATGGGCAGGATGCCGAAGTCCGCGGGGGGACGCCACGCCCAGGAGAAGATCAGGCTGCCCTGGGCGCTCCAGAGCACCGGCAGGGCAAAGCAACCCACCAGGGCGAACAGGGCGCCCGTGGCAAGGATGACGAGCAGGCCGCACAGACGGGGCAGGGTCCCGCTGCGCCGCAGAAAAGGAAATGCCATGTTCAGGATCCCGGCGGGGCGGCATGGCCGCCCCGCATAGTGTAGTGACAGATTACTTGCGGCCGGTGGGGATGTAACCGCTCTTTTCGATGATGGCGCTGCCTTCAGGCGAGTAGATATAGTCGATGAAGGCCTTGGTCAGGACGGAGGGCGCACCCTTGGTGTTCATGTACAGCAGGCGGGTCAGGGTGTAGGCGCCGGAGGCGGCGTTTTCCTGCGAGGGGACCATCTTGTCGAAGGTCAGGGCAGCCACGCTCTTGTCCACATGGCCGATGCCCACATAACCGATGCCCAGCTTGTCCTGGCCGATGGCCGTCTTCATGGCGCCGTTGGAGTTCACCACATTGGCGGAAGCCACGATGGGGCCTTTCTTCAGGGCCTTTTCCACAAAGACTTCACGGGTGCCGCTGCCGTCTTCGCGGGTGTAGACCGTGATGGGGGCGTCAGCGCCGCCCAGGGCCTTCCAGTTGGTGATCTTGCCGGCAAAGATGTCCTGGGCCTGCTGGGCCGTGATGGCCCGAACCTTGTTGGCGGGGTTGACCACCAGGGCCACACCGTCGATGGCAAAGGGGAAGCTCTGCAGGCCGTACTTGGCGATCTCCTTTTCCTTGAGGGCGCGGCCGGTATTGCCGATCTGCACCAGGCCTTCGCCCACCTGCTGCACCCCCACGCCGGAGCCGCCGCCGGCCACGGTGATGCGGATGTCGGGATTGGCGGTCATGATGTTTTTGGCGGCGCCTTTCATGACCGGGATGTGGGCCGTGCCGCCGGCGATATCAAGCGTGCCGGAAAGGCCCTTGAAGCTGTCCAGCGGAGCGGCGTGGGACGTCATGGCAAAGATCAGGCCCGCCATCAGGGCGGGCAGCAGGAAACGGCAGGTTTTCATGATGACCTCTCGTACGGAAAATGTGGGCTGTTGCGGGAACAGCGGGAAACGCGCCGGGCGCGTCGCCTCGAACCGGGAACACCGGCAGAGGACGGGCGCGTGCGTGCGGTCCGGGACCGCGACAGCACGCCCCGAAAGCATATCGGGACACATTATCCAGGAAAGGTGCAGGAAAGCGGCGGGCGGGCGATGCTGGGCAGCATCCTACCTCAGAGGCATCGCCCGGAAAGGTCTTGCGCTGTCTGGGAGCCGCCAGGACCATCCGTTTCCGGCACACATGCCTGAACGCACAGATCTCCCCACGGGAGTCCGGCGCATGCGTCAACAGAAACGGATATGCATGGTGACCTCCAGCCATTGCCGCCCAAAGGCGGCGGTGTTCACAAGAATGCCCTAGTGTAAAAAGAAAGGAAGGCGGGGTCAATATGATGCCCTGCATACGGTAACACCTTCTTGCCTTGGAGCGGGGAGCATGACTATAGTCTGTCCCCGTTGCCGCAAGACGGCGGAGCGGCAGGAACACTGCGGAACATGTTCGGGAGGTGCACCATGGCGGTAGGCTGGGCGGGCGACAATGCCGTGCAGGACCAAATCCAGGATTCCATCGCTGACGAGGTGCGGCGGGCAAGAGCCTGTCTGCCCCGGGGCGAGAGCCGTGCCTTTTGTGAGGAATGCGGCGAACCCATCCCCGAGGCCCGGCGGCGGGCCCTGCCCGGTGTGCGGCTGTGCCTGGAATGCCAGCAGGAAGCCGACAAAGAGCAGCACGCCGTGCATCTGTACAACCGCAAAGGCAGCAAGGACAGCCAGCTGCGCTGATCCTGAGCAAGGACGAGGAAGATAGTATGTCGGGCTTGTTGGCGCGTCTGCGGGCGCGCATCCCCCTGGAGGAAGGTTCGCTGGTCCTGATCACCATGATCTGGGGCGCCACCTTCATCATCATCCGCAGTGCCCTGGAAGCCACGGGTCCCTTCTTTTTCGTGGGCGTGCGTTTCGCTTTTGCCGCCCTGGCCCTGATCCTGTTCTCCCTGCCGCTGCTCAAGGACTTCACCTGGCGGGAAGTCTGGGCGGGCATGAGCATAGGTCTGTGCATCTTTGGCGGCTATGCCCTGCAGACCTGTGGCCTTCAGACCATCACGGCCAGCAAATCGGCCTTCATCACGGCCTTCTATGTGCCGCTGGTGCCCCTGCTGCAATGGCTGGTCATGAAGCGCCCGCCGCATTTGATGGCCTGGGTGGGCATCGCGCTGGCCTTTCCCGGCGTCCTGCTGCTGTCCGGGCCCGATGACAGCAGCGCGGGCTTTGGCTGGGGCGAGATGCTGACGGCCATCAGCGCGCTGGCCATCGCCATGGAGATCATCCTCATCGGTCTGGTGGCCCGCAGCGTCAATGCCCGGCGCGTCACCATCGTGCAGGTGCTCATGGCCTCTTTGCTCAGTTTTGCCACCATGCCCCTGGTGGGCGAAAGCGTGCCGCCGCCTTCCTGGCTGGTGCTGGGCAGCGCCTTTGCCCTGGGCGTTTCCACGGCGGGCATCCAGTACGCCATCAACTGGGCGCAGAAAAAGGTCTCGCCCACCCGTGCCACGCTTATTTATTCCTGTGAACCGGTCTGGGCGGGCATCTTCGGCCGCATGGCCGGGGAACGCCTGCCGGGGCTGGCGCTGCTGGGCGGGGCCATGATCCTGGCAGGGGTACTGGTCAGCGAGCTGAAACCGGGCGGCCGGAAAAAGGGGAAGGACGCGGCCCGCTCCTAGCCGGACACCTGTTTTTAGCAGGGATGCCGTTCCTGAAGGCCCGAAGGAGGCAGCAGGCTATAGCCATGCGGGACAAAAGGGGGTACCATCCAGAAAGCTCGAAGTATCATATCTTCAGCCATGATGTGTTTGGACGCCCGGACCGGTCTGCTTTGCGCGCATGGGGGCAGCTGCGTGTGATGCGGCTGCCGTACCGGTCATCGCCTTTCGGAAGGAAGACCCGGCATGGCGGGACCGGAGCCTGAGGCCCGCGCGCATGGGGATCGCTACCGGCAATGAAGACAAGGGGGTGCACGGATGCCGCATGCCTCTTTGACAGAAGATGCGAAGCAACGGAAGATCGCGGAACTGACGCGTCTTTTTTTGCATAAGCACTACTGCGAGAACGATACGGAGCTCCTGCTCTCCCATCTTGACGATGCCTTCAGCTGGTTCGGTGCCGGGGAGCATGAGTACGCCGTCGATCCGGCGACCGTCATCAGGACGTTCCGGGCCTTCGCAGGCAGGGTGCCCCGCTGCGAGATAGGCGAAGAGCACTATGACGTCATCCGGCCCATGCCGGACCTGTTCATCTGTACGGGCATGCTCTGGGTCGCCACTGTTCCGGATTCCGGCATCTGCCTGCGCGTTCACCAGCGCATCACCACGGTTTTCCGCTGGACGGCGCAGGGGCCCCGCTGCTGTCATCTCCACCTTTCCAACCCTTACAGCGAGATGGACGCGAGCGACAGCGGATTTCCTGAAAAAATGGCTGAGGAGTCCCGCCGCTATCTCCGGGAGCAGATCGAGCTCCAGAAAAGGCAGATCGCCGAGCAGCACGACGTCATCGCCCAGATGTATGTGGAGGATCTTTCCACCGGGCTGTACAACAGAAACAGATACAACCAGGTCTGTGACTCCTTGTCCGGAAAGGATTGCGGCAGCCTGGGCATCGCCTACTTCGACCTGAACGGCCTGAAGAAGATCAATGACCTCCAGGGACATCAGGCCGGTGATGCCCTCATCCGTCGCACCGCGGAGTGCCTCCTCCAGGCCTTTGGCAAAAAGGCCTACCGCATAGGTGGCGACGAGTTCATCGTCATCGACCGCGAATCCGGCCGCGAAGCCTTCCATGCCTGTGTCGAGAATGCGCTCCGGGCCATGGAGGAAAGCCATATCTCCATCTCCTGCGGTATTTCCTGGCGTGCCGAGCGGGGCAATATCGACGAGCAGATCAACGAAGCGGACAAAAAGATGTACCTTGCCAAGCGGGATTTTTACGCCTGCAAGGAGCATGACCGCAGGCACTATTGGCCGGAACAGGAATGACCGGCGCTCCCTGTGTTTTGCCCGTAGGGCAGGGCCGGCGGGGGAGGAGGACTGCCCGCCTTTTCTAGGGCGGTGGAAGCATCTTTTCCGGCATCCTTTCACTTTTTTGAAAAATTCTTTTGCTAAACGCTTGACTCCGTGAGCTGTTTTCTATACATAGCTTCTCACGACGCGCTCGTAGCTCAGCTGGATAGAGCAACAGGCTACGAACCTGTAGGCCAGGAGTTCGAATCTCTTCGGGCGCACCATGCAAATTCAGGCGATCAGTTTTACTGGTCGCCTTTTTTGCTATGTACAGTGGCATTTCGAAAGGCCTGCATCAGTGTATCTGTCCTCCATCCTGCGGCGTACTGCAAAGCAGCGCCGGGATCTCCTGCCGGGTCTCTTTTCAGGCCGCAGGCTCTATGCTACAAGGCGGACGTCGGCCCGGGCCTGCGTTCCCAGACAGGTCCGGCCGTTATTCGGCCCAGCAACGATGCATACGCACATCCCAAGGAGGAAAACAGCCCATGGAAAACAAAGTTCTGGAAGTCCTGGTCAATGCCGGAAAGCCCCTGCGTCCTGGCGACATCGCCAAGGAACTGGGAGTGGATTCCAAGGAAGTCAGCAAGGCCATTGCCGAACTGAAGAAGGAAGGCAAGGTCATGTCGCCCAAGCGTTGTTATTACGCTCCGGCGGAATAATCCTCGCAGCAACGAGTATGGAAAAGGGCGGGCCCGCAAGGGTCCGCCCTTTGTTATTCACTTCCCCGGCCGCAAGGGGCTGCAAGACTAGGCGTTGACGCCGTCCTCTTTGCGCCAGCTGGCCAGCTGGGGAGCCGATGAAATCGCAGATGAAGGCCTGCTCCTCGCGGCCGTTACCGTGGATATCCATGGGCGCGGCGAACTTGTAGCGCACCGGCAGGCCACTTTTGATGGGGCCCAGCTCCTTGAGTTTTTTCCCCGTGCCCCAGGCATCGTCTTGAAGCCAGCGGCCACGGGCACACCGGCCTTGCGGGCCAGCTTGACCCCGATGGTGTTGAAGTGCTGGGGATCGAAATCCGGGGTGCGGGTGCTCTGGGGAAAGACGATGATGGAGATGCCTTTCTTCAGGCGTTCCACCCCGCCTTCCAGGACGGCCGTCAGGTCTTCGCGGGGATTGGTGCGGCCCACAACGATGGGATCGCGGGAACGCATGACGGCCCCGAAGAAGGGCAGGGTGACCAGGCTTTTTTTCATCACGAACGTCACGGCACGGTGGGGCCGGATGATGCCGGGCAGCATGAAGGTCTCCAGCGTGCTCATGTGGTTGGCCACGAAGACGCAGGGGCCGCGCGTGGCCGAGATGTTCTCCATGCCTTCGATGCTCACCGGGCAGCCCACGCGCTCGATGAGTTCCGTCACACGCAGGCTGGCGTGGACCCAGGCGCTGTCGTCACACAGGCCTTTGGCGGCCCTGCGGCACAGCCAGAACACGGGGCCAGCCAGCAGGCTGCTGTAGAATCTCAGGGCCGGGAAACGGGCAGGGGCGCCCAGTTGCGGGGCCGTGCTGACATAGGTGGAAAGATCGCCGAACGGGGCCTCGACGACCCCTTCTTGATACTGCTGCATCAGGATTCTTCCGTTTTTCTGATTTTATGGATCTTGCGCCACCACTGGCTCAGGCGGGCTTCGTCGCCCATGTCGCGGGGCTGGTAAAAGCGGCGTCCCACGAGCTCGGCGGGCAGGTAATCCTGTTCCACCCAGCCGTCAGGGTAGTTGTGGGGATATTTGTATTCCTTGCCGTAGCCCCATTCCTTTTGCAACTGCGTACTGGCGTTGCGCAGATGCAGGGGCACGGGCCGCGCTCCGTTGTATTTGACTTCGCGGGCGGCGGTCAGATAGGCGGCGTAGCTGCTGTTGCTCTTGCGGGCCAGGGCCAGATAGACCACCGTCTCGGCCAGCGGGATGAAGCCTTCGGGCATGCCCACGAATTCCACGGCCTGCTGGCAGGAGACGGCCAGGGGCAGGGCATTGGGATCGGCCAGGCCCACATCCTCCGAAGCGGAGAGGATGAGGCGGCGGCAGATGAAGCGCGGGTCCTCGCCGCCTTCCAGCAGGCAGGCCAGATAGTAGAGGGCCGCGTCGGGATCGCTGCCGCGGATGGATTTGATGAGGGCCGAGGCCAGCTCGTAGTGGCTGTCACCGTCCTTGTCATGGCGCATCATGACTTCGGGCAGGGCGGACTTGAGCTGCTCGGGCTCGCGCATCTCCTCGGGCAGGGAGGCGGCGTACTCCACCAGATTGAGCAGGGTACGGGCATCCCCGTGGGCCGCGGCGGTGATGATGTCCAGCACCTCGTCGCTAAGCGTCACGCCCGTCTGTTCGGCGCCGCGCCGGGCCAGCTCCATCAGTTCCGAGCGCCCCAGGGGGCGCAGGCGCAGCACGTGCAGGCGCGAGAGCAGCTGCCGGGTGACGCTGAACGACGGGTTCTCCGTCGTGGTGGCCAGCAGGGTCAGCTCGCCCGATTCCACCAGCGGCAGGAAAAAGTCCTGCTGCGCCTTGGAAAAGCGGTGCAGCTCGTCGAGCACCAGGATCTCGATGCCGTTGAGGGAGCGGCGCAGGTGCTGCAAGCCTGCCTCCGGCGCGCTGAGACGCAGATAGGGACGCTTACGGGAACGCGCCAGCAGCAGGGCCAGCGTGGACTTGCCGCAGCCCGGCGGGCCGAAAAACAGCAGGCTGGGCAGGCGCTCCGCCGCCATGAGCGACTTGAGGCGGCTTGCCAGATGGCTCTGCCCGAGAAAAAGATCGGGATCGTCGGGGCGCATGCGCTCCGGCAGGGGCTTTTGTGCGGTCATGGCTGTCCTTTATTCCGCCGGATCCGCCAGATGGGAGGCCCACCAGTGCAGGCCCAGGCACAGGGTCGCGGCGGTCTCGCAGCGCAGCACACGGGCCCCCAGGCTGACGAAGGTGAACTGCGCCGCCCGCAGGCTGTCCAGCTCCCGCTGGGAAAAGCCGCCCTCGGGGCCGATGACGTACACGGTGGTGCCGGGACGTCCGGCCAGCTGGGGCGTGAGCATGCTCACGGTGTCCTGCATCTCCCAGGGCAGGATGCGGCGGTCGGCCGTGGCGGCGCGGCGGACCAGCTCGTCCACACCGCCGGTCAGGGCCTCCACCTGCGGCAACCAGGGATTGCCGCACTGCTTGGCTCCGGCGATGAGCTGTCCGCGGCAGGCCTCGGCGGCATCGGCAGGCAGTTTGCCCTGGCTGTGGTCTCCCTGCCAGAGCCAGATGGCATGGGCGCCCAGCTCCACGGCCTTTTCCATAAAGAAACCGCGGCGCACGGCCTTGCTGAAGGCCAGCGCCATGACGGCGCGGGATTCCGGCGCGGGCGCCATCTGTTCTTCCTGCAGGACAAGACGGGCCTTCTTTTTGGCTGTTTCGGCGATGGCGAAACGGCCGCTGCGGCCCTGGCCGTCGAGCAGCAGGACCTCCTCGCCCGGGGCCAGTCGCAGCACCTGGACCAGATGCTTGGCTTCCTGGCCTTCCAGCCAGAGATCGTGGGCCCATTGTTCGGGAGGAAGATAAAAGCGGTGCAGACTCATGATGCGTTGGATCCTTTTGCCGTCCGCGCGCGGCGCACGGCCTTGAAGCCGTCCTGCAGCGAGACGAGACGGCCGTAATTCTTGCGTATCTCCAGACCGGCTTTGGTCAGCCGGGATTCGGGAGGTTCCATGTAGGTGCGGCGCAGGTAGGCATCGGAAAGGATGCGTTCCACGCTGTCCACGATGCCGTCCACCAGTGCCGGGAAAAAGTTGACGATCTCGAATTTCAGGTCCGTCAGCAGGTCGAGGGCCTCGCGCATCATCTGGCGGTAGCCCATGCGGCCCACCTTGGCCTTGCGCTGGGCCAGGTCCTCGAGGATGCGGACGCGCCGAGCCTGCTGGATGTAGCTGAAGCGGGTACAGACCTCGCGGTGCAGCTCGCGCATGTTGCTGAAGGCATCGTCATTGTCCGGCGAGTAGAGATAGCCGTTGAGTACGCGGCTGACCTTGGCAAAAAAGTCGTCGCTGTAGCCTATCATGCGCCGCTGGTGCTTGGTGAGCCAGGCATAGAGGAATTTGAGGCGCTTCTCGTCGGTATCGGTGTTCTCCACGATCTCCGTGCGCTTGAAGACGATGCGGCCGGTGTATTCACCGCGCACGATGTCGTTGAGGCGCAGGAACATGTTGGAGGTGTCCTTGATGATGTTCAGCCCGGCCAGAGGCGCGCCCGTGAGCGGGTGCAGGATCTCCTGCCAGGCCACGGAAAGGGCGCGGTCCTGCTGCACGTTGCTGGCATCGAAGCGGTGCTGCCGGTAGGTGACGCGGATGATGACGACCCGGCGGTCACGGTCCAGGAAGTAGCCGCCTTTTTTCCAGCGTCTCGAGGGCTTCCTCCTGATCCTCGTCCACGGAGATGAGGGCGATCTTTTCCAGCAGGGGGTAGCGGGTGCTCTGGCCCATGGACGTATAGGTTGTGATGGTACGGTCCGTCTGGCCCAGGACGCGCAGCATGAAGTGCTCGCCCAGCTTGTGCAGCTTGCGGGCAAAGAGCGCGCTGGAGGTGCGGCGTTCCGAGACGATGGGGAAGCCGTAGAGCTCCATCAGGTACTGGTAGACGAACATGCGGTTGCGTTCGTAGATCTCGCTGTCGCCATAGACGAATTTGCCGATGCGCATGCCGAAGCGTTTGAGCTCGCTGTCGATGTCCGACGGGAAGGAGGCGAAGACCCCCGCCAGGTGGAACTGCCGGTCCGCATCGAGGGCGAGCACCTGGGCCCTGTCCATGGCCAGCAGATAGGGCATGAGCGAGGGATAATTGTCCAGGATCACGGTATCGGCATTGGCGAACTGCTGGCGGAAGATGTCCTGGTGCATGCGCGGCAGGCGGGAGGCCAGGGTCTGCACGTTACGGGCAAGGACCTGGTTCTCCAGCGGGCAGCAGGCGCCGTCGGCTTCCATGACGATGGGGTGCAGTTTGTCGAACTGGAAGGTCTCGGAAAAATAGTCCAGCTGGCGGGCAAAAGCCACCATGGAGAAGCCCGGCAGGTCCTTGTATTCGAACATGTCGTTGTCGAACGAGGGCAAAGTTCGCGGCCTTCCACCAGCGGGTAGTTCTTGTGCTCCTGATAGGGCTTGACCAGACAGAAGCGGATATGCACGGCATCGAGAAAGCGCTTGAGCTCGTCAAGACGCGCGATGACGACCGGCTCGGATGTCGTATAGGCATCCTGCCAGTGAAAGCCGTCCTTGCTGAAGATCTCTTGCCACTTGATCATGTGCAACCTTACCCGATTCTCCGTAAAGAGTAACTGCTTTTGGGGAATTTCCAGAGGCGCTCCCGGGATTTGTCGTTTTTGCCCGCCGGGCCGCCGGTGCGGGCGAAAAGCTGTTGCGGGCGCTATGCTGCTTTGGTACACTTCCGTGCGTCAGTCCCGGGCTTGTGCCCGGCCCACCATCAAACGCGTACCGACATGACTGCCAATACTCTTGAACAACACATCCTCAGCATCGTCTGCAGTGTTTTCGATGCCTACTCCGCCGTCCTTTTCCTGCCCTCCGAAAATGGTGAGGAGCATTATCTCGCGGCCTCCTTCAGCCTTGGCGAAGGGGTGGAGCAGGGGGCCATGCTTTCTTCGGGGAGCCTGGTAGACTGGATCATCCGCAACCGCCAGCAGATGCTGGTCCCCAATTTCGACCAGCACAAGCACAAGCTCGGCTATTACCGGGAAGGCGAGGAAGCCGGCATCAAGGCATTCATGGGGTGTCCCGTGCCCACGGGCGGTGCCCTGTGCGTGGACAGCAAGCGGCAGTATTCCTTCACTGACAGGGACTACAAGCTGCTGCAGCTTTTTGCCGAGCTGGTCTCCCGCCAGCAGGCCAGCAAGGGCCGTCAGGAAATGGCCGGGGACATCCCCCGCTATTTCGCCGAGCTGGCCGTGATCCAGGAGCTGCGCTTCCGTTACCGCCGCTGGTCGCAGTTCATCCAGAATTATGTGCGTACCATGGTCGATGCCACGGGCTTCGACTACTGCGCATTCGCTTCGGTGGATGTTCCCGGCGAGAGCTACTGTGTGGAATGCGAGTCCGCCCGCCTGGTGCTGGAGAACGGCGAGCCCATGGTCCTGCCCGTAGGCAGCGGCATCGCCGGCTGGGTCTTCAGCAACGACCAGCCCGTCATCAACGAAGGGCTGGAAGGCGCTCCCTCCACCATGCTGTTCGGCAAGCTGCCGGGCATGCCCGATTTCCAGGCCATCATCTGCCTGCCGGTACAGATCAACAAGAGCACGCGCGGTGTGCTCTGTCTGGCGCATACGTCCACGCGCAGCATCGACGAGTCCCTGCGCTCCTTCGTGCGTCAGGCCGTGGACCATCTGGCCCTGTTCCTCGAAAATCTGTACCTGCGGGTACGTCTGCGTTCCCTGCTGCCGCAGGGCACGGTCCACAGCCAGGGCCCCCGCCGCTACGATCCCGATACCGCTCCGGTGCCGCCCGTCAAGAATCCTTAAGCCATGCTGTCCCGATTTTTCAGCAGGTTCCTGACCCAGGACATTGCCATGGATCTTGGTACGGCCAACACGCTGCTGTACACCAGGAAGCATGGCATTTTCATCAATGAGCCCTCGGTGGTGGCTGTGGACGCGGTCAGCCGCAAGGTGCTGGCCGTGGGCGCTGCCGCCAAGGAATATCTGGGCCGCACGCCCCAGAACATCTGCGCCATTCGGCCCATGAAGGACGGCGTCATCGCCGACTTCGACATCACCCGCGAGATGATCGCCCATTTCGTGGGCAAGTGCATCTCCGGTCTGCGTCTGGTCAAGCCGTCCATGGTGATCTGCATCCCCACGGGCATCACCCAGGTGGAGAAAAAAGCCGTCATCGACGCGGCCCTGCTGTCGGGCGCACGTTCGGTCTCCCTGGTGGAAGAACCCATGGCCGCGGCCATCGGGGCGGGCATGCTCGTGCAGGAGCCCCTGGGCAGCCTGGTGGTGGACATCGGCGGCGGCACCAGCGAAGTGGCGCTCATCAGCATGACGGGCATAGCGGTCTCGCAGTCGGTACGCGTGGCCGGTGATGCCATGAACCTGGCCGTGCAGCATTATCTGCGTGAGGTCTTTCGCCTCGAAGTGGGCGAGAATACGGCGGAAAACGTCAAAAAGATCCTTGGTGCGGCCCTGCCCCAGAACAACAGCCTGCGGCTGGAAGTGTCCGGCAAGGATCTTGTCTATGGCGGCCCCCGGGTGGTGACCGTGACCGAGGGCGACATCTGCGAGGCCCTGCACGATCCTGTCCAGGCCGTGGTGGAGACCGTGCTGCGCGCGCTGGAGCAGGCGCCGCCGGCACTGGCCGCCGACGTGTATGACAACGGGCTGCTCATGGCCGGAGGCGGGGCCCTGCTGCGCGGTCTGGACCAGTGCATCGCCCGGGCGACGCACCTGAAGGTCGCGGTGGACAAGGATCCCCTGACCACGGTGTTGCGCGGGACGGCGCAGGCCATGCTGTACCGCGAGGATTACGAAGGGATTTTCATTAATTAGGACAGGACGGGCGCTTCTCCTGCCTCGTTTGGACATGGCGTCCGCCATGCCGGAAAGGTGGACATTGTTTTCGGCCGGGATGGCCGCCGTGCGTCCTGTCCTTGCAACTGCCGTGCGCTCCTGCCGGGCAGGGGGCCGGCCTTGGGACATCGTTTCATGCTGACAGCCCGATTTTTGCAGGATGTGGTGGACGTCGTGCGCGAGAGCGGCGACATCATCCGCCGCCAGTGGGAAAAAACGCATGCCGTCAGGCACAAGGGCAGTATCGACCTGGTGACGGAAACGGACGTGGCCGTGGAGGCCTTCCTCAAGGAACGTCTGGGAGAATTGCTGCCGCAGGCCGAATTCCTGGCCGAGGAAAGCTGCGTGGCCGGTCAGGAGCCGTCGCCCCTGTGCTGGATCATCGATCCCGTGGACGGTACCACCAATTTCGTGCACCGAATCCCCCAGGTGGGGACGTCCGTGGCCCTGTGGGCGGACGGCCATGTGGTGCTGGGCGTGGTGAACGTGCCCATGATGGATGAATGTTTCTGGGCCGGTCTGGGCATGGGGGCCTTCCGCAACGGCGAGCCCATCCATGTGAGCTCGGCCGAGGTCCTGTCCGATGCCGTGGTGGCTACGGGGTTCCCCTACGCCATCGCCGAACGCCTGGACGATGTGCTGGCCCGTCTGGCCCTGGTGCTGCCCAAGGCCCAGGGCGTGCGCCGTATCGGGGCCGCCTCGGTGGATCTGGCCTATGTGGCCGCCGGGCGGCAGGACGCCTTCTACGAGATGCTGCTCAAGCCCTGGGACGTGGCTGCCGGCTGGCTGCTGGTGGAAGAAGCCGGCGGGCGGGTCACGACGCTGGATGGACGTCCGTATACCTTCGGGGACGAGATCATGGCCAGCAACGGCCTGGTGCACAAGGAACTGCGGCATCTGCTGGCGGCCGTGACGCCCGTGCGGGCGGAAAGGCGCCCCGCATGAGCCTGACTGCCGGGGATACGGCCCCCCGCCGCCTGACGGCCGGGGACGCTGCCGCCATGCAGGCACTGGAGGCCGCCTGTTTTTCCCTGCCGTGGAGCGAGGAGCAGTGCCGGGCCGCCTTCAGCCAGCAGGCTTTCGTGGCTTACGGGCTGGAAGAAGCGGGCGTGTTGCAGGGCTATATCTCGCTCTATCAGGCAGCGGACGAGCTGGAAGTGCTCAACCTGGCCGTTCTGCCCGTTGCACGGCGGCAGGGACTGGGCGAACGGCTTTTGCGCACAGCCTTGCAAGAAGCTGAAAAAACAGGTATCAACAGGGCTTTGCTTGAAGTCCGTACCGGGAATGCCCCGGCCATCGCCTTATACGAGAAATGCGGCTTCGTCCGGGTGGGCAAACGGCCCCGCTATTATGCGGACACCGGCGAAGATGCCCTGATCTATCAGTGTGATCTGGCACCGCAGGACTGACAGAGAGGATATTTCCATGCAGAAGATCATCGCTGCCAACTGGAAAATGTACAAGACCCGGCAGGAAGCCCGCGAAACGGCCGCTGCCGTGGCTGCTGCCCTGAACGAACAGCCGGCCCCGCACGAAGTGGTGGTGTTCGCGCCCTTCACGGCCATCGCCGAGGTGGCGGACGCTTTTGCCGCTTCGCAGGCGCAGGCCGGTGCGCAGGATGTGTGGCCTGCCGTGGAAGGGGCGTTCACCGGCGAGATCTCGCCGCGCATGCTGCAGGACGCCGGTGCGGTCTGGGTGCTGACCGGACATTCCGAGCGCCGTCACGTGCTGGGCGAATCCGATGAGCTGGTGGGCCGCAAGACGGCCTTTGCCCTGGAGCAGGGCCTCAAGGTCATGCTCTGCATCGGGGAAAAGCTGGAAGAGCGCGAATCCGGCCAGCTGGAAGACGTGCTGCGCCGCCAGCTGGACAGCGGCCTGCCCGCCGGAGGGGACGCGCTGGAAGGCCGTTTTGCTGTAGCCTATGAGCCCGTGTGGGCCATCGGTACCGGCAAGGTCGCCGGTCCCGACGAAGTGCTGGCCACCCACGCCGTGGTGCGTCGCCTGCTGTGCGAGCGCCTGGGCGAGACCGGCAACAGGATCCCGATCCTGTATGGTGGGAGCGTCAAACCGGCCAATGCCGGTAACCTTATCGGACTTGACAATGTGGATGGTCTTCTGATAGGTGGCGCTTCTTTGGACGCGCAAAGTTTTGTGCAGATTATCCGGGCCTAGGCCTGAAGTTCTTCATTTACGTCGTGCCCCTGGGAGGCTCTTGTGCAGACCCTTATTCTGACGCTTCATATCATTGTTTGTGTGGTGCTCGTCATTCTCATTCTCTTGCAGGCCGGCAAGGAAGGTATGGGCGTCATTTTCGGTGGCGGCAATACCTCTGTGTTCGGCAGCAGCGGTGCCGGCGGCATGCTGGCCAAGATGACCGCCTTCATGGCCGTGGTCTTCGTGGTGACCTCGCTGAGCTACACCTATGTGACCAGCTCGCGTCCCAGCGATGAATCCGCCGTGCTCAAGGTCGAACCCCTGACCATCGAAGACGTGCCTGCCAAGCCCGCTGCCGCGCCTGAAGCTGCTGCTCCGGCCCAGCCTGCCGCGACCAGCGAAGCTCCCGCGGCTGCTCCGGCTGCTGCCGCCCCTGCCGATGCTCCTGAGGCCCCTGCGGCTTCCGAAGCTCCCGCCGCTGAGGCTCCTGCTGCGGACGCTCCCGCAGCCCAGCCTGCCCAGCAGTAGACGTTTTTTTGATCCAATGGAAAAAGCCGCGGTCCTGCCGCGGCTTTTTTTTCAGCAACAGGGGGCTCCCATGACAGACGACAACAGCTTCAAGAACAATCCCTTCAAGGCTCTGGAAAAAGGACGGTTCCCGCAGCAGAAAAAGACGGGTGCCCCTGCGGCGCCGGAAAAACGCGGCAAGCGTATCGCGCGCCAGGCTGCCGTGCCTGCGGACGACGAGGACGCCTCCCTGTTTCTGTCCGCCATGAGCAATGTGGAGCGCCAGTCGGCTCACGGCGGTGCGGCCCGCGGTCAGGGAGCGGGGCAGGGCGGCTTTGCCATGGAAGAGCAGTGCGCCATGCCGCAGGTGAAGAAGCTCAAGGAAAAGAAGAAAAAGGGCAGCGCCCCCCACAAGGAGAGCGGAGCCGTGGCCCCCGCAGCTGCCGGAGCTGTTGCCGCGCCCGCCGGCAAGGCAGGGGATGCGGCCGCCGGGCTGAAAGCTGTGGTGGCGGCCAGTGAGGAAGATGACTTTTTGCTGGCCATGAAGCAGGTGACGCCTCTGCAGGGCAAGGGGCGGGACGTGCCGCCCGCAGTGGCCCAGAGCACGCCGCCGCCGTCCGCGGATACCAGCCTGCAGGATTTCCTGGACGGCAAGCTGGAATTTGCCCTGTCCATGACCGATGAATACATGGAAGGCCATGTGGTGGGGCTGGACCAGATGATCATGAACAAGCTGCGCGCCGGAGGCCTGAGCCCCGAGGCGCACCCCGACCTGCACGGCCTCAATGCCCAGCAGGCTTTCGAGACCCTGCGCGGTTTCATGCGCGGCAGCTGGTACAAGGGCCTGCGGACCATTTTGGTGGTGCCCGGCCGCGGCAAGAACTCCCCGGACGGCGTGGGCGTGCTGCGCGGCAAGTTGCAGTCCTGGCTCACCCAGGACCCCTTCAAGCGCGTTGTCCTGGTTCCTTCTGCACGGCCCAGCCGCATGACGGCGGGCCCGGCAGTGTCTATGTGCTGTTGCGCAAGTACAAGAAAAAAAGGTCGCGTCTACTGGGAGCGGATGCCCGCTGACGCGGATCTTTACGAATAGGCAGCGCTGTACGAACTGCGCTGCCCTTGATGACAGGCATAAAAAAAGGACGTCTTCGGACGTCCTTTTTTTATGCCTGTTTTTTGTTCCCTCAAACGCAGGTATGCAGGCTGCAAAGATACGGGCTTGTCCGGCAAGGCGGAAAGCATATGTCGGTCGGCACAGTTGCAGGAGAGGGGGAGCCCCTTGTCCCTTTGTATCCTGGAGGTGGGCACAGGGGCGCCTGCCGTTTCCGCAGGAGACAGGCAGAGGGGCTGCGCTTTAGCCCTGCTCCCGGGGCGTGTCGTCCTCCAGCAGGACAGCCGCATCTCCGAAACTGCGGACCCAGGCGCGCAATTCCGGTTCGCTGCGGGTGGTCAGGGTCAGGATGAGGCCACCATCTTCGCAGTCCTCGATCTGCTGGTTGGTGGCCCAGATGCGCTCCCGTACATAGTCGGCGGCATTGGGGGATACGCGGATATGGAAAGTTCGCGGTTCGTGCCAGGGCAGGCCAAAGCCGCCATGCTCGTCATCGTCGCGGCTGTAACGGACATGGTCCCCGGTCAGCTCCACGTTCTGGATACGATGGACGGCCAGGGTACAGGGATGTTCGACTTCGAGCCCCTCCTTACCCAGCTGGCCGCCCAGCACATACAGGGCATTGTTCATGGAGGCCATGCGTACAGGGATGAAGCGGTGGATTCGCGGCTCCGCCTTGCCCACGGCTTTGTAGCGGATCCGGCAGACGGTCTGGCAGCGGGCGGCCTGGACGAGGCGCTCGATGGTGTCCGCAAAGGGTGTGTAATTGATGCGCCCCTTGATGTAGAAGGCAAAATCGTCCTGATCCTGGAAGTGCGGATCCGCCATGTGCATGGCCAGGCGCTGGATGGTCCTGTCCACACGCTGCAGGGTCTGTTCCGGCAGGATGCCTCCCGCCATGCGGCGGCACAGGGTCAGAAAACGCAGCTCCTCGAAATCGAGGCCCAGATGCCCCTTTTCTCCGGGATTCAGGCGATACCAGCGGCGGCGCTGTTCCGTGCCCATTTCCAGGGCGATGCCTACGGCGCTTTCGATCTGTTCCATCAGACGGATGACCGTCTGGGGCGAGCAGTTGAGTTCGCGCGCCAGGTCCTGCTGGAAATGGCGCCTGTTATCGAAGAGCAGCTTGCGGAAAAGACGCAGCAGCTTGTCACCGGTACGGGCATCGGGATCCAGTTTACTGGGCATGACGAACCTCCTGTCCGGCTTATGCTAGATGCTGACATGCCGTGAAGCAAGGCCAATATTGCACAGGCAGGTGTTTTTTTGTAGGTTCTGGCTGTTTTTTGTGACCTGTGCACGGATGCAGGATGATGTGACAAATAAAAGACAATCATTCCTCTTTGTTACAGAATTGTCACAATAGCGTGGTAGGTGTGCTGCCACAGAGCAATTGGTGATCCTGGAAGAGCCGTAAGAGCCTTATGGAGAAAGCTTTCGCCCTCTTGCAGGAATTGGGAAACAATGGTGGAGAGTTTATGAAAAAAAACAGGTAATACGCACATTTATCTTTCAGAATTTCTGGGCACCTTCATTTTCCTGCTGTGCGGCATCGGCTGCGTGGGGGCGCTCAAGCTGGCGGGGGCCAGCTTTGGCCAGTGGGAGATCAGCATCGTCTGGGGTCTTGCCGTGGCATGGGCGTCTATGTTTGCGGCGGTGTGTGCGGCGCACACCTCAATCCGTCCGTGACCATCGCCCTGGCGTTGTTCGGGGATTTCGACAAGCGCAAGGTCGTGCCCTACATCCTGGTGCAGATGGTGGCCGGTTTCTGTGCTGCGGCGCTGGCCTATGCCATGTATTACAATCTGTTTGCCGATGCCGTGGCCGCCACGGCGGGCGATCCCGCCAAGATGACGGCGCTGGCCGGGATCTTCTGTACCTTCCCCCATCCCAAGATCACCTTTTTCCAGGCCTTTTTCGTGGAGCTCGTCATCACGGCCGTGCTCATGTGCCTGATCTATGCCCTGGTGGATGGCCGCAATACGGCTCCCAAAGGGCAATCTGGGCGGCCTGCTCATCGGTCTGCTGGTGGCGCTCATCGGCGCCAGCTTCGGCCCGCTGACCGGCTTTGCCATGAATGCCGCGCGTGACTTCGGCCCGCGTCTGTTCGCCGCTCTGGCGGGCTGGGGCACGGATGTGATGACCGGCTATCCGCTCAACGACAACCTGAGCCTGCCGTACTTCCTGGTGCCGCTCATCGCGCCCATCATCGGGGCCTGTATCGGCGGCTGGATCTACAAGCGCATCATCGTGGTGGCCCTGGATCGCAACGCGGCCGCCGAGGACAAGGCCTAAAGGCCCTGAACGGAGGGGCCGATGGACAGGTGACACGTTCTGCGGTTATCCTGTCACACAGGCCGGTGCCTGCCGGTCCCCTTTGAATATCACTGGAGAAAAAAAAGCTATGCAAGGCAAATATATCGTTGCCCTGGACCAGGGTACCACCAGTTCCTCGCACCGTCGTGCTGGATCAGGACGTCAACATCGTGGCTGTGGTGCAGCGCGAGTTCCCCCAGATCTACCCCCGTCCGGGCTGGGTGGAGCATGATCCCCGCCAGATTTGGGCCACCCAGAGCTCCACGCTGACCGAAGCCCTGGCCAGCGTGGGCATCTCTTCGGACGAAGTGGCGGCCATCGGCATCACCAACCAGCGCGAGACCACGGTGGTCTGGGAAAAGGATACGGGCAAGCCCGTGTACAATGCCATCGTCTGGCAGTGCCGCCGTACCGCGCAGATCTGCGACGAGCTGCGCAAGAACGAAGGCTTTGAGGAATACGTGCGGGAAAATACCGGCCTGCTGCTGGACCCCTACTTCTCCGGCACCAAGATGAAGTGGATTCTGGAGAACGTCCCCGCCGCCCGGGATTTGGCGAAGAAGGGGCGGCTGCGCTTTGGCACCATCGACACCTGGCTGATCTGGAACATGACCCAGGGCCGCGTGCACGTGACCGACTATACCAATGCCTCGCGCACCATGCTGTTCAACATCCACAAGCTGGAGTGGGACGAACACATCCTCTCCATGCTGGGCATCCCGCGCTCCATGCTGCCCGAAGTCAAGCCTTCGTCCACGGTCTACGGCCAGACCAACATCGGCGGCAAGGGCGGTACGCGCATCCCCATCGCGGGCATCGCCGGTGACCAGCAGGCGGCCCTGTTCGGGCATCTGTGCGTGGAAAACGGCATGGCCAAGAACACCTACGGCACCGGCTGCTTCACGCTCATGAACACCGGCAAGACCGCTGTCAGCTCCAAGAACGGCCTCATCACCACTCTTGCCTGCGGTCCCCGTGGCGAAGCCTGCTACGCCCTGGAAGGTTCCATCTTCGTGGGCGGTTCCGCCATCCAGTGGCTGCGGGACGAGCTGAAGATCGTCAACGATGCCCGTGATACGGAATACTTCGCCAACAAGGCGGAGACCTCCAACGATGTCTATGTGATCCCGGCCTTCACCGGTCTGGGCGCTCCCTACTGGGATCCCTATGCCCGCGGCGCCATCGTGGGCCTGACCCGCGGCACCAACGCCAGCCACATCATCCGCGCCACGCTGGAATCCATCGCCTACCAGAGCAAGGACGTCATCGAAGCCATGCAGGCGGATTCCGGCATCCCGCTGCAGGCCCTGCGTGTGGACGGCGGCGCCAGCGCCAACAACTTCCTGATGCAGTTCCAGTCCGACATCCTGGGTGTCAATGTGGAACGTCCCGCCACGCTGGAAGTGACGGCCCTGGGTGCTGCTTTCTTGGCCGGTCTGGCCGTGGGGTACTGGAACGGTCTGGACGACGTGCGCAACCGCCTGCACATCGAACGTGTTTTTGAGCCTTCCGCGGACAAGGAAAAGCAGGTGCAGCGTTACAAGGGCTGGAAAAAGGCCGTGTCCCCGCGCCCTGCAGTGGATCGACGTGGAAGACTAGGTACAGCCTAGGACAAGAGGGGGGCAGCCTGTCGGGGCTCGACGCGAAGTGACAGGGCACCGCTATGTGCGTGTGTTCGACCGGCAGGAGCAGGTCGGGTAAACAGGGCAGAGGAGGGCCACTTCCGGTTGGCATAGGATGCCCCAGGGCAACCTGATGTCCGTTTGTCGCGCCGGATTGCCACAGGGGGGTGCAGGGTGCGGCAGAGGAGTCCCGTGGCGGGAAGACGGATCGAAGCGGGACAGGGGTACAGAAGGCTCACAGCGGGGAAAAAGAACGATGGCCGTCCGCATCGGGAGGACTGGAGAGGCGAAAGGAAAGACCGTGCGGCCGGTCCAGATGCGTGCAGGATGACGCAGGCAGGCTGCAAAGGCTGACCGGGGATAACGTCAGGCCTCTGATGCGGCCCGCCCAAAGGCAGGGAGGAAGCGCAGGGTGGCAGTACGCAAAGAGGAGCATGAAAGCGCATCCGGGAGGGGCGTCCGCAGTCAGGCAGAAGCGATGCGCATAAAAAAGCCCTTGCAGTTTCCTGCAAGGGCGAAATATGGTGGGCCATCAGGGACTCGAACCCCGAACCAACTGATTAAGAGTCAGCTGCTCTACCAATTGAGCTAATGACCCATGACGTCCGCAAAAGGCGGTTGATATCTTGTGGTGGGCCATCAGGGACTCGAACCCCGAACCAACTGATTAAGAGTCAGCTGCTCTACCAATTGAGCTAATGACCCACGATATCCGCAAAAAGCGGTTGGTATCATGGTGGTGGGCCATCAGGGACTCGAACCCCGAACCAACTGATTAAGAGTCAGCTGCTCTACCAATTGAGCTAATGACCCACAAGCGTGGAAACATATGCGATTGTTAGGATGGTGGGCCATCAGGGACTCGAACCCCGAACCAACTGATTAGAGTCAGCTGCTCTACCAATTGAGCTAATGACCCATCCGCGAAAAAAAGAGACCTACTCTTTTGCGGCCTCTCTGTCAACACTTTTAAAAAAGAAAAAAAAAGATTTTATAGTGCCTTCCCAGAGGTATTTGATGAAAAAAACACGGAACTTTGCTGCCCTGATCGGGGTGCTTGTTTTATTTTTGTTTATATTCCAAGTAGATACGAGAGAGTCTGCCGCGGCGGACATCGTATCCGATGCAGCCGCATTTTGCTGAAGGCCCTGACGGCATCGTCATGGCTGTGGAGATGGCATTCCCGCAAGGCTACCATGCCTATGCCCATGAATCCGGAGATGCCGGACGCCCGACCACGCTTTCCATCCGTCTGGATGACGGCAGCGGTCTGCCCGTCTGGTATCCGCAGGGCTTCATGCAGCGGGATCTGTTCGATCCTGATGCGACCGTCTACGTTTACGAAAGCCCCACGACCCTGTTCGTCCCTTTTTGCCGCACGAGGCCCGGCATCGCGGCTTTGAGGCTGTCCTGAGCATGCTGCTCTGTTCCTCGCGCAATTGTCTTCCGGTCTCGCAGACCATCAGCGGCCAGGTACCGGATACCTTGCCCGGATTGGAAGAGGCCCCCTGGAAGGCCCGCTGGGAAGAATTGCGGCGTTTGCCGCCCGTGCTCTCCAAAGGCAGCGCCCCTGTTTCCGGTCTGCCTTTTGCCATGGACGAGGGCGGAGCGGGCGGCCTGAGTGCCGTTACGGATCCGGCGCAGGACCCGCTGGCCGCCCTGCAGGAGGAAGACGGCGAAAAGCCCCTGCCGCCCCCGGACGGTTTTGCCCTGGAGCTGACGCCGCAGTATGCTGACGGCTCTGTGGAGATATCGGGATTCGGCATGGCGCTTGCCGTGGGCATTCTGGCGGGCCTGCTGCTCAATGCCATGCCCTGCGTCCTGCCGGTGCTGACTTTCAAGATCAGCGGTCTGCTGCTCATGGGCGGCAGGGGAGACAAGGAGAGCCTGCGGCGTTTCCGCGAGCACAACCTCTTTTTTTCCGCAGGCATCATGACCCTGTTCACCCTGCTGGCCCTGGTGCTGGGCGCCGCCGACATGATCTGGGGGGCAGCTCTATCAGCAGCAGAGCCTGCTGCTGGGCCTGGTGATGCTGGTTTTCCTCATGGGCCTTTCCATGCTGGGGGTCTTCACCCTGCCGGTCATCGACCTCAAGGCCGGTGCCAACAGCAAGAATCCCCGTCTGCAACCCTA
>VOFD01001032.1_pt1 | contig 49138 bp, 91 predicted proteins | sample 5384101 | NCBI WGS metagenome assembly VOFD01 (sample SAMN12384723, study PRJNA508395) | human gut metagenome | isolation source: healthy gut C | host: Homo sapiens
GCGTGATAGAAGGCAATAGAAAACGGCTTGATATGCATATCCTGCCTTATCTTGGGAAGATGAAGGTTTCCTCCATAACACCTGCAGTACTCAAGGACTGGCAGTATACCCTGAAAGAAGCCGGGCTTTCGTCTTCCTCTGTAAACAGGGTGAGATCCACTCTTTCCCCGATTTTCGAACGAGCTGTCGATGATGGTGTCCTGACTTATAACCCCCTGAAGCGAGTAAAGCAATTGTATGTATCTCCTGAGACATCAAGAGGGGCATTCACAATCGATGAGATCCAGAAGCTGTTTTCGCTTGAATGGGATTCCCCTGCTAGCCAAGCTTGCCTGTCTGCTTTCCTCATTCACCGGAATGCGAATGGGAGAAGTCCGGGCTCTGAAGGCTGGCGCAATCAGGAACGGCTACATAATCGTTTCCCTTGCCCTAGATGGCAACAGTAATGAGAAATCAACAAAGAGCGGACGGATACGATACTGTCCCTATTCCGGAGCAGCTTGAGAAAGAGCTGCTGAGATATGCCAGGAAATCGGACGACTGGATATTCACGCTTAATGGCATAAAGCCTGTAGGCGCAAAATACATCCTCAATAATCTCAAGAAGGAGATGGATAGGATAGGGATCAATCATAATGCAGAGAATCTTACTTTTCCATTCCTTCCGGCATTTCTTTAATTCACAGCTTGTCGCGGCAGGAGTCCAGGGAGAGTTTGTGCGCGCTGTCATTGGACATGAATCAGAAAAAATGACAGAAAGATACCTTCATCTCAGTCCAGACCAGATGAATGTAGTAAGAAATGTTCAGGAGGGGCTGAGGGCATTGCTATGAGAGACAGCAAGATATTCCTTTGAGATGGCCGGCAATATATGTAACCTGATTATAAAAAAGAGGTATATAAAGGCATAGAGAGTTTGACATAGAGATAAAGAGAAGCAATAATAAAGACAGAAAGAGGCACTGCCGATAGACGGTTGGCCTCGGAGTTCGTTAGACGAACGACATTAAAATGCAATCCGCCCGATTACTTTCCACGGTTTATTGGGCGGTTATTTTTATATAGAAGAATCGCAGCAGCAAAGGACAGGGCTTTTGAAGCAAGCTCGATCAATGCTATTAGAATTTCCATTGTACAAGCTCCTTTCATCATGAAGAATCCATGAAGCCTATACAGGCTCCAGTGTGTTACGACTGGAAGCCAACCGCCTACCGTTATGGCAGTGCCTGAGGCTATGATAGCATGAAGATGAGTGTCAAGCAGCGGATAGATGCTGCAAAACCGTATTAATCATCTGCTAGAGCGCTGGGATCCGCGTTCGGGATTACAGCATCTTCAACGGAGAAAGCATTGTCCGTTAATGACAGCGACTGCCTGTATTCCTCTGCGAGCATTGTTCTATTGAATTCCGCTGATGGATATATCTCATTGACAAGTTCTTCCAGCTCGTCCAGAGAGACAGAGAAGAATTCTTCCTTCTATTAACTTTGTTAACACGTTTACTGTTGAGCCTGCGGTGAAGCTCAGCTTCAAGACCTGCTGCATCCTCGGAGAAGATGAACGAATGGACATCGAATTCAAATGGAACGCTTGCGCTTCCAAGCTCATCAACCCTTTCCTGCGGATCGAGCCTGCGCGTCATGCCGATCTTGAAGACATCATCACCGAATGAGCCGAGATTGCTTATTATGTAGACATTGCCGGCCTTGCCATGTTGCAGTTTCGTGATCTCTTCTTTCTTTTCGCTGATTGCATTCAGGCTTTCATTGAGCTTTGCAAGATCAGACTCTATCAGGCCTCTCTTCCTCATCCGCTGCTTCATCAAGCCTGGCTTCAAGCCTTTCCTTCTCCTGAAGGTATTTCTCCTCTTCCTTCCTCATCTGCTCTGCCTGCTCAGCCAGGCGCCTCTGCTCTTCGCGCTCCTCTCTCATTCTGGCTTTCAGCGCAAGCTGTTCCTGCCGTGCCTGCTCTTTCTTGATGTAGTATTCATATTCGATATTCACCGCATTCTCAAAGAGCCTTTCGATGGTATAGGCAAACTGCTTAACGGTTCCGGATATAGTCTGGTTGCCGGCTTCCGCGATGGCTATGAATTTGTTCACGACATCATGGACTGCGGTTATCCCTTCGTCAAGTTTCCCGTATCTGAGCTTTGTAAGGATATTCTGCAACTCTGCTGATAATGCGATTATCATCACCTGGTAAAGAGACTGGGTGCCTTTTGTCGTGTATCTGTCGATGAAGCCCTCATAGACTTCCTCTATCTGTTTCTGATTATCCAGGAGCCTCTTCCTCAGATCCTGATAATTCATCGCATTGAGATTCAGCAGCACAGACGGTGCCAGGGAATCTATATCACGCATCTGCTCGTGTGTCAGGGGGCGAAAGCCTGTTTCTCTTATATCAGCCTTGTAATAGCTCTGCATTGCCGCAGTCATTGCTGTATAAAGATCTCTGTTCTTCTGGAACTTTATCTTCTGGTTCTCTATCTTCTTCTCAAGCGCTCTGTCCTTTTCCTCGTGCTCGTTTATTTCTGCAATGAGCCAGTCCCTCTTGGATTCCATTTTGGAGATATTCTTTCTAAGGCCTTGTCTTCTGATGCTGCTTTCTTCAATATCATGATTTATTTCCTCAAGCTTCTCTTTTGCGTCCAGCACGGAATGCACTTCCAGCGTATCAAACAGCTTCTGCAGAGGAGAGAGCTTATCAACGGAGGAATTGAGCTTAAAGTTCTCCTTTTCGAGCTTCTGTATTTCCTTCTTCTTCGAATCCAGCATGCTGTTCCTGCGTATTATCTCAGAGATAAGGAACATAAACAGAACAATCAAAACGAAAAGGATGATTCCAAGCTGATTAGAGGTGATATACATATTTTCTCCCGTTATTTTCCGATATAGAGTATGGTTCCGTTAGGCAAGCGCACTGCTGGAATTTCCATCAGTACTTTTCCTGCCTTGTTCTGCTTTTTGGTACAACTTCATAGTCCGATCTGATTCCGAGAATCTTCTCTATTATGAAAAGGTCGTCATCGCTGGCCGTATTTTCACAATGCCAGGCTATTCTCTCCGTCCTTCGTGACAATGGTTTCTTATTTCTGATGACATCTTGCCCTGTTAACAGAAATTCAATGCTTGTATCCAACGCTAGTGCAATATTCAGAAGATCTCTAGGACGCCTTGGAATTGTTTTGTCATGACGCTGCTGTTTGACTGTATCGTAAGACATATCAACTGCTTTTGAAAAAATCAAACACAGTCTTGAACGGGCTGATTTTATCAATTCTTTCCCGGAATGATTTACCGTTGAGAGAAAATGAATCAGCCTCTTGTTCTTTCTCCCCAGTCAGCAAGTATTCAAGCGAGCAATTTAAAGCTTTTGCAAGAGCTAATTGGTCTTTCCATTTTGGAACATAGCCCTCTGAACGCTGTTGCTTGACCCTGTTTATATCAATGCCTGTCTCTTCGCATAGTCTTGTAACACTTCCAAAAGGATTCAGTTCATCTATTCGTGCCCAGAATGCCTTTTGCTTCCTGATACCTGTTATCATTGATTCCCATTATAACTATCTCCTTGGTATGGCTTTGCGCCATTAGGTAAGCGAGCAACTGGCATTTCTTTTTAATTTCAGCTTTCTTTGAAAGCGTATATTCAGATTGAAGGCCTAACAAAACCTCGACAGCAAATACCTGTTCTTCGCTAGCTGTACACATAAGGCGATTCACAATCCTCTGAATTCTTTCTGGAATGTAAACTATAGCCTTTCCTGTGAGAAGTCTTTCGATTGGCACATGCAGTGTTGCTGACAGTTTCAGCAGATCCTCAGCCTTTGGAATAGATTTTTTCTTCCTTTGCTGAACCAGATGCCAGTATTCAATCCCAGCTTTCTTCGTAAGAAGCGTTAACGTTGCGAATGGATTGAGTTCATCTATTCTCTCCCAAAATTCTTTTTTTGCTTCTTGATATCTGTTATCGTCGATTACCATTACGATTGTCTCCTATATATAGCTTAACACCATTAGGCAGAATGGCTGCCGGATGCGTAGACCTTGCCCTTTTTTTTCTTTTGCCACTTCATAATCTGTCGGCAGATCAAGGATATTTTCGATCATGAAAAGCTGGGTTTCTGTTGCGGATACTTCACATCTCGTTGCGATACGTTCGACGCGTTTTGAATATATGCTAGGCATAGGATTTCCAGTGAGCAGATAATCTACTGTTACTTTGAGCTGACGTGAAATCGCATATACATCATCCGTTTTTGGCAGCAGCTGTTTAACTCTCTGCTGACGGAATTTTGTGTATGTGCAACCTGAATTCTCAGCAAGCTCCATCAGTGTGGGATATGGATTCTTTTCATCAACTCTGGACCAGAAATCTTTTGCATTTATCATGATTTGATAATACAACGATGCTCAAAAAAGACTAAAAAAAATAACAAAATTTTCTTGACAAAGCCTTCTTCTTCTTCTTAACATTTGCCTTAGAAGACTAAAAACAGTCTTTTTGGGAGATTTGGATGGCGTTAAGGAATTTTGCAATCGACATAACTGATAGTGAGAGACAAGAATTCAAGGCTCTTGCAAAATCCCGCGGATGACTGTTCAGGGCCTTATAGGACAGCTTATTAAGCGTGAATTAAGAGAAGCTTCTACGAATAACGTAATCGTAGCTCATGACCATGCCGGCGATATAGGACGCGCCTATGAGAACTGACGCTTTTTCCAAGCCTCTGCCGCTGTTTATCACTAAGAAGGAGATAGCCCTTGTTATAGGGGTGTCTGCCCTTACTGTCGATAAGTGGCGCAGAGACGAGAGGATGAACTTTCCCGAGGCTATCAGATTCGGCAGCAAAACCGGTTCAGCAGGCCGGAGATAGAAGCCTGGATAGCTTCCCCGCCCACGTATAAAGGGAATCCAGAAGAATTACAGAAATTCATACGACTGGGCATTTTCAGAACAGGGTATCGCCTCCGCAAATGCGGATAACGATAAAAAGGAGCAGCCTATGTCTATAGGTCTGAATGCAGACGCCCTTCTGCGCTCCGGATGGGTGAAATCTCTCTGCTGCAGGGGACATATATCACCCCAGTATGGATGTGGCCATGACGATCCTAAAAGCCCCTGCAGCATTTCTTCAGGAGGTGCAGTATGCCGGAAAGGCTTTTGAATGCAAGGCAGGGAGCAGAGTTCCTCGGTATGTCCTATCCATATTGCCGCAAGATTATGGCTTCGGACGACCATCCTGCATATTTCAGAATCGGCCGGTGGATAAGGTTCACGGAAGAAGACCTTACCGCATGGCTTCTCAGACACAAGAAATGGGGACGTGGTCAAGGTTCTAATGCGTCCTTATTGGATAACGGCGTCTCTGGCAAAGACAATCGGCAGATTTCGGTGCAATAGAACAGCGCCTGAAAAGGCGCTGGGCTTTAAAAAGCTATGCTTTCAACATCATCGTCGTAAGTATAGCAAAGAAAAGAGTTTTGTTAATCATAAACACTTTGTTATTTGTCCTTATTTTATCATTGGCTGTTCTGCTTCTCATGGCTGTTGCCAGACGTAACGGAAGAGACGAGAAACAGGATTCTTCCGACTGGGATATAGTCGGGAATGAATTTGTCATCTTCTCTGATTCATATGACCCGGAAGCTGGAAACGAAGTTGTCCATACGGAGGTGAGATGATGCTTCCGTCAGAGATGGCCGCTCAGCATTCAGAGCAGAAGAAAGCCACCCAGGAGAGGCGGACATATTACCTGAAGCTATCTGCTGCCTTCTTTGAGGAAAAGGTAATCAGGAAGCTCAGGATGCTTCCTGGCGGCGATACATACATCGTAATCATCCTTGAGCTCTTCATAGAGTCGCTTAAGAGCGAGAACAGGCTCTTCTATGACGGTGTGGAGGATAGCCTTGCGAAGGAGCTTGCCCTGACTATCAACGAGAAGCCGGAGGCAATCCAGGTTGTCCTTGATGCACTGACAAGTTACGGCTGGCTTATCGAAGAGGATTCAGGCTCTTATTTCAGCCCTAAATGCGCAGAGCTTTTCAGGCTCTATCTCAGCTCGTACAGAACGCTGGCAGAGACAGAGAAAAAGGGAGGAAATGGCAAGAATTGCCGAATCATTGCCGGATAACTGCCAGCAGATTGCCGATGATTGCCGCAAATTGCCGCAATATATAGATATATCAAGAGATATAGATATATCTAGAAATAGAGATAAAGGGAGAAACGAGGGAGAAAAGAGAGCTTTACGAGCTGTTCCCTCGATGGCTTTGAAATAAGCAAGCCGAAGATTATCCCAACCTTATCGGAAGTCGTCAATCTCTGCAAATCACTCAAGACAAGGAATATCAATCCGGAGGAATTCTACAGGCATTTTCGAGGCTCTTAACTGGAGCGTGGACGGAAGGGATATCACAGACTGGCAGATTCTTCTTTATGAGATGGAGATACAGGGGGTTACGGTATGAGCAGGACACCTTCCATTCTCCAGACCGATAGGCATTGCTGGGCATGCGGGAAACTAACGGAACTGGAAGAGCATCATGTCTTCTTCGGACCGAAGAGACAGCTTTCGGAGAAATACGGGCTTAAGGTTTATCTCTGCCCGGAACATCACAGGTATCAGCCTTCAGGAGTGCACGGAGGAAACAGGGAGCTTGATCTCAGACTCAAGAGATTCGCTCAGAAGAGATTCGAGGACAGGTTCGGACACGAGCTTTTCATGAAGGTGTTCGGGAAAAACTGGATAAGCGAGGAGGAAGAATGAAGAACAGATATCAGTCCAGGCAGCTGGAAGAAGAGAAGAAGAACGCGCTTAGGAAAAAGAAGCGAGGAAATTATGTTCCTTTCAGTAATGCTCAGTTTCTCCCCTGATTGCTGTTTATCTTGTCGCCAGCGTATGGGGAGGGTGCATCTTATGAGATTCTCAATCAGGAAACCCTGCTGGGAGCTTTTCAGTACAACGCTGCTGCCGCTTGCTCTGAAGAAGAGAGACACAAGCGATCTCATCGTGAATGCGGCGGATTCAGTCAGAACGTTTTTCGCCAGGATAGAAGCAGAAGAAGGAAGGGTGAATCCTCTTACGGTATGCTGCTTCCATCTGTTCTGCAAAGGCTATGAAACCATCTGCCAATCACTCGGCGTGAAAGCAGACCCGACCCTCATCATATGTCCGGTTGAGGACGAGGAGGAATACGACGGCTGAATCAAGGGAACTGAGAAAAGCCTTCTTCCGGACAATCCCGGTATATCCCAGAGAGATAGCTATTACGGAGATCTCAAGAAAGCTGAAGCTGGATAGCCGGAAGATCTATGCAATCATCTCGAAGCTGCCATGCACAATGCCTATAGCCGAGGACGAAGGATATCTCTGCTATCCGGATGGAAATGCAAGAAAGCTCGTTATACGCACAGAAGCTTCCGGAAAAGACGTAAGGAGGCTATGGGTATGAAGAAGGACTGCAGAAAACTGCTGCTGCATGAAGGCTATAACAGACAACGGCACAAAATGCCATTGCAGAGTGCCTGGCGTGGTTTCCGGAATCGTAGAATTCCGCGACAGAATCGTTCCTTACCAGGAAAAGGGATGTCCGCATTGGGGAATCCGGAGGGATGAGAAGATCTATCGGCAGCCGCCAAGATTCTATCTTCCGTATGATGATTAACAGAATATGAATACCGGAGACGGTATTTAAATCACGAAATCATGGAGATGAAAATGAAAGATGAGAATATAGGGAAATGCAGGGACTGCGGCAAGGAGATCTACTGGCAGAAGCTCCGGAACGGGAAGCCGATGCCCTGTGACACAGAGCTTGTCGGGGTATATGCCGGAGAGCCTGAAGCGATTCGTTCTTTGAGGATGGCTGCATCGTCAAAGGAACGTCGGCAAAAAGAGAACGGACATGGCTACCTGCTCGGTTTCGGCCGCATTCCGCATTTCGATACATGTCCGAAAGCAAGGAGAGGATGATATGCATTACACGATATTCAACGAAGAAATAGATTCGTTCATAAAAGCCAATTCACCAGGGAATAACTCCGCTGCACTTGCGGCTATCGTGAATGAGCATTTCGGCACTTCTTACAGTGCTGACCAGATCAGCTGCAGGCGTTACCGGATAGGAGCGAGAAGCGGAATCGATACGCGGCTTAAGAAAGGAGATACGAGGGGCTTCGGTTCGCGTTTCCGCCCTGGCGATATCCCTGCGAACAAAGGCAAGACCTGGGATGAGATGGGGATATCAGAGGAAGCCAGAAGGAATTCCCTTGCTCACTGCTTCAAGAAGGGGCATGTTCCGAAGAATCATCGGCCTGTCGGATCTGAGCTTATACGTGCCGATGGCTATGTCTGGGAAGAAGATAGCCGAACCGGGCGTATGGAAGCAGAAGCATATACTCCTGTGGGAAGAGAAGAACGGAAGGTTCCGGAGAATATGTGCCTGATTTTCCTGGACGGCGACAGAAGCCACATATCCCTTGATAACCTTCTGCTTGTATCACGGAAGGAACTGCGTTGCCTTAACAACACATGGAATAACGACAGAACAGCAGACAGCCAGCTGACGAAGGCAAACATCGGGCTGAGGCGTCTGAATACAAGAATCACAGCAATAGAGAAGGAGGGTAGATGATCTATGAAAAACACCATGGAGGATCTTAATAACCATCTGTTCGCGGAGCTGGAAAGACTCAGTGATGAAGAGCTTTCCCATGAAGAGCTTATGAAGGAGTGCGAAAGGGCAAAGGCAATCAGCGGGATTTCCAAGAATGTAATAAGCAATGCCGCCCTCCTCCTTAAAGCAGCAGAGCTTAAGGCCTGTTATGGGGAAAGCGATATCCCGAAGCTTATCGCCGGAGAAAGCGAGGAAAAGAAGAATGCCATCAACCAGGCAAAGGCGGAAACAAGACGCCTTGTATCGGAAAGAACCTGAAGGAGAAAACAATATGGAAAAACGTGCTGAATACGGAAACTACAGATTTCACAGCTGCAATCGTGAGGAAAGACGGAGACGTAGTGCCGGAATACCAGCCTGTTGTCTTCTGTAAGGGCAAGACCGAGAGCTGCTTCTATGGCGAAACAAAATATACACTTCTCGAAGCGAAGGCCGAACTCTTAAGAATCCTGGATAACCTCTGTGATGAGCTCAGCAGTCTTGCGATGGAGATCGGGGATGAATAAGCGCACACCTCAGGAATGGGCAGACTGGACAGGATGCTATGTAGCTCAGGACAAAGACAAAGATTGGTTTCTGTATCGAGACAAGCCGGAAATAGACACTCACAGAGGGTATTGGAAAACAGAAAATGCTTACTATATAAGCATTCCTAAAGGGCTTATCGATAGCCCTGCTGACCACGACTGGTCAACCCTTTATGAACCGCAGAAAGCCGATAATGCACCGCATCAGAGCGAGGTGTTTATTAACCAGGAATATCTCGTTCTTCAGGAAGATTCCCTTACAGATATAAGCAGCGCGGTTTCTCTGATGATCTCAAAGGGATATCGGCCAGCAGGTGGAATAGCGTGCAGCGATGGCTATTTCTATCAGGCGATGACGAGGGGCATATGACAGCAGCAAGGTGGGTTTCGCTGATTATCGGCATTCTTCTGATGCCTTGTAAATTCGAGGCGAAGAATCCTAAGGCATGGGATATCCTGGGGCTTCTTATACAGGAAGCAGCAGCTGCCGCACTGATAATCACCCGCTTGTGCTGGAGTTTCTGGAAAGGGGCGGTAGATGATTTCTGATAGCTTCAATATCGATTGCATGGAATATATGGCAGGATTGCCGGACAGGGCTTTTAATCTGGCGTTATGCGATCCTCCGTATTTCTCCGGCCCAGAGAAAAGAGGATATTACGGGAATGCTGTATCGCCGATAGGCGTAAAACGCAAGGATTATGCAATCGGCAGAAAATGGCAGGTCCCCGATGAATCATGGTACAGAGAGATACGCAGGATATCGGAGCATCAGATCATATTCGGGATAAATTACTTCGGTTTCTCGGATGTTCCGGCTGGAAGGATCGTATGGGATAAATGCAATGGATCCTCATCGTTTTCTGATTGCGAGATCGCATCGTGTTCTCTGATATCGTCAGTCAGGCTCTTCCGCTATATGTGGAACGGAATGTGCCAGGGAAGATCGAGCGAAGAAGGCAGCGTAATGCAGGGGAACAAAGCGCTGAATGAGAAGCGTATCCACCCTACACAGAAGCCGATAGCGCTCTATATGTGGCTGCTGAAGAAATTCGCAGAAAGAGGATGGCGTATATTCGACCCTTTTCTCGGAAGCGGCAGCTCTAGGATCGCAGCATATCGGCTTGGCTTGGATTTTGTTGGCTGCGAATCCGATGAAGAGTATTTCAACGCAGAAGAAGAAAGGTTCAGAGAAGAGAAGATACAGGGGCTTCTTTTTACGCCTGAGGAATTATCCCTGCTTGATACAGAGGAGAAAACAATATGAAAAGCCATATGACTTCCGGGCTGTTTTCATCAAGGACAGATGAATGGGAAACGCCGAAGGATTTCTTCCAGAAGCTCGATGATGAGTTCCATTTCGACCTTGATGTCTGCGCCACTCCGGAGAATGCGAAATGCAAGCGCTATTTCACGAAGGAGCAGGACGGACTGAAGCAGGAATGGAAAGGAACTTGCTGGATGAACCCGCCGTATGGCCGCCAGATATCGCTATGGGGGAAGAAAGCGCTCGATTCCGCTCGGGGGGCAACAGTCGTCTGTCTTCTTCCATCGAGGACAGACACTCAATGGTGGCACAGCTATGTTATTGCCCATGCCTCAGAGGTGAGATTCATAAAAAGGCCGGCTGAAGTTCGGAGGCTCGAAGAACAGTGCGCCTTTTCCCTCGGCCGTAGTCGTATTCAGAGGAAGCGAAAACTCTAGCGAGCTCATTTAATCAAGGCGGAATAAGGATGATCAATATCGAAATCAAGACAAGAACATCAGAACCAGAGGGTAAGACGGTCATATCGGAGAGCGTTTACATAAATGCCCCGTTGACTGCCGAGGAATGCATGCGCTGCAAGCATGAGCTTGAAATGTGCCTTGGGATAGTCGGTGCGGCTCTCAGGAGCTTTGATTCCGAAGAACCGGAGGCGTGAGATATGTACAGCGTGAAATATACCGTCGAGGTAAAAGGCGAAATACTTACCGGCGACAGAGGCGGTCCGATTGAGGCCAAGAAAACCGTTGCAGAAGAAGCAGAGAAACTGATCTCGATGCTTCTCCGCCAAGCCGATATCGGAATGAGCAGCGTGAAATGCATCGAGACAAAAGCAAAAAAGGACAGACACAACAGACTGAAGGAGGAGAAAGATGAGAAACGTTCTTATCGGGATTATCGCAGCACTGGTCATCGTGCTGATTATCGTAGCCTATTATGCATTCGCTCCGGCTATTGCCAGAGTCGATGCAAGGGTGCGGGAAGATGTCGAACAGGAGTACATCATCCAGGATGCACGTACAAGGATATCTACCTATGAATGGTTCTATGACCAATACGAGCAGATACAGGCCACAGAGCTGAAAGCCCGGATAGCAAAAAGGGACGGAAGAGGAGGCCGGTATCCGTATGGTGCTTGGCTTCAATGATTGCAGAATACAACGCAACGGCGAGGAAGGCGCATACAAGGGCGCAGTGGATGCCAACCGACCTTCCTTACCAGATAGAGATGGAGGTGGAAATATGAAGAGAATTGTATCAATCGTTCTGATTATCGCAATGGCTGCTATGCTCTTTGCAGGCGGAGGCGATTCAAGCTATGAAGTCCAGAGAGAGATAAACAAGGATAACAACAGAAGCACTTTGCAGATTCAAACGCGCAGGCTCTGAGAGCTGTCCCCATACCGAAGATCTCATATTTCACAGAACGCAAGACAATAGCCAGATGGTATGAGAGATGGGATAAGCCATCAGTTGTTACCTTATGTTTACCTCATTAGCTACGGAAACATCCTTGGCTACTATGTCTGCAACGGAAAACCAGCATTGATACAGAGCTATCTGATACCTGAAAACACATTACGAAGGCGGACATGATCCGGTGATTTCTATGGTGAAGTTCCGGTTGAAACGGCTGGATATTGATGGAACTTACGGCACTCTGAATTACGGAATACGTTTCTTCACAGCTGAAAGGTACAGCAGTTGAATGGGGAGGCATGGGAGCAACGTACCTCTATTCAGATGCACCGCTTCCGATAAACGTGCCAAAGCTTAATGCTGTTGCCGACTAGCGGATAACCAACTGATAGGGAGAAAGTATGATTGAAATACAGAATGATCTTTTCCCGGAAGAGATACGAAAAAGCTGGGACGTATCTGTTGAGCGGGTGATATCTGCGTACAGATTCAGCCAGAATCTCGGTATGGGAAAGCTTTTTATGTTGCGTTTTCTGGAGGTAAGGATTCTGTTGCTGTATATGGAATTTGTAAACTAGCAGCTGAACGTCTGGGAATTGATATTCTGGACATGTGTGATTTCCATTACAACATCACGAACGTAGACCCGCCAGAACTTGTGATGTTTATCAAAAGGGAATTTCCTTTTGTTGTTCGCGATCTTCCTAAAAAGACTATGTGGCAACTCATCATACAGAAGAAGATAGCCCCGACAAGGATAGTTCGTTATTGCTGTTCGAATTAAAGGAGCGAGGCGGAAAAGGCCATTTCTGCGTGACCGGCGTTAGATGGGCGGAGAGCACAAGAAGAAGAGCAACCCGCGGAATCTTTGAAGATGCTGGGCGTACAAAGGCTGAGGGCAGGATCCTCTTTGAAGATAATGATGAGGATAGGCGTGAGCTTGAGCATTGCATACCGAAGCAAAAATACATCTGCAATCCGATAGTCGATTGGAGCCAAGAAACAGTCTGGAGATTCATTAGCGATCAAGAGTTGCCGTATTGCAGTCTTTATAATGAGGGCTTTCATAGACTCGGCTGTATCGGCTGTCCTATGGCTTCAAAGAAAGAGAAACTCAGGAGTTTTGAAAGATGGCCGAAGTATCGTGAACAATACATCCGAACATTTGACAAGATGATTGCCGCGCGGAAAGAAGCAGGGCTCCCTACCGAATGGAAAACAGGTGAACAAGTCATGCAATGGTGGATTAATGGATAACAAGCAAATGGCCAGCAAATGAAAGAAATACATGCACTGCAAGGGATTAGCCTTATGTTCGGGGCTGATTCCGAGCATACCAGCAAATAAGGAGGAATTATGCTGAAGATTAAATTCTCACACCAATACGAGAAACTACGCGAAGCAGGGCGCCGGGCAATCCTGATAGCGGCAATCCCGTATCGCATAGACGACACCACACCGAAGGAATTTCTCGGGTACGACACCCGGTATGCGACAGGATACTACCAGCTCAACCCTGGGCATTATGTATTACTGCTCTTTCTAGGAGATTTCGGATTGTTTACCACCATTCGCCCACGTAAGGGCATACGGAGACAAGCTCGAATACTACAGCAAGCACATAAACGAAGAGTTTGAGATTGTTATCGAGGAGAAAACAGAATGATTTACGACATAGTACTTGAAAGGACAATGACAAAGCAGATGTTCATCGAGGCTGATTCTGAGGAAGAAGCACTCAGAAAGGCTGACCAGATAGATCCTGATGATATCGAAGACTGGAACAGCGACTATATGGAGCCTGATGAAAAGAACGTTACGGAGTTCCCTACACTGAAAGAAGCAAGGGATTTTTTATAGCAATGGAGATGATATCCCTGCCTACAGGGTATTAACCGGAAGCCTTTATGAAATTGAGGAGGAAGAATGAAGCTTTATAAGGTAACGCAGGTATACAACGGCACTCGTGACTTTCAGAACATCCGGGCTGATTCCAGAGAAGAGGCTATAAAGATAGCGAAGGAAATGCTGGATTATGAGAATTGGGTCGACTATTCATTCGATGATGATTGGTTTGCGGAAGTCGATGAGGAGGAAGTATGACAGTAAATGATGCACTCAAGATGATATGCGACCATCGAGCGAAGGTTAAAAGACATCAGAATGATTGGCATGAAGGATATTATGACGGATTAACCGCAGCTCTTCTGCTGCTATCGGAAGAAAAGCCCGCTGATACAGATAATCCTGTATGGGAAACCGAAAGCAGAATGACGCTGACGGAATTAGCCCGCGAGATGGGGAAGATTTTCAGGTTTAAGTATCTGACAGTAAGCCCGGATTTCTGCGGATGTCCATCTTTGATCTATTGCTGGAATATCCGCCCTGCTTATCATACCGAAGGTCGCATGTGGCTTACATCTATGGAGGGTGCTCCGGCAATTGTTACCCATCTTGAAGCATGGTATCTCGAAATGGATCTCGATCTCTCGAAATACAAGGACGCTGACGGCAACATCGACTACAGCAAGTGCATAGTGGAGGTGAGCGATGAAGCTTGATTATTGGGCAATCTACAATCCGGAGCATGGTTACTATCTTGGGAAGAAGCCCAAGTTTGGCAACTTCCGATATGGGGCAAGGTATGTCTTTGGATATAATCTCCGCCCGACTCTGTACAAAGACCCGACAGCGGCAACAGCTGCTTTTAATGCGATCCCTGCTGAGGCAAGAAAAGGTGCGATGGTGGTTGTATGTTCGGTTGAATTTCCATATGAGCCACCAGCCGAAAAAGATGATTTGTTCAGCGAGGAGGTGGAGTGATGGAAATCAAACCGATGGTATATAAGATGGCTCATACCAGCGAGATATTAGCCCACGATACCTATAAGGGTTACGAGTTCGCCATTATCTCATTAGGAACGCATCCATGCGCATATGTCGGAATACCAGAGGGGCATAGATTCTACAGAAAGGAATATGACCACAGGATGTTCGATGCTATTCCTGCTCATTGGGGCCTTACTTATTCCCAGATGGGTGTTGCAGGACTTATGCAGGATAAATGGGTTATCGGATGGGACTATTCGCATTGCGTTGACTATGCAGCTATTCCATTCTGGGGCGAAGGCAAGCGATGGACTACGGAAGAGATCCTGGAAGAAGTGAAAGCCGTAATAGATGAAATAGTGAAGGAGGTGGAGCAATGAAGATGTCAATCTCAATACACTGCACATTACCCGATGATAAGCGCGATGTTTTTGTTTTCGTATTGTCCGAGAAAATCGAAGAGCTGACACGTGCTGGATTTGATATATCTCGCCCTGTCATAGTCAGGGAATTCACCGACACAACCATCAAGACAAACTTGCTGATGCTTTCGAATAAAGAGGAGGAAAACAATGAGTAACGAGAAGATTTATCCATTCTTCGATGGAATCTATTACTGCCCATGGACAGGGTTGGATCATTGCGTATCAGACGGCGGCTGCAAAGACTTTGCAGATTGTCCAGTAAGAGAACAGGAGGAGACAAATGAGTGATAAATACACATACGCTGACGTAATCATCGACCCTGATGATCCGAGGGTGGAGCTTGGGAAGGAATACTATTTCGGAAATACGCCAAAAGATGTTTTGGGGTTTGCTAACAAACAAGGCAGAGGCGATATTCTGAAAGGTATATACGAAGCAGTACAGTATCCATTCGGTATGGAAAACCAAGAATTCCGCAAGTGTTGCCTTATCCGCAAGAAGGAGCCGAAGAAGAAGTATGTGCCGTTTGATCTCAGTAAAGAAGAAGACAGGGCTAGGCTCAGAGGGGCGTGGGTAAGACTCAAGCAGAATCCTGAAAGGGAGAATCTGATAACAGGATTAGGCGATGAGACTGTCGATTTTGCAGTCTATTTTGGTGATCTTGCTGTCGGAACTGGTGTGCTTCTTGAAAACTTTGAGTTCGTAGACGGCTCTAAATGCGGAAAGCTGGCGGAGGAAGAATGATCTCGATTCTTAATCATGGAAATGTCCCTGTGCCATTCGCTTGCTGCTATCACTGCGGATGCCAGTTTACATATGACAAAGAAGACATAAGGAAGAGCGATAAAGGGAATGAATATATTATCTGTCCTGATTGCAAGAATACTATTGGGCTTTATAGCCCGGAACATGATTATGGACCTTCGGAAGAGTTATTCGATTCATACGATAAAAAGAGGAAGGTATTCCTTATAGATGGTCATTGGAAGGAGGATGGGGAGTGATGAATCTGCAATGGATTCTCGTAAAGAAGGAAGATTCTGCCCGTAAGAGGGTTGCGGAGATTATTGGCACGCCTTTTGTCCTGCAAGTCTACTGGGATAGAAAGAGGGATGGCGTGGAAATGGTAAGAGGCTATATTCATTGCCAGGGCTGCGAAGGTAATGCCTATGCCTGTTATGCAGTTACTGAGAATGAGGCGCAGAAGAAGCTGGAAACAGTCATTTCCGCCTGGAGCAAGGCGCTGAATATCCTGGGTGCAGGAGTGTGTGATGAAAACCACCTTTAATAATTTCCGATTCGGAAGGTTTATGGAGGAAAAATATGGATCTGCTGATTGGTGGTGATTTCTCCGAGCAGGACAAGATAGATGGCATGACGCCATATCAGGATATGGCATTTATCGGAATTGCTTTTTGTGAAGCTATGCCAGATGCTGAAAACAAATCCATGTGAGTTTATCGGTCAGATAGAAAAAGCCATGAATGAGGTGAAGGAGCCTGATCGTACAGGGTATCTATATCCAGAGGAAGATAAATTCATCATGGGAAGATTCATGAGGAGGGTTGGCAATGAAGGATTCAGAAATCGAACGCCTGGACATGTACGACCGGATTAAGGTCATAGGCTGTTTGGAAACCGCCAGACAGATACTGAACAGCCTTCTGGGAAAGAAAGGAACACTTGAGGATATTTCTGTATTCCTAGGATGGACGGAAACGGCTTTCAAGGAAGCGAGAGCCGTTATACGAGATGTTATTGCAATGGAGAATGATGAAGAATGAGAACAATCAAATTCAGAGGTAAGGATATCCATGATGGCAAGTGGATTTATGGTTACTTTAAAAAAGACTGCCAGTGGAGACTGTTATATCGAGGACGAGCTCGGATTAGCCACCGCTGTGAATCCTGAGACTGTCGGGCAGCTTGTATGCGTAGCGGCATGCGGTGACGAGATCTACGAAGGTGACTATATCCGGTGCAGAACAATTGAAGATGAGCTGGAACTTTATCTTGTCGAATGGGAAGAAGATATAGGCTATATGGCATCCGGGGTAAGCGTTGACTACAGCTTCGGACCAGAAGGCATCTCCGACTGCGAGCCTGTAGGCAATATATGGGATGAATCATATCTTGGCGGGATAGGTGCATTCTGCGAGTACGGGGATTACTGCATTTATGGCGGCCAGGATGAATATCCCACGGTTCAGGATTTTTCAAAAGCCGTCATGGAGGATGATGACTGCAAGGAGATCCTTGAGGAATATGATATCGATGAGATACTCCCTGAGCATGTCGAGACAGCATGGTACGTGTGTGGTTTCACTCTTTGCAGAGCCCGTGAAGGGCAGTGTCAAAGTCTGGCGAATAAGGAATTATTAAGGGAAAAAGATGAGCAAGGCCTACAGAGAATGGAAACGGCACGAAAAAGGAGCTGCGTGAAGCGTTTAATGCAGCACATATTCCCATAACGCTTGCTGAATATAAGAAGCAGCGCAGGCGGATATCAAAAGCCAGAAGGCTGGAAATAAAGCGCTTCCAGATGCATGAAATCAATGGCGATAAGAATGTGTTGCGCTATATCGCTCTATTCTGGCCAGTACATATGTGGCTATGAAGTGCACAGCAATAGGAAAGAGCAATATTGATTACTGCTAATCACTGGACAGAGCCGGGAAGAGAGCTGAATACAAAACCACAGTTCTCTTCCTGGGTATGCCAGGGTAGCAGCGTAATTTGCCGAGAATTATCTCAAAGTCCGAAGAACCTTTTCGGAGAGACCTGGAAAATCCGGCCAAGCTCCTTTGCCGTCTTGCGGCTGATAGGGCGTTTGTTGTTCTCCATAAGGGAAATTGCCTGCTTGCTTGTTCCAAGCTCTGCGGCGAGTTCTGGCTGGGTCATCCTGACAAGCCTCCTGTAGAAGCGGAGATTGCCTCCAGGAGTCTGAGAAGCCTTTACTTCCTTATAGAAATCCATATCATGCGGATCAAGAAGTTCTTCCCCGTCATCGTTAATAACGGAGATGTTTTCCTTGCTATATCTGCTCTCAACGTAATCGAGAACATCCTTTGGTATTCTGCCCTCAATCCGAAAGCCCTCAGTATGGGGCTGATTCACGACTACCAACATAATACACCTCTATAACATACTCTCCGTTTCGGCATTCCCAGCAAGCTACCCAGTGATAGCTAAGATGGCAATGATACTTTCCCTTGCCTAGCTTACTGTAATTATTGTAGTTAGGCTGTACAGGGCCGCTTTCCTCGAGATCATCAATGAGATTGACAAGCGTTTCTTTTGCAGTCTTGGGGAGCTTTTTTATTGCCTTACTGCTTTTCTGCGTCAATTTCACTGTATATCTCATAATTTAATATTATCAAAATATGATAACTTTGTAAATAAGAATCACATTCCTTCTGCGTCAGAGCTGCTGGTAGCTGTCGATTATCTTCTGCAGCATTTTGCTTAGCGATAAGCCTTCTTTTTTTTCAGCCATAGCCCTGAGCCTCTCAGAGTATTCAAGAGGCACAGAGCATACGATCTGCGCATATGGCTTCTTTATTCCTTTCGGCCTTCCTGCGCCAGGGCGTTTTCCGCCCCGGCCTGTCTTCGTCTCTTCCATAATCAGCTCCTACAGCGCCAGGCAAACGATAATGACAGTAAGTGCCACGATTGTTATCGACTGGGCTATGATGATTCTCCTAAGCATTGTTTCCTTATCCATATTTGACTCCTTTCTTTTCTATGGTTATCCTGAAGGGGCAGGGGCTTTCGCCCCGCCCGCTCATCTAGCTTTTATTGCTACGATGAGAGCTGCGATACTGGATATAATCGGAACGATGATTGTGCTTACCATGTAACCGATTATTTCCAGTTTTTCTTTTACCGGTTTCTTCATCTTTCTTACCTCCATCTCCTAGGATGGTTATATATTATCATATAATTGATTAATATGCAACTATTTTATCAAATAAAGCAAAAAAGAAAATCGTTAAAAATAAAGAATTATGTAAATATCGAAATCAATATAATTCCTTTGAGGAAATTTGATTTTATAAAGCCGTGATATAAGTCTCGCTGCAGAAAATTAAGGTGAAGAAATCGTGATTATTGCCTTTGTCATGAAATGCTAAGGAGGGGTTTATAGTTGAACACCTTGAGCTTGGATTGTCTACTGATATATCGATCAACTATTAGTTTATAATTTAATCACCAGTTTTCCTGACACTGTGATGGTACCATTTCCCCAAACCTATGCTATATTCTAGTAAGCTAATGATTATTGAGGGAGGTTTAGAGATGCCCGTCTATGATGTGATAGATGTGTGTAATTATGTTATTGGATATTGCAATTCTCGTAATTATGCTATTTCAAATCTTCGGCTCCAAAAACTCCTTTATTTTATCAGGGGAACATTTTTAGAACGCGATAGGGGAACTTGTTTTTCGGATCACCTTGAAGCGTGGGCTTTGGGGCCGGTCTGTCCTAAAGCGTATAGCTATTTCAAAGTGTTCGCTAGTCAGGATATCCCGGTAATATACTCCGATCCTTCAGTTTCATGGACTGCTGACAGGGTAAAGAAAGCAAATGCGATAATATCAGAAGAGGATAAGGAGCTAATTAATTTTGTAATTGAGAAACTTCACAATATTGTTACATCAAGGCTTGTGGATATAACGCACGAACAACGACCTTGGCAAGAAGCATACAATGCCCCAAGCCCAATTATTTCTGATGAATTAATAAGAGAAGAGTTTAAACAGAAAGGCGGTATTTTGTCATATGCAAGATGAAGCACAACAGGATTCTGCAGATTCTTTGATTGATAAGAATGCTAAATTTACCGATGACCTGATAAGAAATCTTATGCTCTCGGATGAGGAATATGATTCAGATGAAATTATTGCCATTTTGAGTAGCAGACCAGAGAATGTCCGTCTGATGTATGGTCGTATATCAATGACGATTTTTCTAATCAAGGATGGTGATATTCTTGATGTTATGCTTGCTCGCATTAATGGGCTGTTTAATAAGTCTGTTGATGAGAGCATGAATAAAATCCTCTGTAAATTATATGATCATATAGATCTCGCTATACATCAGATAGACAAAATTGACCTCGAACTAAATCAAGCCGCAGAAAAAGCGGCGGGGAGGGCTGCAGAAAAAGCAGCAAAGCATGCCGCAGGACGAGCCGCATCAAAAGCTGCGAGTGCAGCAAAAACTCAGATAGGAAATACTCTTGATGAGAAAATTAAGCAAACCGAGAAAACGTATATTACTACTTTTGCTACAATAGTTTTATTCTGTTTGGCCTTGTCGGCGGACTTGCCTTTTCATTTCAGGCAATCAATAGAGTTGGCTCTCAGGATTTTCTTGGGTTATTATCAGTAATTTGTCTTATAGGTGCTTTTATAATAGGTGTTTTATCTGTCCTTATCTGGCTTATTCTGCCTTTAACACATCGTGTAACATCTGCAAGGGAAAGTTTCACCATCAAAAAGTTCTGCATATTTTCATGTGTTATTATAATTATTCTTATAATTGCTTCTATAACCCTTGCGGTTCTTGATTCAAAACAGGCGACAGAATTTTTCGGTAGGATATTTGAAAAGCTTCGGAATTTTATTACGACTAATGCCAATGAATCATAACTGAATTCCTTTCGACAGCTGCCTTCTCGCATGGCCTGAATATCGCCTTATTTCCTTTGCGTTATTCAGGCTTTCCTTCTTGTGCTGTTCTGAATTCCTCCCAGTCTGAATCTGAAAGCGTTCCAAGGCCTGAAAGATAATACATCGCATAGTTGTAAACACGGCAGTCCAGTATCTCGTTTCTATCCCTTATCTTCTCCCATAGATGTTTTGAGCCTACTTTTGACGAACACCTCAGAGAAGAGCTGCTGATAGAATTCCTGGTCAAAATCCGCAGGGAAGTGCGGAATAAAGGCTTTTGTGTGCTCTGGATTGTCCTCAAATGATAGATGATCAAACACATGGTGCTTCAGCTGCGAAACCGGGGCATCCCAGTATCTTGCGCCCTTTGAGCCCTTCTTTTTTCTTGTAGTCGCGCTGCGTTGGTATGAATCCCCTGCATCCTGTCGTTTCCTCTGACAGGGTAAAGATATTTCTGCTCATCTGATGTAAGGCTCAGATAATATCCCATAATAGCATCCGGCTTATATGACCTATCGAGCCCATTGGCAATAGATCTCATCTCAAGCCCATCTTCCCGCATCCATGTTCCATCGAGGATGGTTTCAGTGTATTTCCTCCACGCTTCTCCGTTGATAATCTCTATATCCTCATCTCCCGGCACAGAGAAAACGTAATGATCGATTACAAGGTTCCTGCCTCTGAATCCCCAGCCCATGACGGTTGTTTCTATACGGTTTCCCTGTACATCGGAACCCGAGGTGATGAAAAGCACCCATTCCGGTACATCACCGCGTTTATATTCAGACGCGAGAGAATTTTCATATAGCTGCCTCCATTTAAGGGTGTCAGCTCCGGATTGATAGGGCAGGGCCAACACCGTGTTATAAAAAGTCGTCATCTTATCATACTGGATGCCTTTCTCAGTGAATCCTGCCTCTACGTATTCCTTTGCGATATCGGTAAAGGAAAGCCATCCTACAGGCGCATAGAAGGAAGGTAGATAGAAGCCCTGATGAAGCGGATCCGCTTTCGTATTCGTAGGCTTCCATCCGGCACCGTTTTCCGGCTTCATCATATAGACCTTATCGCTGTTCCTTATCCTTCCTCCGCAGATCGGGCATTCCATCCAGGCAGAAAGGACATTGCCATTCTCATCGGAATCCCAGTGCAACATATCGAGTTCGAACGTTATATCTCCGCCGCAGTGAGGGCATGGCATGAAATACTTATTGAAGGTGGACGACTGGAGAAGCCCATAGATCAGCCCATCATTCGACGGGGTGGACGATAGGCATATCTTCTTTCTATCCCCGTATGTATTCGCTCTTTTCTCCAGCCTTGAGATAGGATCTCCTTCCTTTGTCGCCTTGACCGAGTCCAGCTCGTCAAAGATAAGAACACGCAGCGAGTCGGATCTGAGCGATGCATCGGATTTTCCTGAGGCGAATTTGAGGAAGCCCCCTGGGAACTGCTTTGAAGTGAGCGTGCTAGCGGAATTCCTGCCTTCCGATTTCAGGAGTGCCTTTATCTCCGGATTGGCATTAAGAAACGGATCGAATTTGAATTTCACGAAACTCCGGAGATTATTATCATCGGAGAAGAAGAATCCGATAGGTGCAGGCACCTCTTCAATGAAATAGCACATCGCCGCTATCTCTATAGTGGTCTTTCCTATTTGAGCACCTGTGCATAGCGTGACTTTCTGCACAGGGCTTTCGGGTGAGAGGCATTCCAGTATCTTCCTTTGGTATGGTGTGCGTTCCAGGGAATAGCGCCGGGTTCTGCCGTGTTGTTCGGAAGCATCAGCGCCCCTGAATCAACCCATTTATCAAGGGGTGCCGGAGGCTCTGCCTTCAGCGCATCAACGAAAGTCCGTATAATCCAGCTCCTGTCAGACAGTCTATTGATCATCATCTATTCCCTCCAGCTTGGCAATCTCGGCTGCTATCGATCTGGCTATCGAGAGCGATTCTGTTTTCAGGGCTTCTGTTATCGCTGTCTTCTCTTTTACGGAGAATGAGTATCCTGACATATTCTCTGCCATCGATATCAGCGTTGATTCATAACGCTGCGGAATCGAATCAAGGGATGTTGTGATTATCCGCGAGATGGCCAGCATGGATCTCGATAGCTCTTCCTTTGATATAAGCTGTCCGCGCTTCTCATCAAGATCAAGCTGGTATTTCTGGGCAACTAGCTTCAGCTTCAGCTTGTCATAATCCAGCATTGGATCTCCTGTCAGAGGGTTGTACACCGGAGCGCTGCCATTCATGATCCAGCAGTCCTTATGGTCGTCAGGATTTATCTTTGACAGATCTATAAGCTCATCTGCCTTCGGTACTCTGTCTTCTCCAGACTCTATTTCCGGGGCAGACGGCAGGGAAGGCGGCTTCAGCTTATTCTCTGATATCTTCACGTATCCAGGGTTTTTCTTCGGCCGCCCTCTCTTTCTCTTTTCCTCTGTAGCTGCGGGCTCCTTCCCGTATCCTCGGAGGCGAGCTTCCCTTCCTCCTGTTTTCTTCCTCAGCTTCCACTGCATGCTCTGGGCTTCCCAGTCCAGCCATATATCCTTGGATCTATCTATATGAGTACCTTGGAGGTTTCCGCTCTTGATGTAGTTATGCACGGTCATCCTTGAGCATCCGACACGGTCTGCGAATTCCGTAACGGATACATATTCGCGGCCTTTGTATCTTCTTACCCCATCATTCATCGGAATCCCTCCAGTAGATATAGATCTTATTGCTGCGGCCTACCGTGAGCCCCGATATCTCCCTTTTTCCTGAATCTTCTCTGAACCGTGCTCCGGCTTTCTCCTGTGCTCCTGCAATAATCCGCAATCGGAAGGAAAAGCCTTCCGTCTACATTAAGGGCTGTGCTTGCCGGTGGATCTATCTCCTCGATCTCGTATATGAAGCCATCTCTGCCGTAGAGCCGTAGGGATGCCTCTCCGAGACGGCAGAGATCCGCGTTGGAGAAATGGAGCCCTATACCCCTGAGATGGTCCGCGAGGGCTTTTCTTGTATTGAATGGTTCTGTGTACAGCTCTATGCCTAATCTGGAGACATGGAGCAGGAAACATAAATGATTCATCATTTTCCGCCAAAACAGGGTGTTCGCAAGCAAGTCCTTACAGCGGAAGAAATAAAAATGAACAGAATCGTTCCGAAATAATCTTAGCATGTTGCTATGCTCATTACAAGATGGATTTAAAAGAGCGTTTAGAGCAGGCAAAACAGGAACTTAACGATCTCAGGACTGCCTACAGAATGACACTTGCAGGGCAGAGCTGGAGCACGAAGGACGGAGAGTCCTCGCGCTCCGTGACCAATGTTTCGCTGTCGACGCTTGCAGAAGAGATAAGGAAGAAGGAATGCGAGGTTATGAACCTCGAGAACCGGATAAACAGAACTACCGGCAAAGCCTTCAGAGGAAGGGTGATCTGGTGAGCTCGGTATATAAGAATCGGGGCGCGGCAAGCTCTCCGAAGGCTATAGAAGATATTATCCTGCAAATCCTTCTGTTGGCTTCAGCTTCTACAAAGAAGAGCTCCAGAGCTGCAATCAGGGGCTCTATTACGAAACAGCAATCGGAAAGGCCGCTATCGATGCCCTTACCCATTATGTTGTGGGGCCTGGGCTTGTTCCGATGGCTTCTCCTGAGCGGGATATCCTCGGATGGACAGAGGAGGAAACGGAAAGGTTCCAGAAGGAAGCTGAATCCTTCTATAGGCTTGTTACCGGCAATGCAGCCATCGATTATTACGGGAAGAACCCGTTCAGACAGCTTCAGCAGATAGCATTCAAGACTATCTGCATCGTCGGTGATGTCCTTCTCCATACAGGATACAGACGCACGAAAGGCGGGATAAGGCCATTTGTGCAGGTGATATCCGGCAAATACGTAATGAACCCCGGAAACGGAATAGATACATCGAAGATGATAGGCGGGGTGGAATTTGATGAGCATGGCAAGGAGATAGCCTACCATGTGATGATCACCGGCGAGAATCTTGAGGATACATTCGAGACGATAAGATGCCCCAGATATACGGCTAAGGGCAGGAAGGCCTTTGATCTTGTGACGCTAGGACTCAGTGATCCGATGCAGACAAGAGGTATTCCGGTCCTTAATAGCGTCAAGGATGACATACTTTCAATGACCAAGTTCAAGGAGCTTCATCTCACGAAAGCTGCAATCCAGGCACTTTTCACCGTATTCATCGAGAAATCGCAGGATGATGAGCCAGGGGCTGAAAGCCTTAAGGAGAAGCTCAAGAACATCGCAGAACCCGAATACCAGGAAAACGAGCCGAGCGGAAATGATATCGCGCTGGGAACGGGAAATATCATCGAAGGCAACCCAGGAGAGAAATTCGTATCCGTTGAATCGCAGCCGCAGGCTTCCGATTTCGAAACATACATGAAATCCATCCTTACTCTTGTGGCACCCGCAGTAGGCGGAATGAGCTATGAGATGCTGGTCAATTCCTATAACGCTTCATTCTCGGCAAGCCGTGCAACCATCGGTGCATGCGAGAAGAACTTCCAGGATTCTCCGGGATGATTTCCAGAAGAAGTTCCTGGAGCCCGTTTATCGCCTTGTTGTTGAGTACGGGATTCTCACAGGGCATATCACCGCACCTGGATACATGGAAGGCGATGGCCTTTATAAGGATGCGGTTCTTGCTTCCACATGGGTTGGCGTTACCCCTGTCCAGGTGGATCCGACAAAGGAAGTCAGGGGATATGCAGATGCAATCAAAGCAAATCTCTGCACGCATGAGCAGGCTATACGGGCGCTCTATGGCTCTGATGCCGATGAGGTATTCCAGCGGCTTGCGAAAAGAAAGAAAGCAGTTTGAGGAATCAGGGCTGGACAACGAAGAGAAAAACCGACGAAGCGGCGGCTGAGTCAGATACAGACAAAGAGGAAAACGAAGAATGAGAGGAATCTATTACGTCAGCGAGGATGCAATCGGCAATTACAATCCACGGCGCACCATGGAAAGCGCTGATTATGCTTCGATATTCGGCTGGCTTACGGCAGATGGCGATATAGCTGTCGAGAGCATCTATGGGCCGCTTGATGAAGGCTACTGGGATAGGTGTTTCAACGACTACATCACAATCGCCTCCAAGATAGAGCAGCATGCGAAGAACGGGGCGATAAAGGCTATAGTCCTGGCCATCGATAGCCCCGGCGGGGCGGTGAATGGCCTTTTCTCCTTACGAATTACATCAGGAAGGTTTCATCGGAAAAGCCCATATACGCGTACATACATGGCAGCGGGGCATTTCTGCAGCATATGCGATAGCTGCGGCGTGCTCACGTGTGTACATCGCCCGTGACTCCTGAAACAGGTGCATGCGGTGCATATGGCCGTGCTATGGAGATGGATGCGGACTTTATGAAGAAGGAATACGGGATTCTTCAGCGTGTCTTCCGTTCAGCAAACGCCCCGAAGAAGAACCTTTCGATAGTAAGCAATGAAGAAGCTGCAAAGGAATTCCAGGCCTCTATAGATAAGGCCGGAGATGAATACATCGCCGCAGTCTCATCCTTTCGTTCCATCGCGAAGGATAAGGCTGAGGAAGAGTTCGGCAAAGGCGGAACCGTCGATGCCGGATACGCCCTTGAGCATGGGATGGTCGATAAGATCGCCACGATCGAGGAGCTTTATGAGGATATCAGCTCTCGTGCGGAAGAGAACGCAGAGGGCAGAGGAGAAGATATGGAAGTCAACGTAAATGCACTATCCAGTGAAGAGAGAGCAAGGATCTTCAATGAAATCACGGCCCTCGAACCATCGCTTCTTGCTTCCGCTATAGACGAAGCCAGAAAGAACGCGGCGGCAAACGAGAGAAGCAGAATTGCAGCTCTTAATGCTCTCCAGGTTGCAGGCAATGCCGAAATCGATGCGCTTATCAAGTCAGCAATCGAAGACGGAAGGTCTGCAGGTGAAATCGGTCTTGAATGCTTCGAGATCATGAAGAAGGCCTCTTCCGAGGGCAAGGGAGCAGCAGGAAAAGCAGAAGCCATTCTCGGCGTACTAGCAGATGACACTGCAGCTGTCGATGTCCCGCAGGAGAGGAATCTGTCGATGCCCTTATCGACAAGGCGCTCGGAAACAAGGAGGAGTGATATGAGCAAGATCAATGAAATCGTAAAGATATGCGATCCAACCGAAGTCTATTCCCATACCGTTCTTTGCAAAGCCGCATCTGGGCAGGGGCTGCAAGCGGCGCTTTCAAGGCAGGGTATCCGGTATTCGCTTCCGGAGATACATATGTAATCGTGCCTCTTGCCTCGATCAAGACGCAGGGCACGCCAGTAGGAATCCTGCTTGAGGACGTTGCAGATGCAACAACAGGTGCGACGGTCAGGGTTGCTTATGCAGGAAAAATCTATATCGGAGGCGTAAGAGCTGCCGAGTAGATGCCACAAATGCATCGGATATGGTCTTAAGAATCTTGAGGGTCATATCACATTCGTAGATGAGAAGGAGGTTGCATATGCCGAATAACATAACATATGACCTTATACAGCGCGGCGTTATCAGAACAGCCTATAGAGTACAGACGGGTACACCGAATGATGTTTTCCTTCAGAGGGGTTCTCTTCGGAAACGCACCTGTTCCCGGCAATGCGGTGGTAGATGGCGTAATCTCATTCGATTACAGGAAAGTAGCTCCGGCGCTTCCGGATGAGGCTGTATACGGAGCTGACCCGAACCGCGTCAATTACAAGCAGAATTTCAATACCGAGCTTCTTTATCCTGCATATTACTTCGATGAGGAGGAGATAACGGTAAAGCAGGCTGATGCAAGGGTATTTGGAGAGAATCTTGAGCAGAATCTTACAGGGTATGCACGCCTTGTACGCCTTGCCGCCGATAAGCGCGATGCAATCAGAGCAAGCCATCTGATGGCAATCGAGAAGATGTGCGCAGATGTCATCCTCACAGGAAAGGTGACGGTTAAGGAGCACGGAGAGCAGAAATTCCCGATGACAAGCTCCCTTCTTTTTCCGTAGCAGGTGCAAACCTCCTTACGGATCCTATGGCAACATTGCATTCAGCCTTCGAGACCGCAAGAAAGACAAATGCCGGCTTCCGCCCTGCGCGTCTTGTCATGAATCCGACCGATGCCCTGAATTTCTTTGAGGCATTGCCGGAGAAGTATGTCGATAAGAACGTGTACGCTGTTGCTTCTGCTGAATTCGGCGCAATCAACGAGATGGGTGCAACATTCATCGGGCGTATAGCCGTGCCTGGAATGGGCATTATCGATGTCATTTCCTATAGCGGAGCATATCGTTCGAACAAAAAGCACGGTCACCAACTATATTCCGCAGGGCAAGGCAATCCTTGCACCGCAGGCAATCGGAGCAATCGGTATCGGCCGCGTCATCAGCGGTGATAACGGCTATGTCTCAGAACCTGTAATCCAGGCTCACAGGACAACCATTGTCGGCGACGGGTAGGTGACAGGAAGAAGATGGTAATCCAGGAGCAGTGCTCACCGCTGCCTCTTATCCAGGCAATAGACGGCTACTGCGTGATTACAGGCATTCCTACAGGCGCTTAAGGAAGAGGACGGATGAATGCAGTCGATATACGAGGAACAGTGGAAGAGAATCCTGGAGCATGGCCAGATGTCCGAGGAAGCAAGAATCAGGACAGCCGAAGGACACTCCATGACCATATCCGGGATATTCTTCTCCGGCACCTACAGTATCGACAAGGCCGTTCCGTATTCTGCGAAGAATGGAATCGATCAGCAGTTCTTCCAGCTTTCGGAGCTATCGCTTTCCGATAACGAGATTGCCGATGCCGACGAACTGAAGATGGCGGAAGTCACTATCAGCGGCAGAGGCGTTTTCAGGGTGGCGATAGTCAAAGGAAAAGGTTCAGGGATGCTTACCCTGTATCTGCAGCCAAGGAGAGGATAATGGCGGGTGTCATATATCTCAGAGGCGCCGATATGGAGGCGCTGAAAGCAAAACTGAGGACCGCAGAAGGATATTCTGCAGCTCTTGCTGACACCGTCACGGCTTCTGTTGCGGCAGAAGGAAGAAGAAAAAGGCACGCCGATAGAAGAGAAGATCTTCAGCATGGGAGAGCGTCAGACCAGGTGGAAGAAGGGCCGCCTTGTCTCCGGTCGCTTCACCAGAAAGGACTCTTCCCTCGGTGGTTATGTCTCATCTTCTGGCCAGAGAATGATCTGGTTCTCTTATGAAACCACTGCTGCAAGAAAGAAGGGGAAGCTGAGGGCCAATGCCCTTTCCTCCGTGGCTCTCAGATCCAGGATGGCAAACCTATATGAGAACCCTGCTTATTACGGCACTTCCGCATCCCCTGCTTTCCGGCGGGGTGAAGGCAGATTCGGAAGATGGCCGAAGGGATACACCAGGGCTGGGAAGAACTACTTCGAGTCGGATTTCGAGAGAGCTGTTACAGCAGCTGTTCCAGAAGGGCTCAGAAAAGCAGAACTCAGATGGGATAAGCGCTTCAGCGATCTCTAGGAGACAGTATGGAAAACCAGTACAAGAACTATCTTGATAATGCAAGGCAGGTGATAGCCTCGGGGCTCAATGCATACCTTTCGGAAGAAAGGCTGGATCCCGTCACAGGCTTCGTAACATCTGCTTTCGATCTCAGCGAAGAGCTGATGGTCGCTGTGTATCCTGCTTCTCCTTCCGGCGAGACATTCAAGGATGATGGGCATGCTTCCCATGCCTTTCTGACAATAGAGTTCTTCCTCAACGAGGATGCGACTGCAGATTCGTGCGATCTTGCCGAACGGTATTACACGGCAATCATCGGCTTTTTGCAGGAGGAAAGCTTCTCCGAATTCGATGTCATATCCACATCATCGCTTCTCCGCATGGATGATGGCTTTGACAGAAACGGAGCGATGTTCCTCATCGAGTCACGCCTCAGCACGCTTACCGACTGGGGCTATTAAAGGAGTTTGATATGGCAAATTCACAGGCTAGAGATGGGCGTCAGTCCCTTTCGTTCATACTTGTACCGGACAAGGAAACTCCGGTATCCGGAACATCAGGTTCCCTCAAGATAGGGGATATCGTCGTAATCACAGGCAAGGCTGCGTCTGAATCCGTGTTCGGCGATGTTGCTGTCAATAAGTTCTATATCGTCAACAAAGCCCTTACACTCAAAGGAAGGAGATAGCTGCTTCAAATGCACTCCTCATTTCCTTGGGCAGGCAACAGGCAAGACGGTTTCGGCATCCAAGAACATCACGGATATGACCATTGATTATGATGAGTCAACGAATAATGTCACAGACGGAATCGTCACCAAGACCGGTTCTATCTCAGGTGCTCTTATCACTGAGGATATAGAGTCGGAAGGTGGAGTCAATTATGTGAAGAACCGCTTCGATGACATCATCCAGATAGATGCCGATGGTACATCCCAGGTGAAGGAGGCCGATACAACCGGCAAGGATATCCTGATGATCATCTGGAATGGCCGCAATGCAAAGGCTGGGGATCTTCTTGAAATCGAGATCATGCCTGTTCTCTTCTCGGATCTCTCCACCGGCGGTGAATACGGTTCCGCCCAGTCCTTCGATGTTGATTTCTCCACATGCTACACCGATGACAACAACTACACAGGCGCAAGATACCAGGTTGCGAACGCAGAAGGCCTTCTTCCTTCCATAGTCCGCCCAGCGGCATAAGGAGCAGAAGATGAAGCTTGTTTTCAAAGACCTGGCATCAAAGACGGATAAGGACAAGGCAATCCCTATTTTCGAGCATATCTTCACGCCGCTCTCCGAAAGCCCTGAGATAAAGGTCAGATGCCGTTATCTCAAGGCAGGGGAAAGCATGAAGTTCATGAGCGCTTCTCCGGAGGGAAAGACCGCAATCGATTTCCGGGCTCTCTTTTCTTCCCAGGTTGTGGGAATCGAGGGAATAGAGGTTGAGTACGGAGACGGCGGCAAAGCCCATATATCCACCGCAGAGGATTTCCTGAATCTGCCTGCCACAGATGAGATCCAGAGAATCCTGACCTCAGTCTGCACTCATCTGCTTAATGCGGATGTGCTTACGGAGGAAGAGATAAAAACTGAGGCTCGGATATCAGGCGATGCGCCTTGAGGAATTCGATCGCGTGAGATGCGTTGCCGATGATATGTATCCGCCTGCCAGATACCCGATGCGGGGTATCAAGGAAGACGGGGAGTATCAATACGGCGCTCTCACATGGGACGAGATCCACTCCCTTGATACGGATTTCCTCAGATATTCAATGGATCTCTATTCAAGCTTCCGCCCTCTCGGAGGACTCCCGAACGGCGGAGGCTGGATGGGCGAGCGGCGCTCTATCACTGATATCCTCAGAGTCCTCAAATCGGAGGAGAACGCCTTCGATGCATGGGAAAAAGAGAGAAGCAGATGAAAGCTATAAGGAAGAAGTGAAATGGCTGATATCAAGATAAGAATACAGGCAGATTCAGCATCCGCCATCAAGGAGCTGGAGAAGCTGTCATCTTCATCGGATGCTACATCCAAGAGCCTTACCAAGCTCAGCAATAGGGTTGTAGAGACATTTTCTCCAGATTCAGGCTTTAAGGCAATGGAGAAGTTTTTCGGCCCAGAAGCAGTATCTTAACGCCATTGATCGCACGATCAAGTCCTACGAGCTTTCCGGAAATGCTGCAGAAGCTTACCGTAAACAGGTTTCTCTCCTTTCCCGTGAATACCAGAAAATGGCAGCTATTGCGCCTAATAACCCTATTACAAAGATACTTGGATCAAGGTTAGGGGGCGCAGAAGCAAATCTCGATACAACACTGCAGAGAGAAGCCGAAATGCAGAAGGAAGCTGCTAAGGCTGCGGATAAGCATACAAGCGCGATTGTGAAGCAGGAAAGCTCCATGAAGAGCCTTATTTCCTCCTTCGTATCCGCAAGCGCAATCTATTCGCTTTGCATCGAGGGGCTCTTTCCGCGTTCATGAATGTAATGCATGATTCTGCAGAGCTGGCGGCAGAAGCAGAAGAAACGCTCAATCTTTTCAATGTCACATTCGAAAGCACCGGCAGTGTAGCAAGGAATACAGCTGCCGAGATCTCGTCATCGCTTGGTATCGCCCAGAGCTCTGCGCAGGAAGCTCTCGGTATGTTCGGAAGCCTTGCCCAGGGATACGGTGAAACCCAGTCAGCATCCCTTGATTTCGCAGAAGAGGCTGTAAGGACAACACTCGATCTTATCTCCTTCAGGAACATCACTGGTGATGTGAATACCATAATGAGCGAGTTCTCATCCGGACTTGTCGGCAACTATGAGAATTTCAGGAAGTGGGGAATTGTCATAACTGCCAACGAGGTGAATGCCCGCCTGATGGCAAAAGGTCTTTCGGGTCTTACCGGAGAAGCACTTCAGCTTGCCAAGATCCAGGAGACACTGAACATCGTCCAGGAGAGAAGCGGAAACGCCATGGGCGATATGGAACGCACCCTGGATTCCACTGCAAATGTCGCAAGAAGGGTGACCGAGGCAAATAAGGAGCTCATGGGGAACATGGGCGACAGCCTCGACAAGGTGCTTACTCCACTCAGGTGTATGTGGCTTGATATCGCCGATACGATAAACAAGGCAAACAGGGCACAGGAGGAATTCGCTTCCGGAAGCAAGAATATCACCGTATACGATATCCACGGAAATGAGGAAGATAGAGATGATTTTGCAAGCACCATGGTGGCGCATTACGGCGATTACTTCAATGCAAGAGAGAGAAATGCAGGAGCGGAAGAGCTTTCATTAATCGAGAATGAGATAATAGCTTCCCTTACCAAATTCGCAGCTACTGCGGATGATGTGGTATCGGTTCTCCCTGCCAAGGTATTTCAGGGAGATATCGGTTCCGGCTTTCTTGAAATCGTTAATACTGTTTCCCGGACTGTGGAAAATGAGCGGGAATATCAGAAAGCCCTTGAGTCGAGGCAGAAAGCCCTTGAGAATTCCATGTCCGCTGCTCAGAGCTTCTTTGATTCCATCTCAGGGATTGCTGGCGTAAGCATATCGCAGTCGGCAGCCGGCATTGTCATTCCTGGCATGGAAGGTGCAAAGAACGATGCCTCTGTCGCTATGTGGCAGGAGAATCTTTCCGAGGGAGTATCCGCCGCGATAGATGAGGCCCTTTCATCAATCGATGCAGCGGGGTGGGAGAGATTCGTATCGCCTATAGAGAAGGCTCTCGGGCTTGCCGGTGAATCAGAAGGGCTTAAAGGAAAGCTCGAAGCATATGAGGATCTTTATGAAGCCGTATATAACCAGCACCTCAAGGATGGCGAGCTTACAGATGAAGAGCTGAAGCAGCTGGATGCAATCATTGCCGCATATACGGAAACCCACGAGATCCTTAAGAGCATAACAGCCGAGAAGGAAAGACAGCAGGAGCTGGATAGCGCTATCGGCTCCATGGCCAAGAGCAGGGAATCATACGAGAGAAAGCTTCCAGGACCTTGCGGACAAGAGCTCTATCAGCGCCTCCATGCCAGACGCGGCATCCAATATCGTGGATAATGAGGTATCAAGGAATTCAGCTCTCCGTGATATCGATTCGATGAAGGCCGTGGCAATGGCATTCGCCTCTACGGATGAAGAGCTTAATGCGATAGCCGAATCGTTCCTTGCCCTCTACGGAGCTGCCAATGAATACTATGACGCGGCAAAAGCAGAGCTTGAGAAAGAGAACAGCAAGGATATAGCGGAAGCATATGCGGCCGCACTCAGCGCCGCTGCAGGTCTCGGTGCAAAAGCCCCTGGCAGGACATGGTCACCGAATGAGAGCGCACAGGAACTCGGAAACGATCTTTACGAAGATCTCATGTCTACCATCAGCGACATGGAGAAGATACTGAGGGAATCCGGACTCAACGAGGATGCCATAGCGTCTTATACCAATGAGATACGCACTACCGGAATAGACAGCATCGTGGGTGCGGTATCCGCGGAAGAAGACCGGCAGAACAGCATGGTGAACGGCTACGACAATGCCGGCGATGCAGCGCTTGGAAGCCTGGGAGAAGTCGGAGAGCTTGCAACGGCATTCCAGAATATCTCCGCAAGTGCAGGAGGGCTCGTCGGCATACTTATCAACCTGGCTGCAGAGACAGAGCTTGTATCGCGCGTATGCTCGTTCCTTTCTGATACTCTTCTTCCTGTTCTCAATGCATTCCTTGCGCCGATGCTTTCCTGTCCTGGATATCCTTACGGACCTGTTCCAGAATCTCTTTACAGCGGTTCTTGCTCCCGCGTTCCCGATACTCAAGATGATAGCTTCTGCGCTTACCGTCGTATTCGGCCTTCTTAATATTGTCGTTGGCTTCCTTTCCGATTCCGTTAAGTGGGTAGTCGGCTGGATTATGAAGGGTGTTACAGGGCTTATCAACGGAATCATCGATATTCTCAACTGGCTTCCATTCGTAAACATCAAGAAGATGGACACAACCAAATGGACAGAATGGGCCAATACCGACGTATTCGGCAATGTCGAGGACCGCTGGAACGATATGCAGGATACCCTTGATGAGATTGCCGGGTTGAATATGGAGATAGCCGATAATACCTCCGAATCCCCGGATCTGTCCGTCTATAACGAGATGTTGCAGAAGGGCCTTCTGAACGCCTCTGAATATGCCGCGATGGTCTCCAATGCGCTGGGCAGAAATTATGACAACGTCCTGACATACGGCGATGGTGCTTACTGGTCTGGCGCTGGCGGCTCAACGAATATCTCCAACGACAACATAAGCATCGTGATCAACGGCGATGGGCTGAATTCGAAGGAGATCGCGGAAGAGGTGATAAGACGCCTTAATGAGAAACAGAGGGAGGAAGCATGCTCTATGCCTGAGATATTCAGATATGAGATAAAGAAGGAAAGCGAAAGCACATGGCGTGATATATCCAGGCTTATAAACAGCGAGGATACATCCATCACGAATGCCCTATGTACAACGGAATGGAAATCAGCCACCAACACTGCATCGTTCTCTCTGAGATATGCCGATAAGAGCCTATACAGCGATACCCTTTCCTTTATCCTGGAAGCAAGAAGCGCCGGAGAGAGGATCGATGTCAGGATAACATCTATTCTGAGGGGAGAGGTTGCCTTCTCCGGATATCTGGACGAATCATCTATATCAATCGCCTCGTCGGCTATCCCGGAGGCCCTTGAGCTTTCAGCGAGGGATTATATAACGCTCCTTGATGACAAGATACAGCTTAATATCGTCAAGGAGAATGAATCGGTAGAATCAATCATAGCGCTCCTGCTGCAGACAGCGGGGTATACAGGCGCCCTGTATTCGGAGCTTCCTCAGGATGCACGGCTTTCAGTATTTCGTGGTCACCTCGGATGATGATGAGACATTCAGGGATATAATCGACAGCATCCTGTTCGAGCGCTGCGGATATGTCCTTTATCGCAACCCTGCACTCAGCCGCTATGAGATAAGGAAGATAGTTCCGGAAGGAGAGCCAGAGAGGGTAGCGCATTACGTGATATCCGATACGCTTTCCACCTCCTCTGATATCTTCGATAACGACGGAGTGAAGATAGAATACCCGACTATCTCCACCAAGGCAGGCGCAGTCCTCTATGCCGCCGATATACAGACAAGCGTCGAGGACGGAGAACTGAAAGGCGAGGAAATCCAGGGCGGGCATTATTATCCTTCCGATGGCGATATAACGCCTACATACCAGGAATATGATTCTTCTCTCCTTGATAGAGCGTATCAGACCAGCCAGAGCAGGAAGAAGAACGATGATATATCCCTTCTCTATGCCAAGAACGCAAAGGCTGTAGTCAATCCGGGCGGGGTGTTTGATTTCCCGTACTGGATAACCTCGGGATGCCGTCAAACCCCTCATTCTACCCGCGTAAAGGCATGGGTGCTTCTCCGGAATAATTCCTCCGAAGCGAAGGATCTTCTTACATTCACAATCGAAGGCGATGCAGTCTATAAATCAAGGATAAACAAGGTAACCATGCCTGATGAGGCAAGGAATCCGGAAGAATACGAGACAAGCCACATCTATACAGAGACCGATGCGGTTGCATTCGGCAATTTCTACCTGAATTTCAGGCTCCTGTCCTCCGCTGTTACCACATGGACGGAGAAGGATCTTGTATCAGAGCTTGGTGAGAAGGTCATAATAAAGCATAAAGGCACGGATATCGCTCAGGCGCATGTCGTTGTACAGATAACCGATGAAAGCTTCTCCGGTGGGATAAGATGCTGCAGAGTCACCGCGGTGTCCGTGAGCGGGTATTCCGAATATACATGGGCAACGGAAAGCTCATCCGGCTCTGTGACGCAGAAGCAGATATCAAGCGATACGCAGCAGTATTACTATTCAACCTCATATGACACGCTCGAAGGCGGCAAGTGGTATGATTCGCCTCAGGATATCCCAGGAACAGCACTGTGGCTGAGAAGGAAGATCGTCTACACCGATGGTTCCGTGTGGCTTGGCGATGCATACTGCGTATCGGCCAGCGCTGATGATACTGCGCCGAAGTATTATTACAAATACACCAAGACCAACGATCCCGATGCCTGGAAAGGCGGAGGAATCCTCTTCGCACTCCGCAATAAGCTTCTCGCAGTCGGCTCCACGCTTCTTTCCGCCGGTATGGCGGGGTGGACTCCTTATGTCCCGGAAGGAATACAGTACCAGGATGATTTCCTGTGGACTAAGATAGTCCATTCGGATGGGCGCGTAGATATCATCCCGCCGGCAAAGCAGGGAGAGCCTGCATATGGCATAGAGATAATCGCAGAACCGGAATCATATCAGCTGACAACGCGTAATGTCGTTAAGGATGATCCTGCGATAATCAATCTCTCCATAAAAAGGCATTATGTCTCAGCTCCTGCGGTATGGTCGCTTACACCATCGGGGAAAGAAGGCCTTACGCTTCATGTGGAAGAGAACGATACCGACAAGGCGACCGTGACGATAGCTCAGGGCATGAAGCTGCAGAGCTTCACGGTGAAGGTCGAGATAGGCGAGAAGAATGTAGAAGCCACGATAATTGTCCAGGGAATCTCGGGCGGGGTGGCGGTTGCCCATTATTTCGGCGTATATCCGCAGACTGATGATGCAGAGTGCCCGAAATACTACAAGGACACCAATATCCTTGATAAAGGGAACGCGGTATTCCCTGGCTATGTAACCGGTGAAGGTCCTGTGCAGAAGGGCGATTACATCCTATACATGACAGATGTCATTACCGGAGAAGGCGAGAGCCAGAAAACATCAAGAGAGCCTATCCCGTATTATCACACCGGCTCTACATGGGTGCTGGTGGATGCGTATGCGGAGAACTATTCGCAGATCATGGGCTCTGTTCTCGGCGATGTGGTGAATATGCCCAGCACTCCAGCTACAGCAGGTGCTCTTTATGGCTTCTTCCAGAACCTTACCGCTCAGACGGCTTTCATACATACGCTTCTCGCTAAGAGTCTTGAGCTTGTCAATGAAGGGAATGAGATCGGAGATATCCATTCACAGGGATATTACCGCGGAGCTTATAAGAACCCTGCGATATCCTCGGGATTCTATCTCGGCGCTGATGGTTATATAGAGCTTTTCAAGGCTATTCTCCGTGATGTCGAGATTATCTCCGAGAACAACTCTGGAGAGACGATATTCTCCGTAGGCGCTACTTCTCCGGCTTTGTCTTATTCCAAGACAGAGACAGGCACGATGAAGGCTTTCAGCGATCTGTTTGGCTATGGAGCAGAAGGAACACTTACTGCTAGCGGTGTTTCATACGGTTTTATTCATGATGAGTTTCCGTTAGAGGGAAAATATCTCCAGATTGCCTACCCGGTGAATGAGACTATATCTTCCGGGGAAAGCGAAGAGATAACGCTGCCGTATACATGCACATTCTCCTGTATCGTAAGATCCGGAAATGTTTCTGTCTATAAGAATAATTCCAAAGCCTTTGATTTGTCGCCAGATGATGAATGGTATCAGTACCAAGGCTCGTCAGGGGATGTTATCCGTATTGAAGCTGGTAATACCGCAGATTTCTCATTAAGGGTAGATACGTTCCCGGATTCCTGCGGGGAGAAGGCGTTGTCTATTATCAGATGTCACGGAATATGGTGAATTCAATGGCTTTTATCTATAGGAGCATCAACGGCAGGAACTGGGTATATTCCTGTTTCAGCACTGATATCATCTCCGCCTCTGTTACGACCGGGATTGTGTATAATAGTCAGTCATTTGATTCCATGACATGGTATCTCGGCATGGATTCGGCGGGGTATATGCAGAAATCAAGCTCGATAATCGGCGCTCTTACCAAATTCTCGGAAGGCGAGCGTTATGTTGCCGCATCTGGATGCTATGTCACGTATAAAGGCATCACGAGAACTGTTTCAGTATTCATTTTCAATAGCGGGTGCTTACCATTGAATCAAACGATGGCAACTCATACACATATCGCGATGATTTCTATGCCAAGTCGCTGAACCTGTCGACTACGGGCAGGGATGATGCCGTGGAAGTACAGGCACTGATGCCAGCCTCCGGTTCGAATACCCAGATCGGAAGCAATGCCAAGAAATTCAGGGATATCTACTGCACTAATCTACATGCCACGAATATCTCAGGTGATGATGGCAGCGTGAAAGAGCTGTTTGTCTGGGGCGGTGCTCAGGAAGGACTGCCACCGGGGCTAGTAGACGACCCTACCATTCTCGTTCATGCTCACTCGGGCTTCAGAATCTGGAGCAATAGATACATAGAGCTTCATTACATCAAACCGATATCAAGAGATGGAACAGTGGAGATACCTTTCACGTTCAGCGGAGCCAGCACTGATATAGATTCGCACGTCTTCGAATTCCAGGGATTCTATCCATCGGTAATGGTCTGCACATATGGTTCATATTCTGGCCTGACTGGGAATGGAAATATCCCATATCCGACAGTGAAGAAGATAACATTCACCAGCTGTTCCATACAGAACGATGGAGACAACGGATATGTCGGCGTCGAGATAAAAGGAAAGCTTTCGGCTACATCATTCAATGAGGTAAGAAACGCTTATGGTTTTAGGAGGGAATAATATGGCAGATCTGACAGAGCTATACAAGAAGCAGAGAACTGTGACTCAGGAGATAAACGACGCCCTGAAGGCCGCAAAGGAAAGCGGTGAGGTAATCGTCATAGACGGTAAGGAATATGACAGCACCATAGATTTTGAGGGTGAGCTTCCAGATCCTAAGTCTACAGATTATTTCCCGACATACCGCAAGGATGATAACGGGGATATAACCGATTCAGGAGAGATAACATACAAGGCTCTTATAGAGAAATTCGGGGCTTCTGCTACGGAAATCCTTAACCAGGCTATTACGGCAGGTGAAACTTCCGTAGAGAACATACAGACTGCTCTTACAGCTGCTCTTTGCGGCAATAGGGCAGGATAATGCATCGGGTGCGAGAGGGCAGGCCATAGCGGCAATCAACGCGCTCTATAGTGCCATTGCAGAAGCGATAACTGATGCCAACTCCGCATGGAATTCTCAGGTTTTCACCGACAAATCAGCATGGGCATCACAGGTCTCCGCAGACCTCCAGAGCCTTTCTACAGCGCTCTCCAACGCCCTTAGTGCCATCGGCGAATCTAACTCAGCAGGCGCGAGAGGTGCGGCAATCGAGGCTGTGAACGAAGCACTCCAGAATGCTCTTGCGTCCATAGGAACAAGCGACACCACAGGCGCAAGGGGCGAAGCCATAACAGCGATAGAGAATGCGCTGAACAACGCTCTCACCACGTGGGCATCGCAGGTATCAGAGGACAACACGGCATTCGACAACAAGGTAGCTCAGGCTAACACCACGATTGACCAGAAGGTCACTACAGCGACAACGAAGGCAACCGAAGCATCCAACAGTGCAGCTCTTGCTAAGAAGTGGGCTGAGAACCCCGAGGATGAACCTGTAGAGGGAACAGGAGACAATGCCGAGTACAGCTCCAAGCACTGGGCTAAGAAGGCCGAATACAACTCTCAGGTTCCTATGGCTACCGATACGACAGCAGGAAAGGTATACCTCTCCGATTCTGTCGAGATAGGAGAGAACGAGGCTAACCTTGATAAGAAGGTAGTGAACAAGCAGGCCTTGCACGATGCCCTTGAAGATCTAAGAAACGACATGAAGCAGACGCTTCCATCGCCGGAGGTTGAGTATGTTAAGGCCGCAACAGGCGACTATGGAACGTTTACGCTTAAAACCAACTATTCCTCTGCATTCGGAAACGTCAAGGTCGTTATGACTCCATCCTCCGCAGACCCTTCCGCAAGCGACACGGAAATCACGGTCGGAGGAACAATGGTAACGGCCAACGACAACTGGCAGATTACCGCAATCCAGACAGACCCCAATGCGATGTATTCCGATTCCCTTACAGCTGTAATCGAGGTAACGGATCTAAAGGTTCAGACACCGGTTATCAACTACGATGATTCAACGTATACCATTACGCTCCAGTGCGCAACGGTAGGTGCGGTCATACATTACACGATAGACGGCTCCCCGGTATCGGCATCCTCCCCGTGTGTACAGCGCGGCAATCGCAATTACAGAAGGCGTAACTATACAGGTTCTGGCTGTTAAGGATGGCATACAGAATTCCGATACAGTATCTCAGGTATGCAACGTTGCAAGAGTCTGGGGTGTGATGTGGGACACATCCTCTACATCTACAAAGCTAACAAGACTCACAGATGCCAATGATCCAAACAACCTCGTTACGGAGATAGTAACATCTGAGCCGAATTCAGTAGACGGCGCATCTGATACAACAGGCTCTTCACCTTTCGACATAGATACTCCGTGGGCGGAGATGAGGAAAAAGGAATATCAGCGGCACAACGCTCGGAGCATGGGAAGATGAAAGCGGATTTTCGCTCTCTACTGCCGATGTTGTCGTCTATCTTCCGAAGGTGTGGTTCCTTATCAAGAAGGTTGCCGCAATCTGGTATTATTACATAGCCGACAACCAGATGGCTGGAATGCTGAAGCATCCGGGAGGCGGAAAATACTATGGAAGGTATTTCACGAAGAGCGGTTATGTATCATCCACTGGAGGAAGCTATCTTGGCGAAACTCTTACCAATCACAGAACAAATGCTATGGCTAAGGGTACTGGCTGGCATGCTGGGAGCTCTCCTGAAAGAGCGCTTGTTGACCTTCTGTACATCATAGAATATGCAGACTGGAATTCTCAGGTAGTAATCGGCCATGGAGATACCCAATATAGCAGTTCTTGCGGCGGAACGGATGCTCTCCAGTATCACACAGGACACGGTACGGATAACTCAACACAGTATAGGAACATCGAGAATCTCTGGGGTTATTACGAATGGCTGGACGGAATCCTGTTCCAGAGCGGCCAGGCTTATATCTGTACGGATTATACAAAGTTTGCAAGCTCGATTACGAGTGATTACATAACGTTCGGAACAAAGCAGACAAGCCCGCCTCAGAACTCTTTCATAACCGATTTCATGTATGACGAAGCTAACAGCTGGCTCATGTTCATAGCGAACAAGGGTGGCGGTTCAGATACAACATATGTGCCTGATTATGCGTACATATCAACAAGCTCATCTGTCTTCGCTCCTTATGTTGGCAACGGCCGCGACCGCAGCAGCAGCTTCGGTTTGTTCTACATCTACGTTAGCAGCACTCCGGATGGCCGCAGCTACGCGTCGCGCCTCGTTTTTGAGGAGCCTGACGCTTTAGCGGCATAGGCGATTTTCGAAAAAGAGGGGTGCAGGGGAGAAAATCCCTTGTCTCCCCGCATGAAAGGACAAGGAAAATGAAAGATATAAATAAATTCAAAGGAACATAGAAATAGAAAGGGATGCACTGCCTCTGCGTCCTCGTTCTTTGTCTTTTGTTTCTGTCTACGCCCTTATGTTGGCAACAACGACAACAACAGCAGCAGCAACAACGGTTTGTTCTACATCAACGTTAACAACACTCCGGATGGCAACAGCAACGCGTCGCGCTCATAGTCAAAGGTAAAAAATGCCTTTGCCGAAAAAACAATCCAAGCAATTTATCAATACGATATAAGCTAAGGCAATGCATTCCTCACCTCTTGGTGAAAATATCGGCGATGAAAAGCGGAGCTAGTAGGTCAACTCTCGAATGCTCTGTCAAGACGAAAAATGAGAGCGCGATAAAGGGCATACTACAGTGATATCCCATAGGGATTCGCAGAGAACAGAAGGAATGCATAATGCCGAAACTCAAAGGCAATCTCTATCAGAAAGCTCTCGATAAGAAATATATCAAGTCAATCATATACAGAGCGGCTCATAGAAGAGAGAAACGCCCCGATATAGCAAGAGTGTTGGCTAGGATAGATTCCTGTGTAGACAGGATCTATTCGATGCTTCTCAACGATAGCTTCGTGCCGCATGAGCCAAGGGTTGTTGAGATATTCGATGAATCCAGCCAGAAGAGAAGGAAGATACAGATGCTTCCGTTCTTTCCCGACTGCATTATCCAATGGATCGTAATAGATCTCCTGATGCCGGTTCTTATGAGAGGCATGGATAATTATTCGTGCTCTTCCATCCCCAAAAGAGGCGGAAGCAGGATATATAAACGCCTTCGTGGATATATAAGAAGAAACCATAAGAATGCGAAGCATGCAGTCCAGATGGACGTGCACCATTATTACGACAATATAGACATAGACAAGCTGATGCAGATGCTCAGGCGAAAATGCAAGGATGAAAGGCTCCTTGCGCTTGTCGAGAAGATGGTAAGAGCCACAAGCCCTGATGGAAAGGGGCTTGCCATCGGGTTCTATCTGAATCAGTGGCTGGCTAATTTCTACCTTGAGAACATAGACCGAATGTTTCACAGAGGAAAGGCAGCAGGATGCTATGTGCGCTACATGGATAACATGACGGTCATAGGCAGGAACAAACGTAAACTAAGAAAGAAAATGCACGAGATAATAGAGGGAGTTAAGGAATACGGGCTTGAGATAAAACCCGATTATCAGATGTTTCCTCTATCGAAGAGAGATATAAAAGCCGTCGGATATAGATTCTACGGAAACGGCAGGATATCCCTCAGAAAACGAAACTGGCTCAAATTCAGGCGGCAGATGCTAAGGATAACCTCACGTATTAATGGCGGGATTATAAGCCCGAAAATCGCAAGAAGCTTCATGTCCAGATTCGGCAATCTCAAGCATGTATCAAGGTTCACTGTGTTCAGCAGATATATATCTGAAATCGATTTCACGCCGATAAGGAAAGCGGCGGCATAAGGAGGACAGCATGAAGGTTAACGGTTCTATAGCACCATCCTCTTCATTCAGCGTATTCAATGAAGGCGGGATAGCGATAGTATCTTTCTATGAGAATGTAGTACAGAAGGTTTCCGATGATGGGAACAGCACATCATGGGAATGGGATGAATACACGATAAAGACTCCGTAGAGGGATATGCTCAGCGCTGATATAGAAGCCAATTACAACAACTGGCTTCTTGCAGCAAAGGAATGCGATGAGAAATCGTCACCTGTAGACGAGTACCAGCTCAGGGCAGATGTGGACTACCTGAATATCATCACCGGGGCTAGTTCTCCATACGGCATCCAGACGCTCTCGCTTGATGATTCAGAGCCTGAATCAGATAAGGACGTACTGGATATGGCTTATAAGTACTACCCTGCAAGATGGGATAAAGCCAGACTGATGGCTCTTCTTGCAATGGGAAAGCTGATACAGTCTGATTTTGACAAGATCACAGGCGTTGAACTTGCAGCATCGATCCAGGTGCAAGCGGATAAGAATACATAACTTCAATCCCCTCAGCTGCTTGCCCCTGCTTATCCATCCGGCGATAATTCCAGCTGTATTGTTTGATTCCTTTTGTGGTAACACTTTTCCGTCAGCTGGCAGGGTAGGGGCTGGCTGGCGGATTTTTACATTTGTATTCGTAGATATACTGTCTTGTCAGTAAAGTCTAATTAAGATGATGCTTTAATTCAAAACAATGGTACGATATAGAAGAAGGTGATATATCAATTATGAGTGCCGGTGTAATAGTAATGAATAGAAACGCAGTAGCTCTTGCTGCTGATAGTGCAGTGACAATAGGAAATCATCTTGCTGTGCATAATTCAGCTAACAAGGTATTTGCGCTTTCTAAAAATTGAGCCTGTTGGGGTTATTACCTATGCGAGTGCGGATTTTATGCATATTCCGATTGAGGTTATCATTAAACAGTATAAGCAGGACCATTCAAGATGTGTATTTGACAACCTTGATGATTATGTAAAAGATTTCCTCTCCTTCCTTATCGACAAACAAAAAATGTTTCATTTTGATATCAATGAATCGGAAAGGGTGATGTCTCTGATTGACAATCTTTTGGAGGAATGAGAAATGATTTCATCAACCTTATGAAAAATAAGGTTAGCTCAAAGAATCGCGCGTTGACCGAGCCGGAAATTTCTGATTTGCGGAAAGAAGCTTTAAGGTTAACACAGGGATTCATTAAATCTATACCGCTAATTCCTGGGCTGTTTTTGTCGGATTACATAAGGACAAAATATGGGGAACAGATCCAAACCAGATTGAGAAAACAATTTACAGGATATGATGATTCTGATTATCAAACTATGTTGGATATAGCTTGCAATATTTTTGATACTCAGTTTATCCGGGATGGATTTGTCGGTCTTGCTTTTTTCCGGCTTTGGAAAAAATGATATATTTCCAAAGACAATACATATTAAATTATCAGCATTAGTGAATAATACTGTTCGTTTCGTATATGTCGAATCACCTCTTTGTATAACTGAAAAGAATTCGGGAATAATTGTTCCATTAGCCCAGGACGATGTTATGAGAAGCTATCTCGAAGGTATTCATAATAGTTTTGAATTACCGGTAAAGCAAAAGGTTAAATCAGAAATCAATAAAGCCATTGATCAGTTGGATATTGATATTTGCAATGAGGTGCAAAAGAAAGAGCTCAAGAAAAACTTCTTCCTATTTTTAGAAAATTCTATTTCAACGGAGCTTCATAACCAATCAGCTCAATACCTCTCTCCGATTTTGGCATCTGTTGGCACTTTGCCTATTGAGGAGCTTGCACTTTTTGCGGAATCAATGATAAACATTACATCGCTAAAGCGAAGAGTCGCGCTGGACAATAATATTGGAACCGTAGGAGGTCCTATTGATGTGGCGATAATAACAAAAGCGGATGGTCTTATCTGGATTAAGCGTAAGCATTTCTTTGATAGAAGATTTAATCCGCAATATTTTTATTCTCATTATTCGCTACACGAAGAACGGGAGGAATACGATGAAAAAGATGGCAACGAATGAATCAAAAAATACTTTGTTGATTACACTGTCTCAAAGTATCTGGGTGAGAGCATAGAATTTGATAATATGTTAAGTAATTCTGCAAAACTGAAAAAAACAGAAAGATTCTAAAGATTGCCAAACAAAAAGCAAAAATTGCATAAATGATTAATCTGTAAATAGCAAGCCCTCTTAGAGGGCTTAATTATTGTACCAATATTGTTTTGCTTTATAATATCCTAAGTGAATTCAATTCTTGTAAGAAGCATTATGAATTGATCATGGTCCATATCCTGATAACAATGCACTGCACAGGATTCTGCAATTTCCTTTTCATCATATTCGCAGTATACCATGCCTTGCATATAAAAAGCCCGAAGGCTCTGCCATCCGGACTTGCTTGCGACAATATCAATTATAAATGAACAGCCATTTTCCGATAAGTGAAAACACCTTGTAGTAATATTTTACAGTGTAAAGAATTACAATGGTTATCACTGTTCCGATATTTTTCTGATTCCTGATTATCCTGAAAAACATGGAAGATGACGAAAAGCACGAGATCATAGAGGAGGCTATGCGTCGCTATGAGGAAAAGGACAGAGGATGCGGCTCCGGGACTGGAAAGGGCTGGAGCGAATTCGCATTCAAAGTTGTTTTCCCGATGGCTTCTGCGGTTGTTGCTTCTGTCGCTCGCGCATTATGTGAACACTTCCTTGGAGGATAGTATCTTGGGCGAAATAATCAGTCTGATTTTCACGCTGATAGCACCGGGGCTTCTCATATGGCTGCCAGTGCTGATTATCGTCGGATATCTCCTGAAGCATGCGACAAGATTCCCGAATGAATTCATCGGGATGGTCCTGTTGGCAACAGCTGTAGTGATAGCTCTTCTCTATGGCATCGGCGCAACTGCTTCGGAAACCGGCGCGGAGAAATGGGTAACCATCATCGTTGCCTATGGATTGGGTCAGGGATTCCTTCTTACTTTCTCGACAGTATTCGTCTACGACGTGATACACGGCGCTATCAAGTTCATAAAGCGCAGGAAAGAAGCGAAGGAAACAAAGAAGGAGGTAACAGCAGATGAAGCTACAGCTTAAGATCAGATCATCGCTTGTCAGGAATATCCTGATTCTTCTTTCGTCAATGTTCATCGGTGCGCTTTTTAATCTTCCGTTTGGCTGGGGCGCAGTCCTTGATTTCGTGACATCCATGGTGATCTGCATTGTCATTACGATGGTTCTTGCGGATGCCTGGTATAAGATCTGCAAGGAGAAATGGAAGCTCTGCTGGCAGTACTGGATAGGAATCATCCTTGTGCTTCTTTCTGACTGGGCTTTCCTCTGGGCAAGCAAGACCACTACATTCCCGAGGATGTTCATGCTTCTTGCTATCACAGTGTTTATCGGCCTCGGTGCAGGCTCGTGGTTCTATTTCGTATACAAGCCGATTGTCGAAACCAAGGAAGACGAAAGCCTTGATGAATACAAGAAAGCTCTCATAGACCAGGGAATAACAGAAGCTACAGCGGAGAGCATCGTAAGCAAGGCCAAGGAGGGCTGAGGAGATGAGGAAATGGCAGTTAAGGATAGTATCATTGGCGGTCTTATCGGTTCTGGCGCTGTCATCGGCCTGGGCCTGGCCGTCACAGCTCTACGGAATAAAGGAAGAATCTCCGGTACAGGAGCAGCCGCTGTCAGCGGAATCAGAAGCGATTCCGGAAACAGCAGCGGTTCCGGAAGAAGAACCAGCACCTTCGACAATGCCGCAGACACAGCCCGTGGAAACCTTGAAGTCTGCAGCAGAATCATTAAACGTGCAGCTGGAAGATACGCTGAGCAGAAGAGAACTTGAGAAGATGCAGGAATCGCTCTCTGCGATGGAAGTGGCCCAGCAGACGATGGTCGACGAGTACAACGAAATCGTAGAGGAAAGGGAGGTTTTGCAGCAGACCTTGCCAAGGCTATGGATAGCAAGGAGAAGTCCGGAACAAGAGCATACATGATGCTTGATGGAATCCTGGGCTTTTCTGAAGGTTATCCAAGCTATGGACTCGGCCTTACGGTTGGCACACGGCTGGGGAATTCTCTGATGGTTGAGCTTGGAGCGGATTATATGCTCGGAGCCAACAGGAAGGAAGTGATGAATTATTCAGTGGATAAATGGACATTCAGGGCTGGTATAGGCTGGATGTTCTGATATAGCGGGGTAGAAGCAAAACAGCTTCTTCCCCTTGATTCGGCAGGAGAAATGATAATGATAAAGAAAACAATCTGCATGCTGCTTATTGCAGCAGTTCTTTTTCGGGGTAGTGGCATGTAAGCCAGAAGGAGAGCTTCCATCCCTTACGGAAGATGATATCAAGACATTCCAGAACTACATGGGTGCATTCGGCCATGTGAGGGTTCTCGGGGATCTAGATCATGTACTTAAAGGCGAGAAGGTCGATGACGAACCAGGCGTGACCGTACAGACTATGGCAGCAGGCACGGTGACAGTGGGAAAGGATTCTATAGTTATTCCTCTTACCCTCACCAAGTACGACTATGGCGGCCACAGGAATCCGGAAGACCCGAATCCGGAGCTTTATACCAGGATAGCCACAGGCACAGTGATCCTTACGCTCAACGGAGCAATGAATGCAGAGGGAACGGGTTTTGTAGCCAATAGCTATAAGGTAACTGATATGGCTATCACGCTCCAGTGTGATACATCGAAATACATCGCACTTGAGCTTGATGATATGGCTATAGCCGCAGCAGAGCTTGAAGGCCGCTTCATCTCAAAGAACGGTGCAACGCTTTCGCCTGTGACTATCGTCATAGCCGATGGCAAAGCCGCTGGAGTTGCCGATGTCACTATCTCAAGTTTTGAGATGCCAAAGAGCGGTGCAATTACCATCAATGGTATTGAGGCGGATCTAGCGGGTCTATAAGACATTGGCAGGCGGATATGCATTAATTCCTCCGAAGATTATTCTCCGCCTGCCTATTATACTGGATGGTTCTATCTTATCCCCTGTGTTATAGGGGATATTTCTTTGTAAAATAGTAAAATAATTGAATATAATTATTGACATTATAGTAAAATTACTTTACTATATAATCATAAGGAGGACAAGATGAAGAAAGAAACAAAAAGCTGTATTGAAGTAACTTGCACAATCATCAATACAGCTTGCACCGTAATCACCTTGATAGTGTTACTACTCAGGTGATACAAACTGGAGGCTGGTAAACCAGCCAGCCTCCTTTAATCTAAAAGACTATAAGGAGAAAGTCAAATGAAGAATATCGATTGGAAATTCGTTCTTACCGTATTAAATACTATCATGTCAGCTGTGATTATGATTACAGTGCTTGTGAAGCTCTGAGGTGCATTATGGTAAAGCTTTATGGCACTGATATAACAATCTATACGCCCGAGGATGCCAGGAACATCCTCGGCGTTTCTGCTACGCAGGTGTCGAGGCTCTGTGCTTCTCTTGGTGCTCCGCAGCTAGGTAAGTTCTATCTGATAAATGATGAGCTTTTTTAGCAGCTATGAAGGAAAGAAAAGGGAAGCGGGTAGGCCTAAAGAGAAAGCAGTTAATTAATCGTAACCAGCTATTTGACATGCAGGAGATTGTTGATATTATATTGAAATAGAAAGAGGCACTGCCGATAGACGGTTTAGCCTCGATTGATTAGGTTATATACCCGCAACAATCATTGGCGTGAGTGGCGGGTATTTTCTTTATCTCTTATAAGAGCCAAAAGCTCACGAAGAACTTTCAGGAATCCAAGAATCACTTCCAGAATCTTTTTTCATACTGCCTCCTTCTCCTTTTGGATCCGGAAGCAAACCGTTGCCTTGTGGAGGAAACCACGAGGACAGAACTGTCTACCGTTATGGCAGCGCCAGCATCAATATACCAG
>VOFD01002993.1_pt1 | contig 49029 bp, 47 predicted proteins | sample 5384101 | NCBI WGS metagenome assembly VOFD01 (sample SAMN12384723, study PRJNA508395) | human gut metagenome | isolation source: healthy gut C | host: Homo sapiens
GCCGTGGCGGGCGCTCGTCGTGGTAGGGCGTCTGGGCATATACTTCTCAAACGAGCCCTTCGAGTGGATCTCGTTCATCACCTACCTGCTGCAGACGGTGATGCTGGCCGTGACGCTGCTCGTGGTGTCGGTACCCGAGGGTCTGCCCATGGCCGTCACCCTCAGCCTCGCATACAGCATGCGACGCATGCTCAAGACCAACAACCTGGTGCGTAAAATCCACGCATGCGAGACGATGGGCGCAACGACCGTTATATGCACCGACAAAACGGGAACTCTTACGCAGAACCGCATGCGCGTGGCGTCGATGCAATTCTACCCCGTCGAGGGATTCACGCAACAGCAGTGCGACGCCCTCGTGCGCGAGGGCATGGCCGTCAATTCGACCGCCTCGCTCGACCTCTCGCGCAAGGATGACCCCCAACCCATAGGCAACCCGACGGAGGGGCGCTGCTGCTGTGGCTGCACGACAACGGCTGCGACTACCTCGAACTCAAGCGCCGCGCCGGACGGGTGGCCGAGCTGCCATTCTCGACCGAGCGCAAATATATGGCTACGGCAGTGGTATCAGCGGCCGAGGCCGGCCGGCGAATCCTCTATGTGAAGGGTGCGCCCGAGATACTGCTTACGATGTGCGACATGCCGCAGCAGCAGCGCGCGAAAGCATACGCACTACGCTGGCCGAGTTTCAGAATCAGGCCATGCGTACGCTCGCATTCGCATTCCGCCCGCTGGCCGACGGCGAGCAGGGAATAACCCCCGAAGGCATAAGCGGCCGCCTCGCAATGCTCGGCATAGCCGCCATATCGGATCCCGTGCGCGAGGAGGTGCCCGCAGCCGTCACCGAGTGCCGCAACGCCGGCATCGAGGTCAAGATCGTCACGGGCGACACCACGGCCACCGCCCGTGAGATAGGCCGCCGCATAGGTCTCTGGAGCGACGACACCGACACCGACCGCAACATAATCACAGGGCCCGAATTCGAGGCCCTCGACGAGCGGCAGCTGGCCGACCGCGTCATGGACCTCAAGATCATAGCCCGCGCACGGCCAATGGACAAGAAGCGTCTGGTCGAGGCCCTGCAGGCACACAATCAGGTCGTCGCCGTCACCGGCGACGGCACAAACGACGCCCCCGCGCTCAAGACCGCAAATGTCGGTCTGTCGATGGGCGACGGCACATCCGTAGCCAAGGAGGCCAGCGACATAACAATCATCGACAACTCGTTCGGCAGCATCGCCCGCGCCGTCATGTGGGGCCGCTCGCTATACCTCAACATACAGCGGTTCATACTCTTCCAGCTCACGGTCAACGTCGCCGCCTGCCTTACGGTGCTCTTCGGCGCCTTCACCGGCACCGAATCGCCCCTCACCGTGACGCAGATGCTCTGGGTGAACCTCATCCTCGACACCTTCGCCGCCATGGCTCTGGCGTCGCTGCCGCCATCGCCGCAGGTGATGAACGCCAACCGCGCGACCGCAGCGCCTTCATCATAACATCGCACATGAAGCGCCGCATCATCTCGACCGGAGGACTCTTCTTCCTGCTCATGATGGTGTTGCTCTACCTCTTCCGCCATGCCGACGTTGAGTCGCTGCTGCAACCGTGGCATCTGGACTTCTCGTCACCGGGACACATATCGCCCTACGAGCTGAGCCTCTTCTTCACGCTCTTCGTGATGCTGCAGTTCTGGAACCTCTTCAACGCCCGCGCCTTCGGCACCGGACGCTCGGCATTCCACATGGCACACTGCGACGGTTTCGTCTTCATCGCCCTGCTCATACTCGTCGGGCAGTACCTGATCGTCACATTCGGCGGCACGATGTTCAGCGTCGTACCCCTCAAAGCGGCCGATTGGGGTATCGTCATCGCCGCCACGTCGGCCGTACTGTGGGTGGGCGAGCTGCGGCGACTGATATTCCCGCGACGCGAGGCCGTAGCCTGACACACCAAAACACCGAACAGGATTTTTTCGTATCTTTGTTCCATGCGGCAAGATGCAACACGAACACAACGCACCGCACAACGACGACAACAAGTTACAAAAGACACGATAACATGAAAAAGATCATCGCTTCGCCCCACGCGCCCAAGGCCGTAGGGCCATATTCGCAGGCCGTCGAGGCCAACGGCACACTCTACATCTCGGGGCAGCTGCCCATAGACGCCTCTACGGGAAAGATGCCCGACACAATCGAGGAGCAGACGCGTCAGGCACTGACGAACCTCGCACACATAGCCGCCGAGGCCGGATATACGCTCGACGATGCCGTCAAGGCTACCGTCCTGCTCGACGACATGGGGGATTTCGGCGCCATGAACGGAGTCTATGCACAGTTCTTCCCCAGCAGATGCCCGCACGCGTATGCTACGAGGTGGCCAAGCTCCCAATGGGCGCAAAGGTCGAGATCGACCTTACGCTGGCGCACTGATGCCGAACAGACTTTACCAAATATGACGGAGAGGTTCGATTTTCGACAGCCTCTCCGTCATTGTTTTCCACGCCTTGGCACGGTTTTGGCTCTCAACACACCAAAAACCGAATGCCATGAAACATACCGGGAACATCGCAAATACATCAAACCCGAGCTCGACATCGTCCGTACGGTCGTCGAGCGCGGCTTCGCCGTGACATCATCCTCGACGGAGGATGTGGGCGAGAGTGACTTCGGAGCCGACTCTTCACAATTCTGGCAATAGCGCAAGCTCTATAAAAACTGCAAAATGATGTCTCCACGATTTACATACCTATATGTTGCTGCGGCCGCAATGGTGGCGGCCGCGTGCAGCACACCCCGCACTGCAGACCCCACACCGGCCCCCGTCCTGCATGCCGTCATCGAACAGCCGAGCACGCAGCAGGCGGCAGCCCGCATATTCGGTCCCGCAGCCGCCACACGCACATCGATCGACCCCGCGGTGCAGCCACACCCCATATTATGGAGTGCCAACGACCTTATAAGCATACACTTCAACACCGACGTCAACGGCGGCCGCCGCGTCTATGTACTGAGTTCGGGGGCGGGGACGCAGCACGCCGACTTCACCTATACGCAGATATACGACACGAGCGACACCGGCGTCACCATATCGGCCGACCCGCCCACAGACTTCACATCGCTCTTCGCCGGATATCCGGGCGAGTACGTCACCATCTCGGCACAGAACAGCGAGCTGCTCATCGAGCCTCCGCGCGAGATATTCCTCGGGCTGGACGATGTCGACGCCTTCCCCATGATCGGCACGGGCGGCGCCGACGGCTCGATAAGTTTCGTATGTCCATTCGGGATGATATGTCTGCCGGTGACAGGCACCACGCAGATCGAGGCCATATATATCGACACCACCGACCAGCAGGCCGAAATCTCGGGCCGCTTCTCCATCGACCCGCAGAGTTACGCCACCTCGTTTGTCGAATCGGTGGCCGGAAGCCAATTTTCGATATCGTGGAACAGCAACAGCCCCTGCAACTCACGTCCACGCCCGCATACTTCTATGCCATACTCCCAGCCGGTACATACGAGGCGGGCACCACATTCCAATTCGTCCTCGCCTCGGGGGCCTCGACCGTAATGACCACGCAGATGCCCTTCACCGTATCGCGCGCACAGATCCTCAACCTGCCCGCCGTGAACGTCACACAGTAACCTCTCCGCAGCGCCGCACATGTCATTTTCCGCATAAGAGATAATACGGTCGCCGCGAGCGGACCCCTAACGCCACGGCAAGTCGGCCGGCGACAACACCCCCTGTGTCGCCGGCCTCCGTTTGTTCGTACCGAAGCCCGCGCAACGGGCACCGTACACACAAGAAAATCGCCCCGAAAAACGAAAAAATATTGCATCGCAACAACATTCGCGCAGCCGGATCCTCACGGCGGGCCGCAGCAGCCCCGTTTTGCGCCGCAACGGGCTGCGCGATTTTACAATCAGCTGTAATTCAATTATATAAAGGCGGTATAAATATGTTATCAACACTGATGTAGATAAGTTGTGTAAAAAATTCCCCCAAAATAAATGGCAATCGCACCAAAATTTCGGATATTTGCATAAGCGTCCGCGCCCGAAGCGCGGCTTTCTTGTGACAACTGACTAATACATATAAAATGGCAACCAATAACAATAACGCTAAACTACCCGACGAGGTGAACTACAACGATGCCGTAGCCGCCTCCAAAGAGTACTTCAACGGCGACGACCTCGCCGCGACGGTATGGGTGAGCAAATATGCGTTGAAAGACTCCTTCGGTCACATCTACGAGAAGACCCCGACCGATATGCACAAACGCATCGCCGCCGAAATCGAACGCATCGAAAAAAAATATCCGAACCCCATGTCCAAGGAGGAGGTCTTCTCGCTGCTCGACCACTTCCGCTACATCATCCCGCAGGGAGGTCCCATGACGGGCATCGGAAACAACCTCCAGATAGCGTCGCTGTCGAACTGCTTCGTCATCGGAAACCGCAAGCACGCCGACTCTTACGGCGGAATCTTCCGTATGGACGAGGAGCAGGTACAGCTCATGAAACGCCGCGGCGGCGTGGGTCACGACCTCTCGGAGCTCCGACCCACAGGCACCCCCGTACTCAACTCGGCACTCACGTCGACGGGTATCGTCCCTTTCATGGAGCGCTATTCCAACTCGACGCGCGAGGTGGCGCAGGACGGCCGCCGCGGTGCGCTGATGCTGACCATGTCGATCAAGCACCCCGACGCCGAGCGCTTCATCGACGCCAAGGTCGACACGGGCAAGGTCACGGGCGCCAACGTCTCGATCAAGATCGACGACGAGTTCATGCGTGCGGCCAAGGAGGGACGCCCCTACCACCAGCAGTTCCCCATCGACTCGGACCACCCCTCGGTCGAAGTCGACATAGATGCCCGCCGTCTCTGGAAGAAGATCATACACAACGCATGGCAGTCGGCCGAGCCCGGCGTGCTCTTCTGGGATACGATAATCCGCGAGAGCATACCCGACTGTTACGCCGACCTCGGATTCAACACCGTATCGACAAACCCCTGCGGCGAGATACCCCTCTGTCCCTATGACAGCTGCCGCCTGCTGGCCATCAACCTGCTCAGCTACGTCGAGAAGCCCTTCACGCCCGAGGCATACTTCAACTTCGACCTCTTCAAGAAGCACGTCGAGAAGGCCATGCGCATGATGGACGACATCATCGACCTCGAACTCGAGAAGGTCGAGCTCATCATAAACAAGGTTGCGGCCGACCCCGAGGAGGCCGACATCCGCCACGTCGAGTACGAGCTGTGGAAGAAGATCCGCGAAATGGCCGTAAAGGGCCGCCGCACGGGGCTCGGCATCACCGCCGAGGGCGACATGCTCGCAGCGCTCGGCCTCAGATACGGGTCGGACGAGGCCATAGACTTCGCCGTCAAGATACAGAAGACGCTGGCGCTGGAGGCATACCGCTCATCGGTCACCATGGCCGAGGAGCGCGGAGCATTCCCCATCTACGACGCCGCACGCGAGAAGGACAACCCCATGATCGGCCGCATACGTGAGGCCGACCCCGAACTCTATGCCCGCATGGTCGAGCACGGACGCCGCAATATCGCCCTGCTCACAATAGCCCCCACGGGTACCACGTCGCTCATGAGCCAGACGACGTCGGGCATCGAACCGGTGTTCCGCACGGTCTACAAACGCCGCCGCAAGATCAACCCGTCCGACAAGGGCAAGAAGGCCGACTTTGTGGACAACATGGGCGAGAAGTTCGAGGAGTACTACGTCTACCACCACCAGTTTGTAAAGTGGCTCCAGATAAACGGATACGACACCTCGAAGCTCCAGACCATCTCGGACGAGGAGCTCGACAGCTGGCTCAAGGCCTCGCCATACTACGGCGCTACGGCAAACGACATCGACTGGGTGGCCAAGGTGCGCATGCAGGGAGCCATACAGAAGTGGGTCGACCACTCGATCTCGGTGACGGTAAACCTTCCCAACAGCGTGACCGAGGATCCGTTGCCAACGTCTACCGCACGGCATGGGAGAGCGGTTGCAAGGGGTGTCACGGTCTACCGTGACGGCTGCCGCGAGGGCGTGCTGCTCGACGCAAAGGAAAAAGAGCGCAAAAAAGGTCACGAAGGCCCCGCACACCTCAAGCGTCCCAAGTCGATACCCGCAGACATCGTCCGCTTCAAGAACGGCACCGAGGACTGGATCGCCTTCGTGGGCCTGCAGGACGACCGCCCGTATGAGATCTTCACCGGTAAGATCGAGGAGGACGCGATGTACATACCCCGCAAGATAACAAAGGGTTGGATCATAAAGGTACACGAACCCGACGGCTCGAAGCGTTACGACTTCCAGTATGTCGACCGATACGGATACACAAACACCATAGGCGGCATATCGCGTCTGTTCAACGAGGAGTTCTGGAATTACGCCAAACTGATCTCGGGAGTGCTCCGCCACGGCATGCCCATCGACAAGGTCGTACATCTGATCGACGGGTTGCACCTCAACAGCGAGAGTATCAACACGTGGAAAAACGGCGTACAACGCGCTCTGAAACAGTATATTGCCGACGGAACCAAGAGCAAGGACAAATGTCCTCAGTGTGGTCAGGAGGAGATGGCCTATCAGAACGGATGTTTGACCTGCATGTCGTGCGGATACTCGAAATGCGGTTAGAATGACACAACTGCCTCAAAAAAAGTGAAAAAATAAAACGCTTTTGTTGTTTTTTTTTTCACTTTTTTATTTATACCTTGCATGTGTATCTGCGGTTAAGAAGTGGGTTTTGCTCCATTTTGCAGGTGGGCCAGTGAGAAAAGGGCCGGGCGTTAGGGACCGACAAGAAGGGGCCGAATGTACGGGGACTGAAAGAAAGGGCCACGCGTGAGGTCGCTGAAAAAAAGGACCGGACGTAGGGTGTCTGAAGAAAGGGGCCGGACGTAAGGGATCGATGAGAAGAGACCGGACGTGAGGTGGCTGAAGAAAAGGGCCGCATCGGCAAAGTGGCAGATGAGAAGGAGCAATATTATGGCAGCGAAACTGCTACTATAATAGGTAAGCGCGAGAAAGACCGACATATAACCGCAACGATACAAAGATGTGTAAACAGGTTTATTATTCACAGCACAATAAACTTTAAAAAACTATGAAAAAGATCTTACTTACAATCGCTATCGCAGCGATCTCTGCGAGCAGCGCCTTTGCTCAGGAGAGCCCCGCTCAGGGCCTTCGTTGGAAAGGTATCATGAACAACGGCTTCTGGTCGAACTGGGAGATCACCGTTGGCGGCGGCGTAAACTACACCGCTTGGAACGGCGTCGGCCTGAGCGATCAGGAGGCTATTGGCGATCTGGGCTGGATGGTTGAGGGTGGTCTGACCAAGTGGTTCAACCCCATCGTCGGTACCCGTGTATTCTTGGCTGTCGGCAAGCTCAACTCGTCGGATGACAACGGCGTAACCGGTGGCTGGATCATGCCTCATGCAGACGCTTTGATCAACCTCTCGAACTGGATCGGTGGTTATCGTGAGGATCGCGTTTACTATGCGAAGGTATTCGCCGGCTTCGGCGCAAGCTTCGTTAACGTAAGCAACGACGGCAGCGCCGGATTCGCTTTCAACGCCGGTTTGCTCAACTCGTTCCGCGTATGCGATGCTCTGGATATCAACCTCGAGTTGAAGGGTATCCTGACCGCAGGCCGTGACATGCCCCGCGTGGTATCGTCGCTCGCCGACAAGTACGGTCAGATCTACACCGCTACCGTAGGTATCACCTACCGCTTCAACAAGCGCAACTGGGACAAGGCTTACACTCAGGAGGAGATCGACGGCTATCTGGCTGCTATCGACGCTCTGGAGTCGGGTCTGGCTGACGCTCACCGCAACGAGGGCAAGCTCGCCGAGCGTCTGGCTGCTCAGAAGGCTGCTACCGATCAGGCTATGAAGGACAACGAGGCTCTGCGTAACGAGCTGGCAAAGAAGCAGGATAAGGTTATCTCTTCGACCGCTATCTTCTTCAACTTCGACAGCGCCAAGCTGCTCGACCGTGCAAAGGCTTCGCTCCAGATCCTTCAGGAGACCATCAACGCTGCTCCCAAGTCGCAGGTATTCACTCTCGTAGGTCACGCCGATGTTAAGACCGGTACCGCCGAGTACAACCAGAAGCTGTCGGAGCGTCGTGCAAAGGCCGTTTACGACTACCTCGTAGAGCAGGGTGTTAACCCCGATCAGCTCACTTGGAAGGGTGTTGGTTCTACCCAGAACATCTTCCCGATCAACGGTACGAACCGTGTGGTTATCGTAAAGTAATTTAAGCGATTATAAAACAGAAAAGGCCCGCTTGTGCAGCGGGCCTTTTCATTTCCCGCTCGTTTTATTTCCATCTACATAACCGAAGGAGGAAAACACACGAACAGCAGAGATCGGCAGAGCGAAAAAAACTGCCGATCTCTTTTTATACACGTAACAACGAAAACACTGACGACAATACGCCTGAAACACACCCCACAAGGGAATCAACAGTTAGAAAACTATATATATAGGGTTGCGAAGGGGTACTGTAAACGTGGAACAACGTAGCACTGCGAGGGTACTGCTGCGGAATAAGAACTAAATAATAAAAGACGAAGAAGGCGATAACGGGAAAGGATATAGGATGTGACGAGGAAAAAAGACCCTTTGAATTCTCTACTTGATTATTACCACATTGACAAGTCGCACACCGGACAGACGGTTGATCTCGGCAGCGAGGGCATCACGACGGTAGAAGAGTTCCGAGCGCACAACACTTGACGTGACATGAACATAAAGCACATGGTTCTCGAGGCTCAAGCGCGTTGTCATGTCGGCTACGCGGTCACCGACAATCGTGCGCCACGTATCGGGGAGTTTGCCTTCGGCGACCTTCGCCGCCACATAGGGACGCGCGAAAAACTCTTCGAGCAGGTCCCCCATAAGAATAGTCTTTGTACGCCTCATGACCGTATGTCGCCTCCCTCGACCGTAAAGAGCGCATACTTCTCGCCTGCGCGCGACAGAATCGTCTCCAGACGCGAGCGGTTGCAGTCGGTTATGAATATCTGGCCGAAATCGTCGCCCGCAACCAACGTCAGAAGGTTCTCCACACGCGATGTATCGAGCTTGTCGAACAGGTCGTCGAGCAGCAACAGCGGCCGCTCGCCGCACACCTCCGCAAGGATACGGTACTGCGCCAACTTGAGTGACATGAGAAACGACTTTTGCTGTCCCTGCGAACCGTACTTGCGCAGCGGGTAACCGCCGATACGCAGCGACATGTCGTCACGATGCACGCCCGATGTTGTGAATCCGTTTACGATGTCGCGCTCACGCGAGGCCAACAGCAACTCCCCATCGACGCCGACGCAAGCTCCGAGCGATACTCTATCTCCACCTGCTCGCGGTCACCCGACAGCTGCCGGTAGAACTCCGCTACAAGCGGCCGCATGCGCTCGATAATATCCCGGCGGCGCTCATAGATACGAGCCGCATGGTCGGCAAGCTGCATGTCGTATATCTGGAGCATCTGTTCGTCGGAGGAGCTCTTAAGGAAACGGTTACGCTCGGCCAGCACGGCGTTGTAACGCATAAGCGAGGCCAGATAGTCGCGGTCAAGCTGCGACAGGAAGGCATTAAGATAACGGCGGCGCTCCTCAGCCGCGTCGGTTATCAGCACACTGTCCTGCGGCGAGACCATCACGACGGGAAAGCGGCCCACATGGTCGGCCATACGGTCATACTCCTTACCGTTAAGTTTTCAACACCTTGCCACTGCGGCGCAGGAACGAGCAGTTGACCGTATCGTTCGAGCCCGAATCGCCGGCATAGGGTACCCTCGACGACAAAGAAATCCTCGCCGTGGCGCACACTCTGGCCGTCAGTCATCGTAAGGGCCGACTTCGACATCGAGAGGTAGTAGACGGCATCGAGCACGTTCGTCTTGCCCGCGCCGTTGTCCCCCACGAAGCAGTTTAGGCGCTCGGAGAGAGTGATTTCGGCCTGCGCGATGTTCTTGAAGTTTATCAGTACGAGTTTCTTGAGGTACATATTCCGCCGCTTTGACCCTCAAAGATACGATTTTTCGCCGAGACATCCCATTTTATCCCGCGGCAACTCCATTTTTCGCCGACGGATTATACGTTTTTTGCATTTTTTATTATACTTTTGCATTTTGAAATAAAATCCGTAACAAACTAAAAACTAAAATATCATGGCAAAAGAGGCAGTATCACCGGAGGAGCAGGCTCTCGAGAATGCGAAGAACCGCACCGAGAGTTTCTTCGAGAACAACAGCAAAACCGTCATCGTGGCACTCATCGCGATCTTTGTGTTGGCGGCAGCCATCTTCGGATACAGAAAACTTATCGTCGAGCCCCGCATGGAGAAGGCTCAGGAGATGCTCTACGGTGCACAGTACCGTTTCGAGGAGCAGAATCCCGACTACGCCCTCGCCCTCAACGGCGACCAGAGCGCTCCGGGCTTCGCCGAGGTTGTGGAGACATACGGAGGCACCCCCGCAGGCAACCTCGCCCGCTACTATGCCGCAGCATGCTGCATGCATCTGGGCGACATGGCGCAGGCCGAGCAGTACATCGCCAAGTTCAAGCACGTAAAGGGTGAGCCGGGCGCCATCATCAACGCCATGGCCGAGGGTCTCAAGGGCGACATCGCCGTCGACAACGGCGACTATGCCAAGGCCGCAGCACTCTTCGAGAAGGCCGTCAAGGTGAGCGACAACGTCTTCACCGCGCCTATGTATCTGCGCAAGGCAGCCCTCGCATACAAGGCCGCAGGCGACGAGGCCAAGGCCAACGCATGCTTCGAGACCATACGCACGAAGTATCCCTCGTCGATAGACGCACGCGACGCCGAGAAGTATCTGGCTCAGTAACCATATAACCGACGGGGCATAAACCCCGCGCAGCGATGAAGATAGGAATAGTGATAGTCGACCAGCAGCTCACCTTCGCACACCGCAACCTTGCGGCCGCGACCGAGAGCCTCAAGACACTGGGATGCGCCGCAGAGGATATCCTCGTGCGACATACGCCGCGCGTGCAGAACGTCACCATCGCCGCGCAGTTCTTCGCCGAGTACACGGATGTCGACGCCGTAGTCGTACTCGTCGAGAACGACCACACACCCGAATATGCCGCCATGCTCTACGGTGTGACCAAGCTGCAGATATCGTGGAACATGCCCATAGTTCTGGGCGACTGCACGGCTGCATCCGAGGCCGTCGAGATAGTCACCACGCAGTGCGACATGGAGGCTGCGGCCCCCGAGCCCGCCACAGACCGCAAGGCCATAAACTAACGGCTCACAGTCGGACCCAGACAGTAAAACAATACATAACGGGCCAGACTCACTGCGAGCGAACAGACCTGTAGGACATAGCAGGCTGACAAATGTCACATAAATAAAAGCGTTCCCTTGACGGGAGCGCTTTTTTATTTTGCCTCCTCACGTCCATCAATTAGACCCTTGCTCCTTTACGCAACAGAACATACCGCGACCGAGATCTGCGCCCGTCATAGGCAAAATCTATTATTGTGTGCCGCGAAGTCAATAATACTGAATCCGCAATCGAAATAAAAACGGCGGTTATTCGTTTATAAGTCGTAGGTGGTGGTCTTTAGGTCGAAAATACTCAATGCGCGCAGAGCTACAATCCGACATTCGAAGGCCACTGCCGAACCCGAAAAACAAACCTTATAAAATTCAGATCAAATGAAGAGACTCATCATTGTAGCAGGCATCGCATTATGTGCCCTGACGGTGGCCTGCAAAAAGGAGAATGGCGGGACAGTGCCGGAAAAACTCACCGGAACGAAATGGGTATCCGCCAATACCGAGACCTTCGCGACCCTCACCTTCAATGCCAAGCAGTGCCATCTGAAGGTTATCGACACCAACGACAAGGTGATCGCGGAGCGCGACTTCGAATACACATACAAGAAACCCGACCTCCAGCTCAAGGCCATGGACAACAACCGCGAGGTGATCAAGGCCCACGGCTCGGCAAGCGGCCGCCGCACGATATTCATCTTCGACAAGCGCACTGACCATCCACAAGGATCATACTGGCTCGATACGGGCGACTACGTCTGGCGTAAGAAAAAATAGTGTCGCAATGCGCGCAACGTCTCGGCGCAGGCGGTAAACGTATCACCTGCGTTTTGTGTTTTATTCCACAGGCGGGACGCGGCACATCCCGAATTAGACATTACAGACTGCGGTATGACGTTATATGGAGGGTGCGGGCACAAAAATCCGAGATACGTATCATCGGATGCCGTATCCCGGATATGATATTGACCGCGCAGTATGTTAGCCGATCAGCTCGGTATATGCCTCGGGCGTGAGCAGGGCGTCGTAGTCGGCGGCATTGTCCACCTTGACCTTCACGAGCCAACCCTCACCGTAAGGATCCGAATTGACAAGCGACGGATCGGAATCGACAGCCTCGTTGAACTCCAGCACCTCACCGCCTACGGGCAGGAAGGCGTCGCTCACGGTCTTCACCGCCTCGATCGAACCGAACACCTCGCCTGCGGCAAGGGTCTCCCCTACCGTCGGCACGTCGACGAAGACGATATCGCCAAGCTGGCTCTGCGCGAAATCGGTGATGCCCACATAGGCCGTATCACCCTCGAGACGGCACCACTCGTGGTCGCTCGAATACTTCAGATTTGAAGGTACGTTCATATCTCTGTGTTTTTATGAGTTTTTCTTTCCGACGGCATGCGGACGACACGCCGGCCGCACAACGCCTCGTATTATACAAATATAGCCGTTATTTTGTTAACGGCAATACGTCGGGCGGGGTTTTTAATACAAATTCTATCTCGCGGAAGAGATATCCCCGCACCTCGCCCGTCGCGGCATCCTCCACGCGCAACGCCCCCGAAGGCTCCACGCCGCGGATCGTACCGCGGAAGAGCTCACCGTCCGGACGCGCGAACCAATGCTCCTCATCGAGACGGTAGAGCAGCCTGTGGTAGTCGCGCTGCAAACGCTCCGCGGCCTCCGCACCTGCGCGCAGATCCCCGTAACGCGACATTATACACGCCGCGAGCCGCTCCAGAAGCGGGCGCCGGTCGAACGTACGGCCCGCGACCTGCGTCATGGAGACGGGGTTGGGCAGCGACGGATCGAATACCGTCTGGTTGACATTCACGCCGATACCAGCAAGCGTGCGGCATATAGCCCCGCCGCTCAACTTGTGCTCGATAAGCATGCCCGTGATCTTGCCATCACCGACATATATATCGTTCGTCCACTTTATGCGCGCCGAGATCCCATATTCCGACAGGCAATCCGTAATACCCACCGTCACCGCCTCCGAAATAAGGAACTGACGCTCCGGCGAGAGGAACAGCGGCTCCAGCACCAGCGTGAAGGTGACGTTCTCGCCCCCCGCGCTCTCCCAGCGGTGGCCGCGCTGTCCGCGTCCCGCCGTCTGGCGCTCGGCCCAAACCACATCACCCTCGACGTAGCGCGCCGCCGCGGCCTCGTCATTCGACGATGTAAGCTCTTCGAAATAATATATCATACCTCCGCTCCGATTATCCGATCGTCCCCTTACGCTCTTCCCTGCGGCCGTACTCGGCTATCCAACGCCACAGCGGCGCCGCATGCAGGCACTGCATGATCTCGTCGCCGTCGAGCAACTCGCGCACCTCCGCCTCCGTCATAAGATATACGCGTATATCCTCGCCCGCCTCGGTATGCTGTTCGGCAACGCGCTCGACACCCTCGGCAAGGAACGTATAGACGTGATTCGTATGGTTCGTGGGGTTGGGCGAGGTGACCATATACTGCCGCCAGCTGCCGCCGCCGTAGCCCGCCTCCTCCAGAAGCTCGCGCTGCGCGCTCTCCAGAGGCGTCTCGCCCTGCTCACATGTGCCCGCCACAAGTTCGTAGCGCGTCTCGCCCAGAGCATGGCGGTATTGGCTTATCATCACGAAGAGGCCCTCGCGCGTGCGCGCTATGACGTTCACCCAGTCGGGAAACTCGAAGACATACCACTCTGGCACCACGGCCCCGTCGGCAGCTCGACACTCTCGCGCCGTACGGTAAACCACGGGCGGCGCGCAACGTACTCGCTGCTCAGCACGCGCCACGGACGATGTTCCGGTCGTTTCATATCCTCAATTTTTCGTTCTGCGGGAATGTGAGTTCATATCAGGCGCCCCCGCAACATAAATATCGCGCCTCGCCGTGCCGCTATACCGCAACGCCGAAATCGCGCAGCGCGTCGTTGAGCGAGGTCTTCTTGTCGGTCGACTCCTTGCGCCGCCCGATGATCAGGGCACATGCCACGCCATACTCTCCCGCAGGGAAACGCTTCGTATAGGTACCCGATATGACCACCGAGCGGGGCGGTACATATCCGCGGTACTCGACAGGCTCCTCGCCCGTCACATCGATGATGTGCGTCGAGCCGGTGATGACGGTATTCGAGCCCAGCACGGCCTCGCGGCAGACGTGCGCCCCCTCGACAACGATCGAGCGCGAGCCGATGAAGCAGTTGTCCTCGATGATGACGGGTGCGGCCTGCACGGGCTCCAGAACGCCGCCGATACCCACGCCGCCGCTCAGATGCACGTGCTTGCCTATCTGCGCGCACGAGCCCACCGTGGCCCACGTGTCGACCATGGTTCCCGTGTCGACATAGGCGCCGATATTTACATACGAGGGCATCAGGATGGCACCCGGAGCAATGTAGGCGCCGTATCGCGCCACAGCCTGCGGAACGACGCGCACGCCCAGCTTTTCGTAGTCGTGTTTGAGCTCCATCTTGTCGTACCACTCCAGTTCGCCGGCGCGCATGGTGCGCATCTGCTGTATGGGGAAATAGAGGATTATGGCCTTCTTGACCCACTCGTTCACCTGCCAGAGGCTCTTCTCGAGATCTATTGGCTCGGCCGTGCGCAGAGCGCCCTTGTCGACGGCCTCCACAACCTCGCGGATGGCACGCTTGGTGGCCTCGTCGGCCAGCAGCGAGCGGTCGTCCCACGCCCGCTCGACTATTTCCTTGTACTCGCTATACATGACATTTCGGATTTTGTCCCAAAGATATGGCAAATTTCGCAATTATCCGCACCCCGCCGCAACATTCGCCCCGCACCGGCGGCAGCAACGTACAATCTGCAAGAATATGCACCAAAATGAATATTTTTTCGCAATTATATCGCAAAAACGGCCTCAACCTCGCATCTTTTTGCTACCTTTGCCCCGATTAACCGCATAACAATTTAAGTATCCTGCCATGAAGGTTTACAAGTTCGGAGGAGCCTCGGTGAAGAGTGCCGACGGCGTAAGGAATCTGCGACACATCGTCGACGGAGAAGAGAATCTGTTTATTATCGTTTCGGCCATGGGCAAGACCACCAACGCTCTGGAGGAGGTCTTCACCTGCATGCAGAAGGGCGATAAACAGGAGGGGCTCGACCGAATAAAACGCATAGTCGAATACCACGACTCGATCATCACCGACCTGTGGGGCGCACCCACCCGCATCGAGCAGGTGGACCTGCTCTTTGGGCAGCTGCGCAACATCCTCGTCGACACCACATACCGCACCTCGGATGCCGAGCTGTGGTATGACACCATCGTCGCCTTCGGCGAGCTGATATCGACCACAATCGTATCGGAATACCTCAAGCATACGGGTATCGACAACCGCTGGATAGACATGCGTACGACATTCGTCACAAACCAGCGCCACAAGGACGCCTATGTCGACATCAAGGCATCGGAGCCTCGCCTGAAGGAGGCGCTCGAGAATACGGGTGTCAGCGTCTTCGTCGGTCAGGGCTTCATCGGCGCCGCCCCCGACGGCACCACCACAACCCTCGGACGCGAGGGCTCGGACTACTCGGCCGCCGTGGTGGCCAACATCCTCGACGCCGAGTCGATGACCGTATGGAAGGATGTGGACGGCGTGCTGAATGCCGACCCCAAGATCTTCCACGACGCCGTGAAGATCGACGCACTGAACTACCTCGATACGATCGAGCTGGCGTACAGCGGTGCGCAGATCATCCACCCCAAGACGATCAAGCCGTTGCAGAACAAGAACATCCCGCTCTACGTGCGCCCTTTCGGCGACAAGAGCAAGCCGGGCACCGTCATCAACGCCACGGCCCCGCACGTCGAGCTGCCGATACTCATCTACAAGCGCAATCAGGTGCTGCTGACGATCCGCTCGCGCGACTTCTCGTTCGTCATGGAGGAGAAGTTCGCCGTGATCTTCTCGCTGCTCGACCGGTTCCGCATCAAGACCAACCTCATAAACAACTCGGCCGTCGACCTGAGTCTCTGTGTCGAGTATTCGTGGCACATCGACGAGCTGATCAAGGCGCTCAATGCCGAGAACTTCAACGTCGAGAAGATCGACAACGTCGAGCTGCTCACCATACGCAACTACAACGACGAGCTCTACCAGCGCTACGCCTCACAGCAGGATCTGCTGGTACGCCAGTCGAACCCCACGTCGGTGCGTGTGGTGCTGCGCGAGGCACGCTTTTAGCCCCGCCCGGCATAATGCCCGACATAAAGAGCGGGCTCCGAGAAGATCGGAGCCCGCTCTTTCTTCATTACATATTCTCCTATCGCTGGAAGATATCCTTGTAGGTGTTGATAAAGTAGACGGGCGTACAGCTCCATGCGTGGCAATAGCTGTTCACGGGATAGAATCCGTACGGAGACTTGCAATCGTCCATCGGGTCGTACACCTCCCAGAAGGTGTCGGCACCGCGCTCGACCATGCCGCCCCAATACTCCAAGAGCTGCTCGCGCGCCTCGTCGCGCATGCCGCAGGCGATCAACGCCTCGATCACATAGTGGTAGGCGTACGGCGAGCCCGGACGGCAGGCCGTCGGATCGTTCAGCACGGCCGTCATGGCCCGTGCGCCCTCCTTGGGCGTGAGCGTTCCCGACAGTATCATCCACACCTGCGACAGATACGACACCTGCCGCTGCAGCCCCGATACCACGACACCAGCATCGGCATCGTAGAATGCACGGCGCGAGGCCCGGCGCATACGCTTCACCAGATCGGGCCAATCGCGCACGTCGCGCTCGCGGCCCACCATCTGCGCCAGCTCCCATCCGCGCTCCACGGCAAAGGTCATGAGTCCCTGCACCGAGGCGTGGCGGTCAAGATCGTCCTTCCAGTCGAAGACAAGCCACCACTGCGGCTGTTTCTGCATGTCGTAGAGATAATCCTTGAGGTATGTGCGCGCGATCTCTATCTGCCGCGCAACCACGGGCCACAACTCCCGCGCCGTCGTCATGTCACCCGTAGCCTTCAGATATTCGAGCAGCGCCACGCCGTACAGGAGGCTGTAATCCATCGTATGCTGATTGTACTGCGGCTCGGGCTGCGGGTATTCGTACACGGTGGCGTGCAGCCACCCGTCCTCGTCGGCAAGCGCCGCCAAAAGATAGAGGCAGCGTCGTGTCAACGCATGGTTGCCGAACGAGCAGGCATTGGCCAGAGACTCCAGATACAGGTCGCCGATCCACAGACGCTGGTCGCGCTTGGGGCCGTCCTCATAGACGGTCTGCATGCACTCCGAGAGAGTCTTGAGACCCGTATCGTATATGCGGCGTATCATGGGGTCCGTTCCCTCGGCCAGCGCCGGAGCCTCACCCGAGGCCGAGGTCACAGCCTCCAGCGTGATATCCTCCACACGGAAATCGAATGACGACTGCGCCAGCACCTCGATCATGACATAACGGCACGCCACACGCCGCTCGATGCGCACCGTAGCCGGCAGCCGCATCACCGTCACCGTCTCATCCTGCAGCCATGCGCGGCTCAGACCGCCCGGATAGGGATCGAATGGGGTATTCAGTTCGGCCGGCACCTCGGCAAAGGTGATGCGCAGACGTATCGGGGCATCAGCCGGCATGCCCGTATGGTTCACACGCAGGGAGAAGTATCCGGTCATGTGCTCACCCATATCGACGATCACCTTGCGCCGCTGCTTCAGCGAGGAGGCATAGAGCGCCTCGATAGGTTCGGAGGGCTCCATGCGCCACCCCTGAAATGCCGTCGAGTCGGCCACGCTGCGCACGATACGCACGGGATGGTGCTCCGTGCGCCGCAATTCGGGCATCGACGCGGCAGCCTCCTTAAGCCATGCGGCGCGGCGGTCGCCCATCCACACCCCGGCATCCTGCGCCGCAACGGGCGTAATAAAGCCCAAAAGGGCAACGGCCGCAAAGCATACTGCCGCCATGAATACTCTTCTCGTATGGTCCATATCAGATATTTTGGGTTGGTATCGGTTTTCAGCCTGACAGATGCCCCCGGCAGTTATTTGTCGTCATGGTGCATGTTGCGGCGACGGCGCGGCGATTTCTTTTCGGACTGCCGCATGTGCGAGATCACACCCTTGAGATACTCATCGATGTCACGCCGAAGATTCTCGTACAACGGGCAGCGGGTGTAGTTCTCGTTATCGAGCAGCACGTCGCGTATCGAACGCAGCGAATTGATATAGTTGCTCATCTCGTTCTTCAGCGGCACACCCTGCTTGCGTGAGGAGTTGATCTTCTCGACCGACATGGTACGCAAGCGGTCGCACACCGTATTCAGCAGCACCATCACCACATTGTCCATGAGCGTATGCCCGTGCATGTAGAGATATGTCGTCTCGGGCGTGACGCCCTTCTGCTCCAACACGCGGCCGAAGGCATCCAGACGCTCGTTCATGGCGGGATAACGCTCCTCGAGCGTGCGCAGCCTGCGGTCAACGTTGCGCTGCAGCCATGCAAGGGTCTCGGCACCGTTGTTCTCGATCTCGAGGTATCCCAGACGCACCGTGTTCTTGAAGTCCACCAGCGTGAATACCGACTCCGAGCCCTGATGAGCCGAGTAGGCGTACCACAGGAAGACTCGGTATATCACACGCGAATAGTCGGCCATGAAACGCACGAAGTCGAATATGTGGCAGTCGTTCTTGGTGGCCTTGACGCAGACGTTATGCAACGAGGGGGCGTAGCAGAGATAGTTCTCGGTAGCGTAGGTGTAGGTGTGGAACATATACTGCGCGGCGTGTATCTCGGCCGACTGCGGCGTCGTGTCGCCGAACAGGTAGTCGAAGTCCGAATCGACGCACAGCAGCAGCTCCTCGCTCGACGAGGGTATCATCGACATGAGCACCTTCTTGCCCTTGGGCAGATCCTCGCGGTTGGGCACCGAGATCTCGAAACGCACATAACGGTTGTGGAAGTGGTCGAAGATGCCGCGCCAGAAGGCTACATCCTCGTAGCCCTCGACATAGACACGCACCAGACGCCGCCCGTCATCGATCGATTCGGGCATGGGAGCGTTGTTGCTGCGGCGCCGCAGCAACGCCTCGTATCTCTTTTTTTTCAGCCGATGCGCGTTTCATAATTTGTCCCAAAGATAATAAAATAGTAATTTTGCGCAAAACGCCGGAGCCCTTTTCGGCCCCGACAGCAGCAAAACCGAACACAACAGATGAACGACTGGAAAGCGAGGCTCGGCATGGTCTACTCCACCGACCCCGACTACAAGTACGATACAGGCTCGCAGGAGGAGCCGGCGACGCTGCCCCCGTCACAGCAGTCGCTGCGCGTATGGATCGACCGGCGGCAGCGCGCGGGCAAGTGCGTCACCATCGTGCGCGGCTTCGTCGGCCGCGGCGAGGACCTCGAGCAGCTGGCACGCATGCTCAAGAACCGCTGCGGCACGGGCGGCACGGCAAAGGATGGCGAGATCATAATTCAGGGCGACCGCCGCGACCGCGTGGTCGAGCTGCTGCAACAGGCCGGCTACGGCTGCAAGAAGGCCGGAGGATAATCCCCGCGGCACACACCATCACGCAATGTTCTCGACAAGACGTATCCTCACAGCCATAGCGGCGACAGTGGCGGCACTGCTCGCCGCGCAGAACGCCAGCGCCCAATATTACAGTTGGGGCGCCGATCCCGCACGCTTCCGCTGGATGCGCGATGCCGACTCCGTGGCCGACGTCATATACCCGCGTCATGCCGCCGCCATAGGCGCCGCAACGGGATATTTCGTGCGCCGCATACACCCATACATATCATACGGATACCGCCTTCCGGCCCTCGACCTCCCGTTCATCGTCCACCCCGAGAACATGCGCTCGAACGGTCTTGTCATGTGGCTGCCCAAGCGCGTCGAATTCCTCTCGGCACCCGCCGTGGACGGATATTCGATGCCGTGGATCAAGCAGCTCGTGGCACACGAGTACCGCCACGCCGTACAGTACAACAACCTCAATGTCGGCGTAGTCAAGGCCGTCAGCTACCTGCTCGGGCAGCAGAGCTCAACCATAGGGCTGCTCTTCATGCCGCTGTGGATGATCGAGGGCGATGCCACCATGTCCGAAACCGAGGCCTCGTCGTTCGGCCGGGCCCTGCAGCCGCGATTCACACTCGAGTTCCGCGCCATGGGCGACATAGCAACCAAATACCGAAACATCGACAAGTTTCTCTGCGGCTCCTACCGCGACTTCATCCCCGGCCACTACCAGCTGGGATATCAGATGGTGGCCCGCGGCAACGAGATTGCCGGACGCGTCATCTGCGACGACATCGCCGCCTACGGCCCGCGGCATCCGTGGATGGTCGTGTCGACGGGGCTTACGATGAAGAAACTCTTCGGCTTCACCACGCTCGACCTCTTCCGCAGCACCTTCCGCACGCTGACCGACTACTGGGACTCGCTGCCTGCCGTGGAGCCTACGACGGAGCTGCTCCCGGCACCCGCCGTCACCAGCTACACCACATATTCCGACCCCGTATGGATAGACGGGCGGCGTCTGCTGCTCATCAAGGAGGACCTCGACCGCACGTCGCACTTCGTCACGCTCGACACCCGCACGGGCGTCGAACACGACATCTGCTACACGGGCGACATATCGACACGGCCCGCATACGACGCCTCCACGCACCGTCTCTGGTGGACCGAATACCGCCGCAGCAAGATGTTCGACGAGAAGGTCGACTCGCGCATCTGTTATCTCGATCTGGATACGCTGCGCCGCGGCTCGCTGCGTCCCCGCACCCTGCGCGGCGACCAAGCCCTGCGCGGCAACATACTCTACCCCACGCCCGACGGTATGGGGGGCTTGGCATGGGTGCGATACCGCCCAGACGGCATCTACACCATACACTACCGCACGGCCGACGGCCGCGAGCGTGAGTGCGCCATGCCATTCGGACAGGAGATACACTCTCTGGCGTGGGACAACGCCACGCAACGCCTCTACTACATAGCCACCGGCAACGAGGGTATGTGGATCGGTTCGATAGACGAAGAGTTCGCGCCGCGGCAGATAACCCGTCCGGCATACATCACGCTGAGCAACCTGCGGGCGCGCGACGGACGCCTCTATTTCGGTTCGATAGCATCGGGACGCGACGAGGCGCACTGCTACGATCTGGCCGCAGGACGCGAATACCAGATTACCGAGTCGCGTTACGGATCGTTCGACCCCGCCCCCGCAGCCGACGGGCGCGTCGCCGTCACCACATACGACTCCACGGGATATCACCCCGCACTGCAATATCCGCAGCGTTTCAGCCGCGAGGTCGCATACTCGCCCCTGCCGCGCAATCTGGTCAACCCGCCGCGCAAGCGCTGGGGCACGATAAACCTCGACACCGTACGTCTCGACTCCACGGTCGCAGCCACGGCAGCCGCCGCCCAGAGCAGCCATACGCGCCGCTACCGCAAGGCCGCCACGCTATTCAACTTCCACAGCTGGGCGCCCCTGTCGTACGATCCCTTCTCGCTGAGCGAGGAGGGCGCCATAAACATGAACCTCGGCGCCACGGTCATGACGCAGAACCTCCTTTCGTCGGCGCAGGGATTCTTCACCTACGGCTGGAACTCGGAGCAGGGATCCGTATGGAAGGGGTCGATGCGGTACTACGGCCTTGGCCCAACAATCAGTATCGAGGCCACATACGGCGGACACCAGAACATATATCCCGTCTATATCTACAACTCGCAGACGCACTCCATCGAGTTCCCCGTACCTCCCGAGCAGGGGCGCTACTACTCCTTCGGGGCCGACATATCGTTCCCGCTCATGTTCGACTGCGGCCACCACATACGTTACCTCGTGGCGTCGGCATCGTGGAGCTATTCGAACGGCCTTGTTGCCGACACCGGACGCCTGCATATAGGCGAGGGGGGCATAAGCAATGTCGCAACGATAGGATACAAGAAGGGGCTCCATCTGACTGCCTTCTCGCTCGGGTATCAGGACATGACGCGCATGGCACACCGCGACTTCGCCACGCCGTGGGGCCTCGTCGCCTCGGCCACCTACGCCATGAACCCCGCCGACAGCCGCTTCGACGACCTCATATCGCTCTACGCCAAGACCTACACGCCGGGACTGATGCCTCACAACAGCCTCACGCTCGAAGCGGCATACCAGACCTCCTTCGGAGGTTTTTCGAGCAGGGATGCGCTCTCGGCCCTGACATTCAACGCCACGCGGCTGCTGCCACGCGGATTCTACACCACGCAGATCGAAAACAAGCACTACATCGCCGCCTCGATAAACTACCAGCTGCCCTTGTGCTACCCCGACGGGGGCCTGCACGGCATAATATACTTCAAACGCATACGCGCCAACTTCGGTTTCGACTACGCGCAGTTCCGCCGCGTATATGTCATCGACAACCGCCTTCGCGAGCGGTGGCACCGCATCAACTCGTGGGGCGGCGACCTGACATTCGACGTCAACCTGCTCAGCCAGCCCGCCTCGGCGACCATAGCCTTCACCCTCTCGCTCTACCGTCCGAGCGAGGGCGGCGTGTACTTCTCGGCAGGCATGGCTCTGCCCTTCTGACACGCGCGACACCGCCCGACAGGGCCCTTTTCAGACATGGTTTTTCAGACGCTGTCGGTTCCGTAGCACCCCTCATGACACGTCCGATAACCCTTACGCGTGCACGCGTGCGCCCGAAAGGTGTCCGAACGTCGCATTTTGTCGAAATAAATTTATACCTTTGCACGTTGGGGCATAGAGGCTCCCTCACACAATCCGACTTCAGATGGACATAAAACGTGCGATAAAGGACAAGAACAACATAATCAAGGCCCTGTGGATCGTGGCCTTCGCGCCCGTGGCGCTCATCTTCCTCATGCTGCTGCTGGCGGCGACGGGTCTCTTCGGCCGCATACCCTCGTTCGAGGAGCTCGAGAATCCCAAGAGCAACCTCGCTACCGAGATCTACGCCGAGGACGGACACGTCATCGGCACCTTCTTCGTGCAGAACCGCTCCTATGTGCAGTATGCCGAGCTCTTCCCGCAGGACTCATCGCTCATACTCACCCTCGACGGCTATCACGTACCGCCCGTTGTGGCGGCGCTCATCGCAACAGAGGATGTGCGTTTCCGCAACCACTCGGGTATCGATATCCCGTCGCTCTTCCGCGTGGGTATCAAGACCGTCATGCTGCAACGCCACTCGCAGGGCGGCGGCAGCACCATAACCCAGCAGCTGGCCAAGAACCTCTTCCCGCGCGACACGGCAAGCAACCGCAGCAAGGTGGGCCGTACGTTCAAGCTCGTGCAGTCGAAGTTCAAGGAGTGGATCACGGCGCTCAACTCGAATACAACTACACCAAGGAGGAGATCGCCGCCATGTATCTCAACACGGTGGCATACGGCTCGAACGCCTACGGCATCAAGTCCGCCGCCAGCACCTTCTTCGGCAAGACGCCCGACGAGCTGAACATACAGGAGGCGGCCGTACTCGTGGGCGTGGTGAACGCCCCCACGCGCTACTCTCCCGTACGCAACTATGACAACTCGCTTGCGCGCCGCAATCTGGTGCTCGACCGCATGCGCGCCGCCGGTGCCATAACCCGCAAACAGTGCGACTCGCTCTCGGCGCTGCCCATAACGCTCAACTACCAGCCCATATCGCACAACGACGGGCAGGCGACATACTTCCGCGAGATGCTGCGTCAGGTGATGACGATGCAGCGCCCCACGCGGCGGCAGTTCCTCAACGACTGGGACTACGAGCAGGCGGTAAAGCAGTATGACGAGAACCCGATCTACGGCTGGTGCCTCAAGAACACCAAGGCCGACGGCACGCCCTACAACATCTACCGCGACGGCCTGCGCATATATACCACGATCAACCCCACGATGCAGCGCTACGCCGAGCAGGCTATGCAGAAGCAGCTCGAGACCGTCATCCAGCCCACCATCGACCGTCAGGTTGCGGCCACGGGGTACTCTTCCAAGGCACCACGGCCGAGGAGCGCGAGCAGATCGTCATGCGCGCCATAAGGGCTCGGAGCGCTACCGCCAGATGCGCAAGGAGGGCGTCGCGGAGAAGGATATCATGGCCTCGTTCGACCGCAAGTGCGAGATGCGCGTCTTCACCTTCAAGGGCGAGCGCGATACCGTCATGACACCGCGCGACTCGATCCTCCACCACAAACGCATCATGCGCGCCAGCTTCGTGGCGATGGACCCCCGCACGGGCCACGTCAAGGCATACATCGGCGGCCCCAACTTCCGATACTTCAAGTACGACATGGCAAAACAGGGCAAACGTCAGATCGGATCTACCGTGAAGCCCTTCATCTACACCTTCGCCATCGACCACCTCGGCCTTACGCCCTGCACCATGGCTCCCAACCTCCCCGTCTCGATCGAGACCACCGGCGGGAATATGGTCGCCCAAGGAGGCCGGCAAGGTCGAATATGACGGTGTGCTGCACCCGCTCTACTGGGGTATGGCCAACTCGCGAAACAACTACTCGGCGTGGATCATGAAGCAGGCCAAACAGCCCGAGGCCGTGGCCGACTTCATCCACAACATGGGCATACGCAGCTACATATACCCCGCCTACGCATTGTGTCTCGGATCGTTCGACTCGAATGTCTTCGAGCTTGTAAGCGCCTACTCGACCTTCGTCAACGAGGGCGTATATACCGAGCCTATCTTCGTCACCCGCATTGAGGACCGTCAGGGCAACCTCATCTCGACCTTCATACCCAAGTCGCAGGACGCCATCAGCAAGACTACGGCATACACCATGCTCACCATGCTGCAGCGTGTCATCACGGCCGGTACGGGAGGGCGTCTCGGATGGCAGTTCGGCATGCAGAACATGGACATCGGAGGCAAGACCGGAACCTCGAACGAGAACCGCGACGCATGGTTCATGTGCGTGACCCCGACGCTCGTGGCCGGAGCATGGGTCGGAGGCGAGGACCAGTCGGTACACCGCACCGCCGGCGGCGAGGGCAGTGTCATGGCCTTGCCCATCGTGGGCGAGTTCCTCAAGTCGGCATACGCCGACCCCCGTCTGGGCATGAGCCGCAACGCCAAGTTCATCCGTCCCGACGGCTGGGAGCCATACGACTGTCCGAGTGCCGTCGAACCCTCAGCAGCCGCAACACAACAATCCGAGGATGAGTTTTTCGATTGATCCGAACGGCCGCCGCAGCGACGAGCAAGCAAACGCAGAGTATAACCAAACAGGTATTCAACAGATATGAAAATTGCAATCGTAGGCGCCAGCGGCGCCGTGGGACAGGAGTTCCTCACCATCCTCAACGAAAGAACCGATTTCCCCGTAGACGAGCTGCTGCTCTTCGGATCGCAGCGCAGTGCGGGACGTACATACCCCTTCCGCGGTCGCGAAGTCAAGGTACAGCTCCTGCAGCATGACGACGCCTTCAAGGGCGTGGACATAGCCCTCGCGTCGGCAGGCGCCGGCACCTCGAAGGAGTTCGCCCAGACCATAACCAAATACGGCACCCTCATGATCGACAACTCGAGCGCCTTCCGTATGGATGCGGACGTGCCTCTGGTCGTCCCCGAGGTCAATCCCCGCGATGCGCTCAACGCCCCGCGCAACATAATCGCCAACCCCAACTGCACCACCATACAGATGGTCGTGGCGCTGAATGCCATAGAGAAGGTATCGCACATACGCCGCGTACATGTCGCCACCTATCAGTCGGCCAGCGGCGGCGGCGCGCAGGCCATGGCCGAGCTGCGCACGCAGCATGCCCAGATCGTGGCGGGCGAGGAGCCTACGGTCGAGAAGTTCGCATACCAGTTGGCCTACAACGTCATTCCCCATATCGACGTCTTCACCGACAACGACTACACCAAGGAGGAGATGAAGATGTACCACGAGACGCGCAAGATCATGCACTCCGACATCGAGGTGTCGGCCACGTGCGTGCGCGTGCCCGTGATGCGTGCCCACTCGGAGAGCATCTGGGTCGAGACCGAGCGTCCCGTCACCCCCGACGAGGCCCGCAAGGCATTTGCCAAGGGGCCGAAGGCGTTGTGCTGATGGACAACCCCGCAGAGAAGGTCTACCCGATGCCCCTCTTCATCGCAGGCAAGGATCCCGTATATGTGGGCCGCATACGCCGCGACCTGACATCGGCAAACGGTCTGGTCTTCTGGTGCGTCGCCGACCAGATCAAGAAGGGCGCCGCCCTCAACGCCGTGCAGATCGCCGAGTGGCTCATCCGCAACCGCAAGTAAACCGCACAACGCGTATATATATGACAATGGACGGAAGGGTTAGCTTTCCGTCCATTCTCTTTTCCGTCATTTCGTTTCCGCGCGCCTGCGGCTCCGCTACCGTGCCGACATGACACCCTTGCGGGGCGAGGCGTCGAGACGTATGGCGATGAATACGAGTATGGTGAAGGCCACAAGCGACGAGCCGCCGTAGCTGAGGAACGGAAGCGGGATCCCCATAACGGGGAAGATGCCGACCGTCATGCCGACGTTTACCATCACGTGGAACAGAAGTATGGCCGAGACGCAGTAGCTGTATATACGGCTGAAAGGCTCCTCCTGCCGCTCACCCATGCGCATAAGCCGCAGGATAAGCGCACAGAGCAGTCCCAGCACCACCATCGACCCGACGAAGCCCCACTCCTCACCTACGGTACAGAAGATGAAGTCGGTGTGCTTCTCGGGGACGAAGTTGTACTTTATCTGCGTGCCCTGCATGAATCCCTTGCCGAAGAGGCCGCCCGAGCCGATGGCGATCTTCGACTGGTTGACGTTGTAGTCGGCGCCGTGGGGGTCGCTCACTATGCCGAGGAAGCTGAGGATACGTTCACGCTGGTGGGGCTGGAGGATCGTCTCGAATATCATGTCAGCCGTAGGCACGAAGATCATCGACCCGACGAAGAGTGCCAGCGTCACGAAGATGGCCGAGATATTCTTGCGCAGGGCATATACCGCGGCCGCCACTACCGCTACTGCCATCACGATGACGGCGCAGACGTATGCACTGAGCGCCCCCTCCCAGAACAATACCGACACCAGATAGAGCAGAGCCGAGGCGAGCGTCACCGAGGCCAGAAAGACCGCATGGGCGCGCCACGCGCCGATCATCATGGCATCCGAGACGGTGAATATTATCACCAGCAGCGCGAGCAGGAACAGCGGCGTGAAGAGGAACGAGAATATGAACAGTGCCGCCACCAGAATGATGGGTATGCAGATCCACTTGTTCAGCCCCTCGCGGTAGAGCACGAAGAGGAACGAACAGAGCACCACGCCCGAGCCGGTATCGTTCTGCAGGACGATGATGGCCAGCGGCAGCAGTATGACGAATGCCACGCGCAGCAGGTCGCCCGTACGGCGTATCGAGAAGGAGTAGTTGCTCATCATGCGGGCCACGGCCAACGCCGTGGCTATCTTGACGAACTCTACGGGCTGTACACGCACAGATCCGAACTCGAACCACGCCTTGGCGCCGTTGACCTCGCGGCCGAACAACAGCACCGCCACCAGAAGCACGATACCCGCGGCATAGGCATAGTAGGCATACATGTGGTAGTAGCGGGCATCGAGCAGCAGGATCACGAGTGCCGCGCCGAACGCCGCGGCGATCCATACCGCCTGTTTCATGTAGAAGTGCTCGAGCGAGAAGAAGCCGCTGATCGTATCGTCGTACGAGGCCGAAAGGATGCTCACCATACCCGCCGCGACAAGCAGCAGGTAGAGGATGACGGCCACGCGGTCGACACCCTCGAACAATGACATCTGACGGTTATTTCCTATCCTCGGCATATATCGGGTAATAGATGTTATAGGCCTTCACCTGCTCAACCAGCTGCGGGCGGGTGATGGTGTCGGTAAGGTAATACTCCTCCAGCAGGCTGGCTATGGGCAACGCTATCGTGGCGCCGAAACCGCCGTTCTCGACATACACCGAGATGGCAATACGCGGGTTGTCCTTCGGCGCGAAGGAGAGGAACGTCGAGTGGTCACGGCCGTGCGGGTTCTGTGCCGTACCCGTCTTGCCGCAGACGTCGAGTCGGCAGGCAGGCACGCCACGAGGTGCCCGCACCCGGGACGTTCACTCCGCGCCACATACCTTCGACTATGGGTTCAAAATATCGCGGATCGACCTTCGTGTACTGCTTCTCGTAGAAGCGGCGGTCGATCGAATCCTGACCCTCGATCTGCTTGATGATATGAGGTATGTAGTAGTATCCGCGGTTTGCCACCGTCGCTGCAAGGTTGGCCATCTGCAGCGGCGTACAGCCCAACTCGCCCTGCCCGATCGAGAGCGACAGCACCGTCAGCGAACTCCACGAACCGCGGTAGCGCTTGTCGTAGAACTCCCTGTCGGGGACATATCCCGGGCCCTCGCCCAGAAAATCGGAATCGAGTTTGCGGCCGTAGCCGAAGCTGCGGACATAGTCGCCCCACACCTCAATGCCCTCCTTGACGCTGCCGTACTTGCGGTTGTCGATTATGTCGCGGAAGACATAGCAGAAATAGGCGTTGCACGACTGCGCCACGGCGTTGCGCAGGTCGAGCGGCGAAGCGTGCGAGTGGCACCCCTGATGCACGCGCCCCACACTGTAACCCTCGTGACACGGATATTTCGTCTCGGGCGTCAGCACACCCTCCTGCATGCCGATAAGTCCCTGCACCAGCTTGAAGGTCGAGCCCGGCGGATATTTGGCCTTCACGGCGCGGTTGAACAGAGGCTGGCGCTTGTTGCGCAGCATGCGCATATAGTTGTTGCCGCGCTCGCGCCCCACCAGCTCGTCGGGATCATACGTCGGCGAGGAGGCCATAACCAGAATCTCGCCCGTCGCGGGCTCGATGGCCACCACAGCCCCCACCTTGCCCACCATGAGCTCCTCGGCAAAGGCCTGAAGGCGTGCGTCGATCGTACACATCAAGCGCTTGCCCGGCACGGGCAGCGAATCGAACGCCCCGTCCATATATGATCCCTTGATTGCGCCGTGGGTATCCACCTCGACGACCTTCACGCCGTCCTTGCCGCGCAACTCCTTCTCGTAGGCGGCCTCCACGCCCGTCATGCCCACATAGTCGCCCGCGCTGTATTCGGGATTGCGCTTGATATAATCCTCGTTAACCTCGCCGACATACCCCAGAAGGTTGCCGCCGATCTTGCGCGGATATTGGCGCACGGTGCGGTAGACGGTATAGAAGCCCGGGAAATTGCACTCTTCGAAGCGCAGCTTCACCTCCTTCGGGACATAGTTCAGGACCAGCGTAGGCGCTCGCGGGCGCATACGGGCATTACGCAACACCGATTCGAGTTTCTTGCGCTCGATGCCCACAATGTTGCAGAAACGCGTCGTGTCGAAACCCTCACGTCCGATATCACGGTAGACCACCATCAGGTCGTAACACTCCTTGCTCTGCACCAGATACTCGCCGCGGCGGTCGACAACCTCGCCGCGCGGAGCATACTGCACCTCGTACCGCAGCACGTTGCCCGCAGCCAGACGCTTGTATTTCGAGTCTACGAGCTGGATATAGCCTATGCGCAATGCCAGCACGGCAAAGATGCCGAGCACCACCGCCCGCAATATCCTGCGTCTTACATATACGTCATTGTCAGCCATAACATCCGCCCCCCTCCGTTCACTTGTTCAGAATCTTCTCGATGAAGAGCCGCACGAAATACCATGCCAACAGGAACGTGGCCGCGCCGCTCACCGCCAGCCGCAGCAGTATGTGCGGCAGATGGCGCAACGATAACGTCTCCATGAAGAAGAATATTGCACAGTGCAGCATCACCATCACCCCGATGTACCACGCCAGACTCTTCGTCGTGATACGGTACAGAGCCGGCAGCGTATCGTCGGGGCCCACCGTGCGGCCGCAGGTGGCGTTTATGACCAGCGGGCGGAAGAATCCCACCGCCGTAGCAGCTATGACGTTCAGGCCGTCGGTACCTGTCATGGCATCCATAACAACACCCAGCAGCGCCGACGTCAACACAACCCATACGGGTTTGGTATCCACCGGCAGCAGTATGATGAAGACCGAATAGAGCAGCGGATGGAAATATACCCCCAGCGAGATGTTGTCCAGAACGAATATCTGCAACAACACCGCCACGACGAATACTCCCGCGTATGATATGATGTTCTTGAACATAAATTTTCTTTTACCGCTTTCTACTCTTCACGCCGCAGACAACTCTCTTACATGTACATGCCGCAGATCACACTTCCAGCACTCTCCATTTCATTACTCGCCTTCTCCGGCACTTTACTCACTCTCTCCTACACATTACTCTCTATTCTCTCTCCACCCCGTTACTCACCCTCTCCTACACATTACTCTCGCTCCGGCCAAATACTCTCGCTCCCCTTGATTCCATCATCTTCCTCTGCCGCCTCGGCTCCTTCTTGGCCATGTCTGCGTACTCTATTCATCTTCCCCCCCCTCCTGTACGGCCGCTACGGCTGCATCTCCATGCCTGCGCTCTGGCCCGATTCGGCCTCGCCCTCGAGGGTCGACATCTCGCCGAAATCCATATTCTCGATAAGGATGACATTACCCAGACGCGTCATGTCGGCCGCAAGACGTATCTTCACATCGTATGCCGTCTGGCTGTCGTTCAGCTCGAAGCTCTCCACATAGCCGATCTTCACGTCGGCGGGGAAGTAGTGCGACAGTCCCGACGATACGACCTCCGCCCCCACCTCGATCTCGGCATACTTCGACAGCTCGGTCATGTCGACCTCGTACGGGCTTGCCCCGCTCCACGATATCGACCCGAAGTGGTCGTCGCCCACGATCTTGCCGCTGGTACGGAAGTCGGTATTCAGCAGCGGCAGCACCACGGAGTAACGCTCCGAACACCCGACCACATACCCCACCATCGCCCCGTCGGGCGTAATGACGGCCATGTCGGTCATCACGCCGTGCATCAATCCGCGGTTGAGCGTAATGAAGTTACGGTCGCGGTTTATCGAGTTGGCCACCGTGCGTGCCGTCATGTAGCGGTACTGCGACATACCCTCCAGCCCCACGCCGAGCGTATCGGCCGCGATGGCCGCAGCCAGAGAGTCGGTCTGCGCCGCTGCCGCCATCTCGCGGTAGGCCGACAGGCGCCCCTCGAGCTCGGCGACGCGCGCCGTCAGCATGTCGTTCTCACGCCGCAGCGTGAAGAAGTGCTTTATGCCGAAGAAGGTGCTCTGCACCGACCCCGTCACACGGTTGGCATAGGAGAGGATCTTGGCTTGGGTGTAATATGACGAATGCGCATAATAATTGAGTGCTATTGCCTCGATAACGATGAACAATAGCACAACATATATTCTGCGTATGAACTCTATAAGCTTATACATGACAATTCTCCCTTCATCCCACTCTCGGCGGCACACGCCGCCGCTGCGCAACGCCGCCACGCCCCGAGGCGCGGCCGCCACGTCACTTCATCAGGAACGAGAACTTGTCGATATTCTTCAGAGCGATTCCCGTACCGCGGGCGATTGCGCGCAACGGGTCCTCGGCTATGTGGAACGGCAGACCCGACTTGTCCGACAGACGCTTGTCGAGACCCTTGATCAGGGCGCCGCCGCCGGCAAGGTAGACTCCGTTCTTGACGATATCCGCATAGAGTTCGGGGGGCATGGTCTCAAGCACCTTCATCAGCGCGGCGTCGAGCTTCACCAGAGACTTCTCCATGGCGTAGGCGATCTCGTTGTAGCTCAGCGTCACGGTCTGCGGCAGCGCCGTGAGCATGTTCGGGCCCGTGATGACGTAATCCTCGGGCTCCTCCTCCAGTTCGGGCACCGCGGCGCCGATCGAGCACTTGATGGCCTCGGCCGTACGCTCGCCGATACGTATGTTGTGCTGCTGGCGCACATAGTTCTGAATGTCGGCCGTGAATACATCGCCCGCGATGTTTATCGACTCCGAGCAGACGATGCCGCCCAGAGATATGCAGGCTATCTCCGACGTACCGCCGCCGATGTCGATCACCATGTTGCCTTCGGGGGCCTCGACATCCAGACCGGCGCCCAGAGCCGCAGCCATGGGCTCGAAGATCATGTAGACGTCACGGCCGCCGGCATGCTCGGCCGAGTCGCGCACGGCGCGGATCTCGACGTTGGTCGAACCCGACGGTATGCATATCATCATGCGCAGCGACGGCGAGAACATGCTGCTCGACGTGCGCACCTTCTTGATCAGGCCGCGCAGCATGAGCTCCGTGGCGTTGAAGTCGGCGATCACGCCGTCCTTGAGCGGACGGATGGTCTTTATGTTGGGATTAGTCTTTTCGTGCATCTGACGGGCCTGCTGGCCTATGGCGACCAGTTTTCCCGTGTGTACGTCCAGAGCCACGATCGACGGTTCGTCGACGACGACCTTGCCGTTGTATATTATCAGAGTATTGGCCGTCCCGAGGTCGATGGCCAGCTCCTGTGTCAATGAAAAAAAGCCCATAAGTATTTCGTATTTAACCCGCTGATTATCAAAGTTTACGCGACGTAAAAAACAGGCCGCTCCCGCCGCTCGCGGGCCGCAGCCTTCATCGCTCCACAAAGGTAGGAAAAAGATAGATAAGTTTTGCAAGGCCTTTCCAACTTTTTTAGGAAATTTTTAGCTACTTTTGCACGGTTAAGAGCTACGCATCAGCCTCATGGAAAAGAGCCAATCGAAATGTGCCGTCATCGGTTACGGCAGTTGGGCTACGGCCATCGTCAAGATCTTCGCCGAGAACGGCGTGCGGGTCGCATGGCACATACGCAACCCCGAAGTGCTGGCATCGGTGCGCGAGGAGGGCCGCAACTGCAAGTATCTGCGCGACGTGGATCTCGACACCTCCCGCATGGAGCTCTCCGACGACATTAACACCGTAGTGCGCGATGCCGACACCGTCGTCATGGCAATGCCCTCGGCCTTCACCAAGACATTCCTCGAACCGCTGACAACACCCTTGGCCGACAAAACCGTCATCTCGGCCGTCAAGGGCATAGTGCCGGGCGAATACCTCTCGGTCGCGGGCTACCTCATACGCCGCTACGACATACCCGAACATCAGATGGCTCTGGTCACCGGCCCCTCGCACGCCGAGGAGGTGGGCATGGGACGCCTCTCGTACCTTACGGTCGTGGGCACCGACCCGACGCTCCGCGAGCAGGTGGCACACATGTTCGAGCGCCCATACATACGCATCTCCCACTCCGAGGATATCTTCGGCGTGGAATATGCAGCAATCATGAAGAACATCTACGCTCTGGCCGTGGGCATGGCCGTGGGTCTGGGCTACGGCGACAACTTCATCGCCGTACTCATAGCCAACTGCGCCGCCGAGATGGAGCGCTTCCTCGCCGCATACGCCCCACAGCAGCGCAACATCTGCGCGTCGGCATATCTGGGCGACCTGCTGGTGACAAGCTACTCGACCTACAGCCGCAACCGCCGCCTCGGCCTGCTCATAGGCCGCGGCTGCACCGTGCGCAGCGCCATGAACGAGATGACGATGGTGGCCGAGGGGTACTACGCCGCCGAATGCATACGACACATCGCGTCGCACTCCGCCACCGAGCTGCCGATAGCCGATACGGTCTACGAGATACTCTACCGTAACGCCTCGGCACGCCGCAAGATGCGGGAGCTGACGCACAAACTGATATGATAACAACAGTCATAAACCGTTAAAATTTTCCAAACGATGAGTTCAATCAAACTGGACATCGCCAAGTCGGGAGTCGTCATCACCGAGCAGATGAAGGCTCAGGCGCAGCAGGCGAACGAACTGCTCCATTCGGGCAAGGGTGCGGGCAGCGATTTTCTGGGATGGGTACACCTCCCCTCGTCGATAGACGACGCACAGATCGCCGCCATCGAGGCGCAGGCCGAGAAGCTCCGCGCCAAGGCCGAAGTGGTCATCTGCATCGGCATCGGCGGCTCGTATCTGGGCGCCAAGGCCGTCTATGAGGCCATGAACAACTCGTTCGAGTACCTGCGCCGCAAGCATGAGAACCCGACGGTACTCTTCGCCGGACAGAACATCTCGGAGGATTACACCTACGAGCTGCTCGACGCCGTGAAGGACTATTCGATCGCCGCCATCGTCATCTCTAAGTCGGGTACCACGACCGAGCCCGCCATAGCATTCCGCATCATCAAGGCCGAGATCGAGAAGCGTTACGGCAAGGAGGATGCCGCCACGCGTATCGTTGCCGTCACCGACAAGGCGCGCGGCGCACTGAAGACCCTCGCCACAAACGAGGGATACCCCACCTTCGTCATCCCCGACGACGTGGGCGGCCGTTTCTCTGTCCTCACGCCCGTGGGCCTGCTGCCGCTGGCCGTAGCCGGTGTCGACATCAAGGCTCTCGTAGCCGGAGCCACCGCCATGGAGAAGGCTACCGACGCCGCGGTCCCCGTCGACGAGAACATCTCGGCACAGTATGCCATCGTCCGCAACGAGCTCTACCGCGAGGGCAAGAAGACCGAGATTCTCGGTTCGTACGAGCCCAAGCTCCAGTATGTGGGCGAGTGGTGGAAGCAGCTCTACGGCGAGAGCGAGGGTAAGGACGGCAAGGGTATCTTCCCCGCCAGCGTAACCCTCACGGCCGACCTCCACTCGATGGGTCAGTACATTCAGGAGGGCGAGCGCACCCTCTTCGAGACCATCATCTCGGTGGCCGAGTCGAAACACACGGTCAAGGTCGAGAGCGACGCCGAGAACCTCGACGGCCTGAACTATCTGGCCGGCAAGCGCATCTCGCAGATCAACCACATGGCCGAGCTGGGCGTACGGCTGGCTCACATCGACGGCGGCGTGCCCAACATCCGCGTCGAGATCCCGACCATCGACGCCGAGTCGCTCGGCGCCCTGATCTACTTCTTCGAGAACGCCTGCGGCATCAGCGGCTACGTGCTGGGCGTGAACCCCTTCGACCAGCCCGGCGTCGAGGCCTACAAGAAGAACATGTTCGCCCTGCTCGACAAACCCGGATACGAGGAGGAGTCGAAGCGCATCAAGGCTCGTCTCTAAAGAGACTTCGTCCGATAATAACGAGAGCGTCGTCACCCGTCAGGGCAACGACGCTCTATTATTTATTCTCTTGTTCGGAAACCTCTATTCACATATCCTTATATCCACGTGCCCGCTACGGCACGGGGTCATATCCGCTGCCGCCCCACGGATGGCAGCGCAGCAGCCGTTTGAGCGTAAGCCATCCCCCTTCAGCGGGCCGTACTTGCGCAGCGCCTCGACGGCATATTGCGAACATGTAGGGCCATAGCGGCACGACGGCGGCGTGTAGGGCGATATGCAATATTGGTAGAACTTCACCAGCAGGATGAACGGCAGCGAGCAGAGACGCCTAAATCCGCGTACGAATCCGCTCCAAGATACGTTGCACGGCATAAGCTATACTCCTGTAAGATTGACACTCCTTGACCGAATAGACCAGCGCCACGTCGATCTCGACGCCCGCCTCGCGCACGCTGCGACGCAATGCCTCGCGGCTCAAACGATAAGCCTCGCGCGTACGGCGCTTGAGCAGGTTGCGGCGGTTTGCCCGCTTGTGGAACTTCTTGGGAACAGAGAAGAGTACCTCAACAGACCCCTCTGCACGACCGCCGGGACTATTATCTACAAGATCCGAAACGACTCCGGCGGCATCCGCCTTGCCGGCACACTCCGTACGGGGTTTGGTCACATGGTACATGTATCGGAACGGATAGACAAATCCTCCCTCACCCTCGGTAAAGAGACGCCGCACGGCTCCCAGCGAACGCAGGCGCTCGCTGCGGGGCAGCGTGTGATCCGATATGGATTGTCGATCGTTCATCCGGATGATTTTTAACGGCAGACACCTGCGATAACGGCATCTGCCCGCAGGATTATTCCGGCCCTTACGGACGGTGGCGTACGCGGCTCTTCTTGGCCAGCTTGCTCTGCTGCGAGCGGATGAACTCCTCCTTTGCCGAGTCGCTCTTCGCCTCCACCTCGGCAACCTCCTCGCCGCGGCTCAGCTTGCCGATATATAGATCCAGCGCCTTGGCCATCGAGGGCGCCTCGGGCGACGGGGCCGAAGCACGTACCTTGAGGCCCGCACCCAGAGCGGCACGAAGCGTCGCATCGCCGAAGGTCGCAACCACAGGCAGGGCATCCACACCGAAACTCTCAACTACGGTCTTCACGTCCGAAGGCGAGTAGAGCGCCATCACGTCGTAGTCGGCGGGACGTATGCCCTCCATGTCGGCAGCTACCGTCATCGCAAGAATCACGGGATCGAAGTTGATCTTCAGCTTGGCCAGCGCCTCGGGCAGCTCGGGCTTGTGGGGCTCGCTCAACGCCAGCAGGAACCGCTCGGCCTTGTGCTTGATGATGAGTTCCAACAGTCCCGTGAACGATCCGTCGGCAAAGGATATCTTGCGTTTGCGGTAGATTATGTACTTCTGCAGGTAGAGCGCCACGGCCTCCGTATTGCAGATATACTTCATGGTCTCGGGTACCGTTATACGCGCCTCCTCGCACACGCGGAAGAAGCTGTCGACGGTGGTACGCGAGGTGAATATCACGGCCGTATGGTCGAGTATCTCGATCCTCTGCGCGCGGAACTCCTTGAGGGTGACACCCACGACACGTATCAAAGGCTTATAGTCTATCTCCACACCGTATTTTGTCGCCAGATCGTAGAAAGGCGACTTCTCTATCACCGCGGGGCGCGGTTGCGATATAAGTATTTTCTTTACCATTCGCTAAGCCAAAAATTACTATCCCATGCGTACGACAATCTGCCACAAGAGTGTAAACGGCATGATTTCGACGATGCAAAGGTACAAAATCCAATGCAAAATTGAAATTTTTTTAGAATTAAAGAGCGTAACGCTCTCACGGACATACATCACCACGGCGACGGCGGCCGCGAGGCACGCCACGCGCAGCCACACTTCGCCGCCCGTGCCGCCGTTCATCTGCCACATCAGTACGGGCGGCAGCACGATGACCGTCGCCAGCACGAAATATATGAGCCGTATCCGCAGCAGCACGGCCATCGTCGACCACGAACGCGTGATACCGCCCGCCACGGCCAGCATGGCATACTGCACCGCCACGACGGCCACGAATGCCGCCATCGCGGCAAACGGAAGCGCCACACGCGCATACGGCCCCACCGCCTCCCACGCCACCGTGCGGTCGGCCCACAGCGAGGCGATGGCGCCCAGCGTACAGGTGCCTATAAGGAACAGCTTCCCGAGAAAACCGTAGAATATCTCGCTGCGGCGGCGTTCGAGCATACGTTCCGAGGGTGCCACGCTGCGGCGGAACACCGACCCGAAGAGTGCGCGCACGTCGTCGAAATAACGGTAGAGACAGAAAAAGTAGAGAAAGACGACCACCGCCACCAGCAGGTTCTGCACCACATCCCCCGCCATCTCGGCCAATGTGGCCCGCATTGCCGTCGGTCACCGCCGCTACTACAGCCGCGACATGCCCGTCGGCCGCCCCCGCCGCCCCCGCAGAGAGCGTATCGGCAGCCAGAGATACAGTATCGGCCGCGCCAGAAAGCGAATCGCCCGCAACAAAAACGGAATCGCCCGTCAAGGAAAGGGAATCGCCTGCAATGGAGAGCGAGTCTCCGGCGACGGGGAGGGAGTCGGCCGCATGAGTGATCATATCGGATGCAGGCTGTACCGGAGCGTCGGCCGCCGACAGTCTATCCGACAAGAGCGTCACCGTATCGCGCTGCGCGCCGTAAGAGAGCGAGCTCTCATCCCCGAACATCGTTGCGGCATCCACGTCGCGGAAGATCTCCCGCGCATGGCGCCACCGCTCCGCTATCGCCCGCAGACCCTCCTGCGTAAAGGCCCCGACGCGCTCCTGAGCCGTGGCATAAAGCCCCTGCGGCGGTGTGAGCGTGTCGGCCGCAGACGTGAGGTCCGAAGCCTCCGTGCGCCCGCACCACGGCTCCGCCAGACGCCGCAACTCGGCTGCGGGCAGCGTATCGAGACGCACACGCAGAAGTGAATCGACTTGCGACACCATCACTCGAATACTCGTTTAAGGGTTATGCGGAACGTCGTGCCGCGCCCGACCTCCGACTCCGCCACGGCGATCTTGCCCTGATGGTAGTCCTCGACGATACGGTGCGAAAGCGAGAGCCCCAGACCCCAGCCGCGGGTCTTGGTCGTGAATCCCGGTTCGAAGATACGCTTCCAGTTGCTCTTGGGTATGCCCTTGCCCGTATCCTTGACATCGATGGTCACAGTCTTCTCGTTGGCGCGGATCGCCACATCGATGTCGCCGTGGCCCTGTATGGCATCCAGAGCATTCTTCAGAAGGTTCTCCACAACCCACTCGAACAGCGCCACATTGAGGTTCGCCTTCACGGGCGCCATGGCAAGACCGTTGTACGAGAGGGTCACGTTGCGCGGGATGCGCTTGCGGAAATACATGATCGTCTCACCCACAACCTCATTCACGTTCGTAGGCGTGAGCACCGTCTCCGAACCGATCTTCGAGAAGCGGTCGACGATCTTGAGCAGGTGAGCCATATCCTTGTTCATCTCCTCGACTACCATCGGATCGACATTCTGCGTACGCAGATACTCGATCCACCCCAGAAGCGACGAGGTGGGCGTACCGAGCTGGTGCGCCGTCTCCTTCGCAAGGCCTATCCACACACGGTTCTGCTCGTCCTGCTTGGTGGACTGCAACGCTATGTAGGTGAAGACGATGAATATGGCTATTATGACCCACTGCACGTAGGGAAAGTAGTAGAGCGCCCGCAGCAGCGACGACTTGCCGTAGAAGATGATGTGGCTGCGGTTGCTCATCCACATCATCCGCACCGTGCGCGGCGTATTCTCCTCCGTCAGTTCGTTCAGCTTGCGGCGGAACTTCTCGGGGTCCTTGATCACATCCTCCGGAATACGGTTATAGGATACAAGGTTCAGGTCCTGATCGGTGATGATGAAGGGGATGTTGTTCTGCGTGCTGACGATATGCGATATGAGCGGGTCGGTCATGTAGTCGCCGAAATACTCGCGGCTCACACGCTCCATGGCCGCCACCCACAGCTCCACATCGTGCTGCTCCTTCTGTTTGAGCACGTTGGCCAGCTTGTTGGTGTAGACGAGCGACACCACAGCCAGAATCATGCCTATCACCAGCACCGATATGCGGCTGCGAAACGAGAATTTACTGCTATGACCAAATATCTTCATTCGCTCTTGACACTCTTGATCTTCTCTTGCATTCGGGCCTACACTCAGCCTCTCCCAACCTCTCTACGCCCAGTCTCTCCCAACCTCTCTACACCCAGTCTCTCTCAATCTCTATTCACTCTCTCTACATTCACTCTCTCACTCCTCGACACTCAATCTTCCTCAATCTCCACCCCCGGGCTTGGATATGCCGGATGTCACGATTTATCCAGCCGCCCCGCGCAATCAGTTGCGCTCGGAATCCTGCTCGGTCAGGATCTTGTCGTAACGCGCGCGGTCGCCCAGCAGCTCCACGGCACGGATAACGGTACTGTCGGCAACGAGGTTGTGCTCCACCACGCCCTCGTAATAGTTGTGACGAAGGATGATGTCGTCGTTGAGCATGTCGGTGATCTCGGCGCGGTATGTACGCAGGTTGTCTGCCTTCTGGTCCTTGAGCTTGGTCTCGATCTGCTTCAGATCCTCGGCAAAGTCCGAATCGTAACGCTCCTCCTTGGCCGTGCGTTTCAGCAGGTCAAGAGCCATACGCGTCTTCGACTCGTAGGGCACATCCTTGTCGGCCATGAACTTGACGAAATCCTCGTAGTCACGATCCGTTATCGAGAATGTACGGTTGTCGACCTTCATGTCGGGATGGCGGCGCATATACTCGTCGAGGAAATCCTCGATATAACCCAGATTGTAGAGTATCATGGCGAAGGTGCTGATATACTCCGGCTCGATCTTGACGTCGGGCATCAGGCCCTTGCCGTCATATACCTTGCGGCCGTTGCGCGTGCGGAACTCGCTGATAAGCGAGTCGGGAATGATCTCGGCGCTGCCGTCGGCCTTGTGTTCCGAGTAGTTGATCTGCTGCACGCAGCGCCCCGACGGGATGTAATACTTGGCCGTGGTGAGTTTCAGATAGGAGTTGTATCCCAGCGGCACCAGCGTCTGCACCAGACCCTTGCCGAACGACCGCTGCCCCATCAGCACGGCGCGGTCGAGATCCTGCAGCGCGCCGCTTACGATCTCCGATGCCGAGGCCGTATTGTCGTTTATGAGCACCACGATCGGCGTATCGGGCAGAACGGGGTTCGACTCCGTGGCGTATGTGCGCTTCGACTGCTCCGAGCGACCCTTCATCGTTATGACCTCGGTGCCCTTGGGCACGAACATCGAGACGATCTTCACGGCCTCCGGCAGGCTGCCGCCGCCGTTGTCGCGGTAGTCAAGGATCAGACCCTTCAGGCGGCCATCCTTGCGCAGGCGCTCCACCGCCGCACGCATCTCGTCATAGCAGCCGTCCGTGAAGTCGTTGTGGCGGATATAGCCTATGCTGTCGGCAACAAAACCCGCATACGGCACGCCGGGGATGGTGATGCGCGCACGCTGTATCTCCATCTCCTCCACCTTGCCCGTCATCAGACGCTCGACGGCCAGCCGCACCGTCGTGCCGGGGGCGCCCTTCAGACGTGTCGAGATATCCTCCGTAGTGCTGTGGCTGACATCCACGCCGTCGATGCTGACGAAGCGGTCACCTATCTTCAGTCCCGCCAGATCCGACGGCGAACCCTTGTAGGGCTGTGCTATGACCACACCCGAGCTGTCGCGTTTCATGCGTATCAGGGCGCCGATACCGCCATACTTGCCCGTGGCCAAGACCTCGAACTTCGACATGTCATCCTCCGACATGTACTGCGTATATGGGTCCAGATTGCGCACCATGCCCGCGGCGCCGTCCTTCATGAACTTGTCGGGCGACACCTCGTCGACATACTGCAACGACAACTCGCGCATCATGTTGACCATGATCTCCATATTGCGGCCGAGGCCGAAATCGTCCTTCCCAGCGCGCAGACCCGTCACGGCCGCCGCCGCGACCAGCAGGGCCGCCCCGCCCTGAAGCAGGGCCCTTTCTATGTTTCGTTTCATCTTCTACTGTTATCCAAATACATCTCCAGACGATACGTCACGCGCGCCACGGCACGGCGTATGCCCGTAATCTCGATCCACTGTCCGTACTGCCGCACCTCGATACGGTCCTCCCCAGCAGCGTCAGACGCCGCACGATGTTGTCGGCACGGAAGAGCATACGGTCATCGGCCCACTCCACAAGACGGAAACCCGATGCACGGAACGCCTCGGTTATACGCTCGCCGTCCTGCTCCATCAGCGCCTCGACGCGGCGCGTGACGAACCCGAAACGGGGTATGCCGCCGAGAGCAGCACCACGGCCGCCACGAGCAGCCGCCCGCGCGTGGTCTGCAGCGTCACCATGACGGAATCCCATACCGAGACATCCATGCCCGACATACGCAGACTGAGCCACAATACGGCTACATATAAAACGCAGAAAGCGACAAAATATTTTATCGCACGAATCAGATACCTCATATCCAACATGTTATATCTACCGCCCCGGCCCTACCGCCTCTCATGCCGCAGTTGCCGCGGAACGCATTTTTCAACCTTTTTCCCTGTCGCCGTCCGCCGTATCGGGGCCCTTCACATCGGCCGCCGCATTCACGTCCGTTCCTCCGATCTTATCCGACGGGCCGCCGAAACGCTCGCGTATCACCTCCGCCACGCGCGTCATGAGCCATGCGGGTGTCGAGGTGGCGCCGCAGATACCAACACTCGAGCAATTCTCGAACCACTCGTCGCGCAGTTCGCTCTCCTCCTCGATATTGTAAGCACGGCTGTTGGCGCGGCGGCATACGTCGAACAGCACCTTGCCGTTGCTCGACTTCTTGCCGCAGACGAAGATCACCACATCGAACCGCTCGGCAAAGCGGCTAAGGTTACGCTCGCGGTTCGAGACGCGGCGGCAGATCGTATCGTCCACCGTCAGCATGCGCTCGTCGCCCAGACGCTCGCGCATCTTCTCCGCCAGCCGCCAGAAGAGATCGACGCTCTGCGTGGTCTGAGACAGGAAGAAGACCGGGCGCGTGAAGTCTATCGCCTGTAGGTCATCCTCGTTCTCCACCACGATCGTCGGCTCGTCGATCTGGCCCGTGAGCCCCACAACCTCGGCATGGCCGCGCTTGCCCAGAATCACGACTTGGCCGTTCACCTCATCCATACGCTTGTGCGCCGCCACGACCTTGCTCTGCAGCTGCGCCACAACGGGACATGTCGCATCGATGACGTGTATGCCCAGCTCGGCAGCCCGCCGGAAGGTCGAGGGGGGCTCGCCGTGTGCGCGGATGAAGAGACGGCGGCCGCTCAGCGACGGCATGTCGGCATAGGTCACCGTGCGCAGCCCCAGATGCTCCAGACGCAACACCTCCATGCGGTTGTGCACGATGTCGCCCAGCGAGAAGACCTCGCCGCCATACTCCTTGAGCGCAGACTCGGCCTTGGTGATGGCGCGAACCACACCGAAGCAGAATCCCGAATTGCTGTCTATCTCAACATACATACGCCGTTCCGTATTAACATTCACCCACCCGGCTGCCACGCCGCGCGCTATCTGCTGCACGCCTCCTCGTAGCGCTGCATGAACCACTCCATCTGCTCCTCGACGCTCATGTGGCTGTTGTCCAGCACTATGGCGTCATCGGCCTTGCGCAGCGGCGAGATGGCTCGGTGCATGTCGGCCTCGTCGCGCGCCAGAACGTTCGCCAGCACCTCCTCACGCGTGACCTTCATGCCCTTTGCCGTCAGCTCGGCATAGCGGCGGTCGGCACGCACCTCCGGGTCCGCCGTCATGAAGATCTTGAGCTCGGCATCGGGGAAGACTACCGTCCCGATATCGCGGCCGTCCATCACGACACCGCGATTGCGGCCCATACGCTGCTGCATGGCCACAAGTTTCTCCCGCACCTCGCGTATCGAGCTCACGCCGCTGACGCAGTTGCTCACCTCGATGGTGCGGATACGCCCCTCGGCCAGATCGCCGTTGACATATATGTCGCTCGCCCCGCGTTCGGGGTTGAAGCGGAAGGTTATCTCTATATCCCCGAGCAGCGAACGCACCGCGTCCTCATCCACAACACCCGAACGTATGGCCCCGTGGTCCAGCGCGTAGAGCGTCACGGCGCGGTACATGGCCCCCGTGTCGATGAAGATATATCCCAGACGCGCGGCTATGGCCTTGGCGAAGGTGCTCTTGCCGCACGACGAGAAGCCGTCGACGGCGATGATTATCTTTTTGTCGGTTCTGTTTTTCATCTGTGTGTTACAATCCATGCGGCAATACGGTAAAAAAAAGGTCGACAGAATCGTATATATGCCCAGCAGGGCGATGATGAGGCCCGCGACGTGGTTGATCGTGAGCATGTGCCGCGGGCGGAACCGGCGGCGGAACAGGTCGATGGTGAGCGTGAGCAGTATCCACCAAAGCACCGCCCCCAAGAAGAAACCCACGATGGTGGCGCCGCTGCGCAGCAGCGAGGCCACATCCTCCGAGCCGTCCATGCCCACGTTGAACATGGCGAAGAAGGCCAGAAGATAAGGTATGACCACCACGAAGTTGGCCAGCGTGAAGACGAACATCGACGAGAAGTCCTGCCAGAGGTTATATCGTCCCGCGCGGTTCTTGCGGATCTGCGGCACGGGGTTCTGGAAGAAGATATAGACGCCGACGATCACCACGAAGATGCCGCCTATGACCTGCAGTATGACGCTGTACTCCTCGATCTGCGCCTGCAGCATCGAGTAGAAGAAGAACGCGATGATGGCCATAAGCGTATCGCCGCAGGCCACACCCACGCCCGAGGCCAGCCCCGAGCGGCGGCTTTTGCTCAGCGTGCGCTGTATGCACAGCACGGCCACGGGCCCCACGGTGATCGACGAAGCCACGCCCACGCACAATCCTCTGAGCAATATCTCGATTATGTCTACGAACATTCTTCGACGGGTATAACTTGACGGCAAAGTTAGAAATTTAATATGGAATATTAAAGCGCCGTCCGTCTTTTGGAAAAATTGTTGATAATTTATGGAAAACTTTATCTCCCCTCGGCCTCTTCGAGGCCCTCGGCACCTTATATTTGCATAACCAAATCCCCACGGCCATGGCAGAGCTTAAGAAACAGGATCTCAGTATCGAGCTGCCGGATGACATAGCTCAGGGCAACTACTCGAATCTGGTAATCATATCGCACTCCTCATCAGAGTTCATCGTAGATTTTGCACTCATGCTTCCGGGCCTGCAGAAGGCCAAGATCAAGAGCCGCATCATCCTCACACCCGAGCATGCCAAGCGGCTGCTCTACTCCCTGCAGGACAACATCACCCGTTACGAGAACGCCATAGGCAAGATAGAGATTCCCGGCACCCACGCCGCCGATGACCAAACCGTGGTCAACATCGGCCCGAAGGTGGGAAAGGCATAGCCTTCGGAGGCACCCCTGCCGCCGCAAGTCTCAACCATGTCCGGTCTGTAAAAACCCGGGCCGACAAGTTCCCATATCCCGGCCTATCTATTGGAGGGGAGGCGAGAAGAGGGGGGGGCATGAGAGGAGATTAGGAATGGATGTAATGGGCAGAAGAGGGAAATGGCTGGAGAGAGAAACAGAATGAAAATGAAAAAGCGGACGCGGAGGCTTCACTCCGTAAAGATAAGATAATAAATAGTTTTTATGTTGTGAATAAGAGAGGGACGGTGCGCCGCAGTTGCAGCACCGTCCCTCGGTTTCATATCATCACAGCGGCGACTACTCTGCGCTGTTCTTCTCAAGCCACTCCAGACGGCGCATGTCGGGCAGATGCTTTATGCCGAAGTGCTCGAACGTGGCCTTGAATCCCGTGCCGTCGGGCGAGGCACCCATCATGCCGACCATTACGGGTGTGTTGTCCTGCAGCCACGCGTTGCGCATCATCGTGTACTCCTTGTCGTCAAAAGAATAGAAAATCTCCACGGCATCCAGACGACGCACGGCCTTGATCCAGATATATGGCACGGGCTTCTCCAGCGGGATGATGCTCCAGTCGCTGGTATGGTGCGTGACAACCGTACTCAGATTATATTTTCCGTCGACATACTCGATACCCGCCTTGATATAGTTTTCGTGGTCGATGCGGAGCATCATCCCCGCCTGATCGAAGCGCGCCTTGTAGTCGCCCGTAAGATCTTGACCTTGACCTCGAACTCGCCCCCGCGAGGGTGTAAGAGATAGGGCGCGTCATCGACCGTAAAGCCGTAGTGCGATATGCGCCAGTAATCGGTCTGCGGCGTAACATCCATAACCAGAGCCCCATCTTCGATCTGCCAGTGGTCGGGCTCGTTGAACCACTGCATCTTCTCCAACGTCTGTGACATCGCGATCTGACTTATCAACGCTCCCGCCATGAGGAGCACGAATTTTACACTTTTCATATTTTGTACCTGAAATATCATTTGTCTGCTTTGCGGCCGAAAATGGCATGGTCGACCGAATATCTGCCGCCGCCGAAGAGTATCAGCACGACATATATCCCCAGAAAGAGCAGCGGCAGCGACAGCGTCGCGAAGTCGTCGAAGAGATGGTATCGCGATGCTACAAGCATATTGAATGCCAATATGATAGCGGCGGCGCGCGTAAACAGTCCCAGCACCAGAGCCGACGAACATACCACCTGTGCGAATATCGTGAGCACCAGCGACGGCACCATGCCTATGCCTATCGGGTCTTCGAAGAAGTTCTCGGAGTATTGTTCGAAACCCTCGATCTTGCCTATGCCGTATGGGATCATCATCGCCCCGCAAAGACACGAAGTATCAACACCGTAACCGAAACACCCCGCGGCGAGAGGGGCTCACCCTTGAATATGACGTCCACAAGACGCCTTACAACCGAAGCCATAGCAATAATGTTTTATGTTCAACCAACGTCCACACGCCGCCGATCGCCGAAAACCAACTGCCGGAAACCGTGATTCCCATTTGCCGCAGCGCGGGCCTTTTAATATCTTTAACTATGTCTTAGACAGGATGCGCCTCGGCATAGCCTAATATTAAAATATTTGTCTCTGCTCTCGGCTTTCACTATCTTTGATTTTATCTTAGATAGGAGGCGCCTCGGCATAGCCAAATACGAAAAACTGCGTTTTTCGATTTGCCTCTGCGCTCGGCTTTCACTATCTTTGATTTCGTCTTAGATAGGAGGCGCCTCGGCATAGCCAAATCTGAAAAAACTGCGTTTTTCGATTTGTCTCTGCTCTCGGCTTTCACTATCTTTGCAAAGATAAGACGCTTCGCACCGCGTCGCAATAATCATTTATAACCATTTTCCGGCAATGGCACACCCGATGGACATAGCCGACAAACTCAACGAAGAGTTCCGACGACAGAACTTTCCTGATCCGAGGCCCGACGACGATGCCCGCGGCCGCGGCCGCCGCCTTGCCGAGGGGTATGCCGACATGGAGCGGGCCGTAGCCGTACTTAGCGACATGCTCTCCGACACGAGCTACATCTACTACGGGCGCTATGCCCGCACGCTGGGACTGGGCGCGGACGCCGTCACCGCACCCGAAGGCGGACAATACATCTGCTCGATCTGGGAGCGGGAGATCTTCAGCCGCATACACCCCGACGACCTGCAGCGCAAGCACCTTCAGGAGCTGCGCTTCTTCCACTTCGTCAAGCGGCAGCACAGAAGCCGCCGCGGCGACTTCCACATGGCGGGCCGGCTGCGCATGCGCAACGCCGACGGAGACTATGTGAACGTCCTGCACCGCATATTCTACATCACCGAGCCTGCACGCAACGCCCTTCGGCTGGCTCTGTGCCTCTACACGCCGCTCGTGTGCGACATCCCCGATGCGGGGATGATAATCGACGCGGCCGAGGGCACCGTCATCGACTTCGACACCTCGGCCGAGCAGCGAATACTCTCCCCGCGCGAGAAACAGATCCTGCGGCTTATAGACAACGGCCTGCCGAGCAAGGAGATAGCGCAACGCCTCTCGATAAGCATCCACACCGTCAGCCGCCACCGCCAGCAGATCCTCTGCAAGCTGCGCGTGAAGAACTCGATCGAGGCGTGCCGCACGGCAAAGAGCCTGCACTTGATTTAATGCCCATACAGAGACGCATCCGAGCCGTCAGGTAATAAACTCGCCGCGCAGGTCGATTTTAAGCATTAAAATTTAATATATAACTATTTAACCATTTGTAAATGAGTAGTTTATAAATTTTGTTTCTGAAACAAGAAACAAATCAGGAACAAAAATGGTTTTTTAGGTAAATCCTCGTTTTTTTGTTTGCATTACTTTTCATTCCTTTCACTTGCTTGCAATCAAAGCACCAATCAAGCTATTACTATGCTTTCTCATCCTGATTCAATATATGTTTTTTTCATATATCCAGGAATTCGCAGCGAAAAAGAGAAAAGTATTGTTTTCAATGATCGGTATCAATATGTGCAAAGTTAAAAATAATCATCCAAGCAATCAAATATTTGTCTATTTTTAGTTTACTTTAGTTTAGCATATATATAGGCTAATGGACTAAACTAAACTGTTTTTGCTCACTCTGCCACTCCCTTTTTAGACAGCAGAAAGTGGACTCCCTTTGACTCCGTCCTTTCTCTTTTCGCTGCAATATATTCCTTTATAAGTTACGAGTAAATATTTGTCCCTATAAGCATTCGACTTCGGGCTATTTGATGAATTGTGCCGCAAAGGTATTTGTCATGTCTTTCTTGTATGCAAGGTATCCTTGAGGTTCACAACAAAATCTCCACCTTAGCGGTAGTATTTGGTCGTGAAACCTTGCATAAAGAGCCATGACACCTTATGAAGCGACATAATTAATCAAGCCTGAAGTAGTAAATGCTACATGAGGGAAAAAAAAGAAAACTTAAAATAGAATTATATGGCAAATTATGCGACAAACATTTTCTACGCAAGTACGGAAAACCAAAATGACCTCAATAAGATAGAGGCTTTCTTGGATGACAATTTCAGTTGTTATGCAAACAAGTATGGCAATTCTGTTGATGCAGAATTTCCTTCCCGGTGGGAATATCCAGAAAAAGAAATGGACCAATTGGTTGCCTCACTGGAAGCAAAAGATAAAGTCTATATTAAAATTCTAACTTATGAATTTGAAAATGAATATGTGAGTTTTAGAATCTTCTCTCAAGGCAAGTGGGAAATAAAAATATAATAGTGATGAGCAACAGAACATTTGATAACGAAAGCGATATTATAGGTTTATCCTGTACTTTATCCACGGCTTATAAAGGCTACACGGAAGGTGTAATTGTGGACGACTATGGCACTACCATAGTTGTCCGCCTTGAAAGCGGCAAAGAGATTTCAGTATTCCGAGATGAAATTATTATTCATGATTAAGCAATATGGCACAGATAGCAACAAAATTCGTTCAATGGGATGTTCCGGAGCTGGCAACATTACAAGGCAGCCGAGTGTATAAGTTACGGGAACATCTGAATAATGGCGGCAAACTCAATAGAGAAGACAAGAATTGGATTACTCGCAACGTGAGCGAAAGCACCTATTTCAAACGGGGGATTGCCTTGAGCGGTTATCATTTTGATTTTTCCGATGTTCTCAAGCGGTATTTCGTCAAACAATACGGGCATAT
>VOFD01001822.1_pt1 | contig 48797 bp, 59 predicted proteins | sample 5384101 | NCBI WGS metagenome assembly VOFD01 (sample SAMN12384723, study PRJNA508395) | human gut metagenome | isolation source: healthy gut C | host: Homo sapiens
GCAGGCCATCGTGACCATGAGCACCTCCCAGGCGGCCTTGAGGTAGGGCTTGGCCGGGCGGAGGGTATTTTTGACTGCGGTGACGGTGTTTTCGAACCAGGCGGGGGCACCGCCGCAGATGGATTCCAGCTCCTCCTGCGGGATCGCTGCGCACTGGGCGGGCAGCTTCAGTTTTTGTTCCATTCCAGTCCCTTTCACATTGCAAGGCCTACTGCGACCAGCACCAGCATGCCGCCCACGATCAAAATCGTGCCCTTATGGCGTTCCAGAATGCCCGCAGCGGTGTCAGCCGGAGCCGTCGGCTCGGTGGGCACCTGGTCGATGGGGCTCCACTGCGCGTAGACGGTGGCCTCTTCGCCGGAGAACACAGTCTCACCCGCGACGATGGCGTCGCCGCCCACGATGTCGGTGAACCAGCCGTTGAAGGTATAGCCTTCCATGATGGGGGTGGGCAGGCTGGACAGCTTGCCTTCGGCATTGGTACGCTCCACCACCGGGATGCCGGTGCCGCCGCAGGTTTCAAAATAAATGATGACTTTTCCGGCGTTCTCGCTCTCGTCCAGCGGCTGGGCAGCCAGCGCCGCCGGGGCCAGCACACACAGTGCTGCGATGCACAGCAGCACGGCGAGCCTCTGTTTTACTCGTTTCATTGCACTTCCTCTTTTTGAGGCGTCGTTCAGACGCCATACCCTTGCGCCTCGATGACCTCCACGACCTGCGACACGTACTTCTGGCAGGTGTCGTGGTCGGGGGCTTCCACCATAACGCGGACAAGCGGCTCCGTGCCGGACTCACGGACCAGAATGCGGCCGGTGTCGCCCAGTGCCTCAGCCACCGCCTTGACGGCGGCCTGCACAGCAGCATCGTCCTGCGCCGCCTTCTTGTCAGTCACGCGGACATTTTCCAGCACCTGCGGATAGATGGTCAGCGGCTCGGCCAGCTTGCTCATGGGCAGCTTTTTGGCCAGCATGACTTCCATCATCTTCAGGCTGGTCAGGATGCCATCGCCGGTGCTGGCGTACTGGCTGAAGATGATGTGGCCGCTCTGCTCGCCGCCGATGCGGCAGCCGTTCTTGGCCATGTACTCGTAAACATACTTGTCGCCCACAGCGGTCTTGGCGTAGCCGATGCCCTTTTCATCAAAGGCCTTGTACAGACCGAAGTTGGACATCACGGTCGTGACGACGGTATTGTTCATCAGCTCGCCATGTTCCTGCAGGTAGCAGCCATAGATGTACAGGATGTGGTCGCCGGTGATGACATTGCCCTTCTCGTCCACGCACAGGCAGCGGTCAGCGTCGCCGTCGTAGGCAAAGCCGACGTCGAGATGATTCTCGACCACGAACTTCTGCAGGCGCTCGATGTGGGTGGAACCGGCATTGTTGTTGACGTTCAGGCCGTTCGGCTTGTTGTTGATGACTTCGCGATGTTCCAGCTGGAACCGTTGGCGCAGTCCAGGCCGACCTTGATCCCCTTGAAGGAGTAGATGCCCAGGCTGATGAGGTAGCCCATGTAGCGGTTGCGGCCTGCCACGTAGTCCACGGTGCAGCCGATGTGCTCACGGTGGGCGAAGGGCAGCTCCGGCCAGTCCTGATCGAAGACGTGGAGCTTGCCGTCGATGTAGTCCTCCACCAGCAGCAGGGTCTCTTCGGGCATCTTCTCGCCGTAGCAGTCGATGAGCTTGATGCCGTTGTCGTAGAACGGGTTGTGGCTGGCCGAGATCATGATGCCGCAGTCGAAGTCGTCCACGCGGGCGATGTAGGCCACAGAGGGCGTCGTGGTGACGTGCAGCAGATAGGCATCTGCGCCGGAGGCCGTCAGACCGGCACAAAGGCTGTACTCAAACATGTAGGAGCTGCGGCGGGTGTCCTTGCCGATGACGATGCGGGCAGGCTCGTTGTTGCCGTTGTTGTTGTAATACCAGCCGAGGAAGCGGCCCACCTTGTAGGCGTGGTCGGCGGTCAGCGTGATCCCGGCTTCGCCGCGGAAGCCATCGGTCCCAAAATACTTTCCCATAATGATCCTTCCTTTTTCGTTCTATATAAAATAAGCATACGTTCCGCAAAGATCGTTCTGTACCTTATATCATAACATATTGCGGCCTATATGCGCCACTGCATCGAGACCCTGCTCTCCGCCGGGGAGCAGGCCGAGATCATCCTCGTGGACGACGGTTCCGTCAAAGACGAGACCCCGGCCATCTGCGATGAATATGCCGCCCAATACCCCACCATCGTCGCAACGAATTTCGTCTGACCACGCTGGAAAGCATGGGCCGGCAGGCCATCACGGTCGGCATCCTGCAGGCCGTCGTCACCACCGCACTGGCACACTGGTGCGGCCCCTGCCGCCACCCTGATGGTCGTCAAGCAGTACAAGGCCGACGGCCCCCTCACCCACCTGCTGCTGATGGTCGTCGCCATCGACGACGCCGTCGGCCTCGTCCTCTTCTCTGCCTCTTTCGGCGTGGCGAACGCGCTGGAGCAGGGCCGCATCGACCCTCTCGGCGTCATCGTGGAGCCGCTGGTGGAGATCGTCCTCTCGCTGGGTCTGGGTGCGCTGGCCGGTTTTGTGCTCAACCAGCTGGAGATCTACTTCCACTCCCGCTCCAAGCGCATGAGCCTTTCGGTGGCTTTCGTTCTGCTGACGGTCGGCCTCTCCATGGTCACCTTCCAGATCGGGCCGGTGCACTGCGGCTTTTCGCTGCTGCTGGTCTGCATGATGACCGGCACCGTGTTCTGCAACATCTGCCCCACGTCCGATGAGCTGATGGACCGTCTGGACCGCTGGGTCTCGCCGGTCAACATCCTGTTCTTCGTACTCAGCGGTGCCGAGCTGGACCTGAACATTCTCTCGAACCCGCTGGTGCTCCTCATCGGCGTGGTGTACATCGCATCCCGTTCGCTGGGCAAGATCTCCGGCTCTTACTTCAGCTGCCGCGCCACCCGCTGCAGCGACAACATCCAGAAGTATCTCGGCATCACCCTGCTGCCCCAGGCCGGTGTTGCACTGGGCATGGCGGCCGAAGCCGCCGAGCTCTCCGACGGCCACATGGTGCGGAATGTCGTGCTCTTCTCGGTGCTCGTGTATGAGCTGGTCGGCCCGACCCTGACCAAGATCAGCCTGACCGCGGCGGGTGAGATCGAGCCGGAAGGCCGCACCAGCGCCCGCACGGCCAACAAACCCGAAGCTCCGGTCACACTGGACTGACAAACTGGACTGACAAAAAGACCTCTCCGAACACAGCCGGAGAGGTCTTTTTTCAGTAATCCGTTTGACAGCCGAGCAGGAACTTCATGTACGCGAAGGTCCGCTCCTGGCCGAGGTCGCGCACCATTTTCAGCAGCTTTTCGAGCAGGGCGCGGGTCTCCGGGTGGAGCATATAGTGGCCCTTGCTGCGGTCGTAATATTCCCACGGCGAGGCGTCGGTGTACCGGTCGCCCAGATAGATCCGGCTGGCCGCGACCCGGTCGCAGACCATCTCGCAGACATAGCGCAGGGGCATCTTCATGCCCGCCATGCCGGATTTGTTGGTGCTGTAGTCGATCCAGTATTCCAGATGATGCTTGTTGCGGCCCTTGTGGTGGAGCCACGCCGAGGAGTAGCCTCTGGCCTCCCGCTCGGCCTCATTGGGGCTGTGGTCGCCCTGATAGTAGATGCAGCCGGGGATGAACTCCGTGGGGCTGTATTTGCTCAGGTCGTGGGCCAGGCCCTGTTCGTACAGACCGCATTCAAAGCAGTATTTCATCACCAGCAGCTTGTGCCGGGTGATGGTCTCAAAATGGCCTTTGATGTTCATGCTTCGCCTCCACGAAAACGTACGGTCACCGTTCCCTTTTTCAGCCGCCGCAGATCGTCGCTCTCCGAGAAATCCTCCCGGTCGCGGGTCAGATTGGGGTTGTAGTAGGGATCGTCCAGGATATCCTCTTTGCCGTGGATGGCATAGAGCCGCTGCTGTTCCGCCGCGAACCGCGCCGCCTTGGCCGGGTCTTTCTCATCGCCGCCGCGGCTCTTGCTCTCGTAGTGGACCAGCTGTGCATAGGGCGTCCAGGCGATACGGTAGCCCGCATCCCGCACCCGCAGGCAGAAGTCCACATCGTTGAAGGCCACCGCGAACTGCTCATCCAGCCCGCCCACTTCGTCGTAGACGCTGGCCCGGACCAGCAGGCAGGCCCCCGTCACGGCGGAGAAGTCCTGCACGGTGGCGGTGCGGAACAGGTAGCCGCTGCCGCCCTTCTGCTTATACTTGTGGCTGTGGCCCGCATAGCCGCCCAGACCCGTGATGACGCCCGCATGCTGCAGCGTATCGTCCGGATAATAGAGCATGGCACCGCAGATGGCGGCACCGCCCTTGTGGGCACACTGCCGCAGCAGTTCGGTGAGCCAGTCTCCGTTCAGGACTTCCACGTCATTGTTGAGCAGCAGCAGGTACTCGCCCGCAGCCGCTTTCCGGCCGAAGTTGTTGATGCCGGAGAAGTTGAACCCCTGTTCCGGGTAGGTGACGACCCGCAGGCCGTCATACCGCTGCTTTGCCGCTTCGTAGTAGGCAAAGGTCGCCGGGTCGGTGGAGTTGTTCTCGATGACGATGACCTCGTAGTTGTCCCACGTCGTCTTCTTCCAGATGCTTTGCAGGCACTTTTCCAGATCGGTGGTGTGGTCTTTGTTGGGGATGAGGATGCTGACCTTTGGGTCGCCCTCGATGTCCCACTTCACCCGGTAGGTGCTGGGGAACAGGCCATCCTCCACGGTGCCGGTGCGCCCGGTGCGGGCCAGATGGTCGGCCAGCGCCTTTTTCGCTGCTGCCGCCACATAGGGCTTGGCCTCGGTGCCGCCGGACGTAGACCCGGCGTGGACCCGCCAGTAATAGAGCACCTGGGGCACATGGGCCGCGCCGCCCACCTGCTCGATGAGCCGGAGGAAGAGGTCGTGGTCCTGGCTGCCGTCGCAGGCCGGGCGCTCACCGCCCACGGCCTCCCACAGCGTTTTCCGGAAGGCGGCCAGATGGCAGATGTAGTTGCAGCAGAGCAGGTAATCCGGGGCATAATCCGGCTTGAAATGCGCCACGATGGGCCGCTGGATGGTTTTGGAGAAGAGCGCTTCGTCGCTGTAAAGGAAGCCGTCCGGCTTTCCCTGTGCCCGCAGCTGCAAAATGGCCTTGCCCATGGTGTACAGCGCATGGGGGGCCAGAATGTCGTCGTGGTCGGCCAGCGCAAGATATTCGCCCGAAGCAAGGGCTGCTGCCGCGTTCGTGTTGGCCGCAATGCCCCTGTTTTCGATCTTTTTGTATACGATGCGTTGATTCTTTGCCTGATATTCCTCCACGACCCGCTGCACCCCGGCGTGTTCCGCATCGGACGCATCGGCCAGGCAAAGCTCCCCATTGGGGGCCGTCTGCCCAAGGAAGGAATCCAGAAATTCCCGCAGGTATCGTTCCGGCGTATTATACAGCGGAGTCAGGATGGAAATGGTGGGCAGGCCGCAGGTGTCGGCCGTTTTTCCGGCCATCTCTGCGCGCTGGGCTTCCAGCACCTTTTTGGCGGGCAGATAGCGGGCCTTTTTGCCAAAGCAGCGGCGCCGGACGAAGCCCGCGCCCCGCACCAGCATGGTGCCCAGCCCCTCGTCCTTCGTCAGCTGGACGGCATAGCCCGCCAGCTCTCTGGCGCGTTTCAGTCGTACATTCATCGTTTCTTATGCCTCGCCGCGCTGCGTTGCCTTGTAGGCGTTGCAGACCGTCTCGGTGTCGCCGTTCATCTTCAGGCGGCCATGGCTGCCAGGCGACCTTCGAGCACATCCGCTCGATCTGCTCGATGGAGTGGGACACCAGAATGACCGTGGTGCCGCCCGCCATCAGCTCCTGCATCCGCTTCTCGCACTTCTGCTGGAAGAGGAAGTCGCCCACCGACAGCACCTCATCGGCGATGAGGATGTCGGGCTTGGTGATGGTGGCGATGGCAAAGCCGATGCGGGCCACCATGCCGGAGGAGTAGTTCTTGAGCGGGACGTCCAGAAAGTTCTGCAACTCACTGAACTCCACGATCTCGTCGAATTTCTCGTCGAGGTACTTGGGCGAGAAGCCCAGCACCGTGCCGTTGAGGTAGATGTTTTCGCGGGCGGTCAGGTCCATGTCAAAGCCCGCGCCCAGCTCGATGAGGGGCGCAATGGTGCCGTTGACGGTCACTTTGCCTTTGGTGGGCTTGTACACGCCCGCAATGGTCTTGAGCAGGGTGGACTTGCCCGAACCGTTCAGGCCCACCAGACCATAAAAATCGCCGGGCATAATGTCGAGGCTCACGTCCCGCAGGGCGTAAAACTCATCGTATTGCAGCCGCCCCTGCACCATGGCCAGCAGATATTCCTTCAGACTCTCGTGCTTTTCGGTGGAGAGGTTGAAGCACATGGAAACATTGTCCACTTTGATGATCGGTTCCATTTTCTCCCCTCCTTAAATGTGCAGCACAAAGCGGTCCTGCGTTTTGCGGAACATCCAGACGCCCACCACCATGGACAGCACGGCACACAGGCCGCAGACGGCGAACATGTTGAAATCCAGCGAGATGCCCCACATCAACGTGCGGCGGAAGCCCGTGATATACCAGTACATCGGGTTCAGCTTGATGATCTGCTGCATGTTGAAGCCGCCGATGGAGAAGGTCATCTGAGTGGGGTCGTAGAAGATGGCGGAGAAATAGAGCAGCGCCGTGATGAAGACGCTCCAGATATGCATGATGTCACGGAAGAACACCGTGGCCGCTGCCAGAAAAAGCCCCACGCCCAAGCTGAAGAAGAAGAGGGTCACCAGTGGATAGACGGCCTCGATGAGGGTCAGGTGGAACGGTGCCCCGGTGAAGATCATCACCAGCAGCAGCGCCACGAAGCTGAACACGCAGTTCACCATGGCAAAGCAGCACTTTTCCAGCGGGAAGATATACTTTGGGATATACACCTTTTTGAGCAGCGGGGCCGCACTGAGCACACTGGACATGCTGGCCGAGGTGGCCTCGTTGAAGAAGTTGAAGAACAGCTGGCCGCACATCAGGAAGACCGGGAAGTTGTCGATGCCGCTGCCCCGCATATCCATCAGGCTGCTGAACACGGCCCAGTACACCAGACACATCAGCAGCGGGTTCAGCACGCTCCACAGCACGCCCAGCACACTGCGGCGGTATTTGAGCTTGAAGTCACGGCTGACGAGGTTCCACAGCAGATAGCGGTACCGCCAGAAGCCGTTGAGCATTCCTTTCCATTTTGCCACAGGCGATCACCACTTTTCAAAGAACTCGAACTTCTGAGAAGCAAAGGATTCATGCAGCTTGTCCTTGGCGCTGGTCTTGTGCTCACAGCCGCAGTCCGGCCACTGCACATTGACGGTGGGGTCGTCGTATGGGATGCCGCCCTCGCTGGTGGGGTCGTAGACGTCGGTGCACTTGTAGCAGAACTCGGCCACATCGCTCAGCACCAGGAAGCCGTGTGCGAAGCCCTCCGGGATATAGAACATCTTCTTGTTCTCCTCGCTCAGGGTCACACCCACCCACTTGCCGAAGGTGGCGCTGTGGGGGCGGCAGTCCACGGCGACGTCATACACTTCGCCTTTCGTCACGCGCACCAGCTTGCCCTGGGTGTGGTTTTTCTGGAAATGCAGGCCGCGCAGCACACCGCGGGTGGAGCGGCTCTGGTTGTCCTGCACGAATTCCTTGTCGATGCCGGCCTCGGCGAACTGGTCCTTCTGATACGTCTCCATGAAGTAGCCGCGGTCATCGCCGAACACCTGCGGCTCAATGACGACGACACCGGGGATCTCGGTCTGCGTAAATGTGAACTTGCCCATAATTGTTTCCTCTCTGTTTTCTTTTTTGAAAAATATCGTTTTGGTTTTATTTGGAAAAGCCTTGGCGGCTTTTGCGCATGTTAATGCTTACTTCCTGGCTTTCGCTTTTTCTTTTTTGCCTGCATGCGGATGACTGCAAACACCACCACGGCGGCCAGCACGGTGCTGCCCAGCGAGATGGCGATGAGCCCGCCTGCGGTCTTTTTCAGGCTGCGGGAGGCCGGGAGCGAAACATCTGCGTTGGCCGCCACGACCTCTTCCAGCCCTTCGATCTTCGCCTTGACACGGACACTGGCCGACTCCTGCAATCCACCGCCCTGAATGGTATACACCGCATACGCCTCCGGGTCAACCCCCAAAATATAGCGTTCGGGCAATTCCAGACTCACCGAGACGTTTTCGGCGGTCAGGCCATTGGCCAGCAGCAGCCGGACGCCGGGGTCGCTGACGGTCACGGTACCCATGGCATCGCCGCCGCCCACGACCTCCAGCTGCGCCGTCACGCCCTGCGCCGGGATCTCGGTGTAGCCGGTGAAGGTGGAAAACGCATGGTCCAGCAGGGTGCGGACATCGTTGTATTTATCGGTCTTCATGTTGCTCTGCATGGTCACGCAGATGAGCCGGACGCCGTTCTGCTCGGCGAGACAGACGTAGCTGTACCGGGCGATGTTGGTGTAGCCGATCTTTGAACCCAGGATGGCCGGGATATAGAACCGGCTGGACGCCACCCGCATTTTATCCTGCTGGTGGAAGTACCGGGTCACCGGCTGGACGTTGGTGGGGGCCATGGTGTACATCTCGTTCCGGGTGAAGAGGGTCTCGAACCCCGGCTGGGTCAGCGCCCAGCGCAGGATCTGCGCCATGTCGTAACAGCTGGTGTAGTGGTCTTCATCGCTGATGCCGTGCGGGTTGGCGAAATGGGTGTGCTGCAAACCCAGCTCCTTCACCTGTGCGTTCATCGCGGCCACGCCGTCGGCGATGGTGCCGCCGCCAAAGTATTCGGCCAGCAGGTTCGCGCCATCGTTGGCGCTGGCCATCATCGTGGCATAGAGGGCGTCCGTCAGCGGAACTTCTTCCTCCTCCTGCAGGGCAATGTGGCTGGAATCCGTGCCCGCCAGCGAGTAGACATCCTCGTGGCTGACGGTCAGCTTGACATCCTCCCATTGGCCCTGCGCTTTTTCACAGGCAAGGCCCAGCGTCATCACCTTGGTGATGGACGCCGGGTGCAGTTCTTCGTCCATATTCTGTTGTTCCAGCACCAGACCGGTGTCCGCATCCATGATGCAGTAGGCTTCGGTGGTGGTCAGTGCCGGGGCAGCGGCCGCCGCGCCGGGCACAAAGGCCGTCAGCAGGCAGAGCAGCACCGCACACAGCACGGCGATCTGTTTTTTCATCTGGTATACTCCATCGTCACTTTAATCTTTTTTAGTATACCACACTTTTCCCCCGCTGAAAAGAGAAATGCAACGCTCAGAACATCCGCAGCATCGGCTGGAGCTGCCGCCCCTGCAGCGCCGCTTCCAGCGCGGCGGGCAGCAGCGAAAGATCGGCCTTCAGGCTCTGCGGCTTTTCCACCGGGTCATCCTGCCCGTAGGGCACGAAGTAATAGTGCTTGCGCTGGCGCAGCCGGGCGATGTTCTCCCCCGATGCGCCCAGGCCGTCGTTGGTGGAGACGGCCACCACCACCGGGCACCCCACCCGCAGCAGGCTTTTTGCCGCCAGTGTGACCGGCGTGTCGGACAGGCCCGCCGCCAGCCGGGCCAGCGTGGTGCCGGTGCAGGGCGCGATGACCAGCGCCTCAGCCAGACGCTTCGGCCCCAGCGGTTCCACCGCCTGCAGGCTGTCCAGTACCGGATGCCCGGTCAGCTGCTCCAGCCGCTCTTTCCATTCCGACGCCCGCCCAAAGCGGGTGTCCAGCCGGGACGCTGCAAAGCTCATGACCGGCAGCAGTTCCCAGCCCTGCCGCACCAGCTGCTCTGCCTGCGCGGCTGCCGCGCCCAGCGTACAGAAGCTCCCGCAGACCGCAAACGCGGCTCTGCCCCGATGTTGCGTGTTCATGCACTCCCCTCCCGTTCCCGCAGGATCTCACAGACCGTCTGCGCCACAAATTCGCCCGCCGTCTCCGGTGCGCAGGCCGCAGGCAAGCTCAGCGCATGGAACGCCGTCAGCCCCAGCCGCCGGGCGGCCGCAAAATCGGTGCCGCCGGGGCGGGATGCCAGATCCACGATGAGGCTTCCCGGCCGCAGCGCCGCCAGCACCGGCTCGGTGAGCACCACCGCCGGGATGGTATTCACCACCGTATCAAACGCCGGGGCCACCCCGGCCAGTGCCGCCAGCGGGACGCTGCGCAGCCCCAGACTTTCGGCCAGCGCCCGCTGCGCCGGGCGGCGGGCTGCAACGGTCACGTCGGCCCCCAGCGCCGCCAGACGCGGCCCCAGCGCCTGCCCCACCGGTCCGAAGCCAGTCACCAGCACCCCGCTGCCCCAGAGCGTCCGCTTCCGCTGACGGAGCAGGATGGCGAGGCAGCCCTCTGCCGTCGGGATGGCATTCCAGATGGTCAGCTCCTCCCGCGCAAAGTAATCCACCAGCTCGACCCCGGCCTCCTGCGCGATCTGCTTTGCCTGCGCCGAGAGCCTGCCGCCCAGCGCCAGTGCCCCCGGCTTTGCCGCCCGCAGCAGCTCCGCCAGCGGTGTGCGGGTCTCATCCAGCGGCAGCGGCAGCAAAATATAATCCGCAAGGGCCACCTGTTCTGCCCCGCAGACGGCGTATCCTGCCCGCGCCAGCGCCCGGCCCGCTGCCGCCTGCCGCGCGTCGCCGCCGATCACTGCAACCTGCTTTCGTCCTTCCATGCCCGGCTCCTCCTCCCCAAGGTCTGTGTCAGCCTATGCCGGGCCGGGCAGCGATGTGACTGCAAACGCAAAAGGCCCCGGAGCGAGGCCGCATGGCTCGCTCCGGGGCAGGAGTGTGATTCAATGATTCGTTTGGTGCAGTTCAGGGTGTTTCAATCTTATTGCAATGCCCAAGTTAAAAGGTATCGTTCGAAGTTATGCGATCTTCTGGGTGGGGACCTTCATGACAACGATGGTATAAACGCTGCCGCCAACCGTTGCATCTGCAAAGCCAACGCCAACCACGGCATCCTTCACTTCACGGCCCACCTGTGCGGTGATGTCAAAATGGCTTGTTGCGTTTTCATCAATAACCTGCAGGTCAACCATGTCCTTGTTGGTCTGGTAGTATTTGCTGCCGAAGGAAACGCTCTTCACATAGCTGACCTCGTAGATATTGGTATCGTCCTTGCCCACCAGGATGTTCTTCACGTCGTCAGACTTCAGCACGGTCACGATCTCAGCCTGGGTCTTTGCCTTTTCTGCGACCTTCTTTGCGATCGTCTCAGCCTTTGCATCCATTTCCTTGTCGGCCTTGAACTCCTTATAGTTCTTAAAACTCGGATCGACCATCGAAGTGTAAGTCAATTGGTCGTTCATCTGCTTGATGAGTTCTTTCCCATTCAGAGAAGAACCGCAGCCGGTCAGAACTGCCAGTGCCATAACGCCAGCGAGCGCAATAGCCATGAGCTTTTTGAACATTTTCATAATCGTATCCTCCAAAATAGTTTCGCACTGCACCCATCCGAGTGATGGTCTTTCCATACACCCGATTTGTTGGCCTTATATTACCATTTTGTCACAATTTATTCAATAGGTTATTTTATTTTTGTATCATATCACAATTTCGGGGCCGCAAAATTGGAGATTCCGGCAAAAAAATCGCCAAACAAAGAGCCATCCCCACGGCGCAGGAATCGCACCGTGAGAATGGCTCTTGCAGATAGGTTATCGTTTCAGGAGAAGAAACTTGCTCACACGCACATCAGTGGATGAACACCGGGCCAAGGGGATTGGGGATGGGGCTGACGTAGCCGCCCAGCAGCTTGGGGGGATGGCCAGGCTGATGTCGGGGATAAAGGTCAGCAGCACCAGGGCGATGAACATGCACAGGTAGAACGGCAGGGTGGCCTTGACCACCTTTTCCATGGGGCGCTTTGCCACGGCAGAGCCGATGAACAGCACAGCGCCGACAGGAGGAGTCAGCAGGCCGATGCCGCAGTTCAGCACCACGATGATACCGAACTGGATGGGGTCGATGCCAATGGAGGTTGCAATGGGCAGCAGGATGGGGGTAGCGATCAGGATGATGGGGGCCATATCCATGATGCAGCCCAGAACCAGAATGATGACATCAATGAGCAGGGCGATGATGTAGGGGTTATCGGTCACGCTGGTGATGGCGTTTGCGGCCAGATCGGGCACATGCAGCATGGTCAGGCAGTTGCCGAACACCGCAGAGGTGGCGATCAGGATCAGGACGATGGACAGGGTGTTCACGCACTCGTCCAGAGCGTACCAGACGCCCTTCCAATCCAGGCCCTTGTAAATGAACACGGACACGAACAGGGAGTAGATAACGGCGATGGCTGCGGACTCTGTGGCGGTGAACACGCCGCCCACAACACCAAAGACAACGATGACAACGGCAGCCAGCGCCCAGATGGAAGTACCCAGCTGCTTGATGAAGCCCTTGATGCTGAAGGGCGAGCCCTTGGGGTAGTTTTCCTTGACGGAGATGATGTAGGAGCCGATCATCAGGACGATGGCCAGCAGAGCGCCGGGCAGGTAGCCAGCCAGGAACAGGCTGCCCACGGAGATGCCGCCGGCGGTGGTGGCATAGATGACCATGTTATGGCTCGGAGGAACCAGCAGGCCCTCGCAGGAGGAGGTGATGGTAACAGCGGTGGAGAAGTCGGCATCGTAGCCCTGATCCACCATCATGGGGATCATAATGGAGCCGATGGAAGCGGTGTCGGCGGAGGCGGAACCGGAAATGCCGCCGAAGAAGTAGGAAGCCACGATGTTGACCATGGCCATGCCGCCGCGCATCCAGCCGACGCAGGCATCCGCCAGAGCGATCAGTTTTTCAGAGATGCCGCCGGAGCCCATGAGCACGCCCATGGTGATGAAGAAGGGCACGGCCATCAGGCTGAAGGACGAAATGCCCTTGACCATCAGACGGCAAACATCCGTAAGAGCCTGGCCCTGCACCATCAGGCAGAACACACTGGAAAGGCCAACGGCGTATGCAATGGGGAACCGCAGAAAGATCATCACAAAGAAGCTGACCAGAAGGACAAGGATCGCCAGTGTCTGAACTGTCATATCAATTCTCCTCCTTTACAAACAGGCTCTTGATGTGGTTGTAGATGGACTCAAATTCGAACACGATCATGGCAACACCGGCCAGCGGCACGGGGAAGTACATCCAGAATCGGCTCAGCCAGGGCATGGAAACGTAGAAACCGCGGCCGCCCAAGGTGGTAGCGTAGTTCCAGCCCACCACCATCATAATGATGCCCAGCACCATCACGGCAGCATCGGCCAGGATGTCCAACACTTTGACGACTGCCTTGGGCAGGTAGACATCAAAGGCGGTCATGCGGATGTGGGCACCGCGGCGGATGGCCAGCGCTGCACTCAGAACGGCCATGTAGCTCATGCAGGTCAGCACGACTTCTTCCGACCAGGCAGGGTCCGGGATGAAGGGGACGTAACGGCCAATGACCGACATGGTGGTGATGAGGATGTCCAGGATCAGCAAAATCTTGCAGATGAACAACACCACCTTATAGGTAATGTCGTACGCCGGCTTGATCTTATCCAATGTGGTAAAGATTTTCGGCATAAGGTTTCCTCCTTTACTATAAAAGCCCGGCGGGGGCAGCGGGCCGATTTCCCGTTGTCCCCGCCGGGCCATTTTATTTTTGCATGGAAAAGGCGCTTTTGCTTATGCCTTCATGTCCAGCAGCTTCTGGTACAGCTCAGCCTGATCGGAGGTGTTGTCGCTGATGACCTTGGCACATGCTTCCTGCCAGGGTGCCTTATCGGGAACATCGACCACATTGCAGCCGGAGGACTTCAGCTCATCCAGAACCTTGTTCTCAGCGCTCTCAGACAGGTCTGCGTTGAACTTCTGGGTGTCAGCACCGGCCTCCATGATGGCAGCCTGCTGGTTTTCGGTCAGCTTTGCCCATGCGTTATCGGTGATAACAGCCTGGATCGCGCCCAGAGTGTGACCGTCCAGGATCAGGTTGTTGGCAACCTCAGGGAAAGCGTTGGACTTGTAGTTTGCGATGGGCTGCTCAGCGCCATCGACAACGCCGGTCTGCAGTGCGCTGTACAGCTCACCGAAGGAAACAACGGTGGGGTTTGCGCCCAGGCTCTCGACCATGCCGTTCATGACGGGGTCGTTGGACACGCGGAGCTTCAGGCCCTTGAAATCAGCGATGCCGGAAACAGGCTTGACGGTGAAGAAGTGGCGGAAGCCCTCCTCGCCGTAGAAGATGCCGCGAACGGGCAGGCCCAGCTCCTGGGGCTCGTTCAGGAACTCCGGTGCGAGGTCGCTGTTGGCGAAGTTCCAGAAGTGTGCGCGGTTCTCAAAGGTGAAGGGGATGCTCAGCAGCTTGGACTTGTTGCAGCCGTAGCTGGTCAGTGCGAAAGCGGAGATACGGCTCATATCAATGGAAGTGGAGCCGCCCAGGATGGCGTCCAGAACGTCGTTCTCAGAACCCAGAACACCGGAAGCCTGCACATCAATGACAACAGAGCCGCCGGTCAGCTCTTCGACCTTCTCCTTGAAGTGGGTAGCGGTCTGGCCGACGATGGTATCCAGCGGGTTGACCTCGGCGTAGACCAGAGTGACCTTGGGATCGTTGGCAGCGGCGGTGGCATCACCCGCAACAGAAGCGGCGGTGGAACCGGCGGCAGAGGATGCAGTGGAGCTGGAAGAGCCGCCACATGCGGTCAGGGCAGCAGCTGCGGTAGCTGCACCGGCAACGGCGAGAAAGCTGCGACGAGAGATCTTTTTCATGGTAAAACCCTCCTGAAATATATTCTTCTGTTTCCTTCCGGCAGCATCCTCCTGCACAGGTGCGGTGCTGTCGTTCATTCACTGTTCACACTTTAGCAAAATTTCTTGGTCAGAACAAGGGCTTCCAAAAAATATCCTGTTTTTCAAAAAAATGTGAAAACAACTTCTGTACATTCTGTACAAATAAGAACCCCAGCCTTTGGGCATACCTGCCAACGACTGGGATTCTTCCTGATATTTTTAACTGTTCTGAATGCGGGCGATCAGCTCCGACTGGTCCGCAAACTGATCGTACAGGGGCTGGACTGCAGCGCGGAATTTCTGTTTTTCCTCACTGGAAAGCTCGGTGACCACAATGCCGCGGGCCAGCATCTCCTGTTCCGCACCTTCCTCCTGCTCGGCCCAGAGGGTGCGCTCGATCAGCGCCGACTCCCGCGCGCAGCGGCGCAGGATGTCCGGGAACGTCGGGTCCAGCGCGGCCATCTTTTCCATTGCCGGGATGCTGGCCAGCTGGATCTCCGGCACGCGGGTGTGCTCATCCCGCAGGAAGTAGGGTGCCACCTCGTAATGGCTCATGGCCTCATAGCTGGGCCAGTTGTTTTCCGCCCCGTCGATCTGGCCGTTGTGCAGGGCCGCGTACACCTGACTGTATACCACCTGCACCGGGTCGGCCCCCAGAGCCGAGACCATCATGCTCATGGTGTCGGATTCCTGCACACGGAGCCTCAGCCCCTGCAGCTCTGCCAGACATGTGACCTTCTGGCGGGTGTAGAAGCTGCGCACACCGGCATCGAACCAGGAAAGCCCGGTCAGGTCGATCGCATCCAGCCGGGTCAGAAACTCGTCCCCGATGCTTCCGTCCAGCACACGCCACATCTGGCCGGCATCCTGATAGAGGAACGGCAGCTGCAGCACGTTCAGGGCGGGCATGTATTCGGCCAGCTGGCTCAGCGAGACACGGGCAAAGTCGATGCCGCCGAACTGGATCTGCTGGATGACGCTCATCTCCGCCCCCAGTTCTCCCTTGCTGTACACGGCCACCTTCACCCGGCCTCCGGTCTGCTCTTCCAGCAGGTTTCCAAAGGCCAGAGCCGCCTGCGTGGTGGGGTAACCCTCCGGCTGGTTCTCGGCGTAGCGCAGCACCAGCTCTGGCTTGTCCGCAGCCGTTTCCTGCTTCTGGCAGGCCCCAAAGCCCAGCATGGCTCCGGCGGCCGCCGCCAGCACCTGCCGCCGGGTAAACGCCCGGCTCACAGTGCCGCCTCCTGCTGGTCTTTGGCGGCCTTGGCGGCCTGTTTCCGGTATTGCGTGGGGGTGACGCCTGTGCGCTTTTTGAAGGCACGGGCAAAGTAGCTGGCGTCCTCATAACCGACCATGGAGGCCACCTCCGCCGAGGAGCGGAAGGGGTCGTTCAGCAGCTCCTTGGCGGCGTTGATGCGCAGCTCCGTCAGGCAGTCCAGGAAGTTCATCTTCTGGTATTTCTTGAACTGGGCCGACAGGTAGGCGGGGCTGATGTGCAGGATCTCCCCCACGCTGTCCAGCGAGATGTCAAACATATAGTTGTCCTCCAGATACCGCCGCACGTGGGCCATTACAAGGGCGGTCTGCTGGTTCTCACTTTCCGGGTGGGCGGGTGCCGGTGCCTCCGGGGCGGTGGGAGCTTCCGGCTCCGGCTGCACCGGGGCCAGCGCTTCCAGCTTCCGCTCCGTTTCGATCTGCCGGATGGCCCGGCGGATGGAGGCTTCCAGCTCGTCCGGGTCCACCGGCTTCAGCAGATAATCGCAGGCCCCCAGATGCACCGCCTCGTGGGCGTACTGGAACAGGCTGTAGGCTGTGACGAAGACGACCCGGCAGCCGGGCCGTTGGGCCAGCACAGCGCGGGCAGCATCCAGACCGCTCATACCCGGCATCTCGATGTCCATCAAAATGAGATCCGCTCCCCACAGGATGGCGGTATCCGCAGCCTTGCGGCCATTTTCGGCGGTCTCCAGCACCACCTCATGCTCAAAGCGCCGGGACACCATTTCCACAAGCGCTTCCCGCTCCAGCCGCTCGTCATCCGCGATCAACAGGCGAATCATCATCCAAGTCCTCCTCTTCTGTCAATTCCACAAGGGGCAGATACAGGCTCACCGCCGTGCCCCGCCCTGGGTGTGAGCGCACCTCGAACCGGCAGCGCTTGTCCAGCAGCCGCAGACGCGCCGCCACGTTATACACACCAATGTGCTCCCACCGGTCGCCGGGGGCCGCCAGCCCCGCCTGCAGCCGGGCCAGCTGTTCCGGCTCAATGCCCAGGCCATTGTCACACACGCTGATCCGCAGCAGCCCCTGCTCCCGCAGCGGCGTAATGCGGATGCGCACTGCACCGCCCTCTTCCTTGGGGGCGATCCCATGCTTAAACGCATTTTCTACAATGGGCTGCAAAATAAACGAGGGCACCATCGTCTCGGTCAGGTCAATGGAATCCGAGATGCACCACCGCATCTTTACACGGTCACCAAAGCGGACGTGATAGATGGAGTAGTATTCATCCACGATCCGCACCTCGCGGGCCAGCGGCACCTGCTCATCGTTGCTCATCAGACTGTACCGCAGCAGGTGGCTCAGGGCCGTGATCAGCGCCTGGGTGCGGTAGGCCTTTTCCTGCCCTGCCGTCTGCAATATGACGTTCAGGGTGTTGAACAGGAAATGCGGGTCGATCTGACTGCGCAATTGCTGCATCCGGCTGCGCTCCATGCGATTCTGCAGCTCCAGAGCCTGGGTCTCCTGCTGGTGCAGCGCCTGCTCCATCTCGTTTTTCTCCCGCAGGGTGTTCACCTGCTGGGCCATGGAGTTCTTCATGTGGTTGAAGGCATCCGTCAGCTGGCCCACCTCGTCCTGCCGGGGCACCGGGATGTCCGGGGTCTCCAGCTCCCCCCGGATGATGGCCCGCGATGCCCCGATCATCTCCTGCACCGGGGTCAGCAGCCGCATGAGGGACCATGCCATCACCAGACCCAGCACAAGGCACAGCCCCACCACCACCGTCTGGGCCCACTTGACCCGGCTGCTGAGGGCCGACACCGTGGTGTAGGTGCTCTGTGCGTCGGAGATGGCGGTGTTCAGCAGCTGCTGGGCGTACTGCCGCAGATAGCCGCCGCAGGGCGAGACTTTTTCGTAGTAGAGCTGGGCCGCCGCAGCGTCCTGCCCGGCGGCGATCTCAGCCCGCAGCTCCTCCACAAGGGCGGTGTAGCTGTCATAGGTGGTGCAGACGGCACTGTACAGCAGGTACTGCTCCTCACTCACCGTGTCCAGGCTGCCGTTGATGCGCCACAGCCACGCATTGGTAACGGAGAAGGCACTGTCCAGCTCTGCCAGCAGCGCATCGGTGTCGCCGTACTCCCAGCGGTAGTCGTCCAACGCCGTAAGGCTGCGCTCCACCCCGTTCTGAAAGCGACTGATGGCATTGAAGTTGCCCATCTGGTCGTCCAGTTCCCGCAGCACCGTGCCGGACTGGTAAAAGCTCAGAACGATCTGAGCCGCCAGCGCGGCAAAAAATGCCGTCAGACACAGCACCATCCGCTGCTTCAGCGTACTTTGTCGATGCAAGGCTTTCCCCTCCCCGGCTTGTTTTTTGCCCCATAGATGTTTTTATTCTACCACGTTTTGGGCCATTTGTGCAAGATTTCCCTTGCCTGCTGAAAAAGAATATGGTACTATGACTAAAAAAGGAGATGCTTGTCTATGTCGCAGCCCATTACGACCTCTGTCACCATGGACGCCGAATCGTTCCAGAAATTCCGTTCCTTCGACCTGTTCCACCACCAAAAGCGCTGGCAGCGGCCCCTGTTGTTCGCCGCCATCCTGCTGGGGTCCTCCGGCATCTGCCTGTCGCAGGTGGGAGTGCGGGAGGGGGCTTCCCTGCTGGCGGTAGTGCTGGCTATAGTGGCGCTGGGGCTCCCGGCAGTGTACTTTTACACCTTCTTCCGGGATCTGCGCACCACCATCCAGAAGCTGGGCCTCCCCCGGCCCTTCTACCGCCTCCGGCTGGACGATGCAGGCCTTTCCGTCTGGATGGCCGGAGAACAGGACAAGCCCCAGCCCAGCCACCAGTACCCGTGGCAGGACCTTCACGTGGCCTACCGCACCCCGGATGCCGTGTACATTTATGTCCAGCAGACCCAAGCCTACCTTGTCAACGGCGAGGAGCGGGACGCAGTGTGGGACTGCCTGAAGACACATCTCCCCGCCTCCCGGCTGCGGGATCTGCGGTAACGCCGCTTCTTCCCCCTGCAAATAACAAGCCCCATGGAACCCGGACGGCGTACTGCCGTCCCCGGTCTCATGGGGCTTTTAATAGCAGCCTGAGCGGGTGCCAAAATTAGAGAGTTCTCCTTTCCAGAAACATCATTTCATTTTCAGTTTAGCCTGTGGCTCTTTTTTCGTAAGCCCCGCGTATGCGGGGAAAAGCCGTTTGTGTACTGTGGCGAGCAGATTCCGTGGGGATCACCCCCGCGTATGCGGGGAAAAGCATGAGCCAGCGCAGCTTGCCGTTGTTGTACTTGGGATCACCCCCGCGTATGCGGGGAAAAGTTGCGGTACATCTCAGCAGTCAAGGTGGTCTGGGGATCACCCCCGCGTATGCGGGGAAAAGCGCTTGTACACAGCTTCGGCTCTCTTGATGTCCGGATCACCCCCGCGTATGCGGGGAAAAGTTGAGGACATTGTTCAGGCCACAGCACATCTTGGGATCACCCCCGCATATGCGGGGAAAAGTCTGTAACGGTGATCGCGCCGTCCTGTCGGCCAAGGGTGCAGTGTTCCAGATACAGAAACGTCATCCGGTCTTTCACCTGCGGCAGCGCCTGCAGGTCCGGCCGAATCATGCCCGACATCTCGTCCATCTCAGTTTTCTCCGCGCATAATGGTCATCAGCCCAAGGCCATAGGCCTTGCCGCGCCCCATGCCCTGACACAGCAGTGCCCGGAACTGTTCTGCATCGGTCACCTGTAAAATGCCCTCATAGGTCACTGCCAGCAGGGTCACCGGCCGGGTGCCGTGCTTGGCAAAATGCTGCCACTGCACCCTGGTCACGGTAAATCCATCGTCCCGCAGAGCAAAGCCGTGCTTTGCAGCGCGCTCCAACAGCCACTGCTTCTGGTACTGTGTCGTGCAATGTGCGGCCACGGTTCCCCGCGCTGCGGGGTTTTTGGTGTCTTTGCAGCTTTTGGTGGGGTTTGCAGTCAGCCGGAACTGCCAGCAACTGCCCGGCTCCACCCGCTGCAAAAGCGGGTCGTAGCTGCGGGTCTCCGCAGCCGCTCCGGTGCCAAACTGCTCCACCACGCCGGATAGCTCCGGTGCATCCTCGCTGAGCAGCAGCAGATACAGCTGCTCTCCCAGACGATCCAACCGCCACAGCCTGCGACGGCGCTCCCCTCCAAAAGCGCTTTCCACTGCACCATGCAATTTTTGCGGTGCCGCCAGCGCAGCCATGGTGCTGCGGCGAGTGGGATCGAGTTCTACCCGTGATAAATACATTCTCTCGCCCCCCTTTTTACAATTCCCGGAACGGGTCGTGCTCCGTAGTCTCCGGCCTGTCCGGCACTTTCTGCCAAAGCTCCCGTACCGAGCGGTAGCCGTACTGCCGGTGATGTGGGTCAAAGCTCACCGGCACATCCCGCTGCGGAGCTGTGCCCGGCTCCAGCGGGTCGGCGTCCAACAGGATCCGGCTCTGTCGTCCCGGGCACAGGGGCGGTTCCGCTTGCAGCACCTCCTGCAAGCTGTCCGGGCGTACTCCCAGACAGAGCGGCAGAGTGGGCGGACAGGAGCGGCGGCCGAGATACAGCGGGAATGCCGGGTGCAGCAGCGCCTGCTGCAGCTGCTGCAAAAGGGCGGCACCCTCGCTTTCAATACCGGCCAGAAACACAGCGTCCTGCAAATAATAGCGGTAGGTCACATAAGAGGTCTTTTCATCCTGCGTCTTTGCCGTGTGGTAGTCCACCAGCAGCTGCCCTTCCCGCTCCACGCGGACACCGAACCGCAGCCCGGTCAGCCGGGTCAGTGCTTCGCGCTCGTCACGCCGCAGCCCCAGAGCTGCCGCCAGCAGGCCGATCACGCCGCTCTTGGTGGGTTCCCGGTTGGTCTTGCGGGTCTCAAATTTAGAGTCCGCGCCCCACGCCTGCAAAGGCGCTGCCAGCCGAAGCAACAGCGTTGCCATTACCCCACCTCATTTCCGGCAAGCGCATCCCGGACAGCCTTTTCCAGTGCGTCCAGCATAGCCTTTGCCGTCTGCGCCGGAGCCAGAATCTCCAGTCCGCTGCCCACAGTAAAGCTTTGCGCCGGGGCCTCCGCAAAGCTGCCGTACATCTGCTGCGCATACTGCGCCAGTGCCGCCTTGGAAGGCGCGGCGTAACCCTGCGCAGTGCGGGGCACAGCCTGCTCAAATGCGCCGCACAGGTTCACCGGCTGATCCTCCCGCAGGGTCACATATACCGCGTCCGGCAGAGTGCGGTTTGCAAAGGTGTTCTGCTTGCCGGTGGGCATAGAGAAGAGGAACGCCTCACCAAAGGCCCGTACCGTTTCCGCGGCCTGCGCTGCACCCAGCTGCCCGGCCAGCTCCATCACGTTCACCGTGGCATAGCGGTACAGGGTGGAGGAGTTGTACTCCACCGTGCCCAGATGGCCTGCACCGGCGTTGTCCTCTGCCTGACAGTCATCCACGGCAGTAAAGTAATCGTACTCGTTCTGCACAGCATGGGTGGAGATGCTGTGCGCCACCTGCGCAGCAGCGTCATAGTTCAGAGAAGGGTCATCTGCCACCATGCGGCCAAACAGTGCCATGTCCATCGAGGGGGCTGCTTTCAGAGCATCCCGATACTGCTTTTTATCCGCAGAGCCCTCCACAGCCAGTTCTGCCAATGCCTTTGCCTGTGCAGTGCTCATGAAGAACAGAGCCTTGGTGCCCTTGTCGTCGCTCTTGATGCCCGCATTCTCCAGCGCTTTCTTTGCCAGCTTGTCTGCATCCAGTTCCGGGGCCAGTGCAAGGATCTGCGCCTTCACCAGTTCTGCTGCCTTTTTGGTGCGCTTGCCCACATCCAGCTGAGCATTCTCCGCAAAGGCTGCGCGCATGGCGTGCTTCCATGCCTGCGAGGAAACTCTGGCGCGGAGCACACCGCCGTACACAGCCGTTTTGGGGCTGCCGGTATCGTCCCGGTTGATGCAGCTGGGCGGGACGGTCTGCAAAATGTGGAAATCAACATACAGGCGCTTATTCATAATCCGTTCTCCTTTTCTTTCTCTTCCGGTGCAGGCTTCGGGTCGCGGTACAGGTCCTGTCCCCACCGCAGACGGACATTGGCGGGGGTCTGCGCATACCGCGGGTCGGTGCATTGCAATTCATACAGATCTGCCGCAAGCTGCGGATAGTCCAGCGGGATACCGCCATCCTTTGCCGCGCTCAGCAGCTGGATCATGCCCCGCAGATGGTGGCTGATCTCGGTGATTTCTTCTGCGGTGGCCAGTGCATTGAAGCGCCGGAGCACACTGGCCTCGGTCCAGTCCTGTCCGGCACTGTTCCGCTCTGCCAGCTGCCGCACCGCACGCCCCAGCGTGTTGCCGGGGCAGTTCATGGGGCGGTCGTTCCCCTGCTGATGCACAGCATACAGGGTCAGGGCAAGGTAGACCGCCCACTCTGCCGCCGAGGGCGCACTGCGGCTCTGAAAGCTTTCCGGCATTTCCAGCAAAAAACTTCCCCACAGCTCCGGCAGCTCGCCGGGCGCATGGCCGATGCCGCGCCGCAGCTTTGCCAGTTCTGCCCGCCGCTGGTTGTCCGGCAGAGCCTGAAGCCTGTGCAGCTGCTGCGCCGTATACATTTTGACGTCCTGTGTTTTCATACAATTCCCCCTGGTTCTGTTTTGGGATAGATCTCCCAAAGTCTTGCGCGGAAATGATGATAGGCCTTTGGCGAGGTATACAGGATGGTGCGCTCGGTCTTTTTGTCCTTATCCACCACAATGCGGCGTCCCTTCAGGGCGGCATTTCCGGCATCCATCACCATCTGTTTTCCCAGTTTTTCCGCGATGCTGCGTGCCCGCGCCTGCCAGCGCAGCGCTGCCTCATCCGGGTCGTCCTGCTCCGGGTCGATCGCCTGCAGCCACTGCCGGAAAGGCTGGTCCACTGCAAAGTAGAATTGTGCACGAACCGCGCCGCCTGCGTTTTCATTCCGGTCGCCGGCGGCAATTGCCAGCTCCTGTGCAAAACGCCCGATCAGCGCCGCTGCCTGTTCACAGCGCTCGATTTCTCTGACGATCCGGCTCTGCCATGGGTGCCCTATCTCATCCAGAATCCCTGCCTGAAAGGTCAGGCTGTCGCTGAAAGAATCATTTACAAAGAAGTCCTTATCGCCATATTGGACACCGGAGATGCGGAAATGTACCTTTCTGCGAGGATCCAGAAGTTTCAATCTCTTTTCCTGCAACTTTTCGATCCAGCATACAACGCCCGGTCGATGCCCGCTGTCCTGGCAAAAGACCGCCGGGAACTCCCGCCAGAATTGTTTGGCCGGGTCATGACGACAGGGCACAAACACCACCGGTTCATTTTTCTTGATTGGCATCATGCGCCAGATGGTCATCTGTTCGGCAAAGACATTTTCTCTGGGGAAGAAATCTCCTCCCAGCAGACAGAACCCATCCACATTCTCCCCTGTCCTGTGCAGCAACAGCCTTCTGGATTGCAGGGTGAGCAGCTGTGCCGGGTTATCCGGACAGCAAATTTCTGTCCGTTCCGCGCTCTTTGGTGCTTCCAATTCCCAACAGGGCTTGCTTTCGCCCCAGCATTCCCGGCCGTCGCGCAGCAGCGTCAGGTTCAGCATCAGGGTCTCGTACAGATTATCGCCCTGTGCCTGAATAAAACCGATTTTGCCCAGCCACCCGGCTCCTACGGACGGAAGCCCCTTTCCTTTTGGCTTCGCGGAGGTATCATCATAGCCGTTCACGCATAGCAGCCACCGCGCCGCCTGTGGATAGCTCAGCTGCTCCTTGCTCTGCCCCGCATACAGCGGAAAGAGCCGGAGTTTATTGCCACTTTCCGACATTTCACCGTTGAGTTTGGCCGCGCCGTATTCCGTGCCGATCTTTGCCTGCGGCACCTGCCAGAAGGGGTGTGTCGGGTGGAACAGCCAGAAGCGGTCCTTCCACTGCTCCAGATAGTCCCGGACAGGCTCTGCCGGGAAATGCCCCAGCTGCCACAGCTCGCTCCAGCGCTCCAGTGCATCATCGCTCTGCTCCAGCGGGCGGGGGCATCCCTTTGCATCCATCCGGGAAAACACGGTGAACAGCACCGCCAGCAGCAGCCGCAGCACGGCGGCGTTCTGGGTGGGCATCTCACCCGCAAGGTCCACATAATCCTGCGCCGACACCAGCGCCTCGGTCAGGGACACTTCCCGCACTGTGTTGTCCCGCAACCGCACCCGTATCCACGGTTCGGTCAGCAGGTTGAATTCAATTTCCTTCATCCGTCTCCTCCTTTTGGTAATACAGACCGTTTTCACGGTCATAACAAAGCTCCATGCCCGCAAGCCGGGCAGTCAGGCTTTCATCCAGCAGCAGGATCAGTTCTCCGTGCAGCAGCGGCGACAGCTGCCACGCCGCAAGGCGGCTGCGGTTGTCTGCTTCCAACTCCCGGATGACCCTGTCCACCTTCCACGCTTTGCCGAACACCGCCGGGAGCCGCAGCTTCTGCCGGGCGATCTTCAGTGCTGTTTCCGGCGGGGGCGGGCTGTCGGCAGCTACAGCAGTGCCGCTCTCCTGCCACGGCAGAAAGTGATGCCGCCGTCTGCCCGGCGCTGCATTACCAGCACCTCTACCGATGGGTCGCCGTCCCGCACTGCTGCCCGCGCCGCCGGGTCAGAGCGGGCGCCCTCGTTCTGCATCCAGTCGTCCAGCGTATTCAGCTGCACCAGCCGGTGCGTTTCCGGCTGCGGTACAAGATACGCCTCGGCGCGTGCTTTCTTTTTCTCCTGCGTCTTCTCATATACGCAGCGCATTTCCTCACCCTGCGCCTCGCCGGGAGCTTCCTGCTCCCAGCCGTAAACCCGCTGCACCAGCGGAGAGATTTCTTCCGGCAGCCGGATGCTCCGGGGTAGAAACTTCCGGGTACGCCAGAGCAGCCACTGTCCATATACTGCCTCGCTGCCCGCGTCAAAGGCATCCTCCCCGGTGTCCAGCACCGCACAGCAGGCCTGCTGCAAAGGGGCGGGGCGGCTGCGGCGGTGGCGGTGCAGCCGTCCGATGCGCTGCAACAGCAGATCCATGGGGCAAAGCTCTGTAACAAGAACATCCAGATCAATATCCAGCGACTGCTCCATCACTTGTGTGCCCACCACGATCAGGTCGTTCCGGCGCTCCGGTGAAGAGCCCTTGCCGATGCGATCCATCAGCTGCTCTTCCCGCGCTGCGCGGTCCGGCATCAGGAACTGCGCATGGAACAGCTGCACCTCTTTGTCCGGCAGGCTTTCCCGCAGAAGCTGCGCGATCTTCTGCGCTTTTTTGACCGTATTTACGATCACCCCCGCGCAGCCGCCCTCTGCCAGTTTCCGGCGCAGCAGCGCAGGCAGCTCCGGCTCTGTGAGCGTAGTAATCTGCACCGTTCGACCGGGTGCATCCAATGGGATGGCCGTCTGCTTTACCTCTGCGCCATTCGTCCATGTCAGCAGCGGATAGCCGCAGCTGGTTTTCCACGGCGCGTCCGGGGCAGCCTTTTTCTGCTGGTAGGCCTCGACCAGCTCTGTGCGCCGCCGGGCGGGCAGGGTGGCTGACAGCAGGATGACCGGCACCTTGTACCAGCCCAGCCATTCCAGTGCGCGGTCCAGATAGCAGTTCATGTAGGTATCGTAGGCATGGCACTCGTCAATAATGACTACCTTGCCCGCAAGCCCCAGATGCCGCAGCATAACGTGCTTCTGGGCAAGTGCTGCCAGCAGCAGCTGATCCACTGTACCAATCACAAAGTTTGCCAGCAGTGCCTGCTTGTTTCCCCGAAACCACTGGTGTACCTGCACCTGATGCTCTTCCTGCGCGTCCTCCTCCAATTGCACCCCGCGCCCCTGCAGCCGCAGATAGCTCTCGTTCAGTTCCGCCATGCCGTGCGCCAGCTTTATAGCCTGCGGCAGCGTCTCCTCAGACTGCGTGTCTGCCCAGCCAAGCAGCCGAGGAAAGATGCCGTTTGCCGTAGCCTGTGTGGGCAGCCCGAAAAAGACACCGCCCAGCCCGAACCGGTTGGCCATGATTTCCGCAGCGGCCAGCGCCGCCTCGGTTTTGCCCACGCCCATCTGTGCTTCCAAGATCAGGATGCCCGGTTCCGCTGCGGTATCCACAGCCTCCAGAACAGCCCTCTGCACCGCATTGGGCGCAAAGCCGAACCGCACCGCAAACTCCTGCGGGTCTGCAATGCCCGGCTGTGCCTCCCACGGGAAGGGCAGCGCCAGCTTTTTCCACGCCCTGTCCACCCGCGCCGGGTAATCCTTCATACTGCCCAACTCCTCTACCGGGATCAGGGGAAAGTATTCCGTATTGCTGGCAATCCAGTCTGCCATGATCAGAAGTCCGGTCAGAAGCACTTCCTCCTGCGGGTCCAGATTCTCCAGCTCCGCTGTGTCGTCAAAGCCGCAGTCCTGCAAAACAGTCATGAGCAGCTCTACCCAGAAACCCTGCCAGACCTTTTTCTGTCCCTTGGGGTAGTAGTTGCTCTCCCACCCCTCTAACTGATCATCGACCGCCGCGCAGCTCTGTGGCTTGCCGTGGTGTGCCCCCACAATGGAGGCGATTCCTCCGGGACAATCATCCCACAGCAGGATCGCCTCGCCCGCCAGGGCATGCGGCGACTCCCGGCGGTTCTGTTCAGGACAGTCCAGCGGCGTCAACGTTTCCAGCCGCTGCCGCGCCTCCGGCAGGGTGCGCAGGATATTTGCCTGAAAGGCTACCGTAGCCTTGCCTATATCGTGTATTCCGCCCAGAAACCGAGCATGCGCGAGCAACGCTTCCTCGCGCTCAATGCCCATGGCCCGTTTTACGCTTTCCGGGAGCCACTGCCGGACCAGCCGCTCCATGATGCCCGCCGTATCCCACAGGTGCATCCAGAGCGGCAGCCACAGGCTGGTATTCTCCGGGTCCGTTTTACCAACCAAAAACCTTGTTTTATTCAACATCCATCGCATTTTTGCTCTTTTTCCGGTGTGTATGCCTTTCATATATCAAGCATAACAGATCATATGTCCCATAATCAGTACTTTTTGTATTTTATCTCCGCAAATGAAAAAACGGCGCACCGGGTCGTGCCTCATCAAAACGAAAGTGTCCTTGCAAGGTAGAGAAACCTGCTATTCATAGCCCGGTTCCATCTTCTGTTCCAAAGATACGCTTCTGCCCTTCTGCTGTCAACGGCTCTGCGCAAATTCATCAAAGCCACAAAAAACGATTTCTTTTTTTGTATAAAAAACCGCCCCGGCTTCCTGTTGCGGAAACCGGGGCGGTTCGTTTGCGTTATTTGTGTTGGTTCAGGCCCTTACGCAATTACTTGCGGGGGTTCTTGATGGCAGCCTGAGCGGGTGCCAAAATTACAGAGCGTTCGGAGTAACGATGATACGTTATTTGTGAATTTTCAGTGTGTTTTACCCCATCTCCGCAATGATCTTCTCCAAATTTTCTTCCTGCAAATAGAATTCCGGCAGTTTTGCCTTGTCATACCGCATATAGGGAACATCCTTCGTTCGCTGTTCCAGCAAGTTGGTAAAGAACCGCTCCCAGCTGAAGAATTCGCTGCTCTCAATGAAATCTGCCGGGTGTTCCAGAATTTCAAGAATGTCCGGCTGTCCGAGCAAGTCTGCTTTCAGAAGCAGCCATTCCAGCGATTCCGGCAGGTACAAGCTGAACTTTGCGCTATCCTCCTGCATCAGGCGATAAATGTCGTTCATCTGCGGGCCAAACGCCGCACCATCCGCAATTACCAGAACCTTCTCGGATTTCATTGGGAAGATCTTTTGTTTGATATTATCTTTTCCTGCCGCAGAGATACAGACAATGCCGTATTTCTCACCGATTTTTGTAAACAGCTGATACCCGGAATTTGCATCCTCTGTCAGCAGCTTTTCAACACCTTCCAGCTGCACATTGCTGGCTGTCAGCGAATCATAGACCGGGTACGCCTTATTATAAGTTCGTTTGAAGCGGCTGGTGGTCTTTTTCAGTTCCAGAATAGCGTTTACGCTGTACGGCAGGGTGCTCAAATCTTCTCTTGTGACCAGCACATAGTAGTTATCCGAATGCTGAATCGCACGGGCAAAATCCAGACTCGAAACAAAGGTACTGCCTTCATCCACAAACACGATGCTGTCATGGGTCGCATTCAGCTGCAACTCCCAGTTGACACCCGACAGCACCCGGCACGTTTTATCACAGCTCACTGTTACGCCGCTCTGTCTGCCGTAGGTCTCGTATGCTTGTAGCATCTCCACCAGCGTTGTTTTGCCGGTGGCGCTGTCCCCTCGCAGAATCGTAATATTCCGTTCCAGTTCGATTGTGAAAACGACCCGCCCGCTTCGGACTTCGATTTTATGTTTTCCCTTCATCCTATCGCCTCACACAAACTGAAATGCAATCGGCATCAGTTCTTCCATGCTGTGCACCACATCACCGGTATTCAGGACTTTCACATCCACCGGAAATTTTTTCTTACCAAAATCCATGAGATGCCGCAGGTTGATGGTCAAGTCCTTCTTTTTCGCCAGCTTCAGAATGAAGGGTGCGCAGTTGTCACCGCAAGTTGAGGCATTGAATACCTTTTCCGGGTCGTTTGCCATCAGCAACAGCGTTTTCGTGCCTCCAGACAGTTTTTCCGGCGAGATGACCCCCAGAACCGGGCTTTCCACCGCATGAGGGCCTTTGACATCGGACTTATCAATTTTCTTGATGACCTCTTTGGCAAAGTCAGAAGTCAGCCATTCATCTTCGTAGGTATAGTTAAAATAGACCGACGTATTGTAGACTGCCTCCGGCATATCTCCAAAGTAGATGTTCAGCATGGTATCACCTCGCAGATGTAAGTCACTTGTTATTATTGTACCTTCTTTCCACTCACAAAACAAGACACAAAATGCCCGCTGGCTCTTGATAAAGAAAACCAGACCTGTCTGATTGGACGAAAACCATCCCAAATGTCGAAACTGGAGTTATTGCAGTATGAGCCAATGTCAGTGAGCCGTATCTTTCCTTTTGGTAAAAAGAATCCCGTTGGACTCCGCAGCAGGAATCCAGCGGGATTTAATCTTATTGATTTTTAATGCGTTCGTCCGACAAATTTCCAGAAGGATTTTACGCTCTTATACTTTTACCAAATCTGTATTTCAGCACCGTTCTCTTCCGCAATTTGGATCACATCCTCCACGCTGTTTACCGTCCGCAGCGGCGTCGAAATGCGGCCCAGCCGCACCTGTGTGATTTTCATACTTTCCGTTCCTCCTTATCAGGGTAGGTTTATTATAGAATGAATGGGCGGCGTTTGCAAGGAGCAGTCATACACAAAACGCCCCCGGCTTCCTGTCATGGAAACCGGGGGCGCTGCGGTTTTATGGGAAACGCCTCAGGCGCTGCAAAGCCTCAGTGCAGCAGAGAGCTGACCCATGCCTGGGCGGCCGTCTTGGCCTGGAGCTTATTGTACATCTTCAGGGTGGTGTTGTACACCTTCTGGCTCATGGCATTGCTGGCGTTGGTGGCGGCAGCCTGCTTGGCCTCCAGCGTGTCGGCAGCGGCAACGGCGGCCTTCATATCGGCGTAGTCGGCCATGATCTCCTGCTGGAGCGCGGCATAGCTGGCCTTGGCTGCTGCCTGATCCTTTGCGGTGACCTGATTGCCATTGCTGCCGTAGGTCAGCAGGTTGGAGAGGGCGTCACGCACGCCGTAGAAGGAGTCGGTCCAGTCGTCCGGGTAGGTATAGTAGCGGCCCTTGGCATCCTGATACCAGACGCCCTCGGTGGGCTGCTCGTCGGAGCGGGTGACCTTATGGACCGAGACCTTGTAGACATCTGCAGTGTCGGTGGTTAGCATCGGATAGTAAGGGACGAAGGCGTTGTACACGTCGTCGTCAAAAGCGGTCCACTCGGTAATGGCGGTGTTCAGATCGCCGGTGGCGCTCACCTGGAACAGATGAGTCTCCACATTGCCCGTCTTGCCGATGGGCTCGGTCTGAAAGAAGTGGATGGAATCCTCCACCGAGAACTTCTTGGTCAGCTGGATGTTGGAGTAGACCGGGACGATGGCACCGTTCTCGCCGACGTTGCTGATGGCAAAGTCGGTCTCACTGTAGTTGTCCTTTGTAAAGCTGTCGGTGCCGTACAGGTAGTTCAGGCCGGCTGCCATGCGGTCCGATGCGATGTCGCCGTTGTAGGAGGCATCCAGATCGATGACATTGGCAGCGGCGTCGCCCACAAAGGTACCGGCCTTCTGGGCCACGGAGATCAGGTTGGCAGAGGCCACCACATGGTCGGTGTCATCCAGATCGATCTTGCCCATAGCGGCGATGTTGGGCTGCATGAAGACCACGCTGGAGGAGAGCTTCAGGGCAAGGTAGGTGTGGCCCGTCAGGTTCTCCACAAACCAGGTCTCGTTCTGGTCGGCAATGAACACGCCGGAGCCGCCGGCTGCACCGGCGTTGTCGTAGATGGAGGTCAGCAGGGCAACACCCTCGCGGGCCGTGGAAGCTTCGCTCAGCAGCACCGTGGTGATCTCGGCTTCCTCAATGCCGTTGTCCACATAGGGGTCTACGCTCAGCACGGCGTCGGTGCCGTAGAGAGACTCGGTGGCAGAGACCATGACGCCCTTCTCGTTGGTGCCAGCCTCCTCATAGGGGGGGTGTGCTCGTGAGTGCTGTCGCAGTCCGGGCAGACACCCAGACCGTTGTCGTCCCGGCGGGCGGTGTAGCGGTAGCTGTCGTGGGTGAAGGTGTAGGTAAAGCCGTAGCAGCCCTCGTACACCTCGCCCGCGGTGTGCTTCCCGGCGGGGCTGATGTTGAACAGCTTGTTGTAATCGTTGGTGCCCAGATCCTCGATCCGGCCAAACATGGTGGTGCCATCCTCGGTGAGGTCGCTGCCGACATAGAGTGCCGTGCAGGCGAAGGCGGAAGGAACCACGGCAAGCGTCATCGCACAGGCGATGAAAGCCGCAGCAATTTTCTTCTTCAAAGACATAATCGTATCGATCCCTCTCTTGTTGATTGTCGGCATTTCGTCGGCAGGTGTCATAATACACCCATTTTAATGAAAATGCAAGTATTTCCCCGAAATTTTAGCATATATTCATTTTTATATGGTATATATTCATACTGCGTTTTTCATCTGTCCCTCCGTGAGCGCAAAAAACCGCCCCGGCTTCCTCTTTCGGAAACCGGGGCGGTTCATTTGCGTTATTTGTGTCGGTTCAGGCCCTTACGCAATTACTTGCGGGGGTTCTTGATCGCAGCCTGTTCTGCACTTTATAAACAGAGAGTACAAGAAAATGCACATTTACGTTATTTATTTTTTCAAGCATTCGATTTTTTATCCTTTTTGTAATATTTTCAGGAAATAACACATTTTTGCTTTTGCAGTTTTCGGGACAAACTACAACGCATTTTTTCATCTTTTCTCCATCCATTTTTTCTCAAAAATGGAACTTCAAAAAATTTTCCATATCACAAAAAAGGAGGTGTTTTTCCACATGAACACACCTATACAGTTGAAAATCCGAGGTCACACCAAATGATGCTGGACTACTTTTATGGTCAGTCGGGCGAGTTGTTCTCCTATTTCCGTATTCCCAAGGCACTGTTCCAAGACCACCGCTTCCGGCAGCTCTCCACCGATGCCCGGACACTGTACGGCATCCTGCTGGACCGCATGAGCCTGTCGGTCAAGAACGGCTGGCTGGATGAGCAGGGGCGGGTGTATATCATCTACACCGTCCGAGAAGTACAGGAATCCCTCTGCTGCGCCGAACACAAGGCGGTCAAGCTGTTCCGAGAACTGGAGCAGCTCGACCTCATCGAGCGCAAACGCCGTGGTCTGGGCAGACCCAGCCTGATCTACGTCAAGGACTTTTCCTCCGGCTTGCCAAAAGCGCAAGTACAGAATTGCCCAAACAGCAATTCTGGTGCTGCTGAAAGCGCAATTCTGGTGCAGCCAAAACCGCAAGCAAATAAGACTGATAAGAATAAAACAGAGATGAATAAACCTGATCCTATCCATTCAGGGAACATCCGAGAGCAGCTTGAGGATTATTTTTATCAGGCATTGGAGGTAGACCTTCTGCTCAGGCTCTGCCCGGATGATGAGGACACCATCTATCAGATCGTGGATTTGCTGGTGGATACCTGCTCCACTAAACGCAAGATGTTGAGGATAGCCGGAGATGACAAGCCCGCCGAGGTGGTACGCAGTCGGCTGAAAAAACTGAATGCCGACCACGTCCGTTTCGTGCTGGGTTCTCTGGCAGAAAACACTGCCCCGGTGCGGAACATGAAGCAGTATCTGCTGGCGATGCTCTACAATGCGCCCACCACCATGAACCTCTACTATCAGAACAAAACGAACCACGACTTTGCGCGCGGTTCACCGAAAGCGGGGTGATGTTATCGCAAAGAAAGCTACGATTATCGCAGTCACCAATCAAAAAGGCGGTGTGGGAAAAAGCACCACCTGTGAAAATCTGGGTGTTGGCCTTGCAGCCGAGGGCAAAAAAGTTCTGCTGGTGGACACCGACCCGCAGGGATCTTTGACCATCAGCATGGGCTGGCAGCAGCCCGATGAACTGCCCACCACCCTCTCCACCCTGATGCAGAAAGCCATGAACGACCAGCTCATCCAGCCCGGCGAGGGCATTCTGCACCACGCAGAGGGCGTTGACCTGATCCCTGCCAACATCGAACTGGCAGGGCTGGAAGTGGCGCTGGTGAACAGCATGAACCGGGAAAAGATGCTGAAACAGGTGTTGGACGGTGCAAAGCGGGAGTACGATTATATCCTGCTGGACTGTATGCCCTCGCTGGGAATGCTCACCATCAACGCGCTGGCGGCGGCAGACGCTGCCTTGATTCCGGTGCAGGCACAGTACCTTTCCGCAAAAGGTCTGGAACAGCTTTTGCAGACCGTCCAAAAGGTCCGGCGGCAAATCAACCCCAAGCTGAAAATCGAGGGTATTTTGCTGACCATGACCGACAACCGCACCAACTACGGAAAACAGATCAGCAATCTGATCCGGCAGGCATACGGAAAGCACCTGAAGGTGTTCGAGCAGACCATCCCACGGTCCGTCCGAGCAGCAGAAACCAGTGCGGCCGGCAAGAGCATTTTCCAGCATGACCCCAAAGGCAAGGTGGCAGAAGCCTACAAATCTCTTGCAAAGGAGGTGCTGGCGGATGCCGATCGACAGCGGAAACTTAGCTCTGAAAGGGCTAGATGACCTGTTTTCCACCGAGGAAAACCGACAAGAGGAGCAACGGGAACAGGTACAGAAGATTCCTATTGATGCGCTACACCCATTCACCAACCACCCCTTCAAGGTGCTGGACGATGAAGCCATGACCCGGACGGTGGAAAGCATCGCACAGTACGGTGTGCTGGCTCCGCTGATTGCCCGACCTCGCCCGGACGGTGACAGCTACGAGATCATCTCCGGGCACCGCCGTCAGTATGCGGCGAAACTTGCCGGGCTGGACACGCTGCCGGTCATTGTGCGGCAGATGTCGGACGATGCCGCTGTGATATTGATGGTGGATTCCAATTTGCAGCGTGAGCACATCCTGCCCAGTGAACGGGCTTTTGCCTACAAAATGAAGCTGGACGCAATAAAAAATCAAGGTGCTAGGTCAGACAGATGGAAAGCATCATCATCAAGCTGCTCGACCAGTGGCAACTAAAAAACAACAGGCAAAACAGAAGAAGCAGGAAGAAGCGCGCTGATCGCAGACTGAACCAAAAGACCCAGTTCCGGTCCTTTTATTTTGCAAAAATTTTGGAGGAAACGTCTATGAACAACACGATTGATTTCAAGACCGCAAAGACCATCGACAGCATGAGCAAGAAGCTCGACCACATCGACGATGCCGTGACCGGCTTCTTCTCAATCATGCACATGGCAATGAAGAACGAGCTTGGCAGTGCAGAGCCTTATTTCGCCGCAACCTCGCCGGTTCTGGATCTGACGGTTATCCGTCCTGACGATGCGCCGCACATTTTGGCTTGCTTCGACGAAGCAGATGAGGGTATCGGCATCTCTGAGAACGAGCCGCTGGGCTTCCGTTACAATCCTAAACAGGTTGTCAAGCTGATGGGGCAGCGGTATCTGGTCGGTCCGGTCATTTTTCACCGCTTCGATGAGGATGGCAACTTCGCATCTCTGACGATGGGCGATATGTACACCATCCAGAAATATCTGGAGACCAAGAGTGTCACCCTGATAATCGACCGAGACAAACTGACCTGCATCTGTATCGACTGAGGTGTGCCATGCTGAACTTTTTTATCGGTTTCGCCTTTTTTGAAGCTGGTGCCATTTTCGGCTTCTTCGTGGCGGCTCTGATGCAGGCGGCACGGAGCGGTGAGATCGGACCGAACGGAAAGGAGGATTCGCATGGCTGAAAACACCTTGTCGGTGCTGAAAATTGCACCGGGACAGCATCCGCAGCAGGTCGAGATTGACAACAACCTGAAAGCCTTGCAGGAGGCGGTGGGCGGCACGATTGCTGCTGTTTACCCCTTTGCAGACCCAGTGGCTATCATCTGCAATGACGATGGTAAGCTCATGGGTCTGCCGTTGAACCGTTCTCTTCGGGATGAGAACGGGCAGATGTACGATGCCGTTGCCGGAGACTTTCTGGTGGTGGGGCTGGGCGAGGAGGATTTTGCATCCCTGACCCCGGAACTGGCGCAGAAGTACGAGCAGCTTTTCCATCAGCCGGAAGCCTTTCTGAAACTGGGCAACCGTCTGTTGGTACTGCCAGTGCCTGATGAACCTCCCGCAGAAAAGCCCCGCACTAAGCCCCCGGCAGAGCATGACCGCTAAAAGCATCCTGCTGCATGGGAGGTGATGGCAGTGCAGGAAGAAATCGAACAGAAGTCATTCAACATTATGATCTCCACCACCAAACTGTCTGCCCGGACCGTCCTCCGGGCGATAAAGGCGGCGTTTCGGCTGTACCAGTCCAAAGCATCCCAAGGCAAGCAAAGCGTCCGCACCCTGTTGCGGCAAAACCGGGGCGTGTCCAGCGTGGAGATCAGCAAGACCGGCATTCGTGGTTTGGAACGCTATGCCAAAAAGTACGGCATCGACTATGCCATCCGTAAGGACACCTCTGAGGTGCCGCCCCGGTATCTGGTCTTTTTCAAAGCCCCGGACGCAGAAGCCTTTCACTCGGCGTTCAAGGAGTATTCGGCATCTTTGCTGAACAAGGATAAACGCCCCTCGGTGCTGGCAAAACTGCATGAACTGGTGCAGGCGGCGGCAGAACTCCCCGGCAAAGTCCGGCATAAGGAACAGGAGCGTGGACTGTGACCACGAAAAAGCTGACAAAGCTGCTGGCACTGTATCTGCCCTATATTTTGCTGGGGCTGGTGGCAACCAACTTTGGCGAAGCGTGGCGACTTGCCGAGGGCAAAGAACTGGGCGATAAGATTATGTCCATGATGGGTACGATCCCGGTGGCATTTGCAAACCCTCTGCCCAGCCTGCACCCTCTGGATTTGCTGGTGGGCTTGTGCTGCGGTGCAGGGTTACGGCTGGCAGTCTATCTGCGTGGCAAAAAACGCAAAGAAGTACCGCCACGGCATGGAGTACGGCTCTGCCCGGTGGGGCACACCCAAGGATATTGAGCCGTTCATGGCACCCAAGTTTGCAGACAACATCATCCTGACCAAAACGGAACGGTTAATGATGAGCAACCGCCCACCGGACCCCAAGAATGCCCGGAACATAAAAACGTGCTGGTGGTGGGCGGCTCCGGCAGCGGCAAAACCCGGTTTTGGATCAAGCCCAACCTTTTACAATGTCACAGTTCCTATGTGGTTACTGACCCGAAAGGAACGATAGTTCTCGAATGTGGACAGGCCATGTTGAAGAACGGTTACAAGCTGAAAATCCTGAACACCATTAACTTCCAAGAGTCGATGCACTACAATCCGTTCAGCTATGTCCACAGCGAAAAAGACATTCTGAAACTCGTGACTACACTCATGACCAACACCAAAGGCGAAGGTAGTGGTGGCGATCCGTTCTGGGAAAAATCGGAACGTCTTTTGCTGACTGCGCTTATCGCTTATCTGCATTATGAAGCCCCTGTCGAGGAACAAAATTTTGCTACCCTGTTGGAAATGCTCAACACTATGCAGGTTCTGGAGGACGATGAGGAGTATCAAAACCCGGTGGATCTGCTGTTTGAAGAACTGGCAAAAAAAGAAGCCCAACAGCTTTGCCGGGCGGCAGTACAAACTTTACAAGCTGGCTGCCGGAAAGACCGCAAAATCAATCCTCATTTCCTGCGGTGCCAGATTAGCTCCCTTCGACATCCAAGAGCTGCGTGATCTCACCATGTACGATGAGCTGCAATTGGATACGCTGGGCGATAAGAAAACGGCCTTGTTCCTCATCATGTCGGACACGGACAGCACCTTCAACTTCCTGATTTCCATGGTCTACACCCAGCTGTTCAATCTGCTCTGCGAAAAAGCGGACGATGTATACGGCGGGCGGCTGCCGGTCCATGTGCGGTGCCTCATTGACGAATGTGCCAAGCCATTGACTGCATCGCCATCGAGGATGAGTACGGAAACACTCCCGCACAGCGGGCAGAACTGGACTGGCTGCTGTATAATAAGCCCCTGGAGTATGCCCAGCTTGTGCTAGGTGGAGAGATTGAGCATTATCTCTTGCTCGGCTGTGACCACGGCAGACTGGAAGATTGATCTTTAATTAAAATACCCGAAGCAAAACAACAACCCTCTACTTGCAGTCGTTGCAGATAGAGGGTTATTGTTTTGATTTGATAATTAGTATTCTTTCAGGTTCAAATGAGATATACTTGCTTGATACTCAAGAAAACGAATCGTCCGATGTTCGATATCAAAATCACTTACTCCTCTTGCGATGGTAAGTTCCCACTGGAGTTTAGCACAATTAGAAACCATATAACCTGTTTCCTGTTCAAAAACCACATATATGTATGAATCTGAATCTGGAATATTGTAATATGGCGCATTTTGATCGGTATTTCGCAAATGATACAAACGAAACTTCAATTGGGTAGAATCAGTTATAGCTCCATTATTGAGAAGACAATTTAGTGCATTGTAGTTCAACATCTTGGCAAAAGCATCTGAAAAATCCGTCAATTTCACTTCTTCTATATCTGCTTTTTTGTTTAGCCATTCTTGAAGTTCGCCAACACTAAGAACATTATGATTAGAAGCCATCGTTATTTAACCCAAACCATTCCAGAAAATTCGATGCTTGACTGCCATGTCGCTTTGGTTAAGTTATAGGCTTGTAAGCTAGAAGACTTGACAATGACTTTGTTTATATCGCTGCTCAGTTTGAAATCACCAATTTTAACACTTCCGGTCATTCCCGCAGTCGCGGGACGTGTCACAAAATGTCTTCCCGTACCAAAAGTCGCATACGGTTTTTCATCACCCAACATACTAGTAGTTTTTACCGTTATTTGCTTATACCGGAATGAACTATATACAGCGTTTCCATCCCACTCGATATATAGTTCGCAGTCTTCACTACTTCCGCTTCGAACAACGGCTGCAGAGATAACGGCATTTCCATTTGCATGAGTGGAAACATCCGACTTCAACTGATTAAGATGCCGTTCATACGCTTCCGCACTATCAAAGTATAGCGTAGGAATTTCAACTGTGGAATTTTCTGCTGTTCTACTATCAAATGCAGCTGATGCCGCCAAAGCAGTAGAGATAGCCAGAACAATGGCCATAAGTGCCGATAAGAATTTCTTCATATTGATTTCTCCTTTTAATTTTTTAAACATATTTGAAACTTTGTAATAAAATCTCATTACCATGCATCGAGGAACATACCAACGATAAGCATTAACATTCCCAGAATAACTCGTGCGCCAAAAAGAGCACCATCTGCTTCATTTTTGTCGGTACTTTTAATTGCTTTCACTAAAAAACCGGGGAACATTGCGCCCAAAATTGCCATTAAAACAACTAAAACGTAGTGCATGACTTTCCTTTCTATGATATAAGTCAAACCGTTCCAGCGGTCTGATACCCTTGGCCGTTATATTTAAACGTTGCATTGCCTCTTGCAATAATTGTTGTCTTTTTTGAGGAGTAAAGTTTATCGACATTCCAACTTGTTTCCACTGAAGCGCAACATCAGCGGAAAACGTTACGCTTACAGTTGAATGTGCATATGCAACGAAAATCTGAATTGTTTCCATATTTGAAGAATTCGATTGAGTACCCACGCCAACGGTTCCACTTATATGTTTTCCATAGGTAGATGTGTTCTGGTGATTGATAATAACAGGAGTTCCAACAACACCCCCACTTTGGCTTGTGTCCATATCCACACTACTGCTCAATCCAGCACTGTTTCCCGTGCTTGCGTAACAGTAGGATACTTCGCCTACAGCACTAGCCGTTTTCGTTGCAAGTTGATGTGAACTAGAGTCAGCTGCTATCCAACCGATGCCAAAACTATCAATGCCTACGTAGATAGGTCTCTCCGACCATTTTATATCATATGCAATTGTTACCTTCTGCCGACTACCACTTCCTGCAAGACCATAAAGGAACTTGACTGTTGCACTGGATCTTGCAATACCGGTTCTTTCATTTGGCGCATACAAATAATCAAATGCGTCTTCGATGCCATCGTACTCTTCAATTATCGCAATTTGCGATTCAGAGAATCCTCGCTCAACCAGTACGGAACTTGGCTGCTCAGCTAATTCAAGCAAATGTTGTTTCAAGTCCTGTGGCGTGAGTTCTCCAGAAGAAAGCATCTCCTCAATCATATCTTTTTCCGAGCCAAAGACTTCTTGAACATCATCAACATATTGTGTTATATCCGTGTTCTCAAAATCGAATATTCCGTCTTTGAGCAAAGGATAATCCGACAAATCTGTTGCCGATGCCGATGCGATAGGAAGTGACTGCAAAATTGGGATAGAAGCACTTACGCCGACCAGTTTCAAAAATTCCTTCGTGCAATTTTTTTTTCATAGGAATACCTCATAAAAATTTGTCCCAATAGATGGTCTCACTTACATATTTTTGCTTTCTGCATCGGTAACACCTACTTTCAACCTAACTTTATTTTTTAATGTGTAGTCGTAGATGTGATAGTTTCACTCCGTCCATCAGAATAATTAAATGTTGCGGAATACTCCAGCTTGTAAGATTTTCCCGGTTTGGTATTGTAGTTACTGCTTGCCATGCAGTTCGAGGTCGTGCTTGTATTTGAACAGTTGCTTACTCTCTGCCATGTTCCAAAGGTTCCTTTTTCATAGAGAGTACCGGAAACGCTGATACTTTTTATGCCAGTTCTCGTTTGAGCATCAACCTGATAGTAGGTCTGGTAGATTGAACCGTTAACTGTGCTGTTTCCAATATACCGACCAGACTGCCCTACAGCCAAGGCAGAGCACGCTAGGCTCAAGATCATCACCGCTGAAAGAACAATAGACAAGAAACGTTTTTTCGACATAGACAATGTACCTCCAATTTTTTGCTCCCAATAGGAGCTTTTTTTGCTTAGTCAACGTAATTCGCCTTGTATTTGTGACAGCTTTTTTGAAAAAATTTTCTGGTTTTTGTTACATTTGTACACTTATATAAAAAAGCTCCATGCTATTTGTTAATTTCGACAAACAGCATGGAGCTTCATATTAAAATATGTTTTCAGCGATTCTCACGATCTCATCTCGTGAGATGTTTCCCATAATCGTGTTTGAAACGCCTCCTTGCTCCCAGCTTAAAATATATACGGTATCTCCGCTCTTTTCTACGCTCGTTCCCAAAGTTGCGTCTGCATCTCCAACTTTTACGTTCTCATAAGTTGTATGCTCATTGTCAAATGAGGACTGTTGCCCCGGCTGTATAATGGAGCATCGAACGGTATATCCCTCACCGCTTTCTTTTGACGAGTAAACGTGCAAAAAGTTTTCTGCGCTTTCAAATTCCTGCTCACGATCTCGTTCAAAGCCGTCCGGCACATAATGATCGCTGTATCCATTCGGGAGCTGTTCCAACGGCTCGCCATCTACCTGATATGTCAGCTGCATCTCAATGGGCAGGAACTTCTGAATCATCGTATAAACTGCCTTGCGGAAGTCTGCGCTTACTGCAAGCGCACCGAGGGTCAGAATTACCAGCGTCAGGGCCGCAACAAGCACTCGTTTTAGCACAGGGCGGCGTTTATGCAACGCCGCTTGCAGGCGAGCATCCCATCGGGAAGTATCCGGGTAGCGTTCTTTAAGCTGTGCCGGAGTTGGCAGCTCGTCCAGTTCTTTTTTGTGCATCTGCACGGAGTGCCATCATCAACGCTGCATCAACAGAAACTTCTGCCATCTCACTCATGGCTGTTCAACTCCTTCCACAATAGTTTTCTTCCACGGAAAAGCCGCATCCGAACCACTTCATCTGTCAGTCCAAGCGATTCGGCAATCTCCCGGTTGGTATAGCCCATTGCCAAAAGGCGCAGTTGACACGGCACGAATTTTATGGTAATCTATCCCAACAATTTAATATAACATATTTACCTAGAGTTTCCAGCTCGGCTCCTGAAGGAGCCGGAGCAAGTTTTTGACTTTCTTATCGCTACATAACGAACCCGAACCAAGGCCATCCCGGAAGGGATGGTCAGGTTTAGGTTGTTGTGTGGCGATTTTTTATTGCCAAAGTATTGAGCGCGGAACGTACACCTGCCCTTGCTGTGGGGGAGCAGTTCCTACCAATTCGGGCAGATGCCAGATATTGCAGCAATGCCTGTCGGCAGAAAGACTACCGCCAGCGCAAAACGAAGATACTCTGGCAACTGACAATTTTTGTCACTTGCCAGATTTCATCTCTTTGAGGAACTTGATAAAGATTGTCAAGTTCCTCACCCACGCTTACTTTTATAAAGTAAAGTGGTACTTCCCATTTTGGGAAGTACCAAAATACCGTAACGCTTAAATTTCTTGTTCCCAAATCCCCAAAGTGGGAATTCGGGCTGGCGGCTGAAATCAGGTTACGCTTTCCGTAACTTGATTTTAGTTCCCACTTTGGGTATCAAAATCAGGTTATCAAAATGATAACTTGATTTCGTCCGTAACGAAGCCACCGGAGTTCTCATTTTGATAACTCCGGTTCTATCCGTAACACGGCAGCTTACACTATCGTAAAAATCAGGTTGCCAAGAAGACAATCTGATTCCATCTGTAACGCTTCAAGGTCTATTGGAAATCAGGCGCTGCCACCCGGCACTTGATTTTACCCGTAACAAAATCAGTGGGTCAAAATGGCCCACTGAAAAAGCCGGACGAGCTGCGGGGCAGGGATTCGCAAATCGTTGCTTGCCCGGAGCAAGAGTGCAGAGGAGCGCAGCTCTTTGCCCCAGTGATATGATGCTGTGCGTCATATCCTACTGGGTATTATCTGGCGCAAAACGGCGGCAGATCCAGCAGCTACGCTGCTGCGTTCTCCCCCGCCAAGCTGTTGAAACGGAGGGATGTCTATCTGAAATTAACACGACACAACGGACGAGCCGGAGCACACGGCACTTATAACCCCAAGCACAATGACCGGAGTTTCAACCTTGCCAACAGCGAACACATCGATCAGGAACGCGCCAAGGGCAACATCTACTGGGACTGCTTCCACGGCTTCCGCTCGGTTCTCGACTCCACCCGACCCGGATGATCTGGCTGACGACTTTCTCGGATGTGGAACGGCAGTTCTACGAAACCCACTACACGGCCTTTGTTGAAAGCCAGAACGAACGCAATGCCAAGAACCGGCACACAGAGCGCAACCGTTCCATTCCCGATTTGCTGTCCAGCCGCAAGACCTGCCCGGAAGAAACCATTTGCCAGTTGGGAACGCTGGATGAACACGCTTCGGCAGAGGATTTGCTGAACATCGTCACCGAGTTCATTGACGAGTTCAAGGCCAAGTTTGGCGACCACGTTCATGTGCTGGACTGGGCGTTGCATCTGGACGAAAGTACGCCCCACATCCACGAGCGTCATGTGTTCGACTGTGAGAACCAGTATGGCGAAATCGCTCCCCCAGCAGGAAAAGGCACTGGAAGCGTTGGGCTTTGAGCTACCTGACCCGGCCAAACCTCTCAGCCGCCGCAACAACCGCAAGATCACCTTTGATGCCGCCTGCCGGAAAATGCTGTTTGAGATTGCCAAGCGGCATGGGCTGGAACTTGAAGAAGAAGCGGAGTACGGCAACAGCAAATATCTGGAAAAGCAGGACTTCATCCTCGCCAAGCAAAAGGAGCAGCTTGCCGCCCAGCAGAGCAAGCTGGACGAATTGACCCTCAAGGTCAACGATGTGGAAACGCTGATTGACAAGGTTTCGGCTGTGGCCTATGACAAGGCGGTAGAGGTCGTGACGGACGTGGTACGCACCGAGACCCGCAAGGAAGATATGCGGATGATCGAGGACACGAAGAAGTGGGTGCTGTCCCCGGAACGAAAGGCTGCACAGTCCACGAGAGAATATGCGGCTCATCGTCTGGACGATGTTCTGAACAAGTTTCTCAAGACCATGCAGACCACCGCCACCCGCTTGCAGGATAAGCTCCTGAAGCCGGAAGTCCGGCAGAAAGGCAAGGAACAGGTCAAGGAAAAGGCGCGGGATTCTGTTCTGCAACTGCTGAACCGTTTGCAGGCAGAGCAGATACAGCGAAATGTGCCACCCGTTGCCGAGAAATCAGAAACACGAGGTGATGTTTATTGAGCAAAGAAGTCAATCAGGAAGAATACGCGCCCCGAACCATTGCGGACGTGAAAGAAATGCTGAGCAAGCACTCCAACGGAGAAATTCAACGTACCATCAGAAACTGTGAATTGATACTGCAAAACGACCATGTGCTTGCCAATGCCATCCGGCTGAATCTGTTGAGCGAGCGCATCGACATTGTAAAGCCTGTGGGCTGGCCGCGTTCCGGCAAGGCGTTGAATGACACCGACATGAAGTATATCCTGCGGCGGATGGAGAAATACGGCATATCCAGCGAGAAGAAGATTGAATCTGCCATCCGCATTGTTGCCAATGAGAACCGTTACCACCCCATCAGGGACTATCTGAACAGCCTGAAATGGGATGGAACAGAGCGGATAGCCCACGTCCTGCACCATTTTCTCGGTGCTGCGGAGGACGATTACACTTGCGAGGCAATGAAGATATTCCTGCTGGGAGCCATCAAGCGTGTGTTCCAGCCGGGATGCAAATTTGAGACCATGCTCTGTCTGGTGGGCGGTCAGGGTGCTGGAAAGTCCACCTTCTTCCGGCTATTGGCAGTCAAGGATGAATGGTTCTCAGATGACCTGCGGCGGCTGGACGATGACAATGTGTTCCGAAAGCTGCAAGGACACTGGATCATTGAAATGTCGGAGATGATCGCCACCGCCAATGCCAAGAGCATCGAAGAAATCAAGAGTTTTCTCAGCAAACAGAAGGAAACCTATAAAATCCCCTACGAAACCCATCCTGCCGACCGTCTGCGCCAGTGTGTCTTTGCTGGCACGACCAATCGGCAGGATTTTTTGCCCCGTGACCGCACAGGCAACCGCCGCTTTATTCCCATCCCGGTGGACGCGGAACTGGCCGAAGTTCACATTCTGGACAACGAGGATGAATCCCGCGCCTATATCGACCAGCTTTGGGCGGAAGCAATGACGATTTACAACAGCGGCAACTACAAGCTGGCATTCAGCCCTGCCATGCAGGAAACGCTGCAAGCCCATCAGCAGGACTTCATGCAGGAGGATGCGCAGGCTGGCATGATCTATGCCTTTCTGGAGGACTATGCAGGTGATCGGGTGTGTTCCAAACAGCTTTACGCGGAGGCACTGGGCAACACCAATATCCCGGCAGAATGGGAGACCCGTGCTATTTGCGAGATCATGAACACCGGAATTTCGCGCGGCGACATCCAAGGCTGGCAGGCTCATAAGACCGCCAAGCGTTACCCGAAGTACGGCGTTCAGAAAGGCTGGGAGCGCGTAACCAGCCCCGAAACCGGGGCTGAAGATTTCTCCGAAATAACGGATGCAGAAGCTCAGCAGATGGGCTTTCCCTTCTGACAGTCAGCGGTTACACGACTGGTTACAGATTCGGTTACGTTCCAGTTACGGCGAAAAATCCGCACAACTGCTGGATTTTCCGCTTTCTGTAACCATGTAACCTTAAAAAAGAACAAGAAAAAGTATAAAACGCACCGGATGCTCTGTGTGCAGAAAAAGAGAGTTTTCCTGCACGGTTACAGGTGTTCGGTTACAAGGATATGGAGGTCTGCCTATGAGCAATACGCCTGCGCACACCACGAAGCAGCAGACGAAGAAGAAATTTATTGTTTCCCGTGAGTTTTCTGGAAATCAGTCCATGCGGGAAGCCTTTGAACAGCTTATTGAGCGTCAGTCACACTCCCATTTTGAGGAGTGGCTGGAAAAGAAAGCAGGATAAGTTCAATTTGACCGTTGAAAGGCTCGCAGGGACATGGTATTATAATGGTGTCGTGTCCCTGCTCATAGAATAGGAGAAAAACTATGAGCAGAAAGAAACAGAATATCCAGAAAATCACTGCCCTCTATTGCCGCCTTTCTTTGGAAGATGGGCGCGAAAATGAGAGCATGAGCATCAGCAACCAGAAGTTGATGCTGAAGGACTTTGCGGAAAAGAACGGAATGTTCCGCTACGAATACTATGTGGACGATGGCTACACCGGGCGCAATTTCAATCGTCCGGCGTTCCAGCGGATGATTGCCGACATCGAAGCCGGGAAAATCGACTGTGTTATCACGAAAGACCTTTCCCGGCTTGGCCGCAACTATATCGAAGCTGGCAGTTATATCGAGATTTTCTTTCCGAAACATCATATTCGATATATTGCTATCACGGATGGTGTGGACAGTCTGACCCGGCAGGAAATGGACATTACCCCGTTCAAGAACATCCTGAACGACATGTACAGCCGTGACATTTCCAAGAAAGTTCTGGCTGGCATCATGACCCGTTCCCGGCAGGGCAAGTTCTGCGGCGGCACTCCTCCCTATGGTTTGATGCGCGACCCGAAAGACAAAGGGCATCTTATCATCGACCCGGATGCAGCACCCGTTATCCGCAAAATCTACGACTACGCCCTTGATGGGATGGGCAATATGAGAATTGCCAAGAAGCTGCTGGAAGAGAAAATCCCCATTACCCGTGTGAAAGCAAATACGGCTCTGGATGCCAACTACTACACATGGGGTACGGCAAGAATCGGCCACATTCTCCGCAATCCGTTTTACAAGGGCGCACATCTCGTGTGCAGGACGCACCAAACGGGCATCCGTTCCGGTTCGTTCAAATTCATTCCCCGTGAAGATTGGGAAGTTATTGAAAACTGCCATGAAGCCATCGTTTCCCCGGAAGAATGGGCGAAGGTGCAAGAACTGATCGACCGCCGTCCAACTATTATGACGGGCAATGACTGCCCATACTACAACATCTTCCACGGTATCATTTACTGTGCCACCTGTGGGAAATCCATGCAGGCACGGTATGAAAAAGTCGGCAGAAAAGATATTGACCGAACCACCAAGAAGAAACGCGAACCCATTGACAAAGCATTTTTTACCTGTCAGACCTATAACCGAATCGGCTGCAAGGTATGTTCCAGCCACAAAATCGAAGCCCGTTGGCGCACTTACAGAAGTCACCTTTTATATTTTACTCTCTCTTTATACACCAAAACACGGATACGCCGTTATGCAGTTTGTTGAAGAAAAAACGGGCGGGCGGCTTTCGTTAGGCGCAGGCACTTTATATGGAGCATTAAACTCTTTGCAGGACAAGAAGTGGATTGAACCTTATGGAGATAGTGAGGGAAGAAAAAAAGAATACCACATTACAGCACAGGGAAAAGAAATTGCAGAAAAAGAGCTTGCAAGACTAAATGAACTTGTAAGCATTACAAGTGAAATTATTGGAGGTGCAGTATGAGTAAAAAATGTTATCGCTTTTTTGGCGGATTGCTAAATACGCAGGAAAAATGGCTAAACAAAATGTCTGAAAAGGGTTATCGACTTGTTCGGACAGGAAAACTGTTATACGAATTTGAAAAATGCAAGCCCGATGAAGTGACCTATTGTGTAGAGTTTATCGGAGAAAAATCAAAAGAGAGTTCAATAGATTATGCTAATTTTTTGGAGGATATGGGATATAAGGTGTTTTTTAAAAATATCAATCTAAACTATTCTGTTGGAAAAGTTCGATGGCGCCCATGGGCAGAAAGGGGCGGTCGTATTGCGACAAACACAACAACTTTTAATCGAGAAATCTTGATTGTGGAAAAAGCAAATGATGGAAAGCCTTTTGAACTCCATACCTCTTATGACGATAAAGAAAAATATTATCGCAACTTACGCAATCCGTGGCTATTTCTACTGCTCATGTTTGCACTATTCGCAGTTACAAAGCAATCTATAATCTTTGGTATTTTTGCGTTGGTTTCTGTAATTCCTGGCAGTATATATCAAATACAGATAATGAAAATCCGGAAGGAAGCCAAGACACAGGAATGGTGAGGAAATAAATAGCAAATCCAGCCGAGCCAGTCAACGGTCAAGATGAACGGCGCAAATGTGCCACCGTTGACAGCCGCCGCCCGTCCTGCTTTTGTGGCAATCAAGGGAGCGACAGACTAAAGTGCTGTCGCTCCCGCCCATTATGGGGGAAAGACAGTAGAAAATTTCACATCTATGTGCTATAATAGTTCCGACAGAATGAAATATAAATATATATTTTACACTACGGTATGGGGAGTATAAAAATGACAGGAGAACAATTTGTTAAGTTATGCTACGAAGAAAAGAAAACCATTTTAGCCGAATACTTCAATCCTAATTCTTCATCAGTTGTCGGCAAAAAAAGTGCAATAACTGAACAAGGTATATCAAAAGATGATTTGTATGATCTATTGAATTTGGTACTAAAAAGAAAATTACTATACTTTGTTGCTTGGATTGGACGGAGAAGCGTCGTTAGGTAATACTCAAATTACCTATAAGCTTTATGATGAAAATGGCAACTTGCTTAACGAATGTGGAGAGCTTGAAGCCGCCGCATACAGATACTTTGTAGAAGAATGATCTTCAAATTTAATCTTGTCAATCATACATAATACAACATAATCCATGTGCATATCGTCATCAACTCCCTGCGGATTTATGAAGTCCCGCTTCTGCCCTACATGGACAGACCCGCTGACACAAGGGAGGGCTGCAAGCACCGCTGTACCAATGCCGCTATGGAATATTTCAAGAGTGAAGTCATGGAGATGTGCCACCGGGAGGGGCTTTACCAAATCGACCTCTTGAACGGCAGCAAGGAACGGATAACGGAACGGGAATACTGGGCGGCAAAGAAAGGGCAGCTTGCCCTTGATAAAGAGAACGCCGCCAGAGAAGCCGCCGGACAGCCCACCAAGCCCACCAAGTTTGGAACGGACAAGGCGAAGCTGCGCCGGACAATACGGCAGGCACTTTCCCAAGCCGCCAGCTTTGACGAGTTTTCTTCTCTTTTGCTGCGGGAGGGCGTGACCGTCAAGGAGAGCCGGGGGTCGGTTTTCCTACCTCACGCCGGACAGGACAAAGCCTATCACAGCCCGGAAGCTGGGGGACGATTTTGACAAGGCTACTGTCCTTGCCCTGCTCACGCAGAACGCCCGCAGAGCCGCCGAACAGACCAAAGCCATACCCGAATACCCTGCCGCAGTTAAAAAGCCGTTACAAAGGGGAAAAAAGCTGCAAAAACCACCCCGGCAGACAACACCTTGCAGCGCATGGTTGACCGGGAAGCCAAGCGAGCCGAGGGCAAGGGCGTGGGCTATGACCGCTGGGCGGCAAAGTACAATCTAAAGCAAATGGCGGCTACCGTTACCGCCTACCAGCAGTACGGCTTTTCTTCCCCGGAGGAACTGGACGAAGCCTGTTCTGCTGCCTATACCGCCATGCAGGAAAGCCTTGCAGAGCTGAAGCAGGTGGAAAAGACGCTGAACGGGAAAAAGGAGCTGCAACGGCAGGTGCTTGCCTATTCCAAGACCCGCCCTGTCCGAGACGGGCTGAAACAGCAGAAAAACGCCAAAGCAAAAGCAGCCTACCGACAGAAGCACGAAAGTGACTTTATCATAGCAGACGCAGCCGCCCGCTATTTTAGGGAGAACGGCATTTCCAAGCTGCCAAGCTATAAAGCCCTGCAAGCAGAGATTGAAAGCCTTATCAAAGAGAAAAACAGCGGCTACAACGATTACCGGGCAAAACGGGAGGAATACCGCCGCTTACAGACGGTCAAGGGCAATATCGACCAGATTTTACGCCGGGAACGCAAGCCTGTGAAAAGGCAGGAACAGGAGCGATAAAAACCACCCCAAAATGTACCCGAACCCATACAGAACAAGGGGGCTGCCCCGTACCCTATCTGCAATACCAAAGGATTTTTTAACGGGCTTACAGGGCAGAAAAACCCCGAAAATGATACCGAGATGATACAGAATTACCGCCGATACCGCCACACCAGCGGAAACGGCAGAAAGGAGCGCACCCATGCCAAGAATGAGCAAGAAACGGCGGCTGGAATGGTCTTTTTTCCTGCGGCAAGTGAAAGTCGGGAATACCACCTGCGACCGTATCACATACAATGACCTCTGCCGGGGCTGTACCCATAGCTGCAAGCAGAGCTTCCGGGCGGTTATCATACTCTGCCCCCGCTACTACTCCAAACGCCGGAAAAAGGAGGACAGGGACAATGGCAGATAACCGC